>JACLAA010003314.1_pt1 | contig 34189 bp, 19 predicted proteins | sample 8027891 | NCBI WGS metagenome assembly JACLAA01 (sample SAMN15724900, study PRJNA655200) | protist metagenome | isolation source: fluorescence activated cell sorting (FACS) single amplified genomes of... | place: Spain: Blaines Bay Microbial Observatory, Mediterranean Sea | collected 2016-01-19 | reverse complement strand
CCCCGGACTTGGTCCAAGAGTCGGAAATATATACCAATATATTTTGTTTTTAAATATCCCTCTCCCCCCGGGCCCCAGGCCCCAAAAAAAAATCCACTGGCAATGGGCGAGCTTGGGGGGGCGTCCGTTTGGTGATGTCGTTGCAACGAGTCCATCGCATACGACCGCTGTAGAGGGGAACATGCAATACTTTCAAATGATAATGCGATGTACCGGTCTGAACTTCGAAAGTTGGGGACGTATTCTGTTCTCCGTGCTGCCTTTGTCCATTTAGCTGCCACGTCAAGTCTGCCCAAGTATATGCACTAGTTGTTATTTTTCTCCTCTCTCTCACGGGCTTTCGCATTGTGAGAGCACAGAACTTGCCCCACGAGGCCAGCAAACGAGAAGAGAGTGCTGAAGTATTTCCTTCACGCAAAAACTCAAAGATTCCTTGCATCTCTCGGAAGGTATGTATAAGGAGGAGTGCGGCTTCATGCATCAGTTTTCTGGGCACATTAAACAGTCCTGTAGTGTCATGACTGATTTCTTGACTAGCCTCGTGACTGGTAGTTAAGGGCGCGCCACCTATATGGGACAATCGACGGAAATCAACCAAAGGAGAGGATTGACGTGTCAAATTTACGAGCCAACCTACGCGCGCTGCAAGTTCTACTTTGATGACATCGGTGCTGTCGGACGACATGACACTTCTTTCAGTCGATGAATGCAAGTCGTCTCCCTCATGTCGGCACAGCAAAATTCCTCCCGACCTATTCGGAGGGCAAACTAACACCATTCCATGTGGAACTTTATCATCTTGAGGTTCCAATGGTGCCGTTGAATTACCAGCGTTCTCTGGCGCAAGATGAAGGGTACCAGTCGATGCGTTTGCGTTAGTACATTTACAACATACAGTTGGGGGAGGGCTTAGGACGTTCTGACAAAACCCCATGTTGGGATGGGTCATCTCCACTTCAAGTCTAATACCATGGTCATGTGCAAACGTAGCCAGGTCTTTGTCTATAAATCCAACTCCTGGTTGCATCTGTAATATGCTTTGAGTGAGTGCAGAGCGGACAACCTCCACAGCGGAGACATAACGCTGAGCCGAGGCGACACGCACTTCCACAGTTTGAAGATTCTCTTCAAGCTGTTTACACTTAGCATCGCGGTCAGGCAACAGTCGCGCAAGCCTTGCTGCACGCTCATGTGCATCTTTTACCACATGTTCGAGTTCTCCACGAACAATATAATGGTCATCTACACATTTTTCTAATCGTCGGATATGACCTTTCTGCTCAGAAAGCGCCGCAATAAGTTCCCTGCGTGTGTATCGGGCCTCAAAATGATTAAACTGAGCGGCATGTCTCCAGGCGCGCAATGCTGTCGCTGCACTGTGTCGGCATTTTAGACGAGCAAACATGGCAACTAGGCGGTTAGAATCTTGGTGGCGTGTTCTTCGCATATTTGCCCAGAGGTACCATGCTCGCAGAGGACCGGAAGTTTCTCTTGCAATGTGTGCGCACCATCGATCAAGAGCCACCTGACGTGCTGCTTTGAGCCGAGCTGCATAAATATTCCAAGCTGACAATTGAAGACGAAGATGATCTGTAAGTAACATCCGTTGTTTTTTAGTGATACTACCCAAAAGGGCGGCGCGTGAGCGCCAGGCATCGGTATATCTAAGTAACTGAAAGGAGCGTGATATCCTAGCCGCTGTTTGGAAGTCATGAGGGGCCCTGAAGCGTGTTTCCAATGACGCTTTTGTTCCCTGAGCCGGTGCTGTTAAAGGAACCCTTAGTATCAAACGGCCTTCAGACAAACTTTTGACCCATCCAGCCCACGACACAAAAGAGTTCTTCAAGAAACCAGTATCAACACTCAAACAGCGCCTGGCAATGGCTAGATTACGAGCGACCTCAGCTAAAGATATTTCAGTAAAATGCATGGCTCTGCATACCAAGCTCGCCATCTGAGCAACACGATCAGCTACCGAGTCGATACTACATCGAGGCTCAACAGAAGTCTGATAGGCCAGATATTTAGTGTCGGTCAATTCCGGATAGCCACATAAGTTGGTTTGTGAGAACACCAACGAGCGCCACTTTTTGAATAGACTTTTCTTTTTAGCAAGAATCTTTGAGCAGATTACTTGATTAGGTGGGACCTTGGTCTTGTTATATCGGTGCCCCCTGTCACCAGAATAGGATGATTCATGTAACTCCGTTCCAAGCGCAAGCCAGCACGTATACAGAAACTTCCGTGAATATCGGCGTCTGATTCTAGTGATACTTCGGTCCAGCTCACAAAAGCGGACACAAGGCTGAGATACGGCCTTTAATATTTCCCTGCACTGTAATTGTTTAATGGCCACGGTCATATCTATAAGCTTTTGAAATCGTTTCCGCGCCAACCAGCTCCTGATGATAGTCAGGACTTTCGTGGCTAAGTTGCGCATTCTTAATTCACAGAGACCAATGCTGTGCACACTCTTGATTTCCTCGTGAATATAATCAAGGGCAATAGTGCGAGTATTTGCGTCTGGGATCTCAGCATTTCTCCACATACTAGCATTGAGTGATGGGTTAGATGGATCAATTTGTGACGCTGAAGAACGAATATGTGAGCTTCCAAATTCTTTCAAACGATGACAAGGCTGCAACTCTATCCAGCATCGGGAACGATCGGGGCTATCGCTCGATGTAACCAGATCGCAGCGAGTATAACTTCCAACCGCGTGTGAACCGCGACAATAAGCACACTCTTGCATTGCCGTCGGGCATTGAAGGTCAGCTCTACTCCTTTGCAAGCTTAGTAACAACGATTCGAGCGACTGAGATCGGACGCGCAGGGAATGGATCAGTCTTTGGCGCATATCATTATCTCGCGGCGCCATAAGTAGCGGGTTCCGTGGCGGGAAGGCTGCGGGCGACTCTCGACGGGGGGGGGGCTCTAGTCCCCAATCCCCAGCATAAGCACGCGTGCAGCGGAGTGGCTAGATACCGTAGGGATGAGGCATACCTACGGTACTTATGAGGCGCCTGTCGGGATAAGAAGTCGGACTAGAGGCAAAGTCAATAGAAAAACTGTGTAGGCTCAAATGTTAGGGAGTGAGGAGATAGAATGAAAGGTATTCACTTCTAGTTCAGGCCTGGGGGTACAATTCCGAGTCTCAACTCGGACTCGGAGCCTGAGTCGGCCCGAGATTTCAAAAATCGAATTTTGTTATTCCATTTATGATCCGTCAGGATGGGACGGAGGTAGGGTGCCAATGGTCGACTTTCAAGTTTTGGTCTGATTGATTTTTTAGTGACTTCCCCGTGGTGATCGTCGGCCGTGATCGCCGGCCGTGACTCGGACGCTAAGCATGGGACCACTGGCATCTGTCAGTGAGATGGCCATGTGCACGGCCGTCTGTAACCGTTCGCTGCACTCAGGCAAACCATCAGGTGGCCTTAGTCAACTGCTCAGCCTTGAAAGAGGTCCAGGGCTTGCATTCTGGCCTCACTGAGTCAGAGGCTCTCGAGGCAAATTGAATCTCCACAGACTAGTCATCATAGGTAGTAGATAATCTGAACTAGAAGTGCGGGATTCTGATGCATCTTCTCCTCTTATTATTTTAATTGCGTTGAGCAACCTGGGTAGAGATCCGGACTCGAACTCAGCATTCCGTTCTGGCAGATGGGTAATCTTGGGGCTGTCACCAGAATTCCATCAATCCAATGACACAGTGCGAGGTATCCGCTGTTCAAGCCGGTTTAGGCCTCAAAAAAAAAGAAATACCATCAGCGGATCCACCAGATGATACTTCAATCGTTGTGCTGATGCTCAATTAAGACTTAAGCTCGGCACGAAGAGAATGGCGTTCGTTATCTATAGTTATTCGGTTCATGTAGTACTCTATCTCAGAGGCCGGCTGTCCATACTCAATGCAGACCCGCACAAATGGCGCGTAGCCTATGGCAGATTTTTCAGCAGAAAAAACACGAAGTGCGTGCCATTGTCCAGAAGCAGCAAGCGCTGTTAACTTCAAGTATGAAAAACGGCGATCTGGTATTTTAAACCTCCTTCGTAATCTATTAGCGTCTGAAAGCAAATCAACTGCACGCTTTTGTTGAGTTGAGCAAAGCACAATCAAGTTGTATACTGTCTCACTAAGGGACATGTCGAAAAAACACCCAGTTCCATACTTCTTTTCTAGATCAGATTGAAACTCAAGCAAAGCTACTTGATCCTCAGTTGCCCTACGCTGAAATTGCGATTCGCGCCCCTGCGCATACAATGAAATTACTTCACGCAGCTTTTTAAATCTATCTGCGCGCCGTGTTTGCAGATAGCTGATTCTTAGTGCCAAGTTTCCAGCTTGTTTGAAGCAAGGACGACCAGCGTTGTGGTGAACTAGAAAGTTGTGTAAGTTTCTGCTGCTTGCTGTTGGAATGCGTGACTGATAATACACACGCAGCAGGTTGGATAGGTCTTCGTGACGAGCAATTGTATCAAAAAGTGAACTGCAGTTTGACGATGGACTCGTGTTCCTCGTCATCCAGGGACACATGCGCTCAGTACATATAAGAGCAAGATAGATAGCGTCAACTTCCTTGCCCTGAGCAGCTTTTTTCAATGCTAATTCATGCTCGTGCATAGCAAGTAATAATTTGACTTGGTCTATCATAGAACACTCAGACTGCAACAAAGCCATTGCGAATTGACGACACCCAAGGACATCGGCAGTTGTTACGATGGGGATTTGCGATATATAGCAAGGAATCTTCAAACAAGCGTTATTCATTGATGGTCTCATCTGTCCGTCCAGGCTTTTGTGTGCTACAGAACTTCGTAATTTTACGCATGCCCAGTGAATGATTACCCTGTCTCTTTGGACTCCAAGGTATTCACTGACGCGTAGTGCTAAGGAGTGATAATTTCTAGCCAGAAGACGGTCCATCAAGGAGCTCGTTGCTAGTCGATCATACTGGGTCGTGGTTAAGCACAAAGCAGGAATACGTCGACGCAAGTGGTTGAGCACCCTAAGCTTGCGAGCCGCAGCAACAAAATTTTCTGTGTAAGCCGAGGATACTTTTATAAATGCCTTGCCACAGGCAGCGGCGCGGAGGTAGCACTTCTGCTGGACTGTTGTGAGTTCAACAGCTGCAGCTGCAATGTTTGCTTGAATCGCATGCAAGATTTCGGCTGATAAACATGCTTGGCCTGGTGGGTCCTTTGAGCGCACATGATCCACCTTTACATCTACAACTTTGCACATTTCCAGAGTGTTATACAGCATGGCTGAGGGATTATCTGCACTCAATTGGCGAATCAGCGCAATCGGCCCAGGCACCCTTTGAAGTAACTCACAACTTCGATCAGTGATAATGCGGCAACAGTCTATTTCGGGTATCAGAAACAAGGGGGCCCTGTATTTGAATTTAAGCCAATGTCCATATGGTCCAACCATCAATAAACAATCTTCCCAACTGAGCAGGACGGAATCTTCCCCACACCACTGCATGTCAAGGGGTCTTGAATCCGCTAAAGTGTCAAACTCCAGCACTTTTGTCGTAAAAGATGTAGATACAACTGTTAATAATCCCAGAGTAAAACACGCTAGAAAACGACCATTTGGAGCTATTGCCATTGAAGTCACAGGAGCAGGGAGACGACCGTGAATGAGCTGATCATGGGGGCCGTTCACGTCGACAGCTAGAATCGAGCTATCAGCTGTACCAAGAAAAACTTCAACAAGACCAGAGGAAGAAAAACATGGTTGTAAAACGACCATGGTAATAGCTAATCGCTCCTCAGACAGCCCCGTTGGCATAGTATAAACAGCTGGCGAGAAAGCATGAACAGTATCACATACTTGAAGATTCATGGCACTTGTCAAGGCGACAAGACCAGACCCCCAGATGTAGACTTGAATAATGGTCTCTTCTAAAGGAAGCTTTGATGTGAGCAACAGAAATGATCGCACAAAGTTGCCCAACACATCATAGATGAATACCACGCCATCTTCAAAACAAAGAAGCAACAGTTCTTCTTCCACCCAGCCCATGCCCACCAGACAACTTTCGTTCCAAGTAATTGTCGCCAAAGGCTCGCCTGCATTCGTGTAGAGTAGTAACTTGTTCTCAGCAAGGCACTTGCGACCCATCTGAAATCAATTTGAGTTTAAAATAAAAAAGTGTCATACCTGGTGGCGATGCAGCAAGGCCAATGCCCCCCCAGCAGGTGCGCCAGTCACCACCTTGTTCGAGAGTTCAATATTCCAGGCCATCTGAAAAAAAAAGTAACTTGCATTGCTAGTGGAAGTCGACTACCGTGTGCAGATTCCGTTTCTGATAACTCACATCACCAAGGACGTGCCAGTTCATAGTTCTGCTCTCAGATGAGGACAATGACGGCACCTAATCTGAGAAGAAGGCACGGCCACATTGCGCGGCTGGGGGGACCTAGTGGCTTAAAGTAGTTAAAGAGGTCGTTCACAAGTAACTTCCCTGGAGGCAATCATTATTCTGGGTAGGAGGCGAACTGTCTGCTTCTGATGATTTTCGTGGCCCGCGAATGTCGCGCCAGGGGCCGGGACTTCGGGGACAAATTTACCCACATAGAAGCGACTCGGATTTGTTTCAAGTTTTCTCAGCCATCCGCCCCCTGAAATATCCGCACGGTGGTACGTCAGGGGGACGGTTGGCATTTATAGCCTCAAGCAACTCCCAACGACTGTCATTGGGAATTTGTGGGGAATAATTGAGCATTTACCCAATGAGAATCATTAGTAATATAGACGGGACCGTGACGTATAAAATTAGTTCCCTGCCTAACTACATCGTGTTCCCTGCACGCCCACCAAGACGCCTGAGAGTGAGACACAAATTTTATACATGTGGTTGGGTCGGAGCGAAGTCGCCACGGCAGCGCAGGTTTCGGCGTGAGTTAAATACCGAGCAGGCGACGGTGGCGACGTGGGGGCGTAGCGACTGAGCGGCGTAGTGCGCCTATGTATACAAAACTTGAATCCCTACTACCACTAGTTGAGCGACTTGGCCCGGGATGGCGAATACCACTACTAGCCTTTGGTCTCTAGTAGGTTAGACTAGTAGGTTAGGAAAGTGCCCCAGGGTCAGTATCAGGCCCGGATAGTACTTATGACCCTATATACGTTCTCAGCTAGCGTGGAGACCCGGGCCACGGTCATTTTTCTTCAAATTGAGACCCCTGGCCTTCTTGTCCCGTCTCGCCTCAGCCGTCGTTTTGACAAGGCAGATCATTAATGTCGAACCGACTGTGCTCGCTATCTGGAGCGTAGCGAGCCTCTCGTGCCACGACCCGGGCTGCTCGGACGTCAGTAAGGCGCTTGAGGGCGTGTGAATGAGCACCCCTGTTGAACTCGGCGGCTACTGCGCGACGAAGCAAGGTTTCGGCAATAGAGTAATGTCCGAGCTGAAAGTAGGCATTTCCGAGCTCCCGGAGGAGACCACGGTCGTTAAGACCAAAGTTTACTGAAACATCAAGAAGACTTCCTGCACAACAGGTAGCATTCCCATCATGTGTGAGATGGCTCAGCATAAGGAGGCCATAAGGCTGCGCACTGTGCGGTGAACGGACTGTTGCGCGACGTAGATGGCGGTCAGTTGAGGTTAATGCACCCAGGCGGAGTGCCACAGTGCCTGCGCCGAGCCAAAGCGACGAATCCTGTAGCTCCTCTGCCACAGTGACGTATGTATCCCGCGCAGCAAAATTTTGATTAGTCCGAAGGAGACAGCGTGCATGTTTGACGCATAAGTCCATTGGCGTCTTTGCGTGCGGAAAGCGCTCCGCATGCCTCACTAATGCATCAGCGTATGGTTCAACTGCCCCGGCTACGTCATTTGCCATACAGAGCAAGTCACCAAGTGCTGTCAACGTAAAAATGGTTTTGCAAGCCCGAACTGCAGAATGCGCTAGCCGCACAGCAGTCCTGGTGTCGACGCTGAGGCGTGCGTGGAGAACACGTCGATGGGCTGCAATCTGCGGTGACCCTACCCACGAAGTGAGCATAGAGTTGTGTTTATACGCCAACGCAAGAGCACGATCAGCAATCGCGAGTGCTGAAGCTGCGGATTTGGCCAGGCCGAAAGTCATTAGGTAGTTAGATGCATCATCTAGGGCACATATCGCACGAAGCACACCGGGATCGGGCGATACTTTGGCGCCTGCTGCACAAGTTGCAGCACGCTTGGCCTTAAGGCCATCTTCGCGCATGTCGGCAATGACACAGAGAAATGCTGCATCGATTGCGTTATTAGTGCCTGATAGCGCGCGCGCCGCAAATATTGCTTCGGAATCATCGAGATTTCCTTCTTCGAGTAGCACAGCACCTTGCAGGCGCACGGCTGCATCTCTTGAATCTGTACTACCGCACGCCAGGCACTCGCTGAGTGCTTGTTTCGCCACGCTAAGCTGCGTGTATGTGGTCCTTGGAATATTATTTGAGTTTATATTGCAGGACAGAAGCACTGATTTAGCAAGATCAAACCATCCATTGGCAATGGCGGTCTGGTTCGATGATTCTACCATCGCCCGGCTAAGTCGGGTCTTGTGTTCGGTAGCAGCTACGCCCCATAGACCATTGGTCGCAGCATCATAAGCTCGTGCGAGGCTACATTTTCTGGAAGATCGTCCTGGCTCTGCACCTTCTTGGAACAATGTAACAAGGTCCATAATGTGCGTATAGCACTCGCTAACAGCAGCTTCTTCAGTTGCGATATTTGTAGGCTGTATTGGGTGCCATTTGCGAACTACACGCTGAAGACAGGGGGTAAGACCAAGGCGGAAGCTGTGAAAAGCAGTGCTCTGACCGAGGCCTGCTTTCATTTGGCGGTGCAATGTCCCTGTACTAGATGTTGCGGCACAGTTCTGATTTTGGAGAGAATCATGCTTGATCAAGATGCTTGAAAAAATTTTGTTAACCTCTTGGTGAAGCTCAACGTATGCGTCAACACGTCTCCTCTTCCACGACACGCGTCTTGGCGCAACGCAGTCGGAGAGTCTAGAATCGTGTATTAGTTCTTCAGCAGAATTGGTGCCTTTCCAGGTGTCCGAAGTAGAACTGGAAATTATTGTAGAGCCAGTGATACTACATTCAATTGCAGCTGTTGCTGTTGCAATGGTACACTCGCGGGCGGAGGTAGTAGATTTTTCTTGGGGAGATTGTACCGCAGCAAACACTTTTTGTCCAGCACCAGCCTCGGTGGCAAAAAACGACGCTTTGACCATTGATGAACCCATCAGTGCATCTACGGATGAAACTGCCGTAACTCTCGCTTCAGTTGTGTCATGTTGCTGCAGCTCAAGGACAAACACCCATTTATTTGGGTTGAACGCAACATCGAGCAGGGTCTTGGCAGTCACAAAGAGCGCCACCGGTAAATCTAGGTCAGCAGCCCATTCGAGACGGCAGATGTTGCTTGGTGTCGCAGTATCTTTGTTCCGATGCTCTGCAATTGGACGATCTAGTTGTTTGGGCACGCCACCTGAAATTGTCGCATGTGGTCCCACGACAGCGGAAAGGCCATTCGCAACACCACCTGCACCTGTATGTTCCGTTCGCTGTTGTAGCCTAATGGCGAGCTTAACTTCGTTTGGTTGTGAAATTGTGGTAGTCATCCACTCAACAGGCATATTCTCGATATGTCCATTGCCAAATGTCAGCACTCTTCCGCCCACCATGAACGAAAACAACTTGTTTGACGCAGATAGACATAGATTCACCTTTGACGATCGTCCAGCATCGTGGAGGATCGAAGCTGAGGGGTCAACAGTTTGGCTGACGCACGTGGAGCTAAGAGCCACAGTTATATCTGCATGCAGCTGGTTTGTCGCAAGTGCTGCTCCTAGTGGTAGCCTCGCACAACCAATGTGCAAATCCACTTTATCGTCGGCAATCCCTCCGGTGGCAAGCCATAGCTCCACGACAGCAGTTTTACAGAGCAGTTCGGAAACTGATGCCTCGTCAATATTTGTGATTTCAGCCCCAAAGCTTCGATATTTTAGTGAATTGATCTTCGCTGTGGCGACACCTTCTGCGCCATCCGACTCTTTTACTACCTCTATAGTGGCCTCGCTTATGTTCGGAGTATCTTCTTTGATGTAGGGTGTGCCACTTTCCCAGGGCTCGAGCGTCTCCAGGCCACTCGCCAGGAATGCACGCGCGTATACACGAACAGCTCTGTTTGGGGTGCGCTCAAGGAAGTCGGATGTAAATCGGAGCACTGGATGGGTCACCTCAAGCAGGACAGCCATGTTGCGTTATGACTCGTGGATATAGATATATGTAACTATGACGACGTAGCCTCAGGTGCCTGCCGCGGCAGTTACACTGGGCGGGGACAACAGCCCGATCCTCCTCAGGACGGGCTCACGCACTCCTGCTATCGATCAGTGAATTACAAGCAGATTATCGGCCGGGCTCACTGTCACCGTGCCTGCGGCACCACGACCGTCCGTGCCACGGTGACCGTGACTCGGACGGACCGGGTCACGGTGACGCCGCGGCCGTCGCCGCGGCGGAACAGCGGCTGCAATTGGCCGACCGTGACTGGTAACGGTAGTAAGGCTGCCCCTTGTGCGCCCTTAAAGTCACCGCTTAATGCATACTAGAAAACGGCGGAGAGGTACGCGACCCTTTTTGGCGTCCGCACCGTCTACAACTCCGCAGAGAGTGGCTGCCCCAAAGTCTGTCACGTGCCAGTTGCCCGACTGGGACCATGACTCGGAGCCAATTGCTAGTTGTGCGCTCATAAGAACAATTTGTACAATCCGCGCCGCGCTCGTGTTGGTTTTGGCTACTAGTAGCTGCGCGGCTACCACAAATCCCTTTTAGGCGCTCTGCGTGTGAGCGGCCCGGGGTTTTATTATATAATTTGAATCACGCGCAAATCACGCGTAAATCACGGCGCAATTTACGTTGGACGTTTTTCACGTAAGAAACGCCGTACTACTAAGTTAAACTGCACCCTAGGAAAGTGCCTATACTAATCCTAGATGGGGGGTAAAACCTAGTCATAGGTAGGTGCACGGGGAAAGTAAACCAGGTCAGTTACTACTGCGAAATTGAATGGCGATTGGCGAGTTGACTGACGAGGATGCCCATCTCTATGGGTCCATCGATAAAGACCGAATTTTCCGGTGGATCATGGACGTTGCGGCCAGGCTGGCTGCCAAAATTTTCACTGCATGCAAGCGCAAGACGCGATGGTCTCCTGAGGAAGCTGGTCATTGTCGAGCCAAGACTATTGCAAGATTTGAAGGTGGACATGCGGCCAAAGACGTATAAGCCTAGTCTCGCGCGGGACATAGCTACCACAATGCGACGTGCATCACGAAGGTGACCAACATGCTTTGTACGGACGAGCGATAGGAGGACGTAATCATTTTGAGAGCCTTGGTACTTATCAACAGTGTTAATTTGTGGGAGCCCATATTTTGGATCCTTTGCACACCTCTGTTTAAAGATATCGGCGAGAAGATCCTTCTGGCCGTTATATGTAGTTAAAACCGAAATGCGACCGGCAGGATAGCCAAGGAGCCGCATGTACATATAGACCGCCACCACAAATTCGGCTTCACCCAAATTCTGGAAGAAATGGGGCGTCGGGCAATATTCCCCACGTCCATGGAAGTCAGCCATGTTAACAAACTGATAAGCGAATGCAAAGCCCGGATTTGCAAGGCTGTACGCATGTTTCGTGACTATATCCAGATCACCGAGTCTGTCGTAGCGCCAGTTAAAAAGGTTTGCTATCTCAGGTCGAGATCGACCCTGTTTGTCGAGATGTATGGCTGGTACACCGAGACGAAGAAGTCGCGAGAAGAGCGACTGTTCGAGCAACGCGTGCCGGGCAAGCGCACGATTCCGGACTATAGGCGGGAGTTGGTGGTGGTCACCAATTAAAACCACCCGTTCAAGCTGCGACTTATTACCACTACAATGCTGCAGGACAAGCGGTATGAAGGCCTCGATTTCAAGCATCTGAGCCGCCTCCTCAACAACAATTGCGTCATATTTAAATCCGAGATCAACAAGATCTTTGCGAATTAGTGCCGCGTGCGTACACGTCATTGCAATAATACGAGCCTGATTTGTCAGAAGGTAGTTTGTACGCTGCTTTTGCGTTCGTAAAAGCTCGAAGCCTCTATATTGGCGGAGTTCGGAAAATATCTCTCGAATGTGTTGAAAGCACGCACGTGCCACATTCAGCGCCTGGCAAGATGTTTGACAGGTATTGAACAGTGTAGATGCCATTTTCTCATCTCCGCTTACACTAGATCTTGTGGCTTGCGCAAAAAAATCACCAAATGGAAAGGCGTCTATTATGGCCATGACTGTTTGATTGCTACCAAGATTGTAAATTATCTGCTCAAACTTGTTGATGCGAACATCAACACAAGTTTGTTCTAGGTACTCAGCGGCTTCGCAGGTACAGAATGCAACTTCCACTTCGCTGCCAGAGTGCCTGAAACCGTCCCTTAAGCTTGTTACGAGCCGCTGAATCTCCTCTAGTAGCTCAAGGCGTCGCGCCAAAGTCGCGTCAACGCGCCCTAGTTGTGAGAATGAGCCGGTGACATCAAGTTCGCGCTCTCCTCCACCGAGGCGGACAAGATGTCTAGCTGGGACATTGCGCTCCAAAATTTTTTCAAATAGATCATTTAGTGCGGAATTGGAATGCGCGATGAGTAGCGTCCGGTTAGCTGGGAAGTTTTGGTAAATGTTTGCAATGATCTGGACGGCAACGTCAGTCTTTCCCGTTCCTGGGGGGCCAATGATGAGAGTCAGACCAGGATTCATGCCATCACGAATAGCCTCCACCTGCGAGCGCGTAAAGCGCACAGGATTGCACCGGAGTACATCAAATATCCGCGCACTTTGCATTGTAAGCGCTCCGCTGTTAACTTTCCGAGCTGCAACTGCGTAGGGCGTCACAACTACTGTCTTCGCTATGCGGTCCAGGCGCAGCTGGAACAGTGATCGTCCCACCGCCGTCACTGGGACGCTTTCATCAGCAACAACCACGGCCATTTCGGGGAAGGATGACACGATATGATTGAGGTCGTGGAAAGTGTCGACAGCATCGAAGGCATCTAATTGATCATGTCGCTGCGAATAATGTGCTGCACTTGCGTCACCGTAACCAAGAAGTACGTCATGCAGCCACACAGGGATTGCATTCTTGTGTGACTCGGTGTTCATTGTCTCGCGGATAGTCTCCAGGACGCGGCTAGAGTTATTGGCACGCGCGTCGCGTCGCAATAATATATTGGATGCGCCATAAATTGCTGTAATTGAGGCCTGAGAATCCTTATAGTACTGAATTGAATCCATTCTAAGTGTAACGGTGCACTGAGTACTAAATCCAGTTCTGTCAGCACCAGTGTAATCTGTGATTGCTACTACCTCTCCACCACGGACGGCTCGGATGCCATATGTCTCTGAGATCTGCAAATCCTTCGTGGACTTAACGCTCCTATTTATTGGCAGCGGAGCCGGCGAGGGTTTGACGGCCAACCCCTCAACACACACCAAGAAGACGATGTCATGTTTGTGGATTTCCCAGTCCTCACCAAAACTAGCCAGATCGAGAGTGACATTGCATAGAACTTCACTAGGATGCTCCTTACCGAGGACCGATTTGGCGACGCGCGTAACCTCACATTTGCACGGGACAGCAAACCGGCTCCACCCAGCAAAGTATGTGCAACCGGCAGAGTTAATGTGTGGCTGGAGTCGTTGGACTGCTTGAGATACATCATCTCGTATCTCGTGCGCGCTTTCTAGACGGTAGAGCGTAAAACAACGAGACAAATAGTCTTTGAAAGATAGGAACTGGAGAGCAAGCTTTGGCAGAGCGAGTGGGAAGTCAGTTTCGTGCGGAACCTCGCCCAACAGAGAAACTTCGTTTGGGTAGAGAGATATGTTGTTTACCTCTTTGAAGTTATTATTGTTGTCACTCAGCTCGTGTATCAAAGCCTCGATGAGGAGTTCAGGTCTGCGAAGCGCGATATTCCTTGGAAGTAAATGTAGCTTGTCACATGCGGCTGCGACGAGGGTCGTCAATGGTGTCTGTACCAGCAGTTTTCGGAGGCTTTTCTCAGATGCAAGCTGCGCTGACGCAATGTGTGCAATCTCAAGACTGAAATTATCTTTGGGATTTGCTGCAAAGCATGCGCACTGAAAGCGATGAAGGCGGATGTGATGCCTGGCCACGTCCTCGCTCTGAGTCAGCAATTGACCAGTCTGGTCGATGATGGCGAAGCCCATGGCGCTGCGAAAGGCATTAAGCAGAGGTGCCATTCGCTGGTCAGCTGCCCATGCCGACAGTGTGGCCCGCTCAAGGATCCGAGAGTCCTCTATGACTACACGCAGGAATCTCCGCGTCGGTAGTTGCAACATCAAATCAATGCAGAGTTCCAAAAAGCGAGCAACGCACCTAATTGGCAAATCATTTGTATCGCTACCCATTTTTCTTTCGACGAGCCGTGTGATAGCATCAAGTAGTGCCGGGAAAAACAAAGCATCCACAGAAGCTTTGCGTTTTGCTCTTTTGGCAAGAAAATGTTGCCAATGCCGGCAAAGCTGAGGGAACAGTTGGAGCTCTTGCTTTCGGCGCGGGATACTTAATCGTTCCCAAAGTGGCAGGCCCGCTAATCGGAGTGCAGCCCGGCGAATCGAGGTGTGTTCAAGTCGAGAGTAGATATTGATGCAGAAAAGCAAAATAGAGTCCAAAATGTTCAGTGGGCAGGCCTCATCCATCACTTCAAGACAAACAGCTTCTAGAAGGCAGCCAAACGGCGACTCCCCCCCTCCCCCCGACGGTTCGAAGCGAGAGGTGAGCCTTTTTAGAACGTCCGTTAAGTGCCCACATCGCGCCGTCTCGTTTAAAAGCGCGACAGTGGATAGCGCGAGTACACGCGAAATTGATGCCCCACAGCATGCTGACAACCTCGCCCACAGTACCTTCTCCATGTAGCCGAGGCGTTCGAGACATTCAAGCGAACGCGATTTATGACAGAAGCCGGCATTGTAGATCTCACAAATGAGCTGCTCACTTTTAGCATTGCCATCGGATGCCACGCTGAGACGCACAGCAAGTGCAGCACATACAGCTTCCGTGGAAGGGATCTCCGCGAGCAGTTTTATCGACCCACAAGCCATCGCCCTACCCTCTGCGGTAGCGTATCAATGGCTCGACTCTTGCTCTCTGTTGTTTTGACGCGGCATGCGGTATGCCTGGGGTACTGTTAAGGGCAGATGATTCAGGCTAGCTACTACTGTTACTTAGTAGTAGACACAACCTTGGCAAGACAATCGGTCTTTTCGCCCATCTTGGCGCCCCGCCCTGGCAATTTCCATGGCAAACTATTGCAGCGCTTGCTGCCCGCGGGACGCAGCCCGTTGGGGCGGTGGGCCCATGGCAGTCCAGCGGCGCCTCCGAGTCGACCGTGACGCCATCTCTGCGACGCGTGAGAGCAGGCGCGCTCTGTGATATGCTGTTCAAAGTCCAGCAGCCCAAGCGGCCAGGCAAGGACTCGCGTGTTGGGCTGGAGGTATATCTACGAGGAGTTAGGTGCAGGGTCCGCCATGATGGGCGGGTGAAGCTGCGGCTTTGCGAACTAAATACCATGCATATGGCGAAGTGTGCTGCTTTCGCCCCCCGGCGGAGACTGGAAGTGCCGAACAGTGGCAATGTTCACCGGCCGTCGCCTCAAGTCGTTCCTGATTGGACAGCGTAGGTTTACTAGTACTAACTTCAAGTTGAATTGATTGGCCAACTTCACTGGCAAGTTCAAGCGAAGGCTATATTATAATCCCCTTAGGCTAGTAGTGCCAGTGACCCGCATTGGCCGCACTGACAGTTGGCTCGGAATTTCCGAGTCCGCCGAGTCGTAAAAAAAAATCAACAAACTCACTCACCCGCATCACGGTCACGGCCCGCTGGTGACCGCCGCGGCCACTGTAGTATCACCCTACCATCCGACAGACGTCCAGAAGACCTCATACCTCTTTTGAGGCGACCAAAAGCTCGGCCCGGTAGGACCGACACCGGTGTGTGTATATTCACCTACCTCGTAGGTACCGTACCCACGGTACCGTCGCCGTACCGCAGTAGGTACAGCTGATACATTCGAATAGCGTTGCACTCGAAAATTAATTATTACCTGTTTGGATTTGTCACCATGGCACATCAGGTAGTGGCGGACTACACCAAGGTAAGTGAAAATGCAAACGTCAAGGTCTTCGTGCGCGCACGGCCGGCAGAGCCACAAGACGAACCTGCAGAAGAACTGTTCGAACTTGGCGCACCTGAGCCAGGGGGGCGTGTGCGGAAGCTCTCCATGAAACAATGGAGGCGCACGCGAAATGAAGACGGAGAGCATGAGCAGTGGGGGGGTGTCGGGGGAAACGTGTTTCAGTTTGACAATGTGTTCTGGTGCGATGAGAAACAAACAACAATATTTGAGACAGTCTGTCGTGAACAAGTAGATCACATCCTTAAAGGGTATAACGCCTGCTGTTTTGCCTACGGTCAAACGGGTTCGGGTAAGACACACACCATGTTTTTTCCCCGAGGCGGCCAGGATCGCAGCGATCACAAGATGCATGGCCTGATTCCAAGGGCTGTCGACTACCTCTTCACTTGCCTCGAGTCTTCGGGAGGAACCAAAAGTGAAGTTAAAGTCTCGTTTCTCGAAGTATACTGTGATACGCTCCGCGACCTTGGCAAGGCATCCCTGTCAAATTCGACACGGCTCTCGATGAGTCGCGGTCCATCAACTGAGAAGACATCGGCGATCTACCAGGGCGCAGCAAAGCAACGTGGGGAGACATTTGGGCTCGGCATGCGTGGGTCATCAGTCCCTTCGACAAACACAGTTCAACCAGTAACTCCGATGCCTGACATGATCCACGAGAAAACAAAAGGACACTGGTATGAGCTTAAGGAAGAGATTCGTGAGGACAAGGATGGAAATGTTTTTGTCAAGAGCCTCGCAAAGATCCCTGTGAAGAATTCAGCTGAGGTGCTCCTGGTCATTGATCGTGGGCTTCGCCTCCGGGCCACAGAATCGACAAGTATGAATGATACAAGTTCACGAAGTCACACCGTGTTTACAATTGAAGTGGCGATGAAATGTGCAGAAACTAACGATGCTCTTGCCGGTAAGCTCCATCTAGTTGATCTTGCCGGCTCAGAGCGCCTCAAGAAGTCGGACTCCTCCGGCATTCGCATGGAAGAAGCACTTCATATTAATAAGTCGCTTACAGCACTGGGCAAAGTTATAGTATCGCTGGACCCGGCGCAGGCGGGTGCACATGTCCCATACCGAGACTCAAAGCTAACACGCCTGCTTCAGAATGCGCTTGGCGGGGACAGCTACACTTCGGTACTAGCCACGATTCGACCAACTCGATCTCATGCTGAAGAATGTCTCTCAACGCTGCAATTTGCTAATAGATGCCGAAAGGTGGCCAACACTCCCCGCGTTCACCGCTTGGGCGAAACAGATTTTCAGAGTAACAAGGCCAAAGACGAGCAGATCGTGCGGTTGAGGGCGGAGATCGAGCGGTTGAAAGAGTTTACACGGAAGCTTAAGCAGCGTCTGGCGCAAGCAGGTCTGAATTTAGAGGAGATAGCGGAGTGTGGCGGCACCGGCTCAGTTGAATCTCCTACTCACGACTATAGCCCGGCTCAGATACAGGCAGTCGTCTCAGGTGCAGTACTCGCCGCCATGCGTGCTGTTGGCATCCCAGGGGCAGTAATAGACGAGTCAACTGGAGGTGTCCGCCTAAGTGATGGTCGCCTACTCGAAGGTACGTTGCCTGGAGCATTTGTTCGTTATTATAGTGAAGCTGACCAGCCAAAGAATTCTAGCAACAACCATCCCAACAGACGTTCAGCCGTCTTGAACACAATTGCTGCCCGCATTGCGAAGGCAATGGGGTTTTCTAGCCCGCAAGACCTACCGCAGGCACTAATTACCCCCCTTGTTGAGCGCGAGGACGAGTTTTTGGTCCTCAAACGAAAACTAGAGTCGACACGGTGTGAATTAGAGATACTTCGAAAAGAGATTGACCTTGGGAAGCGCCAAATTACGTCGGTGACTCTTGGCGCACAGCGACTTGAAAGCGATTCAAAAAATAGTATCATTTCTGTGGCTAACCAAATGGGAGAGCAGCTCCGGGTACAAGAAGAGATCCATGCGCAGCAACTTCAGGCTCTGGTCCAGGAGAAAGATGCTATTATTAATGATATTACTCCCATGAAGCTAGCTGATGTTGGTACTTGCAGTAAGTTGCCACCGAATCCGGTCGTAGACATGTCTCGCAGGGTAACTGCAGCACGTGATGCTGTGCAGCGCGCTGAAGGCCGTTGCGCAGGCTCTGAGACGTCCATTGGCAACCTCAAGATGCAGTATGAGTATTGGCTCAACAAAAAGGACCGTGATTCAGCGCGATTTATTTCGCAGCTCAATCTTTACCGCACAAACATGAATGCACAACTTGAGACAGCCGATCGTGAGCTCCTTGTCCTATGGAATGCTGTCGAGCACCATTCTAGAGTTCTGCGTCGTGTCCGTCAGGGCAAATATCCACTTCATCAGCTCGGTACTAATGTTGCAGCTCCAGCCATCCCGCCTAATGACCTTCCGCTGTCAACCAAACACCTGATCCTCACACGGCTGCCTGCAACATTCCGTTCAATGCGCAAGGGGGAATGGAGTCAGTCGAGGGAGAAGAATTCAAGGTACAGAAATGAGACTGATATTGAATTTGATGCTGGCACAAGGGGACTGCCATCGAAGGCCAAGTCACTCGAACAAACGTGCTCAGCGACAGCACGGGCTACCCCTGACCCTCTTCATCAAAGCTTCCTTGAAAATATAAATGACTTAAACATACACACCCTGAGGAATGAGCTTGTGCAATCGAAGCTTAAGCTACGTGACTATGAGATGCGCCTAGACCGTGAGGTTAAGGAGTGCGTTGTGGCTGAGCTTTCTGCGCATACAACAGTCCAGTACATGCGTGATCTCGAGGAATTAAAAAAGGCAGCAGATAATAAGGCTTCTGCGCAAGCATGGCGTTACACTCAGCTTCGAGTGGCCTATGAAGCTCAAAAACAAAAGCCTACTAAGTCTGCGGGAGGTCCGCACAGCGAACTTTGAATTAGTTACACGCGCCTCAGTAGTAGGTGTTAGTTGACACTAGTAGTAGGTTTGAGTCACTGACTTAGTCACTGAGTGCCAGTGGACTTGCCAGTGGGTGGCCCGGGCCCTTCAGGAGTGGGGGGTTTTCTGCGGAGAATATACCCTAGTACCCATTGCAGCCCCATATTTTCTACATTTTCGTCTTGAGAACCGGCGCCGATGTGATGGCAGTCGCAAGATTCCGAACCTCCGAGCACCCGGGCGACGTCCAGAAACTGGGCGGACTTGCCGCGGCGGGCTGCCGCCAAGAGTAGATTCGCCGGACGTCTAACTCGGACTCAGAGTCGGACGCTAGGGGGGGCTAGGTTGAGAGAATCGCACATGGCTTTTTGACAGCTGGCTAAGACCCTCGTAAACCTAAAAGAGCCTTGTGCCCGGGCCCGGGCACAGCCCCGATTTTCCATCTTCGAACTGAGAAAAATATGACTGACGAACTTGAACCGATGATGATAGAGTTGTGGCATTTTTTACACCATTTTCGAGCCAAATAGGCCCTAATCTCTGCGCTCAGGCTCACAGGTCACGGTCATTTGACCTTCGAGTCTGAGCTCCGAGTCGAAAATGATTATTAAAAAATGACTCGGGCACAATACAGACATCCCGCCCCAGAGAGAGCTCCGAGTCTGTGTTCAAGTTCATCAAAACCGTGACCGTCACGGTGACTTGAACTTGAACTTGAAGCCATTTTTTTAGACTCAGGCTCCGAGTCCGAGTCGGCCGCGGCTGCGGACTTCAAGTTGGAGATGAATCATTGACTCGTACAGTTCCTCTACACAGAAGTCCCTCTACTTCAACAAAATATCTGATTATTATCATCGTCGGGCCCTAATATTACGAGCTTGTCCAGTACCGTAGGTACCTCAGGCTATCTACGGTACTGTACTGCGGTAGGTACCTTAAGATGCATACCTACTGCGGTACCGTACCAGCAAGTACAAGTACCGTACTGCGGTAGGTAAAACCGTAGGTAACACGGTACATCAGGCTGCAGATTGCAAGTTTGCAAGTAGTGGTGTCAGGTGCCCGTATTGGTTGTAAATGTAAATTTTCATGAGCTCAAAACTTGTGAAGCCACTAAATGTACTCTACGTATGGGCTTGCTTGATGGCGCGATTAGGGAAGTCAATAGCTGAGGACATAGATCATAATATTCACAATATGACCATTAGAGTAAAGCAAGTGGAACAGGAGTTTATTAAAAATGGCAGTGAGAGTGTGGCGCTAGCAGCTCTGGTGGTGAGTGGCCATAAGGCCATCGATAGCAAATTCATTCAACAATCGGCGTGTGCAGCACTAACCATGATCAATAGTGCTCGGACTCCCGGGGGCTTTTATGGTGATGCAGTTGTGATGATGGGTCCTTTGGGTACTAGCACGCCGTTAGACCTAAACTCGTGGCGGAGTGCACGGCCAGGATGGCTATCTGAACATGATGATCATGCCAAGGAGCTCGCTGCGCTTATGGACGTCAAGGGACTACGAATCAGGGCGATGGACCTAGTACCACTTTTGTTAAGCAATACATACCCGTTCATGAAGCGCAACTTAAACTACATGAAACTTGCCGTTTATACCCTGGGCACCTACGACAAGGTCATGTTTGTCGACCTGGACATTGTAGTTGTTGGGCCACTCTCCGACATCCTGGCACTATCCACGAGGTCAACTGAGCTCGTCGGCTACCGAACATGCACAGCTCCGGTGAATAGTGGCTTTTTTATCGTTCGGCCCGGGGGCAGTAATGGAAAGCGACGACTGAGGCATCTTAATAATATTGCCCTACGGAACAATTGCCCATGCAGGAGCTCAAGAGACCCCTTCGCCAGTTTCGGTTTTGACAACTGGGGCAGAATCACCAACGACCTTAAAAAACTCTGGAATTCTGGTACCTACGATGCACCGAACAGGCCTCAACATAAAAAAATGTGCCGCAGTGTTTTGGGTAAAACAGAGCGTACCTGGGACCTTGCTGGGTCAGGCACCGGTCAAGGATTGATGTGGTATTACTTTGCACTCAAAATCAATTCCTATGTATCTCTCACCTACTCAGATCTGCCCTTGGTTCACTACAATGCCCCCGGTCCGAAGCCTTGGGTACCCGGTGCACAAACAAAGGCCACTAATGACCCAGGGATACGCCAGCATTGCGACTTCATTTGGTGGTCAAGCTTTCTCAGAGCGGAGAATAAAATGCCCACGTCAGTTTTTGACAAATGTTTTGATCTCCTTTTACCTCATCTTGATACCAAGCGCGATGCCGGGCACTTCATTGGGCCTTCCTGTTGTCGAACTTGTCCAGGAGGTGGTCATTTTGCAACGTCACAGCGTTGCTCAGACCATAAATCGCTTGGAAGGTACTCAGTTGATCATTGCACCATTATCGCCGAGGTCAAAGCCCCGCCTACAAGAAAAGTTGACGTTTTAAGAGAAAACTTGCGTGCATTTAGCTAGTTGCGTGCACATTAGGCCTAGGCAAGGTATGGTTGTTCGGCCCGTGGATTACTACAAAATCTACTGGACTAAGTTTGGGACAGCTGACTGGAGTTTTTGCGTGTGTGTTGGTGAGGACTAGCCTGCACAGAGCGGTATATTCTTCTGGCAGCCACGTATCTATTGCGGTTTTTCGATCATTGGGCGACCTTTCTGCAAAATTGAGCAGTGTTAAAACAAACCGTGATGCATCACCCACTTCGTCATTTAGTTCGGAGCCGACCGGCTCTAAGCGCCCCCTAAGCGCCCCCTAGAGAGTAGTGGTGATGTTGAATTATCCTGACAATGCCCACGAATAAAATGATACGCTTCTACATTTGATCATCATCAAAAGTAATAAACACGCACGAAATAAAAGGGAAAGGGCGGAACCAAAAATTGAGGAAATTTTCAATTGATAGGAAGGTCGCAATATGGGGCCGTTTTGTGACGCGGAGTACCGTGTCTTGGCCTACCATTTTTTTTATTTGCCTCGCCACTCACTAATGCGCTATCGGCGGAGGTTAAAGACGACCGGGCGCCGGTCTTTTGCCCTATCAGTAAGGCGAAATTTGCCGCTACGCTAGTAGTCTGGCGTTCGGCTCCGTCGTAGCCACCCACTTTCTAATTAGCGGGCGGTTAGAACGGACGGTAACGATATCATATGATAGATTAGTTCAAGTTGGGCCCGGTTACTAGTACGTTAATATTTAGTGACGGGTGGTTCACCGAACCCCGAATTCAAGTTTGCCGTATCTAAACGTCTCGGCCGGGGCCAAATTGAGCCAGAGGTCCCTACCTTGAACAATCGATTAAAAACCCGATAGTTTTTTTCAAGTTATCATGATGGTTTTTATAACTTGAACAATTCTTACGTACGGGTTTTCCCTCCCTGCACGTCCCCTTCGGGGACGTGCCTACGCCTAGTCTAGTCCCTCAAGTAGTTAGGCTACTTAGCCAAGGTTCCCCCAAAACCCGAAATCAGTGGTTTATAAGAATCAAAAAGTCTAAACCCGAACCACCGCCCCCCACGTCGGATTTGGCACCCCTGCGGAGCAGGCCCCCGGCAGGGAAATGGTGTGGACCACTCCACGGTAACCTGCCCTGGCTCCAAATTGCCGTATCTATAACTAGGCGGGTCGTTCACTCAGAAACATTGGGCACTAGGTTATTCTTGGTCTCGTGCCAAGCTAACTTTTGGACTTCGCCGTTGCTTATTGGCAGCACTAGCCTGGCGTTTGGTGCCAGGGGCTGGAACTTGAGCTTTAGAGCCAAGAATATCACGTTGTAGGAGAGATTCTTCCACCAGTGTATCCTCCGACTTCTTAAGAAGTGTGCAGTAACGCTTGGCCATCGCCTGGACATCCTTCATGTCCTCTTGAACTTGAATAGCCTCTAAAAGACCCAAAAGCTGGGTAGATACGTGCTTGTAGATTGGATAGACGCCAATTAGTTTTATTAGCACAAGGAGACAGGCACGGCCATGATCCTTGTAGTGGCTAAGCGAGTGAAGGGCAACTTTAGTTATCTTATCATGCCACTTGGTAAACACAGTGCAATATTGTTCATATGTACACCTAGAAGCAGAACCAATGGCAACAGAAAATCCAAGTTTTGATCCTGCTTCCATATCATAGCGACGTCTATCGAAGCGCCAACGCGTGAGGGGTTCAAAAGTTGCACGAAGAAAAATTCCAAGGCAACGAGCTTCCTGATCTGTCGCACAATAGATTACAGGAAAAACATCTTTGACTACCCGATCATAATATTGGAGGCTACTGAAGTTGGTTGTCTCGAGAGAATGAAGTTGCTTGAAAAAAATTGCACAGAAAAGAGCATCTTCTGGTGTGATCGTAACACGTGGCATGATGCAATTCTCAAGTAGTGCTTCTGAAATCGAGCGGCGTTGATCCTCCACCTACCATGGCACCTCAGTAGTCAACACTAGTTTAAAAGCAGCATATAATCTATGGACGTATTTTCACACAGGTGAGGACGATAGCACCAAGTAGACTATTACGCCGTGCCTCAAGATCAGTCATGATCTGCTGGTAATGATGCTTCTGGAATTCCAGCTCGGCCACAAGCGAGTTTATGGTGTTGAGGCAGCGTGCCATCTCTTTTTTCCGTCTGTCTGGCTCTAGAAACTCACGATGTGCCACATTGATCTTAGAGCGGATTAAGGCTATTTGCGCATCATATTCTCGCGTGGGCACTGTAATGTCATATAGCGATAGAGACCAGAAAACAAGGTATAGTTCGCTGCTCAATGCACCACAATCCCGTGCAGGTAGTGATGAGCGCAAAGCTTTACCACCTGGCTCCCATTTGCATAGAGAGCTCCCTGAGTCGGGTGAAATTGGAATTTTAGCTCTTAGTTCTTTGCGGTGAGCGTCAGCTGCTTCTGCTATTAGTGGTCTAGCCGCGTGGAGCGCAATCTGTGGTTCAATGTGCAACGCCTAAACGAGGTGGGAAGGTATATGTCGTGTGTGAAGTAGAAAATCATCGACACAGTGTACGGCACGGACATTTTACAGAGATCAGGAAGCAGCTCAAAGTACGGACATTTCTTACCTGTGCCTGTGACGGTGCTGTGCGCTGTAGAACGCGAAAGGAAATCTACGAGCTGAACCAGGACCATCTGACATCGATCAAAGAGTTGCCCAAGCAGCTTTACATGATTTACCTTCCCTTTGAAGAGACTGTACCCCCGCTGCCTGCAAGAATTCACATGATCTGCAGAGACAGACTTTATTGACGCCGAAGTGGCGCTGGGCAACAAGTGCAAGTATTGGAATGGCAGTGCTGGGCGTGCATAATGCTTCCTGAAGCTTTGAAACGGCGCGCTTAGAAGCCTTACTAAAAGCAAGCATTTCACGGCGGAGTGTTTCGCCGCCTGCCAAACCGCCAATTTGGGCATCAGATAGATCCTCTAAGACCTCACAACCACCCATTCGAGCGAGAAGCTCATTGAAAACAAGAAGGTACAAAGAATCTCCGTCCTCCAAACGCAGCATGAGAAATTCAATGAGAGCCTGGAGCTCAGTTTGGGGAAATGCGCGATAGTAGACACCAGTGAAATGAGAAAGGTGCTGAAACCAATGAGCAATATTTATGCCATCATTCTGTAGTTTATGACGTGACGTGTCGGCAAGGTGAGACGATAGCATGTAAGAAAGAACATCCAATGCAAGGGGGGACACAAAACCGAGCGACTCAACGATGGGCTGAATCATGTTGCCGTAAGATTCAACTTGAGAGAGAATGACACGAAAGACAACCAGCGGATTTGAGTGGGCTACTTTTGCCAATGCCCTTCCAACGTGCTTGGAGTTTTTTTTGTCATTTGCCACTCGCTTTAATGATTGACGAGCATGATAACCAGCTTTACACTCTGCCTCTGCGACTTCAAAGTGCTTGGTACCCACGGATTCTCTTTCAAGGCTGCGACCGCGCCAGGTTGAGTAGAGCGAATGCCGTTCACAGCAAGGGAGTTGCTTTGTCGCAGCCCAAATCTCACATACGCAGCCAGGATTGACCGAAAGTATTGACATAGCCGGCAGTATGACATATCCAAGCAAGCGTTTTGCTTCATGCGCACCTCGAGCATCCCGCGGTCGTAGCAGATATTTGATGATGCGTGCAAGCTTGGTCACCAATGACGCATCAGAGGCTATACCAACGTGGAGATGACAACACAGTGGCTCTAGCACTTGAAAAAGACGATGAACCGATGCAATATCATCAAAAGTGCGGCATCGGTGCGGTGAGCCCACGTGTACTAAGGGAATTCCTGACGGTTGCCAACGAGTTGCAAACTGTAGATAATTTGGCGTAAGCTTGCAATACAGAGGAGAGATAGCAAATTTTAGCATCGAACAGAGTGCCAATCGAGATTGACCGCAGACAGGCAGCGCACCTGTGTCCTCCAGGCAACTTAGAAGTGGTCGCACAAGAAGCCAACGTCGGTCCCACAATAATGCCTCAATAATCCCAACAATTGGTAAGGAGAGGCCTTCTGCCGGATAGCGGCATCGCGATACTGCTGTGGTTTGACTCGCGTCCTGCTCCGCGGAGTGCGATAGAGAAACAGTACCGGCAAGACGAGACGCGTCCTCGATCTTTTTAGCGTGTCTTTTTGTGGTTTCGGCAAGCTTCTCCATTGATGGCGCTAAATGGGGCAGCAGTGCGTCTACAGCTATGGCCCCAGCGCTGAGCAATGTTGCAGTGAGTCGGCAGAGCGATGTTAACATCTTAGCTCTGCAGTTTTGAAACTTGAAGCCCAGAATTTGGGGCAGGGATGCACCTAGCTTGACCTGCTCCAGTAACTTGAGGAGCGCATTTATTGTAGGCGATGTAGTGCTAGAAGCCATACAGCTGTGCTGAAGCGAGCTAAGCACCATGTCCATTACACGATTTGGATCAAGGTCAAAACCCCCAATTAAAGCCTGAAGTGACTTTGGCAGATATGCTGGAGCCGCTTGTATTTGTAGCCGAGACAACCTAATCAAATATGACAAAATAAGCGTAGAATATAGAATAAGCCGTGTAATAGACCCTGATACAAGCAGCGCTGTTACCTGTGATGGCATCTGATTGGTGATAAACGCAAGGGGGACGTCAGATTGAATTGGTTGTGACGCTGCAGTTCCTTGGAGTAGCCTTCACTTTCTTCGTGTAGAAGGTTATACTTATGTTGTCGATATACCTGGTCCGTATTCAACTTTTTCAAGCGCTTTGAAAACGTAATAGAATTTGTTAGGCCTGCTGAAGTCAAAAGTTCTTCATCTAGATGCTTCTTAAAATTAGTCAGCCTGGATCAAGCTTGGGCTTGCCTCATTGGGACGAGTTCAATTTCTCTGCGCTGAAGAACACGATACAACACCAGCTGCTTGCAAAGCCTCCACCAGTGCGGCAAGATGACAGTGTGCTGGCCTGAGTTTAGCTGCGCTGATTTGTACCTAAACGGGGGAAAGAATCTCAAACCAAGATGGAACCAATTAGGTACATCATGTAGCCAAATTGCGTCAACTATCGCTTCTGCTAGTTCAGTGGATTGACCAATTATTAACGACGCTTGTCTAATTACATCAAGGGCTGTTTCTGATTCAATTTTCCCAATGGCCACATACCTGTGTAGTACCTTGCGACCAGTATAATAGAAAGGATCAATAACGTACGCAACAACTTCAAAAACCGTGTCACGCCAGCTATGAATGTCGGAGATTCGGAGCTCGCTGATGTTGTCGGCGGACGCAAAAAGACAGTGAGCGATTTCCCAGCGTATTTCACAGTGCGCATCCCCGTCTGCAACCATACTCCACGACATGGGTGCGAGCTGCTCGGGCGACGCTGACCCTGACGTGCACGTGAGAAACCCGTTCTAGTAGAAAAGCACATGATTTCTCAATCATTATTAAGCCCAATGTACTCTTCAAAAAGTCACCGGCCTGGTGGTCCTTACGGAGAAATCCGGCTCGCTTACTTACTATGACCCGCTTCAGGTGCTGTACGATGGCAGCCGCCCGAGGGACGAGACGGCACCTTTTTTTGACGAAGTAGAGCTAAGGGGAGTACTGTACGGCTCGCCTGCGCCCTACCGCACCCTTATCACATAGTTGCAACCCGCAACGGTGGACCTATGTCGAGCTGCTTGCTTTCAAGAGACGAGGGTAGCTTATAACAATTAATATAGAATTATCCTCCTCATCATCATCATCTAGGATCATCATCATCCCAGGCGTTGCCCATACGAGCTGAGCAGGACGCATCAGGGCACGCAGGTGAATGTTGGTCATGCGCCCTTTTCCTCCATATGCTCAATGCATGATTCTAATTTTTCATGCTCGTGAGAACTTTGATTGGAAAGTCCCCATGATAGTCGCCACACATGGACGTGACCAGCTGCATTGCCAGTTGCTAAGAAATTTCTCTGCTTATGATTGAACTGAAGAGCAAGGATTCGCCTGTCCGTATCATTGGCGGATGCTGGCATCGGTGCTTTAAGCTCGACAGCTGGGAGCATTGGCCGCCTGTTGCCCAGGTCGTGAATACGCACCACACCTCCATCACCCGCAACCGCAAAGACAAGAGGACGTGCCTTGGACCAACCTGATGCATACAGCCCATCAGCAAGGTGAATACAGCTTGTATCTCGCATGGTCATTAGAGCACGTCGCTGCATCGTCGACCACAGTTTTGCGTAGCCATCGACGCCAACAGACAAAAATACGCGGCGGTGAAATGGAGACATTGAAATCATTGTGATCGGACCAACCTAGATGAACAAGAATGGTGCGTTGATAAAAATCTAGGACATTGAACCAACATGCCCCTCATATTCAGTCACGCCAGTTGGAGCTGGGAACACATACCGGAGTGGGGGCTTAGAGACAAAGATGTCTTTTGCTGAAACCACTTGCCTACTTACACTATTTGCCCAAAGCTCAACATGCTTGATGAGTTTTGATGTGATGCAAGGTGGCAAATTATCAAAAAAGTCAATCGCGCTTTTGTCCCAATGTATATTACTATCGCTGCCAGCAAAGAGTTTCTTTATATTCTTTTTACGCGGATGGCAGCGCAAAATTTTCCCCCCTTCAGAGCCTATCATGACGCAAGATTCAGCTAGTGCCATAGAAGTGCCCCCCACTATCGGTGATGAAGCTGCCATATTGGTGAGCAATGTTAACTCAGGGTTGCATGCCAAAGTCACGCCACGTACCTAAGAAACTCTTAACTCAATTTTCATCGCGCCTTAGGCAGATATACCGGGTATGGCAGATGGCCGCTAATCTCGGCCGTTGCGTGTTTTATTGTCGCTAATGACCACCATAGGATCTTACCATCACTGGAGAGTGAAACAAGCTGATAAGCATCTATACTGGCAGTGAATGCACCTCTATTCCGATTCCATTGAAGAGAACTTACTGGTTCTCGATGCGAATAGTCGCTTATGTTTGAGCATGCTTTGAGGACGTCACAACTATCAGCTAGGTCATAGATAAGTACTTCCCCATCAAAAGACCCAGCGGCCATCAACGACGGTTGTGACGGATGGCAAGCAATAGTTGTAAAGCAAGAAGAGTGCTCTACGGAGCAGGTTGGGCACTCGGGATTAAATTCCGGACGAAACAGCGACCAACAACAGAGGATTCCAGACTTGTTGCACCATCCAGTGAGGTCCGATCGGCCAAACGCAGCACATAGCATAGCGCCGGTTGCATTCCAGGACAGCCCAGTACACTGCAGATCGCCTGACCGTCTGCACGTAAGCGTGTACTTGCAACAAATATCCTGGTCCTGTTTTGGTTGCGACCCAACGAAGCCAACAAATGCATCTTGCGGTTGGGAGAGCTCCTGAATCATCTGGGAGGCTAGATGTGCGATCAGATCTGATTGGAACTTGGGCTTTGTTGCCCCATCGAACGCTATCTGCGTCTGCACAAATACAGCAGAGCAGCCAACATTTCGTCCGGAGGCGGAACTAACCTGCTTCTGTGGAGGAGTCTGGGATCTTGTATATTTAAAACACTTCCTAGTTGCAGAGACGAAGCTGACCGAAAAGCAACTGGAATCGCCAAAATTATGTTGCCTTGTTGAAAGCACATTCGTCATGATTTAGCGGAGATTGCAGAAGCCGAAACTGCAAAGACAGTTATTAGCACCACTTGGGTACCGTAGGTACCTACGGTACCTACGGTACCGTACGGTAAGACTCAACTTGAAGAGGCAAAAAAAGCCTGGTATCGAACAGGAGGGCATCAAGGGTGGCACTAGGACCCTCTAGGGCGTCACGACAGTACTACCTGACTAGTCCCCGGGAAAACTCAAATTTGAATTACCACGGAAGCGCGCTGTAGCAGTCGTGCGCCCAGGCTACTTCGTCTCATGCAATCCCAAGCCGGCGAAACCCTATCCTAGTGAGCCGCGGGCTGAGTAGCTGTACCAGAGACGCGTACTCATTCCAGTTGGCTGTAACCCGCGGTTCGTCGACGGCGGCCCGACCGCCCGGGCCCGGGCCCATACTAAGCCTCCTAATACCCCCACTAGGAGACTGCCATTCAGTGGGTAAAAACTCACCTGGCAGCGCTCCAAAAAAATCGACTAGGACACAACAATAACTTCATTATTTTTATGCCCCGGGCCCGGGCGCCCGGGCCGCGGCGGGGCCCCCTCTCCGGGTCCGAATCTCAGGCTCAAGTTGTCACGGAACTTACGCTTAAACACTGGCAGGTAAAAGTACAGGAATTCCGTGATTAGGCCCTGAGCCTCAGGCTTTTATAAAAGGCCAACTGCCAGTGATACCAAATATATTTTTATGTATATATCAGTCCATATACAATTAAAAGGTAGCAGGACTAAGGCTACTACAGTGGGGGCTAGAATATAAAAACGTGCTCTATTGCGAACCGCGCGCCTTTCTCCTCGAGTCGACGTCGCACGGATGGGGGAGTACGAGAGCTGCATCGCCGTTCACCTTCGCGAAGAGCAAAACCCGCGTTCCGTCGCTGATGCACCCCTGGCGTCTTCCACTCGAGTGGACTCGGCGCTCCGGCATACCCGACCGCGACTTGGTAACAAAAGTGCCTTTGTCCCGGCAAGTGGCAGCCTTTGTTGGGTCGATATGAGTAGCTGATTTTCGATTTTTCGATTTTTTTAAAAATTTGCACGCAGCTAATTAATGCTCTCTTGTTGGGATTTGAGCTGCCTCGGAAAATGGCTAGGCAAATACAGCCAAAGCGTGCAATCTGAGGACCAATAAACTAAAGTTATTCCTTCCCCTGGAGCACTCTTGAGAAGCCCTCGGCCAACTCAAAAAAAGGTTGCAGTGAGACTTCCTCTACTCTCTCTGGCTTCTTAGCGACCGCGCCGCAGCTGCTTTCTCTACGCGCGGGCTGCTGCTGTCTGGGTACTGAATTTTGCGCAGCCAGAAACTTGCAGCCATGGACCGGCGCAAAAAACCAGCCAATGAGCCAACGTCGACTATTCCACTCGAGCCTCCATAAATTTCGAAGTCTTGTGGGATTTATCTTTATTAGGACTCGTTGTTTGGACTCGTTGTCATTTCTTTCTTTTTTAAGGGGCGGTTCTGCCATGGTACGTATAGCACGGAGGTGACCCCAATTTCGGCTCATTTCTTCCGCGGCATCTGTTATGGGGAAACTCCTCCAGGGGACTCCTCTGCGGGCCTAAAACGGCTCCCAAATTTTTGGAGACATGTGTTTTGCAAAACAATAAAGCGTTTTTAGCTAAAAACGCTAAAAGCAGGCCGCCGCAGCCGTTTTTGGGCGCCGGGCGCGAACCCGCTGGGAGAGACGTGGCGCACCGGGCCCCAGCACCCCTTCGACTAACCGGGCGCGCAACGGTACTCCGTTGGTTTGATCGCTGGGCTTAGAACGAGGGCTGTGAGTTGGTGGTCTCTCACCAGGCCCGTAAAATGTGCACCGCGGGACTGTGAGGCAAAAAGCGTGAAAGGCAGGTCGTATAGGACCATAGTAGGCGCTCCGTGACCGTACTTTGCTCAGAAAGGACCGATAGTGCACGTGGAGGCCCCGCGAAGGCGTCCAAATCGTCGTCTGCTGCGGCTAAATGGCGGCGCGGCGGGGTTGTAGACCTCCGTAGCGGCATCAGTTCTAATCGAAGGGTCATAAACGAGATCCCAGGCGGCCGAACTACTACCGGGGCCCGGCAGGCGCGATTTTGCTCACTGGGCAAAAAAAAAAGTAAACTAGCTATTTTTCTTATGATAAGGCCACTTTCCAGGACAGCAAGGACGCCAGCGGCTACAGACCTCGTATCCCAATTTAGGCTATCCGGTGTCGGGCGCTAGGCCGGCTTGTTTAGGGGGGTCACCCCCCTCGTATAACATACGCATGGACCAAAGCACATCACCTTTCCTGGTATGGACACTAATTAAACGCTGCAAGGACAGGAGGGGACGCCAGCCAGTATACTTCGCTGCACAATGAGCGAACTCAAATTTTACGGACGGCTTAGATGCGTATTGTCGTCATTCGCTCTATCGGCGAACACCAACTTTAATCCCTAGGGATGGTACGGCCTCCCTACTCTGTCCTTTTTCTGGTTGCGTTTGCTGCAGTTTCACCATCACTTTTTCGGTAAGCGACATGGTAGATGTGACGCCCAGGCGGGGTCTCATGTATATATGGGCCCTGGCCCGAGCTGTCTCGGAGCCGGCCAAAATTGAACTTAGTACCTGTAGTCAGTTAGTAGGAGCGGAGCAGCCTAGGAGCCTAGTTGACCAGGATAATGAAAGAGGCGGCACAGTAGGCATACGCAAGCAACATGTCGACCTGTGCGAATGTAGTCCGTAGGGACACGACGTTCGGGGGCCGTACGGTTGGGGCATCGACGCGTTTGCGCTTATCCCCCATGTGTTCAGGGATCCAGGACCACAGATTATCAGGCTGCGTGCAGATTCTAGTTTCTGAGGCTGACGGATTATCATGGTCAGGGCCCCGTCGGGCGGCTGGCCGTATTAGATAGAGCCTAGTTCGAAATTTTTCTTGCACTTCGCCGCCGGGCAACGCCGAGTCTTGCTCTTCCGTGCGCACATCCTCGCGCCGGCCGCCAGTGCATCGCCCTAACCAAACGAAAAGCGTGTCGTGCGTAGTTGCTGTGGGTGAAACGCCGACGAGGAGGCGCTGTTTGGAGCAACCTGAATGAGCACTAAGGCTGTAGAGCCTAAGACAAAGCTAAAGACAAATCACTTGCGATTGAGCCCCGAGCCTCCAGAGCTCGCGGGTTTCTACGTCGACAGCGTTTTTACGTCTTGTATTGTTTGTCCAAGAGTTGATGTGGCACTTTCTCGGCCACTTTTAATTTCACAGTGGCGCGTATCGACCAAGCTTTCCTAGCAACTTTGTCGGCCTCTCTCCCCAAGCGCGAGCGAAGTGCTCGCCGCCACAGACGGCCCTCAGCCTGAGTCCCGCCTATCAGAAAGTAAGTGCGTCTCGCTAGTGATAGCAGGACGGCTCATTCCGACAACCTTTTTGCTTGCAGCCTGAGTCTGTTGGTAATAGAGTAAATAAAATTCAACGATCATCTTGCGTTGACGACCGTAACCGTAACCTTGCAAGGGCGAGTCCTGCTAGGCCTATTATTAGTCTCCGACATGCAGTATTTATATTCGCAGGGTAAGGATTCATCTATCTTAATTAGACTCATGGAGGATGGGTCAGTTCACGTTCTTATTCGAAACAATTACCCGCCGGGGTGTGGCGGCCCTAGAGTCTAGTAGTAGTAGCCTAGTAGACTAGCAGTCTAGTAGCAGAACATTCTACTTGCAAGAGAGTCTACTTACCCCAGGGGACACATGGCTACTTGCATGAGAGTCCATAATTGCAATTCTTTTGTCAAAATCAGCTTAGCTGGCTATGAGACCATGTGTTCGCAGCTTTCCTAGAAGATCATTCATTTGGGTCCTAATTTCATCGACTAGGTCCCGTAGCTTTTCAGATTGCGCTGCCAATGTCGCGACATCTGAACTCGCCGCCGCAAGCGTGCCATCACCAGGATCATTAGCTGCACTGACATCGTCAACGGCGGCTTGCTGGGCACCAATGACTTGCTTATTTCCCACGATTATATTGGCATCATTCTTGACCGTAAGATTGCCTCCCTGGATGTCAACGCCTCCAGCCAAGATGAAGACTCCACCAGCAGAGACATTCAGTCCCGCGCTAGCTACCGTGATTCCACCCATCACACTAAGACCACCTCGGTCAATATACGTCCTGGGGAGACCGTTGACTCGGAAAATAGTTTTTGGCTTATGTATATTGTCCACATCCATCCCTGCTTTTATCAAATCTATGTTGCTGGATAGCCCTGCGGTGGACTCGATCGAAAGCACGGTACCATTGTCTTTATCACCGGCGGCATAATTGTGGTAAGCTCGAAGCACAGTCACATTATTGCTACGGATATCAGCACCACCATCATACACGACCACGCCATCTTCATAAAGACGTAGCCCCCCCTGATTAACTGTTAATCCACCCTTTGTGAGTTCGAGGCTGTAGACTGAAGTAACATTGTTGACATGTAGTTCACCTGCGATTTTGGTGTAGCCATCACCGCGGATGGAAAAGATATTGTGGCTTCCATCGGCTTGCTTGTAGGCAGTATTGAAGCGAGCAAACCAATAGCTTGCATCTTCATTCCGTATTGAATCTACCTGAAGCAGCGAGTCTGCAAAAACTTCGGAGCTACCAATGACATGAAGAACAGGGTCACCCGAAGCCATGCTCGAAATATCCACCCCGCCATCTTTTATGCTGGCGCCGCCAGTCAGAACAGTAAGTCCGCCCTCTGAAATTGTTGTTCCATAGGTTGTAACATCAAGTTGTGCGATTGACAACAGCCCATCACCACGGATGCTCAAAAGACCCTCGTCATTTGCGACTATTTTCATGAAGGTGAAGTCAGATGAAGACGATTTGTCTGCGGTAAGCTTGAAGATATCTCCAAT
>JACLAA010005438.1_pt1 | contig 34198 bp, 20 predicted proteins | sample 8027891 | NCBI WGS metagenome assembly JACLAA01 (sample SAMN15724900, study PRJNA655200) | protist metagenome | isolation source: fluorescence activated cell sorting (FACS) single amplified genomes of... | place: Spain: Blaines Bay Microbial Observatory, Mediterranean Sea | collected 2016-01-19 | reverse complement strand
TGAACCAATGAGCACGGAGGATAAACTGAACCAGAAAATGCGCGACTTGGGTGTCGAGGACGCCATCGCCGAGAAGCAGCGACGTGAAGACGACGCTCGAATGGGCGAGATGATTAAGCAAAAGTTAAGTCTGATGGATCCCGATATCGTCGAAGATAAACCGTACTTGGAACCGACGCAGCTCGAGATGAACCAAATTGTCGAGAGAACGCTGAAGAAGTTGGGCATCGAAGACATCGCCAAGAGAGAAAAGGATACAAAGATGGAAGAAAAACTCGAGCAAATCATCGCGGAGAAATTCGATAAGATGGGTTTGAACAACGACGACGATGATGACGAGGAAGATAACTTAGCGCCGTTTCGAAAGGGAAAGAAGGCGAGTCGTATCGAGAAGCGGGTGCAAAAGGCTGTCGCGGGTATCGAAAACAAGTTGTACGCGAACACGTTCGGCCAGCTCAACGGAAACCAACAGATGCAACCGCAAATGGGCGTTCCCATGATGCAACAACCGTACGGTTATCAACCACAGCCAGTCTTGTACGACCAATTCGGTCGACCAGTCGTGACTGCGCCGCAACCTGTCGTGCAGCAGCAACCGCAAGAGATTGCCGGTCACACGGAAAAGGACCGCGCGGAGGACGCCATCGAACGCATGGAGGCTTTGTTTGAAAGCAAGATGAAGGAAAAGGATCAACCTTCTCGATCGTCATCTTCAGCTTACGCGCGCGCTTCCTCGGCTCGTGGCGACGATGATATGCCCGAAAATCTTGATGATCTTTCTCTTAATGATGACGCCGATATTTTATCCACCAGACGAGACACCGGCGGCGCGGACCAAGAGCCTGATTTGGAGGCGTTGAGAAAGGAAGTCGCGCAAGTTGTCGCTCAGTCTATCGAAGAGAAGAAAGCGGCTGCGCAGAAACAAGTGTTGACGGCTGAGCAGCAACTGAAGGAAAAACTTGACTCTTGGAAAACGAACGAGGCGACGAAGGACATGGATGCGGATTTCCAAGCTATGCAGCAAATGGAAACGCAACCAAGCGCTTCTACTTCTTCGTTAACGACGGACGTACAAAGCGCGGCGGAAAAGGTCAAGGCGATGTTGCTCGGTGGTAACGGTGCAGACTTGACGTCTTCGTCCGTGTCCGCGGTACCAGAAGCGGCGGCTACTGACGTCGACCCGGTCGCGGCTGCTGCCATACCGCAGCAACAACAACCGGCGCCGCAGCAAGTACCTCAACCTGTCGCAACCTTTATCGATCCTGCGACCGGTCAGCCAGTAATGACTACTCAGCCAGCCGATATCGCCGTTCCATCGAGTGCCACTGCCGCCGTCGTAGCTCCAACAACCGAAGAACCCGTCGTGGAAGCCGCCGTTCCGACTGGTGAAGTCGTCGAGGAGAAACCGGCCAAGAAGGAGAAAAAGCCGAAGAAACTCTCTGACATGGACATCATCATGGGAGGCTTGAGCAACGACGACGACGACGATGACGACAACAACTCTTCCAAAAAGTCCAAGAAATCTTCTAAGAAAGCAAAGAAAGACCCGTGGGGCGACGACATCAAACCTTCCAAAGCCGAGAAAGAGGACGAAGAGGACGACTCGAGCGCGACGGCGGTTGCCGCCAAAGACGACTCGGTCTTGGACAACATCGGAGGCGAAGACGACGTCGACTCCATCTTAGCCGACTACGAAGCCGCTAAATAATAACACGAACAATAATAACCATAGTAGCGTCGAAATAAAGTAACGAATGTAATCTAATATATAGCATTGAGCCAATCTTAAACTGCATTAACATCATCCGCTCGTTTTTCACTCGAAATCACTCCTCGGAGACGTCACTCGTCTCTCCTAAACATGCCTTCGTTTTTAACGACAACAACTCGCGCTGCTTCTGCCGTGAACAACAACAACACCAAGGAGAAGAATAACAACGCGAATACTAAAAAGAGTCGTCAAAAGTCTTTAAAACCGTCGTCGTCGGAGTCGTCGAGGAAAGCGAATCAAAAGCAGCAGATATCCGTCCCGTCCTCTACACCTTTACCGGGGAAAGAAATCATCCGGAAAAGCATCGGGACGACGCTTTCGCTGACACTCGCGGTCGGCATTGGATACTTCTTAGGGAACAATCCAACGTACTTGTCGGAGATTTTCGGGAAGACGTTCGGTGGTGGGCGTTCTGCGTCTGCTTCTTCCGAAGAAATGGTCGTTTTAAACGAAGGCAAGAACGAAACGTATGAAGAGTTGTTTTCGATAGACACTATGGACTCGGCGACGAAGGCGAACATGTGGCGAGTGGTGAACGACGGGGTCATGGGAGGCGTCTCGAATTCCGCGATGATGCCACCGTCGCCGAATTCGCCTGGGTTTAGCAGATTTGCAGGTACCGTTCGGTTAGAAAATAACGGCGGGTTCGCTTCGGTTAGAAGAGCGTTGCCGAATTCCGACGCGAGCGCGTATAAAGGCGTGTACGTAAAATGTAAAGCGGCGATGAAAGAAAGAGACGAGAAGAAGCAGTTTTTGCTGTTAGCGAAAGATGCGGAGTGTTCGAGGAACTTCGGGACGAACTTTAAGAGCGCTTTTACGGTGAAGAGCGCGGACGATTGGGAGGTGAAATTGTTTCCGTTCGAGAAGTGCTTCAAGAAAGGCGAGAGAATGGGAAGACCGATCGAACGCGGCCCGATAAACGTGAAGGAAGTGACCGAGTTAGGCTTGATGATTTTAAGAGGAGAAGAGGCGCAGGTCGGTAATTTTGGCTTGGACGTGGAGGAGTTTGGGTTTTATGTGTGATTCATGATATATAGAACAAGTATTTAGCGCGATTTTATATTTAGTAATACAACAACAATTTATTCATTTTCATTTAAGCGGCGGCGGCGGCAGAAGAGGCGCTATCGTCGCCGCTCCCTTGCGAGCGTTCAAACTCAACCCAATCGCCAAAGCTCGAAAAACCTTCCTCGGGTTCGGTGAGCGAGCATCCCATAACCGTGCGTAACTTTTTCCTTTTCCCAAAAGCAAACTTGAACAAAATTTTTGGCATGCCGAATAAACCGCCAAACGCAAACGTAAATCCTCGAAAGGCTTTGCCCGCGATTTGGGCAATGACTAACTTAATAATCACTTGTCCGAAATCAAACGAGCGTTTGATGTGTTCAGTCACCGGCACCGAGCGCAATCCTTTTGCCAGTTCCGTGCGCAACGTTTTATCTTTCGTCAGCATGATTGCCGCGTCTGCGGCCATGCTAAACATGGGCAACTTAACGCCGCCTTTCGCGCCGACTTGCGCCAACTCAATCATGGCGGTCAACCGTTCCCACTCGAATCGACCATCGACGATGATAACTTTGAGCAATCGTAAACGCAGCGCCGGGTCTGGGTCGGTCAAAAGACGTCTGGCGACGTATGGAAACGCGGCATCTAAAAAGTTAAATTCCGGGTCTAACGTCAAGCAAATCGATTCTTGCGTCAACAACGATCGAATGACCAAGGAAAACCTTTCGGGAACTCGAATCGGGTACTTGAACAATAACTTGTTGAACTCTTTCGTCAACCCCCGAAAGGAAAATCCGTTCGTGCCCGCTAACTGTTCCAACGCGTCTTCACCCCAAACCTCTTGCAACCCCAACGCGACATCCGCGATGTCCGCTTTGTTCTTATCTAAAAAGCCGAGCGTTTGCAACGTCTCCGAGAGTTGCATGTAATCTCGATTCATCGTGTGCACGACGGCATCAATCAACGATTCTTGGTTGGATCTCGAAATCTCCGCGACGTTACCGAAATCGACGTAGGCAATATCACCGTCTCTCAAGGCTAACACATTTCCCGGGTGCGGATCGCCGTGAAACAAACCAAAATCTAACAGTTGTCTCAAACCGCTTTCGACGCCGTTTTGGAGAAAAATGCGTTTCGCCTCGTCGCTGCCAAACGCGTTCGGCGCGGTGCACCGAACACCTTCTTGCCAATCCATGACTAAAACTTTCGGACCGGAGAGTTCTGGAACGACCGCGGGTATGTGTACGGACGGATCGTCCGCAAAATTGTTCCGAAAATCTCTCAAGTTTCTCCCTTCTTGGATGAAATCGAGCTCTTCCAATAATTTCTCCGCGAACTCGTCGACTAAAAGCGTCGCAGGGCACCCGACGTTTTCCAAACAGAAATTGTCAAACAATTGCTTCGCCGCCGCTCTCAACACGAACAAATCTAAAATCACCGAGTCTCTCGTGTTTGGTCTCAAAACTTTTATCGCCACGTCCCGTTTATCTTTTTTCAGCGTCCCTCGATACACCTGTCCGATGCTTGCCGCGGCGACTGGCTCTTTCGTAAACGTCTCAAACACGTCGTCAATTTTCTCCCCCCACTGCGATTCCATTATCTCCCTCGCTTCGGACGTGGGAAACGCTGGAACTTTATCTTGCAAAGTCGTCAACTCCTCCATAACGTCTTCCGGCACTAAATCCGGCCTATTCGCTAAATTCTGCCCGAGCTTCACGAACAGCGGTCCCAAGCTCGTCAACGTCGTCTTCACCTCTTTCGCCCATAATCTATCGTTCGTCACCCCATCCGCGCTCTTTTCGGCCGTTAACCGATCGATTCTTTCCAACTCTTTCCTCTTCCCGTTCAACTTTGAAAACTTTTGCGTCAAAAACAACACTCGTTTCGCCAACTTTGCCGGTCGTCTTAACGCTTCTCGCCGAATCGCCTCCGGGTCGTATCGCGTCACCACGTTACAAAAATTCGCGTCAAACTCCACCGTCTCTTTCGTTTTCTTTCTCGCTTTTTCTCTCGAAAGCTTTTTCTGTTCTGTGCTTACATCGACGTCTTCACCCGCGATCCTTTTAATCGCCGTACCGCTCAAGAGTGGTTTTTCCTCCTCCTCTTTATCTTCTTCTTTGAAAGCACCATCTTTAATACTGCTATTGCTATTGCTCGTCGTCGTCGTCGTCGTTCGAAGAAGTAAAACGCGTCGTTCTCCTCGTCCTTTTTCTCCTTCTTCGCTTTTAAAACGTGGTCTTCTTCTTCCTCCTCCTCTGCGTAGAATTCTCGTCTTATCCGTGTTATTCGAGAATCCAACTTTCTGTTGAAGTTTCACGGGATAAATCGTTCTCGACATCATCATCATCATCGTGTAATCTTTCCAGAGCGCTTTCTGTACTACTCACCCGAGAGAAAGAAAAAGAGAGCAGTAGAGAGAGAGAGTGGTGAGAACACACTCGATAAAACGCGTTACAGCGGTCGAGTGAAAATAAATCTCTTTTTGTTTATTATATTATTCACAACAAGACGACTTTCTTTTGTTTCTTTTGTTTGAGGAGAGAGAGCACACGAGAGAAATGACAAGTGTCTTCTGTGTTATTCCAAAGAAAAGAAAAGAAAGCAAAAAAAAAAAATGTGTTTAGGGTATCAATGTGAAACCCTAAAACAGTGCGACCTCGAAACGAAGCAGCACTTTTTTTTACGACATCACACGTGAGCGAAAAGTACACGCGTACGAGTACTGCGCGACTCCTTCAGAGAGAGAGACAGAGACAGAGAAATGACGACGACGACACCACCAACAACTTCTTGTTGTTGTTCGCATTCTTCGAGAAGGACGTTGTCGTTAAAAAAGAATTCCTCGTCGTCTTTGTTTTTTAGCAGAAGGAGTGTTGCGACGACGGCTGCTCGCACTCCTAATCGTCGAAAAGACATCGTAACGGCTTCTTCTTCGTCGTCGTCTTTGTCAAAGTCGTCGTTTCATCGTCGTCAGAGGAAAGAAGAAGAAGACAACAACAATAACAAAGAAAAAAGAAGAGGCGATTTACTCCCGCGAAATGCGGCGACGTACGGGGAAGAGCCGCCGCAACAACCGTCGCAATTTCGCGACAGGAAATCAGGAGGCGGCGGCAGAGGAGGCAGAGGACGAGGTTCGAACGGCAGAGGCGGCGGGAGAACGAGCGAGAACAAAGGAGGACGAGGAGGACGAGGAGGACGAGGAGGACGAGGACGAGGAAGAGGCGTAAGGAAATCTTCGGACGGGAAGTCGCATCTCGGGTCGTCGTTGGAGTACGTCGAGGACAAAGCGTTCCCGAGCGTGTACGACGAAAAGCCGAGAGGAGGAGGAGGAGGCGCGTCGTCGCAAGGAGAGTATAACGATGATTTAATCGACGATCCACCGATTAAAATTTTACCGTTAGGAGGGTTAGGCGAGATTGGTATGAATTGTATGCTCGTGGGCGTGAACGATAGGTACATTTTGTTGGACGCCGGGTTGATGTTTCCGGACCACGAGGAGCTCGGGATACAAAAAGTGTTACCGGACGTCAGTTTTTTGAAAAGATGGAGAGATAAGATTGAAGCGGTAGTGATTACGCACGGACACGAAGATCACATCGGGGCGTTGCCGTGGGCGATCCCTGCGCTCGATCCGAACACGCCGGTATACGCGGGTATTTTCACCATGCAACTCGTCTCCCGACGCATGCAAGAGTTTAACCTTTGGAATCCGGACCGGTTTAAAGTTATGGAAATGGGCCAACGGTTCATGGCGGGACCGTTCGAGATTGAAGCGGTGAGAGTGACGCACTCGATCCCGGATTGTTGCGGGTTGATTTTTAGGAGCGAACACGGGACGATTGTTCACACCGGAGATTGGAAAATTGACGAGGATCCCGTGGATAATCAAATCTTCGATCGAACGGCGTGGGAACAAGTCGGGAAGGAAGGGGTGACGCTGATGATGTCAGATTCGACGAACGTTTTGTCGCCGGGAAGGACGACGTCAGAGTCTGAGGTGAGGGAAGCGATCATGCAAAAAGTGGTTGGACATAAAGGACGGATTATATCGACCCAGTTCGCGTCAAATATACATCGATTGTACGGTATTCGCGACGCCGCGCAAGCGACGGGGAGATCTATCGCGTTTGTTGGACAATCTTTGAATACGTATTTGGAAGCGGCCAAGAAAGCTGGAATGGCACCGTTCGATCCAGAAAAGCTCGTTCCTGCCGAAGATATCGATTCGTACGACCCGTCGAAGCTGTTAATTGTAACTACCGGGTCGCAAGGTGAACCAAACGCTCAGTTGGCTCGCGCCGCGTGCGGCGCCTCCCCGTTACTCACCTTACGAAAAGAAGATTTGTTATTGTACTCGGCAAAAATGATTCCCGGCAACGAGAAAAAAGTCATGCGAATGATGAATTCAATAGCGAAAATCGGCCCAACCATCACCATGAAACGCGACGACGGATTACACTCCTCCGGTCACGCGCATCGGGAAGAGTTGGACGAAGTTTTGAAGCTCATCAAACCGGAACACTTCTTACCGGTTCACGGAGAATACGCGTTTTTGAAAGAACACGAACGGTTAGCCAGAGAAACCGGGGTTGTTCACACCTCAGTCATAGGAAACGGAACCTTACTCGGGGTCACGCCTTTGAAGAATAAGAAAGCGCACGGCACGTTGGGCAATTTCCATCGAATCGGATCGGCTCGATTACAAACGATGTTCAACGATGGTGGGAAAGGCTCGGGTACCGCGGAAGATTTAGCCATCGAAGAAAGAATGCGAATTGCCACCGAAGGCGTCGTCGTGGTTGATTTTGAAGTCATAGAAACCGCTGGACACGCGATGGACTCGAGAGCGCGAGTCACGAGCCGAGGAATGTGGACCGATAATGGACGCCTCTTGCGACACTTGAAAGAAGCCGCGGTGAACAGTTGCGCCGGGATGAATTACGACTCAAAACTCGCCGCGGTGGAAAGAACCGTCGCTCGGGCCATCCGCTACGCCTGTCGCTCCTACTGCAACAAAAAGCCAGACGTCATCGTCGTCGCGCATCGCTTGGCCTTGAAGAAAGGCAATGGCAAAGGAATATCATCTCCATCGAGCGACGACGATTCAGACGACGACGATGAAGATGACGACGAGGAATCGAGCGGGTTCTCGGACGAAGACGAACCTTTAAAAGAGGAGGAAGAGGAGGAGCAAAAACGGTACCGCAGACGCGTCAGTCGTCCGGAAGGCGTGCGACCTTTGCGAGGCGATTACAAAGGTCCCGGTGCGGGAGGAATTGGTCGAGAAAGGTACAGAGATAGCGGGTACGATTAATACTGAGACAGAGAGAAAGAGAGAGAAAGAGACGTAGAGAGTAATTGACATTGCCTACTATTTATATATTCACATCTGAACGAAATCACACAAAAGCTGCCCTTTTCTATCTCAAACCTAAGAATAATGTCGCGTTGTTGTTGCTTTGTGACGACTTTAACGACGACTTTATCAAAAGCGAGTCGTATTGGTCATCGCAAAAGAAGAAGACGAAGAAGAGGCCTACGCGCCGCTGTTGTTTCGTCTTCCGCGCGCGCCAAATCTCTCGGGGAAGAAGAAGACAAAGAAGAAGAAAACAGTTGGAACGGATTGGAATTGGACGACCACCTTAAGGAGGAAAAGAAGACAAACGAACAACACTACGCGTTCGTCGGGACGGAAAAACTGTACGGCCACGCGAACGTTTCGAAACTGGAGAATACACACGTAGTTATAATCGGTATCGGTGGCATCGGCTCTTGGTGCGCGGAAGCTTTAGCGCGAACATCGATTGGAGAGTTTACTTTAATTGATTTAGATTTCATCTGCGTGACGAATATCAACAGACAAACGATGGCGATGGAATCGACGGTGGGAGAATCGAAAGCTTTAGCGATGAAGAAAAGGATATTGGACCTGAATAAAGACGCAAAGGTGAATTGCGTCGAAGATTTCGTGAGTAAAGAAAACGTGGAAGAGATTTTAAAACCCCTAGTTGGTTGCGGCGAAGGACGGAAGGTTGAATACGTCGTCGATTGCACAGACAACGAACAAGATAAAGCGGCAATCATCGCGTATTGCGTGAAGCATAACGTGCCCGTGATGACCACCGGTGGTGCGGCTGGGATGACGAATTTTCCTCCGAGTGGCGTCGCGGTAGAAGATTTGCAAAAAGCGACGTTCAACCGATTGTTGGCGAGCGCAAGGAAGACGTTGCGGGACAAGTACGCGTTTCCGAGAGGCGTGAAGAAATTCCCCAACGGAAAGAGAATGAAGAGCGACGATGTGGTTGCTGGAGATGGTAAAAAAACAGAAACATTTAAAGAGAGGAAATTCAAGGTGATAGCGGTGTACGCGAAGGAGCTGAGCGAGAATTTCGCGGTGAAGAATAGTAATACTAGTGGTAGCGATAGTGACGGAGGCGTGCCGTCCGGAGGGAAGATTAATTGCACCGATGGAAGCTCGGGATCTGCGGCATTCGTAACTGGAGCGATAGGGTTAGCAGCGGCGAGTAAGGTAGTCGTGGATGTGCTTGCGAGAACGGATGCGCAGAGAGAGAAGATCGGTCAGCCGTTCAGGAGTGGATGGCAAAGTAAGGTGTGGACATCGTCCGACATAGGAGGAGGAGAAGATGCACACGCTCAGAAAGCAGATGAATCTACCGAGAACAAAACAGACAAAGCGAAAACGATACCAACGCCTATGGGCAACAAAATACAAATGGACGACGAATCGCTTACGGAGTTTATTGGCGAGGACGTCCTTCACGATGCCTCGAAAGATAACCTCAACTTGAACGAGATTTTCGATGCGCATTGTCACTGGCACTTGCATAGCGACGACAGCGAAATTGAGGCGTTGGGTAAAGAAGTGTATAAAATGGCTTTAACGTGCACGCAACCCTCCGATTGGCAAAAAGCGCTCAAGATATCGAAAGAATTGAACTATCCCATTGCTTTAGGTGCCCATCCGTGGTGGATTCACGAAAACAAATCCACTTTTCATGCTTGGATCGAAGAACTCGAAACGCTCGCCTCGGCAACGCCACTATCTATAATCGGCGAGATTGGTTTAGATAAAATAGCAGTACCGCTCGACGGAGTTACACCTCCAGATTACCCGTTCCAACTCGAAGCGTTTACGAAGCAACTCGATCTCGCTCGAAAGCTTAACAAGCCCATAGCTGTGCACTGCGTGAAAGCGACGTCGGATATCCAAAGCGCGTTATTCGAATGCAAGAAAATGCCGCGCGCCGTATTGTTGCACTCGTACAGCGGCTCCTCGGAATGGATGCGACAACTGATCGGCATGAAGCTAAATAAAGGTGAACACGTGTATTTCGGGTTTTCATCGGTGGTAAACTTGCGAGGATGGAAGAAAACACTCGAAAACATACGAAAGTGCCCTGACGATCGCATCGTCGTCGAATCTGATTTGGTGAGTTGCGAAAACGTAGAAAACGAGTTGCGCAAAATCGTAGCGTTTATCGCGAAAGCAAAAGGCTGGTCGGTGAAGGAAACCGCGCGAATTACGAGAGAAAACGCCGATCGATTATACGGGTGCTTATGATGATAAAACTATAGCTCTTATATTATTTGCTGAATGCATTAAAAATATATATTCTGAACGTCGTTCTCGGAAAACGCCAACGCGCATCCGGGGCATTTTCTCTGCCTCGTCGCGATTCTCGTATCGATGCATTCCCTACAAAACATGTGAAAACACTTCGTAATCACGCACGCTTTATCTCTTTGCTTACACACATTGCACCCCATCATCGTTTTATACGCGTCGATTTCTTCTTGCAACGCCCCAGCACCGCCTTCTCGCGATAATCGGTCGCATTTTTTCTTCACGCCGGCGTTTTCAATTTTCAAATCGTCTCTTTCCTTTTCTAATTTTTTAATCTCTTTTTGTAACTTCGCCTCGTCCGAGCTCAACTGGTTGCATCGACTTTCGACGATACTTAACTGCGACTTGAGTTTCGTCAAATCCGTTTCCAATTGTTCAATTTTCAACTTATCGCTCGATCCGGCACCGGAAGCGCCGCGCGCCTCGGATTTCGCCGTCTCTAACTCTTTCGTCAACTTTTCCACATCCGCCTCTAACTTTTGCGCTTTCTCCGTCGCCGCTTTCGCTTCGACTTTATCTTTCTCGTTGCTCATTCTAACTTGTTCGTAATCGTCGTAATACTTTTTCGCCTCTCTTTGCGCCGCGGCGGCCTCTTTCTTCATTTTGTTCACTTCGTCTTCCTTGTCGGACAGCTTTTGTAAAATCGTTTCGCCGTATTCCGTCGCTTCGTCCGCCATCGAGGCTAAACCGCCGAGCTCCTCGGCTAACTGATCGAGCTCGTCCGATTTCTCTTTCGTTTCGTTTTCTAATCTTTCTCTGTTTTCTTTTTCTTGTTTCAATTCAGCCGTAACCGCGGCTAAATCTTTCTCCAACGTTTTCGATTTCGACGCCGCTTTCTTTTCCAGCGTAGCGACTTTCGCTTCGAGAGATTTGACTTGCGTTTCAAACGTCCGGTTTTGCTCTTTCGCCTCGTCGCGTTCCGTTCGCGCTTTCTTCAACTTTTCGTTTTCGTTCTTAAACGCTTCCATTTGCTGCTGAACAATTTTCAATAAAGCTTGCGCGGACTCTTCCGTATCTTTCCCTTTGCCTTTCTTCGCGCCAACCGCGTCGGAAATTTTCTTCTCCGCCTCGTCTCTTTCCTTATTCGCTCTTTCGAGGAAAGACTTCAACTCTCTCGAGTAATTCTCCGCCGCGTTCAGTTTCTCCTCTTGCGCTTGCGCGTCTCGATTCGCGATCTCCAACTTCAAATTCCTCGTTTTAATCTGGTCGTTCTCTCTCTTCGTTTGTTCGAGTCTCGTGTCGAATTTCGTAGATTCAGTTTTCAAAATCTCCAGCTGTTGCGATAACGCGGTATACAGAGGCGATTGGACAACTAAGGCTTCGCTGGCGCCATTTTTGCCTTGGTTCTTGATAGCTTTCAACTCCGATTCGATCTTTGCGTTCTTTTCGCGCATATCGGCGAGAAGCTTTTCGGACATTTTAAATCTCGCCACCGCTTCGCCTAAATCCGCTTTGAGTTGTCCGAGTTGTGTGCTATCGGTTTCCACGTTCTTCGTTGGGGCATTCGAAGACGGCGGCGTCGTCGCAGCAGCACCAGCAGCAGCTTTCTCGCTCGCTTTCATTTGCGCCTTGGCTCCGGCTAATTTTGCGTCTTCTTTCGTCGCTAACTTGATGCCCAAATCTTTATCGACCTCGCCCGGGTTGGCGCCTTCGTATTGCAAAATTTCAATTCTCCGTCTCAAATGCATCACGTCCAAACGTCTGGTTTCCAACAACTCCTCGTTCTCCTTCAACTTCTCCTCCATCTTTGCCTTCGTCGCTCTCAACGCGTTCGCGATTCGCTTCGCTCTCAACGCATCCGCGGCTAAGTAATCCGTTTTTTTCTCGTTCGCCGTCGCGTTCGGATTCTTCTTCGCCGCGATAACGGCGCTCGCAAATCGCTCCTTCGTCTTTGCCGCTCGACTTTTCAAGTCGGCTAAAAACTTTGCCTCCTCTGTCGCGTTCACCTCCTCGTCCTCGTCGCTTTCTTCCTCTCCCTCGTCCTCCATCGTCTCGTCTTCCCTCGTCGCGGTATCGCCGTCTCCATCCCCGCCGTCGCCGCGTTTCCTCTTCTTCTTCGCCCGCGGAGGGTTGAACTCCTTCTCAAACGCCGCTTCGTCTTCTTCGCTGACGTTCTTCAGCAAAAGTCTTCTGAACGCATCAAACCTCCTCGAATTGATATTTCTTTTCTGACTTTTATCATCGTCGGTGGTGATTGCAAAGTTTTGTTCTTCAAGAAGCGTCTCGAACGCCGATTGCAATTGGTTCCACTCGTCCGAAATCGCAATCACGGTTTTCTCGAATGCCTCTGATTTTCGCTTCTCTTTGAGAAGTTGACGCTCTAAATCCGAGACTTCTTTACGTCTCGCTTCGATCTGAAGAAAGAAAAAGAAAGAAAGAGAAAGAAAGAGAAAGATGTCAGCGCGCCGTAATTCTCCCCAAAATCATCATCATCATCCAATCAAACGCAATATACTACAAACAAAAACAATACAACACTACCATACGAATACGAATGCACGAGTACTACTACTACTACTACTAATAATAATAATAATAAGAATACCTGTCCGTGCTGTTGTTTCTTTTGAAACTTCAGAAGCGAGCGCTCTTCGTTCGTGAACTCTTTCGCGTTGTTCATTTTAGAGAGAAAGAGCGGAAAATTTGTGTGGCGTTAAAGAAAGAAGAAGATCTCTGTGTCTTCGAAAAAAAAAGAAAAAAAAGCACGCAGCCGAGAGAGAGAGAGGAGAGTGAAAAAACAAAAAGAAGATGAACAACGAGCTTCTTTTTCGTGCATTGGTGAGGGGGTTTCGTCGAGTTGTTTAAAGTGTGCGTGTGGTAAAATTGCCAATGGCGAAGAGGAGAAAAAATTTTTACATGTACTCGTCGTCGCGGCACAAAACATTTTCTCTCTCTCCGTCTGCTTCTTTCTCTCATCACTTTAGCGAGGAGAAACAAACGGAGTTTCATCAGTGCATGCTAAGAAGAAGGAACAGCGCGCGTTTCGTTTCTGTCGCTGCTGTCAAAGCTTCTGTTGTTAGTGTCTCTTCCGTCGAAAAAGCAAAAGCAGGAGTACAACAACAGCCATTTCTTTTTGCAACATCATCGTCGTCGTCTGTAAAGTCTTTCGTGACGGCGCATCATCGTCTTATAAGCGGATTCGTTTCGACGACGACACCCGGAACAACGACCGCGCGGAACAACAAGAACAACAACAACAATTTCCAAAGAAGAATGCGCTCAGAAGAAATTCCTTCAATATTATTGCCACCACCAATTGGCTTCGACGAAGTCGTCGTCGAAGGCAAAGGGAAAGTCTTGCAACGAGAAAACGAGGTGTTTTATAACCGACCGCAAGTGGTCAATCGAGACTTATCGCTGGCAATCGTAAGAGAGTTTCAAAAGAGAAGGAAAGAAGAACACGAAAACGACACGGATCAGAAAACGAGACGAGGGAAAGGGATGTATAACAAAGTACCGCGAGAGAGCAAGATCATCGCGCATTTGGTGAGCGAGCGAGAGCGAGAGCACATGTTCGCGACGAAAGAGACGACGCGAGAACATCCGGCGACGACGACGAAGACGGAGGATGATGAAAAACAAAAAGAGTGGGTGGAAGTGAAACCAGGGACGTTTCGATGGCAAGTGGTTGGTGCGGAAGAGAAACGAGAAACGGCCGACGATGCTGCTGCTGCTGCTGCTGAACAACCGAAAGTAATAATAGAAGAAGAAGAAGATGAAGAGAAGAAAGAAAAACCGCCGTTAGAACCGATTACTATTTTAGAAGGCATGTGCGCGACTGGGCTGAGAGCGATTCGGTACGCCAGGGAACTGGACGATGTCAAGTGTATCGTCGCGAACGATTTAGATCCAACTGCCGCGTTAGCCGTGGAAAATAATAAAGAATACAACGCGCGAGAATCCGAAGAGGTGAAACGACGCGTGGACAAAATCGTAACCAACTGCGGCGACGTTCGCGTGGTTGCGTTGCAACACGAGAAGTGTTTCGACGTGGTCGATTTAGATCCGTACGGGACTCCATCGCAACAGTTAGAATCGGCGGTTTTAGCGCCCGTTGAAGGTGGTTTGTTATGCGTCACCGCGACAGACATGTCCGTTTTGTGCGGCAACAACGCCGAAGTTGGATGGACGAAATACGGGAGCTACCCTTTGAAAGCGAGATATTGCCACGAACAGTCGACGAGGATCTTGTTAGCGGCTATTCAATCTGCCGCGGTAAAGAATAGACGTTATATTGTTCCCGTGCTTTCTACGCAGATTGATTTCTACGCTCGCGTGTACGTCAGAGTGTACTCCTCGGCGGTCAACTGTAAAGCGGCGGCGTCTAATTTGTCGTACGTGTTCCAATGCGTCGGGTGCGATTCGTTCGAATTACAACCTTTAGGAAAAGTCGAAGAGAGGTCGCACGAACGAACTGGAAAAACGTACACGAAGTTTATTCCAGGAAAACTCTCCGCTGCGGTGGAACACAACGAACACGGCGATCGCAAGTGTCACAACTGCGGGTGGGGGATGAACGTTGGCGGGCCGATTTGGTCGGCGCCAGTGCACGATAAAGGTTGGGTCGAAAGCGTTCTCAAAGACGTCAAAGAGAGTTCGGATGAACGGTACCCAGGGAAAGAGAAAGTTAGAGCGTTACTGACGAACTGTTCGGAGGAGTTACCGGATACGCCGTTGCATTATTGCTTACACTCTATGGCCGGGACTTTAAAAATTACGCCGCCAACGCTGGCGCTGTTTCGATCGGCGATTATTAACGCCGGGTATAAAGTCAGCGGCGTACACTGTAATCAATTAGCCGTCAAAACCAACGCCCCGTCGAACGTTTTATGGGACATAATGAAGTGCTGGGAGCAAGAGCACCCGGCGCAGGAGGATTTCAAAAATGGCAAGTCTCCCGGCGCCTCGATTTTGAAGAAAGAACCGGTAGTAAAAGCAAAATGGACGCGAGTGAACGGGGCATTTAGTAAAGCGCAGATGGCTGGCGAGACGCGATTTCCAACCAACCCAGAGGAAAACTGGGGACCTAAAAACAGAGCAACGGGAGGGAGAAGTAACAAGAGAGAAATTTCGTCGTGCACCGCTCCAAACACCAAGAATTCTAGAAAACAAGCAAAGAAAAAATTTTAATCGAGCGACGATGAAGAAGATGAGTTGTAACGCGAACTTTTTTTATGTGCCCAAAAATAATACTTAGTATTCAAAAGATCTCGCGCAAGGCGTTTTGTAATTCGGCGATGAGTTCATCCGGATAATCGACGATGAGCCTATGCGGCGTACCCCAGTACTCTTTAGCGATTCCTGTTCCCTCAACGTCTTCGTCCGTGTACAAATTCGGGTCGACGCCTCGAATCCATTTCTTCGCGCACCTAAATTTGCCGTTGTTCGAGCACAATTCAGGCCAACGTTCAAAATCCATCGCGTGGTATCTCTTATCGTTTTTCGCGGCCACGCATAGCATTGGCGACTCCAATCGCTCGTTCAAGTCGTATTTCTCCGTCGTTACTTTGTAATCGTACGTTTCGACTTGAACGAAATCCGATCGAATGTTCGGTAAAATCCTCGTCTTCATATCCTCGGTCATCTCCGGATTAGATCCGTATCTTCTCTCGAACGCCTTCCAAAACAGTTTTGCATCTGTAATTTGCGCAATTCGCGGTGCTATGATATCTGGATCGTAATATTCCGAACACAAATGGTTCGGACGATTCCCGCAACACGCGACCAAGCTCGGATTCGCGCACGCGTCGTCTCTTTCGAGACGTCTCCCTAACTCAAACGCAATCCATGCGCCCAACGAAAAACCGAACAAAACGTACCTCTGCTTCGACAACTCCTTCGAAAACAGCGGCTTCAACTCCGCCATCATCTCGTCCACCACCTCGTTTACGCTTTCCAAAGCCGTCTCGTTGTACCGACTGTTTCGTCCTTTCATCTCGATCGGTATCAATCTCACTCTCTTCTGCGTATTTTCTTTCAACAAGCACGTGGTCAAATGGTTCCATTTTTTTCCGTGATAACACCACGCCCCTAAACCTGCTTGAGGTATCATTATCAAATTGATCACGTTCTCGTCCTCGAGCGAAATGTCGTCGACGTGTTCGCGAACGATGTACTTGGACTCCATGTCAGTGTTTTGTCTCTCTCTCTCTTTTTTCTGAAGAGAAAATCAAAGCGTTTTTTTTTTATTAATAATTTTGTTGAAAATTTCTCTAGAGAAATTTTCAACAAGCTCGCATTTTTTGTCCTCAACCACCTCAAAAGAAATCATGGCGTGTCCTTTGCGACACTACCTGGGCTATTTCTACTGGCTCGCCGCGTTCGTCGGCGCGATTGCCGTGGTGTTCGGAATGAAAGATTCTCGACTTTACGATGTTTCTTCGGGTGGCAGCGACGAGAGCGCGAGTAAGACTGCAAAGAAGAAAAGGTAAAGAGAGAATTGGAAACATTGAAAGAAGGGTTGATTGGTGGAGGGGAAAAGGCAAAGAGCAGACGTTTAGAGTGACTTAAAGTTAGTATTAGCACGTAGCAGAATGTGATTTTTAATGTGATTTAGTAGTAGGATGTTTTTATATTGTCATTAAAGGTATAGCCCATTCTCTGTCTCTTCATTGTATTCCTTCTTTCTCTTTCTTTCTCTCTTTCTTTAACACCGCGCGACGCCATTTAGCCGTTTCTCTTCATCCAGCGATCGCATATATGGTATTAAGACGGGGCACCTAAGTGCGCGCACACTCTCAAAACGTCCGCGAAAACACCCCCTGCGGTGACTTCGGCGCCCGCCCCGGGGCCGCGAACCACCAACGGTCCCGCTTCCGTGTATCGCTTGGAGATGTACGAGATGATATTATCCGAACCTTTCAACTGCGCGAACGGATGATCTTTCGGGTACTCTTTCAATTGCACCGAGCCTTTCTTGTTCTCGACGTCGACGACGCCGACGAAAATGAGCTTGTTCCCGTTCGCTTCGGCGGCGGCCATTTTCGCCGCGATTTCGTGGTCGTAGTCCGGGAGCTTTTGCATGAACTCGTCCACGGATTCGACGTTTTGTAAAGGTTCCGGAACTAACGATTCGATCGGGATATCGCTCAATTCCAAGGATAAGCCGCACTCGCGCGCCAAAATCGTCACCTTTCTCGCCACGTCAACACCGGACAAATCATCTCTCGGATCCGGTTCCGTGTACCCGTTCGCTTTGGCCTCGGCGACGACGTCGGAGAATTTCTTATCCGGCGTTAACGTGTTGAAGATATAACTCAACGTCCCGGAGAAGATGCCTTGAATTAATTTGATGTCATCACCGGCGTCTTCTAACGATTTCACGGTGGAAATAATCGGTAAACCGGCGCCAACGGTGGCTTCGTAAAAGTAATGCGTGTACGAATCTCTTTGAATGTTTCTCAAGGACTTGTAATACTCGTACGGTCCCGAGTTGGCTTTCTTGTTCGGCGTGACGACGTGAATACCTCTGCTGAGCCATCCTTTGTATTGCAACGCGACGGCATCCGAAGCTGAGCAATCGATGATGACTTGATTCGGTGAGTTGGATTCTTCTACGTGATCGGTGAACTTTTCGAAATCCGCCGCTTCGTTTTCGTTGGAGTATTTATTCTCCCAGTCGTCCAAGTCGATGAAACCGCCGGTTTCGGCCAAGTGCATTTTGCTACCGCCGGAAATAGCGACGACGCGTAAATCGACGCCAAATTTATCCAATAAAGTTTGTTTTTGCTCTTGCATTTGCGCCAACAAGGTTTTGCCGACCAAGCCGGGACCGACGATCCCAACCGATAACGGAGTTCGCGAGGCGTAGAATCTTGAGTGCACGGCGTTGACGGCCTTGATGCAATCAGATTTCTTGATCACGACGGTAATGTTGTATTCACTCGCACCTTGGGAGATGGCGATGACGTTGACCGCGGCGGATGCCAAGGCGGTAAACAACATCGCCGAGACGCCCGGGACGTTCGCCATATTTTGACCAACCGCGGATAAGATGGAGCAGTTGTTCAAAGCGACGACTCTCGAGACTCTCCCAGCGGCGATAGCCTTCTCGAATCGCTTGTTCAGCGCCTCCACGACTTTGTCGGCTTCGTTTTGGCGAACGGCGAAACAAATCGAGTGTTCCGAGGACGCTTGCGAAATCATAACCACGTTGCAGTTGGCATCGCGAACGGTACTGAAAACCGCCGAGGCAAAACCTGGAACACCAACGAGACCGGTACCTTCCACGGTGATTAAGCACACGTCGTCGATGGTGGTAATACCTTTAATCAACTCGCCCGCGGTGGACACGCGACTACCAACATTTTTCGTGCCTTTTTTGGATTCGTCGGCTGGAATCTCGCATCTCGCCGCAATCAATGTCCCCGGTGCAGATTGATTGAAGTAGTTCCTGATGCAAATCGGAATTGAATATTTCATAGCCGGTAACGTCGTTCGCGGGTGCAAGACGTTCGCGCCAAAATACGCCAACTCCCACGCCTCATTGTAGGACAAGCGTTCCAAGCATACGGCGTCTTTCACGCGTCTCGGATCAGAGGAGTACACTCCATCGACGTCGGTCCAGATGGTGATATCGTCCGCGACGAGTAACGCGCCAAAGATGGTCGCGGAGTAATCGCTCCCGTTTCGTTTCAACGTCGTAGGAAACCCCTCCGGCGTAGACGCGATGAAACCGGTGCATACGACGATCGTATCTTTATCGAGGCTGCCTCTCATATGCGTTAAATGATTCCACAAATCCAAGCGATAGTTAGACTTATCGTAATCCACGTCTACGCCTCCGTCTTCGGCTTCGGTCACTACCAATATTTCTCTGGCGTCGATCCAATACGATTTTCCTCCTTTACATCGAATCGCCGCGGCGGTCAATCGCGCCGTCCACAACTCCCCGTGACCAACCACAAAATCCGCAAACGTTTCCGTCGAGCACCCTACGATAGAAATCGCCTTCAACATCGACCCTAAATCTTCCAACTCTTTATTAAAAGATTCCATGTACTTATCGAATTCCTTCGGTATCGTCAACAAATCCGTCGCCGTCGTCGTGTGTTTCTCTCTCAACTTTTCCAACTCTTCCACGTAATCCCTCGATCTCGCAGCCGCCATCGTCGTCGCGTTTATCAAGCAATCCGTCACTTTCGGTTCCGATTTCGTGATCACCCCCATCGCGGATACCACCGCGAACGTTTGGTTCCCGTTTTTCGCGCTGTCGATGAGTAAGTCGCAGACGCCGGATATTCTCTCCGAGGAGCCGACGCACGTGCCACCGAATTTATGCACTTTCCAACCAGCTTCCGCACCTCTGGGGAAGGTGGTGACTTTCTCGTCCGGTAACGTATCCATAAAGGCTCGCACGTCCGCCGGTACCGCTCGCGAAAAGACGCGAAGACTTTTTTTATTCCCGCCATTCCCTTTATCTCGTTTCCTCGCATTGGACGATGATTTTGACGATGATGAAGTCACCAACTTCCCGTGAGTATTCTTTCGCCACGACAGCGACGCCGTCGACGACGACGCGGACGACGACGCGCTCATAAAACGCATCATCATCATATATATATATATATACAAAAAGTAGTGTTTTTCTCCTCTCTCTCTCTCTCTTATATATCTCTGTGTTGGTATTTATCTCATCGGAGGGACGAGCGAATGCAGAAATCTGGATGCGCGAAAACCTCAAGACGAGAAGAAAAGATAAAGTTGTGCCATTTTTCGTCTCGTCCCAGGAAAAGGATTTTTGGCGGTCAATTAATACTACTTTTACTCCCATATATAATAAAGAAGGGGTTTTGAAAGAGCGCTGCTTCTTTTGAGAGACGTGTCCTTTCTCTCATGTCCAAAAAAAGAAAATAAAACTCTGCAGAGTTTTGAAAAAACTTTGAGAAAAAGATTGGAACGAGAGAAGAAGAGATCTCACAAATCATCATGCGGCTTCTCCAACTCTCTATCGTCGGGGCGAGACAGACGAGTTCCGAGTGCGCGTCCACTTCTTTTGTTTCTTCTTGGAATTTTAAGAACAGAGGACGGAATGGAAAAGGAACTGGCGTTTTTGGGGGTTTTGAAGCGTTCCAGAAGAAGAAATTAACGCGCGGATTTTTGGGCGGGAAAAGATACGATGATGACGATGGGATTAACGGTGTCGATGTCGCGAGAATGATGGGAAGAGGAAGAGGACATGTACACGTCGTTCGAGCGAAACAGACGACGGAATTGGAACGAGATCGCTTGGATATTGAAATATCGAGCACGTGGGACGAATCCATGGAGGAGGATTTCGAGTTCGACGAAGACGGGCAGTTGTTGGACGCGTTCGGGGAGGAAATCGATACGACGGAAGTGAAGAAGGCGATTCCTGGCGATTTTTATTCCTTGATTCAAGTGCCGAAAGACGCCTCCTCGGCGGAGATTAAAAAGGCGTACAGGAGGTTGCAGAAAGCGTGTCACCCGGACATCGCGGGAGAAGCTGGATCGGACGTGTGCATTATTTTGAACGAGGCGTACGATATTTTAATGGACGATACCGCGAGAGCGGCGTACGACGCGGAGATGAAAGAGCTGGAACGCATGACGCAAGAGTTTATGAAACGAGGCGCCGCGGACGAAGAAGACGATGAAGGAGGCGGGTACACCGGCGAACCTCTCTCGGAATTCAAAGGCAAAGATCCCGCGATCGGGTACCCGCGCGCGGTATTCGTAAACGAGTGTCAATGCATCGGATGCAAACAGTGCTGCCACTCGGCGCCGAAAACGTTCGCCATGGATGATCAATTCGGCCGCGCTCGCGTTTTCGCCCAATGGGACGACGAAGAAGAAGACATAAATATCGCCATCGAATCCTGCCCAGTCGATTGCATTCACTTTGTCAAAGAAAACAACCTCCCAATTTTAGAATACGCGATGTCGAAATGCGAACGCACTTCCGTCGCCTCCATGATGTCCGGCTCCGCGCGAGTCGATGATCCTTTCGACGTCGCCAACCAAATGATCCGCCGAGGCGAAGAACGCTACGGCCGATTAGGCCTCGACCCAAACGAAGCGTTAAAAGGTAAATCATTAGTCGGCAGAATGAAAAAACGAATCCGAGACGCGTGGTTACAACTCGGCGAAAAACCTCGATTGGCGTGGACTTCGTATAAAATATTCAGAGGATTCGGAAGCGAAGACGAGGAGTACGACGTCAGCGTCGACGATTTCGGCGAAGTGAGAAGGAAAAAAACAGACGAGGAGGAGAAGAAGACAAAGAAGAGCCGGTGGTTTAACTTTAATTAGCAGTGTGTAAGAAGATTGTACGTAGCCCTTTGTAAACAACTTAAGCGCGTGTGTGTGTAAAATTTTCATCCAAAAATCTTTCGTGTGCCGCCAAAAAAAAAGCATGCGGTTGTGCTTTTCGACATCAACATCACCGTCGTCTGCTTTCCACCACCATCATCGAAAAAGCAACTTTCGCAGAACGCAAAAGACGAGCAGTACTATCGTCGCGTCGTCTGAATCGTCGTCCAAAATGGAGAAGACTTCTCTTCTGGCCACGCCTCTCAAATGCATGATTCCAACGTGCGTCTATTTGGATTACAACGCGACGACGCCTATTTTCCCGGAAGTGTGCGACGAGATGCTCCCATTCATGCGCACGCATTTTGGCAATCCGTCCTCGATTCACGCGTACGCCGTGCCGTGTTCTGTAGCCATCGATGTAAGTCGAGAGAGAGTGAGAAAAGCTTTAGGCGCGACAAATGGAAAGAAGGAAATTGTGTTTACCAGTTGTGGCACTGAAAGTGATAACCGAGCGATAGATATCGCCTGCGACTTGTTCAATTCTTCCGCGTCGTCTGATGAAGCAACGCGTGTTCTTCCGCACGTAATTTCAACCGCGGTGGAACATCCAGCCGTTCTCGTGTATTTAGAGAGCGAGCGAAAGGCGAAGCGATTGACGTACTCGTTAGTGCCGGTAAACGAGGAAGGCGCGGCGGACGTCGAGGCGTTCGAGAAACAGTTGGCGGAGTTTCGCGACAGAGTGTGTTGCGTGACGATTATGCAAGCGAACAACGAAACGGGCGCTGTGCAACCGGTGAGAGCGTTCGCGGATTTAGCGAAAGCAACGAATCCGAAAATTTTGGTGCACACGGATGCCGCGCAGTCGTTCGGGAAGGTGAAGCTGAATGCGGATGATTTGAACGTGGACGCGATTACCATCGTGGGACACAAAATTGGCGCGCCGAAAGGCATCGCGGCTCTATTTTTGCGGGAAAGTTTTCTTTCTGAAAGAACGAAAGAGATCATTAGTAATGGTGGTAACGTTGACCCGTACAGATCGTTTTTAAAAGGCGGCGGACAAGAAGGCGGGAAACGCGCGGGCACGGAAAATGTCCTTCACATCGTCGGCTTAGGGAAAGCGTGCGAAATTGCGGACGAAGAGTTTGACGCGTTTGTGGCGCATACGAAACGTATGCGCGACTTGCTTTTCGAAAAATTAAAAGCTTCGACAAAAATCGGCGATCGAGTGTTCGCCAATGGGCCGAAAGACGACGCGAAACGTTTACCGAACACGCTTTCCGTCGCCATTAAAGGTGTCAACGCAGGCGCGTTGTTAGTAGAATTAAAAGATCAATTGGCCGCCAGCGCTGGCGCCGCTTGTCACTCGAGCGAAGACGGCGGAGGCGCAATCTCCGGCGTCTTACTCGCCATGCGTTTAGAAGAAAGTTTAGCCAGAGGTACTTTGAGATTGTCCGTGGGAAGACACACGACCGAGGAGGAAATTTCGAGAGCCGTAGAAGCCATCGAAGCCGTAGCGAGTAGACAAATTGAAAATAAATGAGGTCGCCTGTATTTTTATTGCCGCTTCTCCGTGTTATTTATTACATTATCACAATGTCTAATGTTCATTTCTGCTACGTTTCTTCTATTCGTCGTCGGGGATGAGTGTCGCTCTCGTAAACTTTACAGCGTGAGCGCTTCGTATTCTTCCGCCAAAAGACTCTTACTCTTCCCTCTCCTTTTTTCGCGTTTAGTTTTCGCTCGCTCCCATCCACCGCCGCCGCCATAATCGTCTTCGTTTAGTTGCGCATTTTTGTCGTCGAGCCTTTTTTCGTTTTCGTCCTCGTTTTCTCCTCCTTTACGGCGGAAGGACAAACTCTCCCTCTCTTTCCTCTCCTTTTCTAATTCCTCCGTCAAACTCTCGCACGCAAACTCGATGACTTCATCGTGACTCATACTCTCCATCTCTCTCCCTTCCTCTATCGCCTTCTTCAAATGTCTTCGAACTCTCCCGATATCTCTCGCGAACCCGGTCTTCTGTGCAATCTCAAAAATCTCGCTCTCCGCGTCCGTGATCAACCGCAACGAAATCGGCCCGCCTGGAAAATCCGAATCCGTGGTCCCAACCATCCTCGCGCTATTGTAATGTTCGCACCCTCGATCCGCGTCGTAAGCTAAATGATACGCGCAATCCTCGTCCATGATTTCCTCTCTCAGCGACGAGTCCTTATTTCTCATTTTCTTCTCGCCGCCGCCGCTACTACTACTCCCACTCTCGCCGAAATACGGCGACAACACCCACCGCGGCTGCCCCGCTCGATGCACGCATATCCGCATTTTCAACAACCTCGCGCACGCTTGCACTTCCATGTTCCCGGCCCACGACCCATCTTTCCTCATTCGCGCTAAATACACGGACCACTCCTCGTCGTCCTCGACGAACGGCCGGAAGTCCTCCTCGTGTTTTTCCATGTACTCGCACACCTCCTCTCTCACGTCCAAGTGGTGAATCTCCGACCCATCTCTCTGGTCGCATATCGCTCGAAAGAAACAGTTCCCGTCCGCGGAGACGTCTTTTAACGTTAAATTGACTCTGTGTAATTGCTCTCGGAGGATTGCCATGTCGTCCGACGACACGGAGGAGGCATTATTCTTCGCATTGCTACTGCGAGAAGCATCGGTATTCGTAGTGTTGTTCGTGTTCTTCTTCTTCTTCTTTCGATTGTTTTTCTTCCCCTGCATTTGTGCTTTTGCCTGCGAACCGACAAAACAACGAGAGAACAAAAACACCGAGGAAACGCGTTTCTCTGCTTCCTTTTGTTCTTCCTTTAAAGCAGTGTCACCGAAACTCTCTGCCTTCTTCGTTTATTGTTCAAACGCGCCTCCTCTTTTTCTTCTCTTTTCAAATCCTCTCTGTCGGACGCTTCTTCTTCTTAAAGCCGCTAAAGAAAGCCCCTTCGCGCGTTATGGAAAGAATGGAGAGTTTTGAGTCTTGAGTTCCTTTGCAAAAGAAAACAAACGAAAGAAAAATTCGTCATTTTTGATTGCGAAACAACAACAACAACAACAACATCATGCCACCGAAGAAGAAGACGACAAAGACGACGAAGGCACGAACACCACCACCAGCAGAAACGAAGAAACGCAAAACGCGATCGAAGACGCCTCCTCCTCCTGAAACGACGACGACGAAAACAGAGGGAGAAGAAGAAGAAGAAGAAGATGGTAACGGTGCAATTGTTGAGACGACGAAGAAACGAAAGACTTTGACACATCCGAGGAAAGAAGGCGTGAGCCGAAGGCGGACGACGTCGTCTCTTGAAGCGCCGATTGTTTTACTCGAAGGACACGCGGGTGCGGTGAACGACGTGAAGTTTAGCGCGGACGGGAAGTTCATCGCGACGGCAGGGAGCGATGCGTGCGTTCGGTTGTGGTCGTATGATTTTGATGATGAGGATGAAGACGAAGAAGAAGAAGAGAAAAAACCAAAGAAGAAGAAGAACAACATCGAAAACCGATTCATTTTAAGAGGACATAAGAACGCGGTTCTTTCGCTGGCATTCCTCTCCGATCAATTTTCGATCGCTTCTGCGAGCGCGGATAAATCGATACGCGTCTGGGACGTGGAATACGCAGAGCAGGTGAAGAAGTACGATAAGAGTCACTCGAGAGCGATAAACTGCGTGAGCGCGAACGAACGAGGGACGAGTTTAATCGTCTCCGCCTCGGACGACGGGTTTTCGAAAGTTTTCGACGCGAGAGTGGCGAAGAAAGAGGTGATGCAGTTGAAGCACAAGTATCCAGTCGTGTCGTGCGCGTTCAGGCAAGATGGGTTAGAATGCGCCACGTCCGGGGCGGACGGGATCGTGAGAACCTGGGATTTACGATACGCGACGAGTTTTCAAGAAACCACGAACGAGGAAGTTCGAGCGCGAGTGAAGAATGATGTGTTGTGTTTAGATACGAAAATGACGGCGTTGACGATGAAAGAGGGACACGAGGATATCGTCACTGGTCTCGCGTACTCGTATCCAGACGGATTCGAACTCGCCTCGGTTGGGATGGACGGCAAGTGTAACTTGTTCGATTTAAAACCTTTCCGAGAAAACGCCGACGCGAGAGTCGAAATGACGTACAAAGGCGTCCAAACCGATTTCGAAAAGCGCGTGATCAAGTGTTGCGCGAGTTCTCCTTCAATTTCAGCGAACGTGTCCTCGAAACCAACGTACGTCTCGTCCGGTTCAGCGTGCGGCAACGTCTTCGTCTGGGACCAAAAAACCGGCAAGATTAAATACAAACTTCCCGGTCACAAAGGCAGTTGTTTATCCGTCGCGTTTCATCCGTTTGAACCCGTATTAGCCAGCGCGGGTGCGGATGGGAAGGTGTTCTTAGGTGAGTTAGCTTTGTAACGTTTGCATTCATTGATATGATGAATCATTATTATTATTATCGTTAGTATCGTTATTATTTAGTATATTATGAACCGAGTGGAAACTTCACAACACCGAGCGCACCAGAACACCGAACAACAACGAACGAACAAAAACGAATGCCACAAACAACAACAAAAGCATTCGCCGGTGAAGCCGCGTCTTTCCCTTCCTCCCCTCCTGCATCTTTCGACAAATCGAACCCGTACGAAGACCCAGTCGCGTTCGTCCAACAGAGAGAACACGACACTCGAGAGCGCATGATCGACGTCGAAAAAGCGAAACTGATCCGAGAACGTCTGCGAGAGTGCTACCGAAACGAAGGCGTGAACCATTTCGAAAACTGTAAAGACTTAGTCGAGAAGTACACCGAGGCGTTCGAGGGGAAGAGTTTCGCGCGGATTAACATCATGAGAGATTCTAAATAATAATTCAGAGAGCGATTGAAGTGAGAGAGCGAGCGAAGTCGTCGCCGCTCCGTGTAGTAATTAGATAGGGAAAGAGGGGAAAAGATCGAGAGAAGAGGTTGGAGTTCTCTCCCGACGACGACCGTCCTCCACCGCGACTCTTCTCAAAGAAGAAGAGAGAGAAAGCGCTGAGTAGGTCGTCTCGAGAGTCCATTGTTTTGTAGTTGTACTAGTTTTGTAATTGATATACTCCATACGTTATATGTTTAATAGTCTACTTTACGAGAGAAAGAGACACGAAAGGTCCTTCGAGAACTTCATTTCGTGCGAACACTTTTGCCGCTTCATTATTTATTTATTTATTCGCGAGGAGAGAGAGCTTCTTCGAGGAGGAGGAAGAGGAAGCGGAGGAGGAGTTGTCTCTCGTTTCTGTTCTTCTCGCGCGCGAGAGAGAGAGAGCGTTTTTGACCTCTCTCTCGTCTCATCGCATCTCGGGAAAGATTCTGTTGTTGTTGTTTCGCTCGTGTGTGTTGTGAAAGGACGCGAAGATACGAATCACCATCCGAGAGTATTGAAAGAGCGAGACAGACCAGAGAGACACCGCGCTGGCGAGTAATACGTGATGCCGAAAATGCTCTCGCGACACGTGGGTGCCGCCATCGCCGCGAAAATGAACGAACGCGCAAAAAGGGACGATGAAAGGAAAAAGGAGGACAAGGAGGAAAGAAACGAAGAAGAAGAAGAAGAGAGCGAAGAGGGGGAGTTTTTTAAGCGAAGAAGAAGACAATCGTCGATGCATGCGGCGTCGTCGAGAGAGGATGAAAAAGATACAGCAGCGCAGACGATGATTCGAGTGAAAGATCACAAACGACCCGGGATGATGCGGACGGTGACGTTCTTTAGCGGGAAGAGCGGCGGAGCGAAGACGGCAAATCCGGCGGCGAAAGCAGACGGAGAAGAAGAACTAGAGGGAGAAGAGGAAGAAGACGAGTATCAAGTGGCTTTAGATCGAAAGGAGGAGCTGGACGTGTTGATGGAGGATTCGTTCGACGTTTTGTTAGGCGAAACCAACGACGATGGTGCGAAGGAAAGTCAAACGTACCTGAGAAGAACGAGAACGCACGCCGCCGCGACGACGACGACGACGAGGAATGTCACGAAGACTTCCTCCGAAGATAAATACAGGAAGGAATTTCAACGAAGTAAAACTCTCGTGCATCGACGAACGCCACTTGATATCGTGGACTCGTTTGTCGATGACGGCTACGAATACGGAAAGAAATCGATGATGAAACGAACGCAAACGAGGGGAGCGAGTCGGTACGAGTTGCCGAACCCAGAGAACACGTGGTATCCAACCTTAGATATCGTCAACAAAGTGTTTAAGAAAATTTTAAACGCAGTCGCAAAGAAGTTGACAAAACAGGACACGAAATTAGGGAAATACGCGAGCGGTGTGAGGAAGAAACAGGTCAAATGGACGATGGAGGTTGCGAAAATTGAGCCCAAACGAAGGCACGACGACGCGGACATAAGAATGGACGATCGGAACTGGGTGCGAGGCTCGAGATTTTTTGAGTTTTCGCAGACGAGATTCTTTACGACTTGGATCGCGACGATGGTTTTTCTCTACGTCATCTCGGAAGGTATCGATAATTGGGTCGGGGTTGCGACGGTGAACCAGATTGGCGGGTGGCGCTTGGCGTTTTTCAACGCGGTACAGCTCATCATCAACATAACGTTTCTGATTGAAACGATCGTGAAAATCGGTGGTGCCGGGCCGGTGGTTCGTATTACGCACAAAGAAATAGTTTACAACCACGAGTTCGAAGAGGAGACGGAGAAAATAGAGGAGACGTACCGATTAGCAAAATGGGAACCGTGGTCGTATTTCTTAAACTTGAGCAACATCTACGATTTCTTGGTTAACGTTTTAATCATTTACGGTTATTGCGTAGACGCTTTGCCGGGCGTTGACGACGGATGGTTGAGTCCCGGGAGAATCACCGCGTTTCGATTGTTGCGAATGATTCGCGTGTTGAAGTTTTTCTACTCGTTTCGAACATTTTCGGTGATTCTATCCGGTATCGCCGCCGGGATCAAAGGTATGGGGTGGGTGGTTATTTTACTTCTCGTCGTCATGTACGTGTACGCTGTGTTAGGCGCCACCTTATTTTCAGAGACCGACCCGATGCACTTTCGAGATTTAGGGATTTCGTTTCTGACTGCCGCAAACGTAGCCACAATGAACGATTGGCGGACATATTTGATGACGACCATGTACGGATGCGAACACTTCGGATACACCGAGGATGATTACATGGAGTACTGCCCGTATGTGTTAGATGACGACGGGGAAACGAAAATCTACGCCGAGGGGCAACCAATCGTTGCTGGCATGTATTTTCTGTCCATGATCTTAATCGTTGGTAACATCATGATGTCCTTAGTTATTGGTATCATTACCGCGAAAATGGACGAAGCGAACGAACGCGTCGATCAGTTGAGAAACGAAGAGAAGAAAGAATTCACCTCGAGAACGATCGGGGCTGTCTGGAAATCGCGCAAATCGTTAGACGATAGTTTATCACTCGTACACTACAACAAAATCATGTCCATTTTGCACTTGTTTTCGGGCATCATGGATGACAAGGAGAAAGATCAATTTGGTACTCCGGATTCGCGAATGGAACAAATACAAAGCTGGATGGCGAGAAATATAGTCTCCACGAAATGGTTCGAATCTCTCATCATGCTCGCGATCATCGCCTCGGCCGTTATTAGCGGATATGCCACGCAATTTTCGCGCTATAGCGATGATCACACGATGGTAGACAACTCCCCCAACTGGATTAGAGACGTCGAGTCGACTTTCATATATCTCTTCTTGTTTGAAATCGTAATCAAGTTCACCGTATACTGGGATCCGCCAGTGATGACTTTTTTTACCGGGAGACACAAGAGTTGGAACATATTCGATTTAGTCACCGTTCTGGTAGGTTTAGGCGGTGAGATTGCTGAGCGTGCGTTCGACGAGGCGCAATCGTTAGCGTCGTTTACAAGAGTCGTCAGAGCGTTGCGTTTGGCGCGTTTGGTGAAAGTCATGCGTATGGTCCCGCAATTGAACATCATCATTCAATCGTTAGTGCTCGGAATGCTTTCTCTGATTTACGTGATGATTTTGATGGTGTTTGTATTTTACGCCTATTCCATTATTGGTGTAGTGTTATTTTCCGAGAACGATCCGTTCAATTTCCGAACCGTTCCGGTTTCCTCTTTGACGTTGTTTCAAGTATCCATGTTGGAAGACTGGACGGCCGTGTTATGGGTGAACATGTTCGGCTGCGACGTCGATAAATTTGGCATCAAAGACGACGGCGTTTACTATCACAACCTACAAGAAATGGAAGAGGATCCTCCGTATCCGTGCGAACACCCGAGAAGCAATCGAACAACCGCGTTTGTGTATTTCTTCTCGTTTGTGATTATCAACGCGTTGGTGTTCGTTTCCGTGTTCATCGGGGTCATCGTCAATGGGATGCAAGAAGCTACGGCTTCGATGATTATTCAAATCAACTTGAAACGAAGAACTGATGCCATCAAAGAACACTTCGAGGTCGGGATACAAAAGTTTAAAGATTTAGAAAATACGTTTCACTTGATGAATTGGAAAGGTCACCAGAAGATGAAACTTTCGCACGTTGAGGAGCTTTTGACAAAGGTCCAAGTCGAGCACAAACCGGGATATTTGCGACGCGTGATTCAACTGTGGAGCGCTCAGAATAGGAACTCAGTGGCGAACAAAATAGTCATAAGATGCCACAACGCTAAGAAAGCCGCGACGTATAGCATGAAAGAAGGCAAGCTCGAGAGGATTAGATCCATTCCAGGTGGAGAAAATTCGAAAGCAAAAAAATCGATACCGATGAGCCCGAGAAAGACGGATACCAACACCGTCCGCAGTCGAGATCACATCTCCTTCTCCGAAGGTCTGGAGCAACAAATTCAAAACGACGACGCGAGCAAAACATCGAAAATAGCCATCGATTTCCCAGATTTCATCTTGCTCGTTTGCTTGTTAGAACAAGCTGAGTTTCTGGAAAAGTCGTACGCGCTCCACCCGAACTCGGGCAAAGAAGGCTGGGAAAGCGAGTCCTCCGTCGTTTCGGACACCAGCAGCGAAAGCGAATCCGACAACAACGAGGACGAGGACGAAGAGGAAGCCGAGCGCAAACTCCAAATCCAAAAAGAGGAATCCATCCGAATGCGACTCAAAGCCTACCGATTAGGAGGACACGAACGCGCGCAGGACTCCTCCAAGTTCCGCAAACCGCCTCCCCCCTCCTTCTCCGGCCATGGCCATCCGTCGAAGCGCGTCTTTCGTAAACTCAAATTATTGGCGAAACAGTTTCGCGTGCGAGCGGAAAATACGTTAGTCAACGTCCAAGAGAAGTTGTTCGAGGGGAGTAACCGAGTCATCGGAGAAATAAAAGTTTAATACTGCAGATGAAATATTTTATACTCGCGTAGTTTCGATTTTTTCTTGCATCGTGCGTGTGAAAGAATTTTGCCAAATTTCTCGCTTCTGTCTGCCCCACAATTTCTCCTCTTTTGCTCAATAACAACAACAACAACAACGAGACAAAAATAACAAAGAGAAAACGAGAGAGAGAGAGAGAGAGAGTACACGAAGAAAAAGAAACAATAATAATGGTCAAGCCAAAGGTACGACGCTCCTCGCGTGATGCTACTACTACTACTAATAATAATAACATAATGTTTTTGTGATTGATGATGATGCATCATCTTTGCCCCCAAAATTAGGGAGGAAAAACCGATCGAATTCTCTGATCTCTCTTGTTCTCTCTTTCTTTAAGCTGACATTTCATTACTTTCTTCTTCTCTTAAATGAATGACAGGACAACACCTCTGAGAACAAAAAACGCCCGAAATCGAACGACGAAGTAATCGTCCCTCGAGACGTCTCGTTACCTCTGGATGTGAATTCTCGCCTCATGTGCCGATTTCGCTCGGGGGATGAATTTTACATGGTAAAAATCATCGAAAAACGAGACGATCCGGACAAACCCGAGAATGCAAAACACGTGGAGTACTACGTGCACTACGAAGCGTTCAACAGACGCTTGGACACGTGGGTGAGCTTGATGGATTTTGATTTAGGGACGCTGGAGAAACCGAGGACGAAGGAAGTCGCGGACGCGCAACCGAGCAAAGAGGACGGGGAGAAGGATCCGAAAAAGAAGAAACAGAAGAGAGAGAACAACGAGAAGAACGATGTGAAAGTAGAAAACGACGGCGTCGCGGCGGAGAATAAGATGAAAGGCCACGGGGGCGGGCACGGGAACGCGCATCCCGACCCGGAGCACGCGGAGTTTGATCCGAGGGCGTTGCAAGAGCACGAGGAGTTCACAAAAGTACGGAATATTTTGAGCATCGAGCTTGGAAATCACGAGATGGACACGTGGTATTTCTCGCCGTTTCCTCCGGAGTATAACGGGACCAAGAAGTTGTACTTTTGCGAGTATACGTTGGCGTTTTTCAAAAGGAAAGAGCAATTGCAAAGACATTTGAAGAAGTGCACGGTGCAACATCCGCCGGGAGAGGAAATCTACCGAAACGGAAAGATTTCCTTCTTTGAAATCGACGGGAAGAAGCACAAAATGTTTTGTCAAAATTTATGTTATTTGGCCAAGTTGTTTTTGGATCACAAGACGTTGTATTACGACGTCGATCTGTTTTTGTTTTACGTCTTGTGCGAATGGGACGAGAGAGGATACCACGTCGTCGGGTACTTTTCCAAGGAGAAGTGTTCGGAGGAAGGGTATAACTTGGCGTGTATTTTGACGTTACCGCCGTACCAACGGAAAGGCTACGGGAAATTACTGATTGCGTTTTCGTACGAGTTATCGAAGAAAGAAGGAAAAGTCGGGACGCCGGAGCGACCTTTGTCCGATCTCGGGTTGGTGTCCTACCGAGGGTATTGGACGAGAGAGTTGCTGGCGTTGTTGGCGGATCCAAACAGACAGTTCGTGTCGATTAAAGACTTGTCGGATTTGACGATGATTAAAACGGAAGATATCATCACGACGTTGCAACACTTGAACTTATTGGCGTATCAGAAAGGCGCGTACGTGATTTGCGCGGCGCCGGATCTGATTCAGAAACATTTGAAAAACGCCGGGGGACCGGGCGTGCGAGTGGACGCGAAGAAAATTATCTGGACGCCGTATAACGCGGATAAAGAATACGAAAAGTATCGCGGGTAATAATTTTGACAACAACAAAACAAAATGTAAACTACTACAAACTACTTCACTTACTACTAGTATTATACACCCCCTAACGCTACGTATTTCGTTTCTAAAAAAGCCTCCATGCCTTCTACGGCGCCTTCGCGTCCGTAGCCGGAATCGTTCATACCGCCAAACGGCGCCTCGGGCGCAGATATAGCCCCGGTGTTTATGCCGATGATGCCGAAATTCAAACTTTCGGAAGCTCTGGTCGCTTTTGATATATCTCGCGTATACGCGTACGCGCATAAACCGGACTTGGTATCGTTGGCTAAATCATACGCTTCTTTCTCCGTTTGAAAATCGGTCACAACGGCGATCGGTCCAAAAATTTCTTCTCGCCATACCAGAGCCTTCTTTTCGTCCTCTCTCCCCGCCGCGACGATGCGTTCGCGTTTGATTTCCTTATCCATGCGTAGAATTTGCGGGTACACGAAATTTGAATCGACGTCATCTGTCGACCACCACGGCGTGGAAACTTTATCCTTCCCTCCGTAAAAATCTTCGCACGCTCGCGCGACTTTCTCCTTCGCTTTCGCGTTGATCAAAGGTCCCATGGAAAACTGGCCTTTCGGGTACGTTTTCGAGTTATCCCCGACGGATAATTTTCCCGCGCGTTCTTTAAACTTCTCGTAAAATTCCTCAAACACGCTCTCGTGGACGATGAACCGTTGCGGACTGACGCACGTCTGCCCGGCGTTTCTAAACTTTGCCATCATCGCGCCGGAAACCGCGCTGTCGATATCAGCGTCCTCGAATACGATAAAAGGCGCGTTCCCGCCGAGTTCAAGAGACAGTTTCTTCAACCCCGCTCGCTTGGCTAACCACTTTCCAACTCTCGTCGACCCGGTAAAACTAATCTTCTTCAAAGCGTCGGATTCCGTCATCGCTTCCCCAACCTGTTCGCTTTCGTTCGTCACGATCACTTCTAAAGCTTCTCTCGGCACGCCCGCCTCGTACGCCAATTCTACCAATTTCAACGCGCACAAAGGCGTCACTTCACTCGGTTTTAACAACACGGAACATCCGCTCGCCAACGCCGCGGCGACTTTCCTCGTCACCATCGCCGCCGGAAAATTCCACGGGCATATTAACCCAACCACCCCCACGGGTTGCTTAATCACCGAACACCGACTCGACGTCGACGTCGACGACGGCATGTTCCTTCCGTACGCTCTCGTCGCTTCCTCGGAAAACCATTCGACGAATGAATTCGCGTACGCCACTTCCCCCAACGCTTCGCTCCTCGGTTTCCCGTTTTCATAGGTCATCAGTTTCGCGATGATTTCTTTCTCTCGATCGATTAAGTCGTGCCATTTCTGTAGTATCGAAGCTCGGGTTCGGCTCGTGCGTGCGTTCCATTTGCCTCCTTTTTT
>JACLAA010001802.1_pt1 | contig 34255 bp, 27 predicted proteins | sample 8027891 | NCBI WGS metagenome assembly JACLAA01 (sample SAMN15724900, study PRJNA655200) | protist metagenome | isolation source: fluorescence activated cell sorting (FACS) single amplified genomes of... | place: Spain: Blaines Bay Microbial Observatory, Mediterranean Sea | collected 2016-01-19 | reverse complement strand
AAACTAAGCTTGGTTGTTTTAATCCCTCACGAACTCGGAGAAGTAGGGCACGGCGTCCTCGACGAACGCCGGCGTCAGCGGTGCTTCAGAAACGAGCTCCTCCATGTCCAGTAGCGTACGAGGCAGTCCCGCCGGCACGACGGACGCGTCGCGCTCGTGAAGCTCGTCGACGAACGCTGCGCCGAGGGGGTGCGTGATCAAGGCCCGTCCGCCGGGGGCCAGCACGCTTGCGGCCGCTAGCAGCGCCGCTCCTCGGTCGAAGATGTTCCCGAAGCACGCGTTGAACACGACGGCGTCGTAGGGATCGCCTGCATACCCCGCCGCGTAGTCGACGATATCAGCCACGACGTACGTCGGGGTGCCGCCCTTCGCGCGCGCGGCCTTGACCATCTCTGGCGACAGGTCGACTCCCGTCACATCAGCTCCACCGGCCGCAGCCGCCGCGTAGCGCCGCGACAGACACCCAGTCCCGGAGCCCACGTCTAGCACGCGGAAGGCCGCTCCTGGCCTGGACGGCTCGCAGATCCGCGCCGCCAGCGCGTCGAGAGTGGCCTCGACTTCGGGCGGGCTCGCTTCAGGTGACGCGAAAAACTCGGCCGCAGAATCGAAGACCTCCTGCTGCCGTTTGTTGTGCGCCGCGCGCTCCGGCGACGGCGCGCCGGGACCCGCGCCCGTCTGGACGCGCTCCGTGTGCTGCTCGAGCGCGTCCTTCGCGGCGGAGCGGAGGCGGCTGAGCGTGCGCAACGCGTGCGGCTGCTGGAGTCCCCGCGCCAGCGTCAGGGTGGTGGCCGCGACTACGAGGCGTGCCATTTTAAATGTAGTCCGTGTGCGGCCACCGCTTTCGATCAGTAGAGGCTCGAGAGCCTCGAACTAGTCAGAGAGCCTCGCACCCAGTGAGAGGCTGTGGGCAGCTGAGAGACTTAGGACTGCCGAGGCAGCGACAGGGTGAAATTGTCGGTTTTTCTACGCCACTATTGTTGGCTGCAAGCACGCGGAAGCCGACCACAGCCCCTAGCCGCACAGGAACCTAGCGGACTGTAAGGCACTAGCAATCGAGGAACCGTGCCCAACATAAATGTGCTCAAGCGCGGCCGTGCGTTGACGTGCGACAGCCAGATTTCGCTAAGAGATCGCCCCGATTGCTGCTCGAACGCTGCTGCGCCAACCAGCTCCTTAGAGACGCGCGAGCCCAGCTGAGAGGCAGTTCCAGCAGATACAAAATGGTCTCCTCCGCCCACGCCTTGGCAAGACACAGCAACTTGAATGCCAGTGAAGTAAGGAACATCGCGGCCACGTCCTGCGCGCTCGCCACGCTATCCGTGACGGCGTGCGCCCTCGCGTCGGCGCTCGCGTGGCGCAAGCGCAAGAGTTGGGAGATGGTCCAGGAGGTGATCATTTTGATTTTGGCGACGGATTTGGGCTTCTGCGCCCAGTATTTGATCGTGGCGCCGCGGCCGGGCTCGGCGGCGTGCTACGCGCAAGCGGTTGGTGGGCAGTTCTTCACGCTCGCGTCGATGCTCTGGTCCGCGGTGGTCGCTGATGTTTTGGTGAGGCTGCTCGTCTTTCAGGACGACCGAGCGGCTCTCGCTAGGCGACGGTTGCCGTACCACGGTCTCGTCTGGGGCGTTTCTTTGATAGGAACGATCCTGCCGGCCATTTTGGGAGTCTACGGCCCGGCGGGCCCCTGGTGCTGGATCGACACGTCCTTGGGTGCGCCCCAGGCCGCCACGGTCATGCGGTTCGGTACGGTCTACCTGGGCATCTGGGCTTCCATTGCTTTTCAGATCTGGGCCTTTACGAAAGTCCGAGTGGTAGTAAGACGGTCCATGGCTCTATTTGACGAGGTGGAGGAGCTGTCGACGATGGAGGACTCGCGGAAAGCCGCCGTGGACGCCGGTAGACGATCTCTGGCGTCGGCGCAGCGGCTCTTCGCGTTCCCGCTGATCATATTGATCGCGCGCGGCGTCGGCACTATAAACAGAATACACAACTGGGTGAATCCTGGGGACGACGTGGCTGCGTTGTACTACCTCCAGGCGATCCCACTGGCCTCGCAAGGATGGATGCACGCGGTCTTCTGCGTCTCGGGCGGGCTGCAGTCGTACATCATGGCGCGGTGCTGCGGCGGGTCGCGGGCCCCACCACCGGAAAGGCGGCCGTCGAAGCCCGAAAAGCAGATGAGTGCGGACCCCGGTTTTGTTGATGTGGATCTGGGAGAGGTGGAGATGGTTTAGCCATCTACGAAAGACGCGACTTTGTTCACGCGTAATATATTTTTGGTTCATTATTACTCACACTTAATCAATCAGCGGCGCTTCTTCTTCGACCGCGTCGGCGGCCCGCCGCTCCCGAGTCGGTGGCCGTCCCCCTGAAATGACTGGCCCATCGACGCCGCCATGGCCCTAGCCATGTCGCCGTCGTCGAAGCCAGACCGCCGCCGGCGCCCACCGCGCCCGCGCCCGCGGCCACGAGGCCGTTGCATGCGCTCCGCGAGCTCCATGGCTCTAGCCAATGCTCTGTCCGAGTCGCCGCCGGGAGGCCCGCCCCCGAAGGGCCCGTAGGGATCGTAGACGTAGCCGCCCCCATATCTATCACGTCTTCTATCCTGCTGCTGCAGTCGAGCCGCCTCGCGACGGCTCTCCTCCTCGAAGTGCCCGCACTTACAATTCGGAAAGGGCCCCAGACACAGCCAGCAGAAGTCGTGGCCGCACGCGCACTTCATGTGGTTACACCCAGCATCTTTTTCAATGGCCTCGCCGCACTTCGGGCACTGCTTGACGTCGCCTTTTTTTTCTGCGAGCCACGAGAGCACGCCGCCCTCGCCGTCCTTGCAGGGGCCCTCGTGCGCCGCCATGCCGCACCTTACGCAGTACGCCGTCTGGCAGCCGGGACACGCCACCCTACCGTCGCCCACATCTTCATGACTGACGGCGCCGACCGTGCCGCAGGGACACCTCAAAACGGCAGCGGCGCCACCTAGGACCTGCCTCAAGCTCTTGTCGCGTTCGCGCTCTTCCATGACCATCACATCAGCGGCAGAAACGCAGTCTTTTACCGAACGTGTAGCATAGACGGCGCCACATTTCGGCGCGACGCACTCCACCGCCGACGGTCCAGAACCTCGGTCGCAGGCCACGTCGACACAATATCTCCTAAAACACGCGCGACACATGAAATGGTCGCCCTTCGAACACCGCACGCCATCACTCTCGCGAAACGTATCCATGCAGACCGCGCAGGTCTCGCCCTCGTCTACGCTTTCAATATTATCGCACCAGGCGTCATGCCGGGCCTTATCTTCGAGAGCCGCAAGTCGTCGCCGCGCGTACAAGAGAGCGGAATAACTTGCGACGCGCTCGCCGCTCGTCGCGACGAGCGCGCGCGGGAGCTTGTTCGCGTACGTCGCGTCGACGTCCGGGCGCACTGGGCCGACTTTTGCTTTTCTAGCACCGTCCAGCAGCGCCCAGAGCGTCTCTTTTGATGAACGCGACGCGCGGAAGCTATTGATGGCGTCGACGGACGCGTCTATGACTGATCGGACGGCGCTCGTCGCCTGCTCGCCGTTCAAAGCGAAGGTCTGGTCGACGTCGTTCAACGAGGCCGCCGGGCGCGCCCCACTGCGCATCGCCGGCGCGGCCTTGTCGTCCTTTTTGCGTTTCTGGCCTCGGGGCGAGGGCGGCGTCGGCGCGTCGACATCAATAATCTCGACGCCCGGGCTGTCCTCGAGCTGGCTGTCGTCGTCGATGGCGATGACGTCGGCCCGGCCCGTCGTCGGCGTCGCGACGGGCGCCTCGTCTTCATCCGAGTGCTCGAGATTTATGACCTCGGGCTCGGCCATCGTTTCTTGCGCTTCGTCGCGCCGCGCGCGCTGGCTTAGTGGCTGAGCGCAGGGACGGTTCCCAGGGTTCCAAGGTGCGCCCAGCCGTGCGCGTGGCGACCAAGCGGGCGACCACCCGCAGCGCTGGGAGGCTTTATGCGCTCTAGCGGCCTCACGCGCGTCGCGGCGCAGCCCTATTGGCAAGCAGAGACGAAAACTGGCTGGTATTCTAGTGTCTTACAGCACGCTAGCTGCGCCAGCTGGTAAAAAACGCCCACAGCTGCATTGCTCAGGCTCTGTTTGCGGTGGCGGTGGTCCGTAGAGTTCTTTAGCTCGCGCCGGTTGCTGCTGCTGCGGCGCTGCTGCGCTCCGTCGCTGTAACTTCACCGATCAAGCCGGGGAGCAGTGCTGCTGCTCTTCGATTGCTGCGCTGCGCTGCGACGCATCGTCTGACCACGCGGACACACTTGCGGACGTACTTGCGACACTCGAACATGCTGCGCCTAGCAGTAACGCGCACCGCCACAATCCTCCGCCGAACGGCGCCGCCGCGCGTCCGCTTCCTCTCGACGGAGACGCCCGCCGAGGCCATGGAGGCCAAACTCCGAGACCAGTTGGACGCCGTCGCCGTGACCGTCGAGGACGTGAGTGGAGGCTGCGGCGCCATGTACAAGGCCTACGTCGAGTCGCCGAGATTCGCGGGCCTCAACACGGTCAAGCAGCACAAGCTCGTCCAGGGCGTGTTGAAAGAGGAGATCGCCGAGATGCACGGCTTCACGCTCAAGACGGCGAAGCCTCAGACTTAAATACATGTTGTTACTCGCTTCCACCGAAGGAAGACAGGATCGGCGGCAGGGACGGCAGGCACGGCAGGTCCCGCGGCGGTGCCGGCGTCGACAGGTCCGCCTGCTGGTACCTCCCGATATAGCGGTGGAAGCCGAGATTCAAAGGCCGCGGCGCGCGCCTTATTAGATCCAGCGCCGCGTCCAAATGTAATTTTGGGTCGTCGCCTGGTTGAGCTGGTAAGAGTTCCGCCCCGGCAATCGACGTGATCTCGTCCATTTTCTCCAGAGTACTGTGATGAGGGCAGCTCTCCAGGACGCTGTCGACGATGACGTGCGCCTTGCCGGACTTGCGATCCCGCATCACGGACACGCCCAACCCGAGGGGCCCCTTCTCAAAGATCAATTCAAAGCTCTCCTCCTCGGGCTCCGCATTGGGCTCCGCGGCGACGACGGCGTCGTCCGATAAAGACGAGACGCTCAACAGTGGTGTTGTTGGCGACCGCGGCGACACGGGCGGCAAGGGGAGCGGCTCGACTTCTCTCGGCACTACTCCAATAGCCTTGTCCACCAACGCGTCGACGCGGGCCTCGCCCCGTTTCGCCGCGTCCGCACTCCTCGTGAAGTCCCTCTCGACCCTTTCGACCGTCTCGACGATGCGCCTCACGTCGACATCACCATCCTCCTCGGCCTCGGCGTATAATTCATCAAGGGACTCGGCCGTCAGTTTCATCGTGCTCGCGAGCAGCTGGAATTGCTCGTCCTGCGCAGCGAGCTCCGCTTCCAGAGCCGCCAGGGCCTCGGCGCAGGCGGCGTCGTTGCTCGACGCGGCGGCCTCGTCGGCCACGGCCGGCAGCCGGTCCTCGACGGCTGACATGGCTTGCTGTCCTTTTAATATTGCGGCTTAGCTTACGGCTTAGCTGCGGGCTCCGGCTTTGGCTGCTGGATTTTTGGGTCCGGCTGCTAGACCGCTTCTGCGTCGAGTTCGCTGCGGAGGTCGAACGATGAGCACTAATAACGCCTCCTCCCGCTGTGACGCGCAATATATGCGACCGTGTATAGCTCAGCGTTGTGAAAACTGCTTGGCTGCTTTTCTAGTATCTTACACGACGCTAGCTGCTCGTCAGCGCGGCTCATCGTACGAAGCTTAGGCGCTCGTATAGCATCAGTAACACGGTGCACTTCTCAAGCGCTGCGTGCCTGACCCGGGTAACGCAGCTGGTGTCAACTCCTAGTTGTGATGCAGTAGACATGCTTGCTCTCCGCTGCAGTCGAGCGCTGCTGCATGCACGAGCTGTGCGGCCGAGGAGCACTACGGTCTCGCGCTCGCGGAGAGAACGCCGCGACTCCGTCGACGCGGCCGTGCTCGCCGAGCGCGCGGCCTGGGCCGAGCGCCTCGAGGCGTCGCCGCCGGAGACGCCAGAGGCATCACAAAGGGAACTCAACGACGAGAAGCGGTTCAAGAAGGCCGGCCTCGGCATCCGACGAGCGGGGAAGCGCGGTGTGTTTCGAAGGGAAGGAATAGAGGCGGCGCGCGTCGGTTCGCAACATTTCAAAGGCGCGCCGCCTCCCTTGAAGCACGCGCTGCCGGAAGTCCTGCTCGTGGGCGCGGCGAACGCCGGCAAATCGACGCTCATCAACGCTTTGGTCGGCGCGGCGCCGGCGTCAAAGGCCGCGCCCGCCAGTGCCAGCGACCGCGCGGGCTGGACTTCTGGTTTGGAATGGATCCGCGTCGGCGCGAAGCCTCCCCTGTTGTACGTCGTGGACGCGCCGGGCTACGGGGCCCACGCCGTCGCGACGGCGCGCGAGCGGCGGGACTGGACGACGCTCTGCGCGGATTATGCGAGGACGCGGGCCACGCTCGCGGTTGCGGTGGTGGTGGTGGACGCGACGCGCGGCGTGAGTACTGAAGATAGACGCTGGCTCGATTTGTTGTCACCATGCATCGTGGCGCTGTCGAAGTGCGATTTACTTCAGGGGCCGGGGGCCGTCGCGCGGTGCGCGCGCCTCGTTGAAGATGATGCGCAGTGCGACGTCGTGGCGACATGCGGCACGACGGGCGCCGGCGTCGCGGAGCTGTGGGCGAGGCTCCGGGCACGCTGCGCGGCGGTGAGCGTGAGGCCTTCGGACCCGCGCGCGGTGGCGGTGCATCGGTCCGCGGTTTCGTAGTGTGGTGTTGTTTGTGAGTAATTTTTATTTAGCTTCTTTACGCGTCCTCGCGGGCGCGGAGCACGGCTCGCGCGTTTCGCAGGCTGTCCTCGATTTCAACTGCAGCCGGGTGCGCGCCACCGAGCACACGCCGCGCGATCGGTTCTATCTCCTCGAGCGTCGTCATGGCCTCGCGGAGACTGTCGAGCGTGGCGCCGTCGTCTTTGTAGAGCGCCTCGGCGTAATGCAACTTCATCGTGAGCGTGAATTTATGTCTCTCTCCAAGAACGCGTCGCGCCACGGGAATATTTTTGCGCAGCAACGCCTTGGCCTCTTCGAAGCGCTGTAGCTCGAGAAAGTCTATTGCGTAGTTCATAGCTTCCAAAAGGGTTTCTTTTTTTTCCTCAGCACCGCACGCATCGCGGCGCGTCGTGGGCCAGTGGGGCGGCGCAGGCGGGGCAAGTTGTGAGGATCATTTTTGTCTGGTTAGGGGCGGTACGAGGGTCGCGCGCGTTAGTCGGGTTGATTGGGGCTTTCTAGTGTCTTACAGGCCGCTAGCTTTAATGGCTGTGGCACCAAGGAGTAGACCGGCCCTGAGACGCAACCATCGCCTGCGTGAAGCAAACGTACGTACTAAACGCTTACGCCGTCGCCGCGCTCGCAGCGATCGCTGCAGAAATCGAGGCTGAAACGGCGGGGCACAGCAGCCATACGCACCACCCAAATGCTGCTCCTAGCCCTCCTCGCAACAGCAGAAGCGCGCCTCGCGAACGTAAGAGCTCACGAGGACCTCGCAGTAACCACGAAACCACCGGACGCCAAGACGACGAAGCTCCCGAAGAGCTTCTCGTGGCGCGACCACGACCTCTTAGCACCGTCCTGGAACCAGCACGTTCCTAAATATTGCGGCGCCTGCTTCGCCTTTGGCGCGGCGCACGCGCTGCAAGATCGAGCGAAGATTGCTCGTGCTAGAGTCAAGGACGACGCGTATACCGGGCCGGACCTATTAGTCGCGGTGCAAGTGCTACTCAATTGTGGAGGCGAAGACAGCGGCTGGGGCAAGGCCGGCAACTGCCACGAGGGCGGGTCGGCGACGTCGGCTTATAAATGGGCGAAAAACTTTAACGGCTGGCCCTCGGCGACGTGCTTCCCGTACCAGGCTGTAGATGGTTTAGGTTGTAGCGGCGACACGATCTGTAGGAATTGCATGCCTACTACTGGAGGGGAGCACGCGTGCTGGGCCGTGCCCGGCGACGCGGGGGACGCGCACCCTTGCGATAATGGTGGAACGTGCGCGACGTCGCCCTACCCGCGCTTAATTGTGAAAGAGCACGGCAAGCTGCCCGGGTCGCATGAGGTCGGTGCACAGAAAGCCTCGGAAGCGATCCAGAGGGAGATTATCAGAGCCGGGCCCGTGACGTGCAATCTGGACGCCGAGCCGCTACTCACTTATGTGAATGGTATCGCCGAGGCGAACCCGCCGCTTGGAAGAGGCGCCAACGACACGGACCACGTCGTCGAAGTCGTCGGCTGGGGCGTACACGAAGGCACGCCGTTCTGGGAGATCCGCAACTCGTGGGGCGAGTACTGGGGGGAAGCCGGTTTTGGACGCGTGTTGCGGGGCGTCGACGACTCGATGATCGAGAGTTCTTGTACGTATGCGGACATTGGGGGCTGGGGCGCGCCGGGCGTGAGTTATCAGGAAGCGTCCGATGAGGACGGCGACGCGATCGAGCTCGTCTCCACGCCGGCGTCCTGGGTCTGGGAGCCCGCGGTCGGTGGGGTGGTTGAGCCGTCGCGCGCCGCGGTGGTGCTGCTCGTCGCCGTCGTCGCGTTCTTTGTGGCTTATTTGATGCTGCGCCGGCGTGATGGCTTCTCCGGTCCCTGATGCTGATTTCTCCTCCTCCCCTCTTATCTAAGTGATGTGTCTATTCTTTCCCCCCGGGCTGGGTGCCGTCGACGCTGATGTCTGCCCTCACGATAGCCGCTTGCACTCTGACGAGAGCCGCGGACGGCGGAGGGGGCCGAAACCCCGCTCCTTTTGGCGTCCTGCGGCCCGCAGTACAACTCGCAACAACTTCCGACGACTGCTCGGAGGCGTGTTGCTGGCGATGGGGGGTAGGGGCTCAGGGTTCCAAAAAAGCACCCAGCGGAGCGCCCAGAACTCGCGCTTGTACAGCACGGTGTGGGCACGCAGAGAAGAACTGAGTGCTGGAAAGTATCCTCGCCAGCCGTGAGACGCGAGCCAGCGAACCGCCGCTTGCGCGGCGCTGAGAATCAAGCAAATAAGCTCTGAGTAGCACTTTATTCAGCAACAATGCTGCGCCACGCGACGCGCCAGACGGCGCGCACCTTCAGCAGCACGGCCATCCCGGCGACGGGCGTCGCCACGCTCCACGAATTGGGAGTAGCGGCCGGCGACGTCTACGGCGATCAGAAGAGCTTGGGCGCCAAGGTCGCTTCGACCGGAGAGTGGACCTGGACGTCCTACGCCGAACGCGACGAGCGGGCCCAGAACCTGGGGAGAGCCTTGGCGAAGAAGTCTATCGGAAGAGGCGATAGAATTGCCTGCGTGTCCAAAAACCGAGAAAATCTCGCGTGCACGATGTATGCTGCGTACAGTGTAGGCGCGGCCCACGTGCCCCTCTACGAGCAGCAGAAGCCCGCGGAGTGGAAGCACGTCCTCGAGGACTCCGGTGCTAAATTATTGTTTGTGGCTACTTCCGAGTTAGCGGAGGCGGCCCGTCAAGTCACGGATGTGGAAGTGGTCTGCTTCGAGGACGGCGGGTTGGAAGCCCTTATTAACGAGGGAAGTGGTTCCGATACAATACTAGACCCTTGCCGACCGGACGACGCCGCGGCCTTGATCTACACGTCCGGCACGACGGGACGCCCGAAAGGCGTCGAACTCACACATTCAAACTTGGTGTGGAACGCCCTGACCATGCGCGACGGCATGGTCGACGAGCTGGTCAGCGTCGGGTGCCTGAAAACTCCAGTTAGAAGCTTAGCCGTGCTCCCGTGGGCGCACATCTACGGCCAAACTTTAGAATTGCACGGCATGCTTGCTGGAGGGCATGAAGTAGCATTATGTTCCGACCCGACGCAGTTCCTCGACGAGGCCAAGGAGGCGAAGCCGGACGTGTTGTTCGCGGTGCCCGCCCTGTACAACAAGATTTATGATGGGTTCCGAGCGAATCGTAGAACTATGTCCGACGGGAAGAAGGCTCTAGCTGATAAAGCTATTGAGTTAGGTGCCCGACAGGCCAAGAGAAGGTACGATACTACTTTACCAGGACCTTCCTTCGTCGAGAAGGTTCAGCACTCGATCCTCGACGCTCTTATACTGAAAAAAGTCCGTGGAGCCTTAGGTGGGGAAGTTAAATTCTGCGGGAACGGCGGCGCGGCGGTTTCTCCGTCCGTGCGGGAATTTATTGAAGCGATTGGTATTCCGATGACCTCGGGCTATGGTCTTACCGAAACGTCACCGGTCCTAGCCAAGGAGCAGCCCTTCGATCCGAAGAATCTGTTGCCTGGTTCTATTGGGAAAGCACTGAAAGGCGTGCAACTGAAATGCATCGATCCTGATAATAACGAAGTCCCGAACGGCGAGCCCGGGGAGTTGGTAGCTTCCGGACCGGGCGTCATGCGCGGCTACTGGCAGCGTCCCGAGGAAACGTCGGAAGTACTTTATGAGGAGAACAATCAAATATGGTTCAAGACCGGAGATAGGTGCGTCATGGAAAGTGACGGACATGTCCGAGTCGTCGGACGGGTCAAGGAGCTCTACAAATTAGCGAATGGCAAGTACGTCGCGCCCGCACCTCTCGAAGATACGTTAGCTCGCTCTAGATTCGTCGCCCAGGCGTTCGTGTACGGCGAGAACAAGGAGCACAACGTGTGTCTGGTCGCGCCGGACTGGGTGAACGTGGCGAGCAAGTTTGGGGTGGAGGGTGTTTCTATGCCGGCGCCGTTCACGTTCGAGCCTCGGAACAAGATCGAGGAGTTGCTGGAGAAGCATCGTACCGAAATAGTACACTTGATGGAGGCAGAGGTTGAGTACCACGGGAAGCACTTCAAGTCGTTCGAGAAGCCGGGACGGGTTGGGGTTGTCAGTGAAGGCTTCAACGCGGCGCGGGGCATGGTCACGCCGAAACTGTCGGTGAAGCGGGCGGCGGTGTTGGCCGCGCACCAGTTGGATATTGACGGGCTCTACGGGGACGGCGAGGACGTGGCCGTGGCGGCCTAGGTCGTTTTTCTCCTCCCCCTTACTAACTTTCCCCGTTTGTGCACTTCTTGCTAACGTATCACGCCGACGGGATATGTTAGTGCGTTGGGATAGGCGTCGGCCGCGCGGGCAAATCGGGTTTGCCCTTACGTAGGCTGAGAAATCCTGGGATCATACGCCGCTCCGTCATTACCACCGACCAGAAACGACGATGGGTCTGACGAGTTCTAAGTCCGACCGCACCTTCAAGCCCTCGAAGGCCAAGGGCGGGTGCGAGCTCGATGCATCCAAGACAGCCCTGGTCCTGATTGAGTACCAGTTTTAGCCGGCGCGAGTGAAACAATGACGCGGAATGCGCGGTCATCTGCCGCCCACGCACTGCGAGAGCGCACAGCGCGCGCGCGAGTCGGCTACGCGTTTTTTCTCACCGCGCGCCCATTTTTCCCGCGACCCGAGCCATGACGGGCGAGGAGTTCCTCAAGAAGATCAACGCCTAGGCATGTCTTCTCCATCCCCATCCCCATCCCTCGACTGGCGCGAGAACTCATCCCGGGCTCTCTGGATAAAGTCGAGCTCCTAACCTTATTGGTTTCGATCTGTGACGGGGCAGACTAGAACCCTTTTGGCCAACGACAAACATTCTTACTACTCACAATGACGGCGGTCGCGCCGCCAAATCCGCGCGCACCGCGTCCGCGACCGCTCGACACGCGTCATCGCCCGCCGCCGCGACGGCGCCACTCTTTGCCTGCGCCTGCAGCTGGAACACGTCGAAGCCGGTGACCTCAGCGTCGTGCGCACGAGGCACCAGGTGCACGTGCAAATGCGGCGACGACTCGGACATGAAGCAGGTATAGATGCGCTTCGCGCCGGTTGCGGCCTGGAGCGCGTCGGAGACGCGGCGTAGCACGGGGCCGAACTCGGCGGCTTCGCAATCAGTAAAATCCGCGGGCCCGACGACGCATCGTCGCGCGTGCAGCATCAAGTGGCCCGCGACGCCTGTTGGTTTGGAAGCATGGATAAGCATCCAACGCGGCGAGGACCACACGACGCCGCCGTAGGGTAACGAAGCGGGCTTTGAGTTCTTCTCACAAATACGGCATGACGCCGGCGCCGGCAGGCCGAGGCGCGCCAGCAACAACGGTGTGAGCGCCGCGATGTCGCGGTAGCCCTCGCCGCCGATGCGGAAGAACGCGCAGCCAAACCTTTGCGCCGCGCTCTCGTCGTTGGCGCCGTCGCCGACGTGCGCCACCTCGGCTGCCGTACAACCGGCCCGTCGCGCGACCTCCGCCAGGTTGTCGACCTTATCGCCGCCGCCCTCGGGCGCGCCCAGCGCCGCAGAGACGAAGCGGTCCCAGCCGCGCGCTTTCACGGCGTCCTGGAGGGCTGAATTGGGCGTCGCCGAGTTGATGAACGTGGGCACGCCTTTATCTCGTAGCTCGGCAAGTAATCGCGACGCGCCGTTCACCTCCGTCGCGCTGGCGATGCCCTCGTGGACGGCTTGTGAGTAGCGATCCACGAGCGCCTCAGCGCCGACGGCGCGCGCCGCCGGCACCTCTCGGCAGAAATCCCGAAAGATGGTGTGCCGCGTGACCTTCGCGCCGGTGCGCGAGTCGGTCTGAATCCGTCCGAGCGCCGCCTCGCCGCCGTCGAAGGCCGACGCGACGCGCACGAGTGCTGCGCGTTTCATGGCTTCGGATTCGATGAGGGTGTCGTCAAAGTCTAGGCTCACTGCTCGCAGCACTGTGGGTGCGGGCGGCGGCGTTGTCTCCATTGCTCCAAGAGATTACGCTCAGCTTGCGGCTTGTAGCGCTGCAGGCAGCTATCTAGAGTTCGTAAGCGATGGTCCCGCGCAACGACCAACTATAAAGTGACAGCGATGCCGAGTTTCTTTTGCAAACCAGCACTCCAACAGCGAGTTTGGCAGCCGCTGCGAGTGTTTTCTAGTGTCTTACTGAACGCTAGGCCCGAGAGTTAACTAGTTGAAGAGGCTTTGTACGCACAGGACAGTCGCTTGTGGAATCTCCGTGATTTGTCGGTCTTAATCTTGGTCCAACTGAGTCCAGGGTCAGGCTTGAGGTTCAATCTTTCACCGAGGAGACAGGAGGAGGAGGCAGCCCGCGCGGTCAACAAAGCTATACGCGACGCGGGCCTCGAAGGGCGACGCAAGACGAACGCGGTCGACGCGACGGGCGCGTTAGTGCCGAAGTCTGGCGATCACAGAGCGCGTGACCGCTCCGCAGTCGTCGCCCCGGACCCGGCGCGCGCGGCGTCGGAGACGACGTCCAAGTATTGGGGCGTGAGCTGGCACAAGAACCGGCGACAGTGGGAGGCGCGCTACCAAGACGCGGACGACAAGCGGCGCCACATCGGCTACTTCGACACGCAAGAGGCGGCAGCGCACGCCGTCAACGCGGCGATCCGGCGTGCGGGCCTCGAAGGCCGGCGAAAGACGAACCCGGTCGTCGACGGGCAACTAGTTCCGCCCGCGCGAAAGCGCAAGGCGCCGACGAAGCGTCGCCGCGAAGAGCCGGGCGCCTCCACGCCCTCGACGCGCGTCCGCCGCCGCTAGACAACATGACTAACAACAGAACTCACTTAGAAGACAGAATCGCTCCGCCCCACTCCGTCAGCGCCGCCGCGAGCGGCTGGCGCACGTCGAAGTGCGAGGCGCCCTCGACCCTCACGATGGTCCGCGGCTCCGGGACGGTTTCTACGAAGCTTTCGAAGGTGGAGTTCGAACAAAAGACATCCTCCGTCGCGTGGAGCAGCATTTTGGGCACGGTCGAGGCGCGCGCGGCCGCGGCGTGATCCGAGCAGAAGGAGTACAAAAACCACGCGTACGATAACGGCGGGTTCACGGCGACCCAGCCGACGCAATCGGGCAGCTTCGCCGCCGCCCTTATGGCAATCAGCGACCCGTAGGAGTAGCCGACCACAACAATCCGCTGGGCGCCGGCGTCCCTTAATGCAGAAGCCGCGGCGACGGCGTCGGCCACGCTGCCGTGGCCCCGGCCCACGCCGCTTCTGAAATCCACGCGGCAGGTATGACAGCCCCGTCCCGCGAAAAAGTTCGCGGCCGTGAGCACGTGCGGGTCGTCGCGAGACCCGCCCAGCGGGCCCCAGGGATGCAAGCACACGACGCCGAGATCGTTCGCGCCGCGTCGCAGGGCGCCCGTCGCGCCGCTCTCCAGCGTGACGACGGCCTCGCGCGCGGTCATCGCGTCGAGTCGCGTCGATGTCTGCTGCAGTGCCGGAGCCTCTCTTGAGATGCAATCTCTGCAAACCTCTGACGACCGCACAGCCTTGCCGCCTTGAAGGAATGCACCAAGGGTGTGTCTGGAGACAAATTGGCGTAATGCTACCCCTTCTGTGCGCCCAGAGCTGCCACAGAGCTGGGCGCTGGCTAGCGTATCGACACACTAGGCCGTTCGGGTTCAATCTCAATTTTGCTTCAGAGCGATCCAGGACACCACCCCGGCGACGGGATTAGTCGGAACAGGTGCACTCGCGCCCAGCCCAGGCTATCTCACACACGCCTGCGAGCCAACCCAAAAAGGCAGTCTTGACGAGCCGAGAGACGGCCGGTTGCGACAGCGATCCCGCAGCGAGACGTCTGAGTTACAGCGCGACAAATATAGAGCCAGTGAAGGCGCAGCTGTAGCGAAGGAGCAGCCATGAAGACAGCAAGCAGAGTAGCTGCACTTGCCCTGCTCTCGACCGGCGCAGCGTGGACGCCGGCACCAGCCATCAGTGGTCGTGCGGTCAGCAGGTGAGCGCGCTGAGCCCATTAACATTCAAAAAACGCCTGAGCGACCCGTCTTTCACCCGCCTCCCAAAAGCACCCACCCAGAGAGGTCGCGCACGCCGCACGCGACACCCCCGCAACCTCCCGTCCCCCCTCCGAGCGTCACACCACGCAGGGCACGCGACACGCGATGCCGGGCCATGACGGAGATCGGCTCCGAGCAGGCGTTTGACGACATTGTCCAGAAGACGGACAAGCTCGTCGTTGTCGACTTCGCGACGACGTGGTGCGGGCCGTGCAAGGTCATGGAGCCCAAGATGAACCAGATCTCCGAGGAGTACACCGACGCCGAGTTCTACAAGGTCGTCGGCGACGCCTCCGCCGACGCCTCCAAGCTCATGAAGCGCGAGGGCGTCCGCACGGTGCCGAGCTTCCACTTCTGGAAGGGCAACTCGCGCGTCGAGGTCATCAACGGCGCGAACATCGAGGCCGTCACCAAAGCCGTGCAGAAGCACAAGGACGCGTAGGTTCGAACGCGTATGTGCCGCTAACACCATGATTAACCTCGACTAGTGCCCCTCGCGTCGACGGCGTCGACGGTCCCGATTAATGGTCCGAGTCACCAAACACATGCAGTTACTCGACGACCGGCGCGGCCACGGCAGCAGCAACAGGCGCGACAGCCGTTCCCTCGGCGGCGTCGAGCATTTTTGTCGCCGCCTTGAAGGGGTACGAGGTTTCGTCGCCGTCGGACCAGCGCACCTCGAAGCTCCCGTCGGCGATGGACGTCACCGAGCCGTCGAACCAGCCGCTGCCCGTGAACTTCTTTCGCACCGCGCGGCCGACCCGGAGGCGCGGATCGGCGGGCGCCGCCGCCGCGGTGGCCGGCGCGGGCGCGGCCGCGGGGGCCGGCGGAGGCATCGCGGCGGCCTCCGCAGCGGCGGGCGCTGGCGCAGCAGGCGTGGGCGAGGCCTCCGCGGGGGCAGGCGCGGCAGCGGGCGCGGCGGCGGGCACGGCGGCAGGCACCAATACCTTAACGAAGCCCTTGTTGATGTCGTGCTTCAGGTCCGCCCTAGAACCACCGAGGTCGATGTATTCCTTGGCAGTGGTCGCGGCCATGTACTTGGCGTACCGCAGCGCCGAGGCGCCCTTCTTCGGGTTGTCCTGCCGCACGGAGATCGGCGCCGCGCGCTCGATGAGCGACCGCGCGTCCTCGCCGCCGACCAGAGGCTTCGCCGCCCGCCGCGGCGCGCAGGCGGCGCCGTCGTTCTTCTTCTTGGGCGCCTTCCGCGGCGCGATCGTCTGCTTCTTCCGTCCGCTGACGGGCGCCGCCGCCGGCTTCTTCCGTGGTGCCGCGGGCTTTCTGGCGGCGGGCGCGGGCGCCGCGGGCGCCGCTTTCACCGCGTCGGCCGCGGCGGCCGCCGCCGCCGCGTCGGCCGCCGGGTCTCCCGGCGGCTTCCGGTACTCGGCGAGCAGTCGAGCCTGCAGCTCCTTCTTCAGACCTTCTGAGGACAGCCCCCGCGACTCCAACCGCTCGCGCAGGTCCTCCACTTTCAAGATCGTGACGTCGGCCTCGGTGTTCCCGGACGCGTGCGACTGGATGTGCTTCCAGCGCTCGGCGTGGGCGCCGCCGGCCTTGGCCGTTCCAAAGCACTCGCCGCACGTCGGGCACTTTTTTTTGCACGAGTGCATTCTAGTTTGACACTTCGGGCAGACCTTCGAGGGGGCTTTTCCCGCGCGCGCGTGGGGCTTCTCGACGTATCGCTTCCTCCTAGGTACGGAGTCTTCATCTGACGACGACTCGTCTTCCGAGGAGGAGGGCAGGCGGCGCCCCGCCATGTCCCGTGGTTCGTCGTAGCTCTTGCCCCTGCCGCCCATCATATCTGACAAACGCTGCGTCTTCTGGCGCTGGCGCCCGAAGCGCGACGGCCGGATGATAATCTCTTCCGACGACGACGATGACGAGGACGAGCTCTCGAAGTAGACTCTAGAACGGGGCACGCAGGCCTCGCCCTCTGATGAGGAAGAGGAATCCTCTTGTCTAGGAGGCGGCATGTCGTCATCCGAGGACTCCACAGGAGCAGGCTTGCTCCCGAACGTCGTGCCGCAGGTGCCGCACGTCTTGACGCAGTTGTGGAGTTTCGTACTACACCCGGGGCAGGTCTTCATGCACGGAGGGCGCTTTTGAGGAGCGGGTGCTTCATCAGAATCCGAGGACGACGACTCCTCCATTGGTGTCGTACTCTTCCGGGGCTGGCAGCGCTGGCGCGACTGCACCAAGGCCGTGATGGGCGGCGATTGCACTCGTCTACAAAGGTCGGACAAGGCGTCGTCGACGCACTCCACGCTTGATACCATGTCCAGCTCCTCCGCTTTTATCAGTGATTGGCGCAGCGTTTCAACTGTTGATGTGTTTTGCGGCTCTCTACCAACTTGCAGCGTCGCGCGCGCCAGGTCCATGTTCATACCGTCCTCTATGTTCATAGAGCGCGCACTCACTAAGGAAGAGAGTTCGTCGCCCTCGAAGAGCACGAACCCTAACTTTTCGACAAAGGCCATCGCCCGGACGACTCTATCACACGTCGCCGTATCATCCAAAGCATTCCCGCACTGTTTCAAAGTACCCGCAATAGAAGCTTCCTCGTCGGTCTTGCACAGTCTTTCAACCCTCCTAAAAACGTCGGCGGCGTCCCGGCCACATTTAGCGAGCGCCGCGCTCAGCGCGAGTAAAGGATCCTCGCCGCAGGCTACCGTCATGGCGGCGATGGCCAAAGGTTGTTGTGTAGCCACCCTTCGCAACTTCGTGGCCACTCTAGCTGACGCGATCGCCAACAACGTCGCGTCTCCGGAAGCGACCTCGAGCGCGGCCTCCAATGCTGAAGCGTAGGCCACCCAGGCCTCGAGTTCCTGATTTGAGACCGTTTTGCTACGTGCTAAACGCGCAAAGGGCTGCGCCACGGCCTCGAGACGGACAGACGCGCCTCTGTTAATACACTCGACGAAGGCGCGCAACGCCGGGACGTGCGTCGCGTCCGCTTTCAAGGCTCTTTCCGCTCGTTGCGACGCCGCATACAAGGAACCTCTCCGTAAAAAGCGGTTGGACAACGACGCGTGGGCGTCGGACTCCTTCCGGCGCCACAGCGCCGCGTCCGGTTTTTTCAGAGAGCCCCGCGCCGCGGCGCACCGAGCGGCCCCGTCTAACAAGGCCCGCACCACGTCCTCCTGGTCGTCGCCCGCGCATGACGAGCAGCACTCAACTAACACAGCTAAGCGTTCATGCGCCCGACACGACGCCTCGTTGCCCGCGCCGATTTCCGTGGAAACGCGTCGTAAATGCGGGATCAAGGGCGCCCATTTCGACGCGTCCCGGTCGCAGCAGCCCCTCAAAACAGAAACGTCCAGCGGTTCATTCGCCGACGCGTCACCTAATAGTTGACGAGCACCTTCGATATCATTCTCTCGCAACTTCAGGCGTGCCAACTCGACGGCGGCCCGCTCCTTCGTTTCCCGCGCGTCGACGTCGCCGTTCGACACTAACCGATTAGCGTCATCTAACGCTCTTTTGAGGGCCTTTTTGGCCTCGTCGTAGCGCTCGCTCTGACTGCAGTGCTCCGCCAGGACTAAGTATAATGAAGTGACTTCCGGCGTCACATCGTCTCGCTGAGATAAGAAGGAGTCGCACCGGTCCGCCGCTTCGGCATGCTTGCCCATCCTCCCTAAGAGTTGCGCCAGATCACCTAATGCGGCGCAATCCGAAGGATCCATCCGCAGCACTTTGTCAAGGGCGTCTTTTGCCGTAGAATCATCATTCGAATCCAACGCCAAAATAGCGACGCGCCGCCAGCCTTCTGGATCTTCGGTCTGTAGGTGAGCTGCCACCAAAGCTAGTTGTAGAGCCTTCTCGAGGTCGCCTTCATCTGAACGAGCCTCAAAGACCTCGGACAACGTAGCGTAGGCGTCGGGGTGGTCCGGCGCCCGCCGCACGACCTCGCCGAAGAGCTGGATCGCTCTATCACGATTTCCCACGATCAGCGCACCGTGGGCCTCGCCGGCCACGGCGGCGACTTCCGGATGCAACGATTTCGCATTGGAACGAGGAGCCCCATGTCGAGCTTCGTAGTCCGATTGGATGCGCTCATCTCGTTGCGCTTGCTTGCGTTTCCGCTTCTTCGTCGTGACGCCCCAGACGTCGGCCATGGCCGGGCCGAAGACGCTGCCGGCGTTGGGGTTGATGTTTGCCATGGCGGTGCTTGGTTTTTCGTGATCTGTTCTCGGTCGGCGCGCGGCGTGGCTGAACCGCCGCGCTGCGGTCGAGAACGCGCGGGGTCAAGGCTGCTGTTACGTGTCCTCAGGGATCCCAGGGGTCCCGGAGGGCGTGCGCCTGGGACGTGCGAGGCTGCGAAGCAGTGCCCGGCGTCGCCTACTTACGCGTAGACGGCGTACAGGCTGCTTGCGCTTGGCAACAGCTCGAGCCAGCGTCGTGTAACACACTAGGAAAGCAGCTTATTTTTGGTCTAGCGTCGTCCCTGCGGTGCCTCTGTCTCCAAGGAGTCGCGCAGGCCTTTCGGACACTTCAAATTCTGGCGGGCTCGAAGCGTGCGACTTCTAGTGCCGCTGGTGAGAGCCCTGCTGCTGGCAGTGATATATTGGCAGCGGGTAGCTAGACGCGTAAACGCGTGAAATGGCTGAGCTCTCGAGTCGAAAGAAGTGCGCGAAAGCAGCACTCATCGCATTGGCCAAGCAGCGCTTCGCGGAGCAGCAGAGCGCAAGCAGCCATCAATTAGTCGCGCCCATCAGTCCCTCGCCTCCAGAGTTAATTGGGAAGACGCTGCGCGAGCTCGAGGCCCGCGGCTTGCTGCGAGGCAATCGATTGGTGGACCTGGGCTGCGGCGACGGTCGCTGGCTCGTCGCCGCGCGGCGCCACTGCCGGCGCCTCGTCGGCTACGACATCGACGGGAAACTACTTGAGAAGGGTCGCGCGGCCCTGGACGGCGCGGATCACACGCTCGTCGAGGCCGACTTCTTCGAGTCGGAGAATATTTTTGAAGAGGGGGACGTCGTCGTCGCGTACCTCTTCCGGGAGGGCTGCGCGAAGCTCCGCGAGAAGCTCGAGCGCGAGCTGCGGCGCGGGACGCTCGTCTGCGTCGGCTTCGAGCTGCGGGGCTGGCGGAGTAGCTTCGAAGTCGCCGCGGGCGGGCTCGTCGCGCGGGTGTACGAGGTGCGCGGGGAGTCGTCTCAAGATCCGAGGATAGAAAGCTAAGTGGATATGTTGTGACTATTCATACTTAGAAAAAACTTCAACATTCAACCGCTGGAGGAACTTAATGACCATCCACTTCTCGTCCGCGTCGTAATCAGATAAACTATCAAACTCCACGCGATCGGGCGGGAAATCACCGTCGAGCACCCTGCGAACATAGAGCCAATTCCGGATGCGGTCGTCGAGCGTCCAGTCTAGCTGTTCGTCAAAACATAGCTTCAGGGACGCGGCGATCGCCCGCGTCGTCGGGTGATGATTGCCGAGGACGCGCGACGATCTACTGAGCATCGTAACATGGCCTTCGATGGAAAAGATCAGATCGTCGCGAAAACCGGCGTGACCAAAAAAGTGAGTAAGATAGTTCGCCTGCGCGAAACGCCAGCCTAGCTCGATCACGATGGCGTGATCTTCGCCTATGGGTTCTCGGGGGGCAGGGTGAAACAACACCCTATCGCCAATCCCAATAGACACGGTGGCGAAGCGTTCGGGGTCCGTACTACCTGGGGGTGGGTTCAATAAGTGGCTCTCTCTCTTTTAGGTAATCCAGCGACTCTCTCACTCTATCCAGATCTGATGACTCGAATGCCCCACGAAACGTAAAATTTCACACAAACTTATACCCTACAACGGATCGTCTAAAGCAGGCTCAAGTTCGAGCGCCCGCTTTCTCTCGGACGAGGACAGCTGCCTATATTGGAGATGCCACCGGTGGTGGAACTCCGCGTCCCGCATCACGCCCTTGATCGAGCCCCACAGGACCGGCACGGGCAGCAGAAATCTGATGCCTGTCGTGCCCACGAACAGCACCCAGAACTTGACAACGTCGCTTCGGTCCGTATCCTCAAAATCCACATGTGCTTCGGTCGCGAAATACAGCCCGAGCGTCCACATCTGCGCCGTCGTCACTAAGACGCCTAGCGCGTGGCGCCAGACCGTCCTCTCGAACGTCGCCCACGCGAAAATGAGACAGGCCGGACCGGCAACTAAAGCCATCGCGGCGACCTGCACCACGATGAACGAGTCCGACTTGCGGTAGCGCCGGTCGACGCCGCCCCAGAGGTGCCACGCTTCCACGAACCAAGGGCGCTGGAGCCTCCCTTGGTCGTTCTCGAAGCTCACCAAATGATTGAACACCGCAAAAGTGCCGTCGAGAAAAATGTGAATCAGCCCCGTGAACAGCCCCCAGGCCACGGCGCCTCTTTCATAACGTGTCAACGGCGGCGCGTCCTCGGGATCCTCCTCGTCGTCGAACTGCGCTTCACTAATGTCCAGCTCGTCGTCGATCGCGTCCTCGTCCTCGTCTCGTAATTGGCCGGGTTCCGCGACCAACCGTAAAGCGGCTCTTAACGGCGATGGCCCCGGCCGGTCCTCGTGTGATGGTCTTCTTTCTTCTTGCGAGGGCCTCCGACGCGCTCGCCTTCTGTTACGTAGTATTGTCCTTCGTTCTTGCTCCTTCTCCCGTTCAGCGACGCGCGACGCGTGGAGCTTCCTGGCGCTATCTGCCGAGGCTAGCAAGGCCGCAGCGACGACGGCGTCGCACGTCGCTAGTAACAGCAACAACCCCGTCGCCCGCGCCTCCACCGACTTCTTCTCGACCCCTTTCCTTCTCACCTTGTCTCCGATGTTGATGAGGACGATGACGGCCACTGCTGATGCTACACCGAAGTAGACCGTCCCCAGGCGCGCGAGCTGCGCGTAGCCCGCGACGGCACTTACACGAGTGCCCTGGACCGAGCACCACTTGGCCACCGCCGCGATGACGAGCAGCGCGATACTGCCTTCCAACAGCATGTAGGGCGCGAACGCCGACGCGCCGAGATGGTGCTGCACGAAATATGAGACCGTCGCCGACGCGAAGGATAAACCAGCCAGACCTAACAGTACCAACACACCCGCGTTCACCCGTAGAGCGAAGCGCGCGTCGGCAACGTCATCAAAGCCTTTGGAGGATAATAAAATGGACAGTCTCCTCCGTAAAAGTATTGACGAGGCCACTTGAGGGACTCCGATCACGAGCTCGGCCAGAGAAGCTAACCCGACGGACAGGTTGTGTCGTCGTACCGACGCTCTCGCTGCCCTACTAAAAAAGAAGCCCTTTGAACTTCCTAAGGCGACCTCCAACGACGCAATGGCTAGGACCAAAAAGGCCACGGTCAATAGACCTTGGGCCGTGGCATGTACACGTAGTACACCTAAATTCAGTCGCGACGCGCCGACATAGCCGAGAGCCGCGAACATCACCGAGGCGACGCCTAGCAGAATCCCAACCTCCGGCAGGTGCGGGTCCCAGTCGAACCGTGAAAAAATAGCAATCAAGGCTAACGCGAAGAGTGTTCCTGTGGCTAAGACTTGCAACAACACGAGCCGCGTCAGACACTTAGATAGCCATTCTACAGTCTTGCCCGACCTTCTCTCATCAGCCTCCCGCAGCTCACGCATGGCCTCGCGCGGCGACAGCTGGGGATTGACGCAATCGGCGAACGCCTCCAGATCGCCTTCCGACGACTGTTCTACTGTCGAAGCTTGCCGGACCATCTCGACCGACGTCGTCGCACCGGCCTCCGTACTCGAAAGTTCCGACGGCGTCCGCATGAGAGCCATGGCCGACCGCGCCCTCGCTGCCGCCGAGCGATGCTCGGGGTCCATCTGGAGCTCGGCTAACCTATCTCTATGTTCGACCAGCATCTTCGCCACTGCTTCTGGCGTCTTCTCCTTCTTGAGCTTCAATGCTGTATCTAAAGCGGCATCGTCGAGGTCCACGCCTTCATCTAAATTACGCAGGATCTCCCTACCACATTTGGACGACACGACTTTCCGCCAGTCGTCCTTGGCATGCAACACGTGTATTCGTCTTATGGTTTCATGCGCGAGCCACGGCCGCACGATCCTCCAAACCAAACCGAAGGCGCCGGGAGCGTTCAAAATAAAACAAACCCCCATCCTTTCACAAAAATGGTCCTGGTCCAATCGAGCCACTTCTTTTATAATTGCCATAAAATCTCGCGTCGCGTGCCTCGTGATCGACATGTCGCCGACATCGATCAGTACGGCTAGCGTCGAGGCCGCCGGGAAGTCCAAGGAGCCGTCGTCGCCTCTTTGTCTAGATATGCGTCGTATATGATCCGCAATACTAGAACACCGCTCCTGCTCCCAGACGTGGAATCGTAAGACGGTGTCGAGCGGGATGTGCCTTTTCAAATCCTTGGCGAGCATCGTCCGGTAGTTCTGATATAAGGTGACTCTACCGGCCGCGTCGACACCCAGCAACCTTCGTTGATAGTAGTGAGCTAGTGTTTGAGGCGCGTTGTGGTCGCAGCCCAGAACCTGGGCTGCTGAGGTCGAGCGCAGTTCACAGACGCGGTGCTCCGCGCGCCACGTCATGTCGTTCCTTAATAAAGCTGCAGCGGCTCTAACGTCGCCGCGCCGCGCGCGCGAGAAGCGGCCCAGAATAGCATCGCGCTCCCAGGCCGCGTCGGCGTCGTCAATATCATCGGGAATCCCATATACGCGCCTGAAATCTTGTGATTGTGTCAGGTCAGCCGCCTGCATGTGGAGCGCCGTGCGGTCCCGCAGCTCATCTTCATACGTCTGGAGGGGCGGCGGCATCCTGCTGCTCTCGTCGCGTTAGGCTGATGCGCGGAATACTTTTATCCAGGTGGGGCAGCACGACGGGACGCGGCTTCTGCAGCGCGGCTTCCCGGAATAATTTTTATCTAGGTGGCAGTGAAGCGGTAACAAGGGGCAGCGCGCGCTGTGGCTGGCCGTCTCGGCGAGGTGGTCCGCGGCGGCACCCGCAGCTCCAATTTAGAGCGTCACGCGCCCTTTTCACGTGCGCACGCGGCAAATTTGAGCCTGAACGCTAGGTAGAGATGCTAGCCAAAAAAAAGTCTTGTGCAATGCGGGGGCAAACGCAGCCCCAAGCCAGCGACGCGGCCGCAGGACTCATGCATCGCCCCTCCGCGCCGTAAGCCGGCTGCCCCGCGAGCCATGCGGCTAGCGCTTCTGCTCCTGCTGCAGGCCGCCTTGGTGCCAGCCCCCGTCGTCGACGACAAACTCGACGACGCCCTGTGGCAGAAGGCGAAAGAAGCCCTCGGCGCATCCCCGGCATCGACGATCGTCCACTCGCACTTCAGCAAGTGGCTCGACGACCGCTTGGATGCGGCTTTAGGCGACGACGCGGGCGCGACCGGCGCCGGAGGCGTCGCAGCCTTCGTGAGGAACATCTCGGCATTACCTAAAAGACCCGTCATCGGTCTGCGGGTCGCGAAGCGGAACGCGAGCGGGTTGTGTGCGTTTGTCGAGGTCGCGGTGCCAGCCCTCGAGCAAGCCAAACATATCGAGGCCTACGCTCTCACATCCGTAGGAACGGCGGCAAATGGCTCGCCCTTCCACCCCCACTCCCTGAAGGGCTGTGAACAGGCGTGCCCCGGCGCCGTCGCTGAGCTATTGGCGCAGCCGAAGCTGCACGCGTGGTACGTCTCGCAGCACTGGGCGCCGCCGCCCCACGCCCGGAACATGTCCTCTTCTAAGAGGTTAAGACGCCAAGTACGGCTGGAGAAGGTCCAACAAATACCTTTGGGTGTGCATTTGACACTCGCGGCCGCGCGCGGACTCGAGGCGGCCTGGGCAGCATCTTCTTCCGGTAAACGATCGCTCATAGCGTCCCACGTCTCGTTACACAACCACGAACGGGCCTTCGCCTTCGACCAGCTGCGAAACGCCCTGAAACGGGGCGACGTTTCGTTAGAAAACGAGTTCCCCGTTAAAACGACAGATATGCCTCCCATCTCCATGAACGCCGAGCAGTGGACGGCCAAGGTCCATGCGCGACGGTTAGCGGGTGGCAAAAGAGGCAGCTTCCAGCAGACGCGCAATGCGACCAATAACGTGAGATCGCTAGCCTTAGCGTCGTACCTCTACAAGCTACGAACGACGAAGTTCGCCTTCTCGCCCATCGGTTCGGGCCTGGACTGCCACCGCCACTACGAGATTTTGGCGTTTGGAGCCGTGCCTCTCGTAGACTACTCCGAGACGCTCGTGGAATTGTATAGGAACCTACCCATGGTCTTTGTAAGGCAGTGGACGAAGGTGACGGCCCGAACCCTAGAAAGGGCGTGGGGCGCCGTCCTAGATCGGCGCGAGTCCTACGACTATTCTGTTTTGAGACGAGACACGTGGAGAAAGCGCGTTTTGGCGTTCCGCGACCGGCAAACGTACGCGAAAGCTTTATGGGATACGCCTCGACGGCGCACGGGCAAGGACGACGCCGCGTGGCGGAGCGACAGGAAGACGTGTAAGGGGGTCGCGAAGAAGGACAAGTGCTCTTCCAAAGTCGGTGACGACGGCGTGCCGGCCGTGATCGCCTGTCCCGTGGCCTGCGCGCCTTCACTATTACCGCCCATCGTCATCGGTGCCGGGCCTTCCGCAGAAACACGAGAAGAGACGGTCTTCGACGATGGGAGCAACGCTACGCTCCCCGATTGGGTTGGAACATCGAAGAAAGCCAAGACTTTGGGGTCGGGCAAGAGCGTGCACCGCTGGGCGCGCAAGAGCCATCTGGCGAAGCTCGCAAAGTTCGAGCACTGATATAAGTATACGTTATGTTACCCCAAGACACCTACTTCGCCGCCGGCCCACCGGAAGCCAACCGCTCCTTCTCGGCATCCGCCGCCTCCTGCTCCGCCTTGACCTCCTCGAGCAGCGCCGCGACGACGTCATTGGCGTAGACTTCATGAATCATCGTCCCGTCATCTTTTCTTTTAAGAGCGAACAAGTCGATGTTCTCGGCTGACAACGACTCCATGGTCTTGTTCAGGACTTTAAGCGCGAGCTTCACGCATTGATCAGAATCCATGGTCTCCTCGTACTCTGCTTTTAACACTCCTTGCCCACTATTGGCATTTTGGCCCATGCAGGTGGCCCGCCAGCCGCTGTAGTTGCCCGACGGGTCCGACAGGTAGAGCTGGTAGCCGTGGTGGGAGTCGTAGCCGGCGAAGAGAAACTTGACGCCGAACGGGCGCTGGCCGCCGTACTGCGTGTAGAGCTGCTTGTGGTCGCAGACCTTGCTCACGAGCTGCTCGACGGGCATGGGCTCGCCGTACTGGTACTTGTAGCGTCCTGCCGCGACTCTCGCCGCGTTTATGAGGATGTTCGCATCAGCTGTTAATCCCGCAACAACAGTCGCGGCGTGGTCGTCCAACTTATAAATTTTTTCGGAGGACTTGGGGGGTTCGAGCAACTTGGTTACTTTTTGTTTCTCTCCGGCCATGACGACGCCGTCCGTCGCGAGGAGACCGACGGCCGTTCCCGCGTTGTTGATGGCTTCCACGGCGTACTCTACTTGGTGGAGCCTACCTTCGGGCGAGAAGGTCGTGACGTTGGCGTCGTAGCGGCGCGCCATCGCGGCGGCGGTGACTCGCTATGCGCCCTTGTTTGGAGCGCGCGCGTGCCCGGCGCTAGCGCAAACCAACCAGCGGTACAGAAATACAAAAAAGACAACCCACAGAGATGCAGCTAAGCGCTCTACAAGCTCGTAAGAGTCCGCGCGGCGCCGTCCTCGACCCCCTTGTTTGCTAGTGTCTTACAGCCGCTAGCCCCGCGTTTTCGGGACGCGTCCCAGCGGCCCCGCCCACTAGTCCTAGCACCGTAACAATAACGCGCAAGACGCCATCGGTGCGTCCTACCGGAGAAGAAGACACAACAGACACTTATCAATCAGAACCCCGCACCGCCCTGCCAGGGCCCGGCCCAGACAACCGCTCGGCCAACGCCAGCAGGTCGTCGACGGCGTACACGTCGTCGCGGACGCGGTCCGACCAGTCGAAGACGACGCTCTTGTTCCCCACGAGGGCGACGCGCGTCGGCGACAGGTCGGCGGGCACGTCGCCGGTCCGCCGGGCCGCGACGACGTCCTGCGGTTTAAGAAATGACTCCGCCGCGCCCTGCTCCGTGAACCGCCGTAACACGACGCGCTGCACGTTCTTGTCGTATAAGACGTCGAGCTGGCGGTTCACCATCGCGTGCTGGTAGGCGTAGACCTTTCGTATAATTTGCGACGCTAAAGCATCTATAGAAGAATGCGGAGGCGCCTCGCCCACGACACCGCGCTCGTTCGCGTCCGCCAACGCCGCGTCCATGGGTAACATGAAGACGCCCGGCAGGTCCTCGTCGGCCGCCGCCGACAGGGCCGCGAGCTCGGCCGCGTGGCCAACACCCAGCGGTCGATGGCTCTTTCCGCATTCGGGACACGATACGGAAGCGAAGTTCTCCACCACAGCTAATGTAGGAATGCCCAGCTCCCGGTGCAGAGCTAAACCCTTGACCACGTCGGCCTGCGCGAGCTTCGACGGCGTCGTTATTACGACCGCCCCGTCGATCGCGATCTCCGCCGCGACCGCTAATGTGACATCCCCAATACCCGGCGGTAAATCAACAAGTAAATAGTCGAGCTCGCCCCAGTCCGTCGCATTGAGCAGCCGTCGCGCCGCGGCGCCGGCGACGGGGCCCCGCATCGCTATTGTCGGTTCATCATTGGAATGGGGCCGCTTGAACCCGAACGACGCGAAGCGGACACCATTTACTTCCACTGGCAACACCAACCGACCGCCGGCCGGCGACGGCTCCATCGCGGCACCTTCGAGGTTTAATTGCGTGGGTATGGAGGGCCCGTGCACGTCCGCGTCGACGACGCCCACGCGCGCGCCCTTGGATGCCAGAGCAAATGCAGTCTGGGTGCAAATCGTCGACTTGCCGACGCCCCCTTTGCAGGACGCGACCGCGACCGCGGACCTTACTGAAGCGAGGCCCGCGGGCCTTCCGATCGACCGCCCGAAGCCGTTCGCTTGTAATGATATGGTGATTTCCTCGACGCCGCGCAAGTGTTCGAGCGCGTCGCGACACCGTTCCGCGATGTCGCGCGCGTGCGGGTGCGCGGCCGTCCGCACGTCCAACGTCACGCGCAAGTTGTCGTCTCGCTGGTCGATGGACACGCAATCCGTAGTAATGACGTCCCTCCCTAACAAGGGATCCTCGACGCCGCGCAGCAGGGCGCGCGCCTGCTCGACCAAGGTGCTTTGGCAGCGGTGGTGGTTTCTGGCGGCCAGCCGTCGCAGCGGTGCCACTGCGGCCCACATTCGTCGTTATTTATCGTGGATTTGACCGCTGCGTATCCTCGTTTGTCGTCCGCGGCGTCTAGCGGCCGGCGTGTGCCACACTGCCTTGGAGAGGCGGAGGCAGCCAGCTTTTTTGGCAACGCGATCGTGCGCAGTTTTTGACGCGTGCGAGACGTGCGGAACGCGCGAGGACAGGCCCAGAGCTATCAAAGACAACTTGCGACGCGTGGCGACGCGCAGCAAGCTCTGCCCACACAGAGAGCCTCAGCCCTACGAGATGCTGGCGCTACGCACTGCCGCGAAGGCACTGCGCCGTCATACGAGAACGCTGTCGACGAAGAGCGCCTACGCGTCCGCGCCCTACCGCGAGCTCCGCGACGTACCTGAAAAACAAAGGGAAGCCTGGGCGCAACGAGACGTCGGGTTGCACGCGGAGATGCGGAAGCGCGTGCCGGCGGCTCTCGCTCATAACGGCGAGGAGTCCTTCGACGACCATCTAGTGGGCGTCCAAAGTGTTCTAAGGGCGTGGGGCGCGCCCGAACATATTACCGACGCCGCGCTCTTCCACTCCATCTATGGCACGGAGGGCTTCCAGGGCTTTTCCTTGCCACTGTCACAAAGAAAGGACATCGCGGATCTGATCGGAGCTCGAGCGGAGCGGCTGGCGTGGATTTTTTGTATGGTCGATAGGTTAACAGTGGACGAGACGGTGCTTGATGCATCGAAGCCGCTCGTGTTTAGGGCAAGACCCGAGCTCGGCGCGTTTGCGATGCCTCTGAAGTCGCGCGCCGAGTGGCTCGACTTCCTTTCTCTCAGTTTGGCGGACTGGCTGGAGCAGGTCGAGGGCGCCTCAACGAAAAGAATCGAGTCGCCCGTGGGTGGGCTCGTCTGGGCGGAGGGCGAGGCCTGGGGTTATAGAAGGGACGCCTATAAAGCAATGAGCGTCATCCTGCAGAACGAGGGCGACGCGTGGGTCGCCCAAGCTGCGCGGAAGATGTACGAGGCGGTCTTCGCCAACGAGCCGGCGGCTTCTAGGAATGTGGTGATCCCGCGAACACCCCCGATGGGCGAGGGCGCCAAGGCGGCGCAGGAGGCCGTCGCGAGCGCTTCTTGCGACTTCGAGTAAGTACTACTACGCTCGAAATTGAGTTTTTATTTTATCACAGGGACGCGGCCGGCCGGCCTGCTTCGTGCCGGCGGCGTCGCGTTGGGGAACAAACAAGAGCGGGATGTCGTCAGATCAGCCAGACGGGGTCATCGAGGAAGACTTTCGACGCGTTCGCCGGAGGCTTCGGGTGGCGGCGGTCGTGGCGCACGAACCGGACGCCGACGCCCTCGTCGACGACGACTCTTGTGGCGTTTTGTCGGTCTTGTCTTACGAGGCGGACGCCCTGGACGAATCCGGTGTCGACTGTCGCGTCGTGCTTTTGTTGTTCGACGCGGCCGTGTCGATGGTCGCGCCACATCGATGGTCGCGGGCCGCCGAGATTCTTCTCGGCGTTCGGCTCGCGTATGGCAGCGGCAAAAGCTAGCATGCACCAAATGAGGCTCCACATCGTGTGAATATGGCAGCCAATTGCCTTCTTTGATGCTGTGCGAAGCCGGAGCGGCGTTTCAAGTAGCGTTCTCTTGCAGCCTGGTGGTCGGTATTGAGACAGTGCTATTTTAATTGCTCGCGAAATACAAGGTCGCGCACAGCACGAATGCAGCAGGTGATTAGCGGATGTCAAAGCCAGACTCTGAGAGCCAGTGTGGGTTGGCGCGTGGACGCTGTCGCCGCGCCGTCCCACGAACAATCGGAAAGTAACTACAATACCGTTACACTACACCTTCCCCCTGGCTCCCATAAAAGCGGATTCAAGCGCCGCCACCGCGACGGGCGCCGGCTCGTCTCCACCTGTGTGGAAATCAACCAGTCGGCATCACCATGCAGTCGAGCATGCGTCGCGTCATTTCCACACGGGTCCCCACAAAGAATCAGCTGGAAGCGCGAGTCCGCCGCCCGCGACAAGATCTGCGTGTCCATCAATCCACCATTGCGCACCCACTGCACGAGGACCCAGCCCCGCGTCCGGACGAAGAACACTCCTTTGAAGCGCTCAGCACCGTCAAACGCACAGGCGGTAGCACAAGCGCTCTCGAGCCGATCCGCCTCGAAGGGCTGGCCCATCTTGCCAAAAATGACGCCCACGTAGGCCTTGCCGCCTCCATGAGACTCAGTTCTTTTGGACCCATCGATGTGCGTGAACGTGCGTTTGGGGCGGTACTCGTCGTCCTCCTCGGCGCCGGGCGCGTGTTCCTGCTCGATCGTCACAGCGTCTCTAGGTGAATCGACCCAGTCATTGGAGCACGCGCCGCGGTCGGCCAGAAGTACGGTTTTTGGCGGATAGAGCTCGCGCGCCCACGCATCAACATCAGCCGTCAGGCTCGCGTCGACGTCCCGCCGGTTCAAGATTAATAAATCAGAGGCGTGGACCATGTCTCGATACAGCGGCGCCTCGGCCCATAATAAAGAGTGTCTATCACAAGGGACGACGCAAGCGACCGCCCGTAACTCCAACGCGTTCGACAGAGGCTCCTTCTGGAGGTGCTCGCTCAGCTCCGCGACGTGGCCCAAACCAGAGGGCTCGATGATTAGTCGTGAAGGGCGCTTCTTCAGCAGGCGCGTCAACGCGACGCGCACCGCCACCCCATTCGCGCAGCAGATGCAGCCGCCGCTCACTTCGGCCGTGGCGGCGCCGCCGCTCCCGGCGATGACGCCGTCGATGCCCACGTCGCCCATCTCATTTACCAAAACGGCCCAGTTGCCGTCTCCTCTAGCTTGTAATAGTTTGAGGATGGCCGTGGACTTGCCTGCTCCAAGCGGGCCCGTGAGGATGTTGCATGGCACGCGCGTCGTGAGGGCTGCCATTTCTTTGTTTGATGCGCGCGCACGTGTGCTCGTCGGTTCCACTGATGGCCGGTTTCACGCGGCGTTGTGGTCCTTTGGGCTGGTTGCACTCACTGCTCTCAGACGTGTTTTACCGCTACTTCTGTGCTTCCAGCAACAGAATGGCTGCAGCAATTTGGGTATCACTCAATCTTGCACTACTGCAGCGCTTCGCGTGTCGTTTTATTCGTGCGTGTGTGTCGCTGCACTCTGCATCAGTCTCAGCTGCCAGTCTGCAGAGTCGGGTTTTACGGCCTCATGCGCACGCGTTAGGATCGTTCGCTGTGCTACTGAATGAACCCGACGAACGAACGAAAGTTCAAACGGTTCACTCCGCTAGCGGCTGCTCCGTTGGCATCTCGCAGAGGTGGAGCTGCTCCTGCATCATTGCAGAGGCTGCTAGACGCTGTCGGTTGCACCGCTGGTGCCAGCTAATACGAGCTCGTATCGCAGCATGGTGCGGCGCGCACTCCTCTTCTTCTCGGCAGCGGCACGCACGGTACGCTGTGCGCAGCTGGACCCAGCCACCGCTGACCGCGTCCGAGGTGCCTTTGTCGGCGCCCTGGTGGCGGACGCGCTGTCGCTCGCGACGCACTATGAGTACGACGCGACACGCATTAAGAAATTCTACGGCGCGATCGATCGGTACTACGCGCCGGGCGAGAAGACCGGCGGCACGACGCACGGCGTGGGCTGGGGCGCGCGTAATTTCCATGATGGTAACGGCAACGGGCCGGCGAAGCAAGCCGGCGAGCAGACGGACTACGGTGATTACCTGTGTGAAAATCAACCAGTGCACTGTTTTCATTTCTCGGCGATGACGCGGCTGTCTTGGCTCGGTCGAGCGGCGAGAGACCGGCATCGCCACGCCATCGAGCAGGCGTCGCGTCGATGGCGTGGAGGACGACGCGATGATTCAGCACGAACGCGGCGTAAAGTTTTGATTTCCACACAGGTGATTACAACCTGCTGGTCGCCGAGCACCTCGCGGCGACGGCGTCGCCGCCGCGCCCCTTCGACGTGAGCGAGTTCCTGCCGCGCTGGCGCGAGGCGCTGGCGACGTGGCGGAGCTGGATCTGCACGCAGACTCGGCTCACGTATAACCAAGTCGCCCAGGGCGCGCCCGTGTCATCGCTCGGCGGCAACTCGAACGCCATGTCCTTCCGCGGCGCCGCCCTACTCGGCTACTACGACGACGAGGACGCCGTCGCGGACGCGGCGCGGAAGGCGTCGTTCACGCACCGCGAGGCGACGGCCCTCGAGGGGAGCGAGTTCTTCGCGCGCGTGGCCTTCCGCGTGTCGCGCGGGGCGGCGCCGCGGGAGGCCATCCAGGACGTCGCCGCGGCGTCGTCGCCCTTCGTGCAGAAGAAGGTAGCGCAGGCGCCGGCCTGTGTGGAAATCAAAATTTTACGGCGCGAGCACCCGACACACTTGTTGATTTCCACACAGGCACTGGCCAAGGTCGACGAGGCGACGGACCCGGCGCAACCGCTTTCGAAAGAAGACTTCGTGGACGACCTCGCCCTCAGGGCACAAGGCCCTCTCCCTCCCCAACAAGCCTTCATAAGACACATCGTTACCCCCCAGGCGTCTATCGACGCGACGCCATCGACGCGGCGGCGCCATTGACGCGACGCCATCTGACACGGCGCCATCGACGGACGAGCACTACTAAGCGTCCCAGACGCAGACCACGCCGTCCATGCCCGCCGACACGAGCTGATCGCCCTTCCACGCGAGGCCGAGGCCCCCATCTTTATGGGCGAACTTGTACTCCTTGACGGCCGTCGCGGGCTTCGCGAAGTCCCAGACATAGATCGTCTCGTCGTTCGAGGTGGAGGCGAGCTTGTTGGCGGGGCCCCAGGCCAGCGCCGTGACGCGCGCGTTGTGGTGGCGCCACTTATTGGCCAATACGACGGCATACTTGTCCGAAGCGTCGTAGACCTTGATTTCTCGTTCCGCGTCGCCCGCGGCGAGCTTGGAGCCGTCTAAAGACCAGGATAACGCCGTGATCTGTGATCTATGAGCGGTACTCGCGAAGACCTCCTTCAACGACGAGTCGAAGACGCGCACGATCCCGTCCTTGCCGCCGACGGCAATCAACGACCCATGCGTCGCGAGAGTCGTCGGGTCCCAGGTTGTAGTTTCAAACTTGGACACCGCGCCGTTCGTGATGATACCGATACCTTTGGTCGTGGCCACCGCGACATCCGCACCTAAGCTGCCCAGAGCTAAAGGCTGACCCTCCACATCAACAACGGTCGAAGTATAAGCACCCTTTTCAATAAATCGGACCTTATCATCAAACCCGCACGTCGCGAATCCATCTTTGGTAGAACACACTGATGTCACTTTGCCCCCGTGCGCCGCGCGACAGATCGATCTAGGAGCGCTCCCCGCAACCTTGGTCCACTCCGTCCCTTTTGATGAAAACACCGTGCCGTCGTTGCACCCGATCACGATTTCCGAGTGGGCCACGGTCAGACACGACACGGGAGCCGAGGGCGCCTGGACCTTCTTTGTTGTAGATACACCGGTCGGTGTCACGTCCAAGTAGTTCACGTCACCCGACAGAGACACCGATAAAGCCTGGCCGTGGCCCCAGAAGACGCCCAGCTGCATGTCGGCGACGTCCGTGCCCATGTCCGTCGAAGATTCTAACGCGTCCTCTCCACCTCCGACCTTCCAGACTTTTAAAGCTTTATCAGCACCACCAGTGATCAAGCGAGTACCATCCTCGGAAAAGGCCACACAATAGACGCTCCCCTGGTGCTTCACCGGTAAAGTTTCTTCCACCGTACCGTCTTTGCCCTCGTAGACGACTATTTTTTTGTCCGAACCGACCGAAGCGATCTTAGAACCATCTTTCGAATAGCACACTTGATTGACATAGTTAGAATGCTCCGTGCAGGAGTGGTCCAACTTAAAGGGCGGGCCCTTGTAGAACACGCACTTGAAGTCTTCGCCTCCGGTAAAAATGCGAAACGGCCGCTGTTGTCTGTAAGCAACACTAAGCACGGTCTTCTGGTGGCCGACCATCTCGCCCACGGCGTTGCCCGTGTCCCACATGACGCACTTCGCTTTTATGTTGCTTCCCGCGCCGACGACCACAATTCGCTTCGACTCACCGTCCCACTGGATGTCCTTGATGGCCCCCGCAAACACTTGCACTTCGACCTTCAGGATGTGCTCCGGGTTGTCCCAGGCCCAGACCCGCAAGAAACCGGCCGCG
>JACLAA010003590.1_pt1 | contig 34491 bp, 41 predicted proteins | sample 8027891 | NCBI WGS metagenome assembly JACLAA01 (sample SAMN15724900, study PRJNA655200) | protist metagenome | isolation source: fluorescence activated cell sorting (FACS) single amplified genomes of... | place: Spain: Blaines Bay Microbial Observatory, Mediterranean Sea | collected 2016-01-19 | reverse complement strand
TTTAAATTGTGATCCAGCAGAGATATTATTTCCAGAAAAAAAATTAAAAGCAATAGAAGTACATTCATATACAGATTTAAGTTTTATGGTTAAAGATTTAACTAAAAAATATTACAAAAATGTTATGGTTCCAGATGGTTATTATACACCAGCAACAAAAGCAGTTAAGTTTTTTAAAATTGGTAATCAACACCACGAAGAAATATTTTTATTTGAAAGATATGGAACTGAAAATAATTATGAAGGTTTCCATGAAGATAGTATTGGTAAAATTTGTTATTTAGAACCAATAAATAAAAAAGTAAAACAAGGTTGTACTCCAATAATGGCATTAGTTAAAATTAATGAAACCACACCAAATTATAGTTTAGATTTATTAAATCCTAAAACCGAAAAACCATTAAATGAAATGTCTATTGGTGTAAATCCAGATTGGATTAAAGTATGTGCGCCAAAAAAATGCTCTTTTTTTGAAAGATATAATCATAATTATATTTCAAAAAATTTACATCAAAACAATTCCCATTAATTATACAACCTCATAAAGAAACCAATTTGGTATATCAAGTTGACAATAAGGTTATAATGTTTACAGATTGTTCTCATAAAGTATTTGATTTGTTTTATGATTACAAAAGAACAAGCGTTAGCAAAAAAAGTTACAGACGATTTTTTAGATAACATTAAAGATCTGCCAGAGTGGGTAGAGTTATATAAAATAAATCATCATTCCCCTTCTCAATTAAATTCCGCAGACGATATGTGGAGCTATAAATATTTATATCTTACTCAAGAACAAAGACGCAAGCTGCCAATTAATTCTAAAATGTTTTGTGGTGTGTGCCTTGGCGATATGGGTATTTTAACTTTTGGAAAATATCTATGGGAAAGTAAAATTGGTAAAGGTTTAGTAAAGGTAGAGATCCCACCACAAAGAAAAATTTTTGATAAAATTTTAGAAAAATATAATGCTTATGAACCAGTAGATGAAACAGACAAGGCTCAACACGATGTCGGTAGATTAGGTTTAGCAAAATCATTTCAAACTTTAAAAGAAGGATTAAGAGAAATTAATTTAACCTCCCCTATTGAATGCGAAAGATCTGTAGCTTTAACTTTTGATGGCTGCATATTACCTACAATCGGCAGAATTGATTTTGAAGATGAAAACAATTTTATTGAAATGAAAACAAAACATAGAAAAAAAAATAGACCCAGAAAAGATGGTACATCAAACTATTCATTACCTAAACTAGATGAAGGTTATCTAGGATGGGAAGAACACGTTAGCCAGGTGGCGTTTTATTATTTTGCAAATAACGAAAAAAAGAAACCACACTTGTTTGTCATGAATGAGGAAGAATATAGAATTTATAGTCCAGATAATTGCGATGATTTAAAACCAGAAAATTTAAAAAAACATCTTAATAAATTAACCATGGTAGCCAAGCGTAGAGAAAGAGTGATGTCTAATCACGCTGGTAAGACTACTTGGCATCAAGATATTGCTCCAGACTTTAACCATTTTTTTTGGAAAGGTATGGGAGAGCATAAAGACATTGCAATGAAACTATGGGGTTTAGAATGAAACAAAATATATCAGTTTTAAATGTGCAGCCGTGGCTGCTGAAAAAGAATTTAGCAAAGACAAAAAATAATTATAAAGGATTGCTCCTTGTAATAATTATAATTGTTACCCTGGCTCTCTTGGGTGTTAGCTTTGTTAAATATAGCCAGAGTGATCGTGTAGCGATGCACGATAAAGGTTTTAATACAGCAGTATTCTTTTACCTTCATTCAAGCTCTGGCTATGCGAAGGAGCTGCATGGGTAACGTCATAAATTTAATATCACTTGAAGGTTATCTTAAAAAATTAAAAACAGATGGTGGTATGTGGGAGTTTAAGCCTGGCAAATGGATTATTAAACATTTGGAAGTAGAAGGATTGGCCCAGCATTATAATATAGAAACAAATATTGATTTAGTACATTGTGATTTAGATAAAGATGTAGCTGTAGTTAAAGCAGTTGCTTTACACAAAACTAAAAAATTTATAACACTTGGAGAATCCTCTCCTAAAAATAACCAGTTTGATTATCCAGTAGCGATTGCAGAAAAACGAGCTGTAGATCGAGCTATATTAAAAGCATTAGGTATTCACGGCAATGTCTATTCAGATCAAGAAATGCCAAATGAAAAACAAAATAATAATGAAAATTCAGGGATCAAGTTAGATCATGTAGATGTAATTTTAGAAAGAGTAAAAACTGTAACCCACCAGGCAAATTTAGAGCAGCTTAAAAGTCAGAATAAAAAGTTTTTAACGCAGCTTAAAACACAAGATTTAAAAAGGTACGAACAAATAAAAAATGCCTTCTTAAATAGAAACCAGCAATTAACAAAAGGATAAATATATATGGCTGATTTTAAGAAACCACAAGATCCAAACTGGGTGGCTACATTTAGTTTGAAACGTAACGCAGACAAAAATCCGCAAGATCCATCTACTAACAATAGACCAGATCTAGTCTTAACAGATAGCGATAAAGTAAATGCTAAAACCAATAAACCTTATAGAAAAAATTTTACTATAGATGGTGTTTGGATGGAAGCGTCTGCTTATATCCAGGAAGATAAATCTTTAAAGATTACTATCAAAAAAACGGGAACTGGTAACGGAGCCGCAGCTCAACCAGCAGCTCAACCTCTTGAAGAAGCTCCCTGGTAATAAAATATGGAACAATATGGTTTAACTGCAAAGCAACTAAAACTTTTTAAGTTTATTAAAAGCTATATTGTTAAAAAAAACGTGTCGCCATCTTACGATGAAATGAAGGTGGCGATAGGTGCTAAATCAAAATGTACGATAGGTGCAAGAATAAGACAACTTGTAGAACGAGGATGGATAAAAAAATTACCAGGCAAAGCAAGAAGCATACAGATAATAAAGCAATGACCCACGAAGATATATTTAAAGAATTTAATTATGAATGTTTGTCTGAACAAGTTGGCGGATCTCATTATAAAGATTTAAAAGTATCCCCAGCCTATTTTATATGTGAGAATAAACTCTTGTTTGCGGAGGGAAATATTGTTAAACTTGCGTGCAGACATTCAAAAAAAAATAAATCTGAAGATATTAAAAAAATAATCCATTACTGCAAAATAATTTTAGAACGAGACTATCCAAATGAACAAGAAGATTGAAAAATTCTGGAACGGAAGCGCAAACTTTACAGCAAGTGAAGTTTTTAATTCTGTTTCTGATGCTGCAAAACAAACTATACCTAGCGATGCAGCAACATATGAAGTTGATGGTAAAACTGTTAGCTTTGAATTCGCTAGAATAAAAGAGGTAAGTAATGATAAACCATTACCAACATCTGAGCCAACAAATAACTCAGATCGAGAAAGAAAGAAAGTCTCTGAACGCAAAGATAACGAGACTTAAAACTAAAAACGGGGGAATGTATCCTCCAGGGATTGCGGCTATAAGCAAGACAGCTCACTCAAAATTGATTGCTGTTATAAGTCTGCAAGACCAATTAAGTAAAATAGAAGCCTAGTTATTTTACTTTAGAATACTTCTAAACTGATTAAATTCGGATAACCCTTCTACGCCTAAATAAAAATACCTCTTTGGCAATATATGGTATTGACATATACCAAATTGGCAACTATATAAACAGTATGGCAAATAACTTTCAAAAAATTAAGTTCGCCAGTTACTCAAATCTTGAGAACTATTTTACTAACGTAATCCTTCCACAAAAAAATAAGTCATCCAAAGTTATCGGTAAGACTTTGCTTGTGTGGGATAAACCAAAAGGAGCTGCTATGGGTAAAACTTACCAAGTAATCAGTATGTCTGATTTAGAAAAAGTTAATAACAAATCTATCTCGATGGGTAGAAATCAAAATGTTCCAGTTCAAACAATCAAAGATTTAAAAGCAGCGGGTAGAGTTGTTGCTGTTGTCTCTGGTTCTTTTGTTCACAACGAAGTTGAGCAAAGATTAGTTTTGTATGCTGGCGACAAGTATGGAACTTTATTGTGTGATGTCAGTTTTGATGACTACAAAAAATTCGTTAAACCCTTAACAATGGAGGCTGCGTAAATGACAGTTGTTAATTTTCAAACTGCACCAGGTAAATACTGGTCTAAAGATATGAAATACAAAGTACCTAAGATCTCTAACAAAACCGAAAAAGGTAAATGGTTAAATGGTTTTGTTAAAAAGTTTTTTGTTGCTGGTAATCACAATTACAGATTTTCTACTGCAAAAAATTATATCCACTTACAGACTACTCACTTCAATATAAATAATACTAAATATGCTCTTGTTAATTTTTTCAAAAATATAAAAAAATTAAAGCAGCATCATTTTGATAACCAGGTGTTTAGTTCTTATGTAGTTTATCAACAAACCAAGGAGGCTGCTTAATGGATTATGTTTATGACGCAAAATGTTTTGATACTGGATTTGAAGTGGATAATTATCCATGGGGATTTAGATTAAAAACTAAAAGACGTTATTGGATCGAGACTACAAAGCATGGAGATAGATTTTGTTATGCTACTTTAAATCCTAAAAACGACCAATGGTGTAAACCAAAAAAATCAACTTACAAAGCTGTTAAAGTTATGACACTTACAGTACAAAAAGGTAAAATTTTTGTTGGTTCAGTTGGTATTATGGTTGGTTGGAGTAATGCTGTTGATGTTGCAAAGTTCGAGCATCAAATTGATAAATCAAAATTATCAAAAGAGCAGCAGAAAAAAATCTGCGAGTGTAAAGCTGTTAATGGCACTAATAAATTATTAGAAGGTAAAATTGAGTTTGTTAATTCTACTGGTTGGAGCAAAGAACAGCAAGAAGCTCACGATAAAAAACAAAAAGAAATTAATCAAAAATTAAATGCCATAACAAATCATAACTATGGCCAATGTTTAATTAAACATAACTTAGGAGGTTAATTGAGTAAACTTTATTATATTAAATGTGATGATTTTATTTGTGATGTTACTAATGATTTTGGTAAAGCAAATATATTAGTAAAAGAATACCAGGCAGATGATCCGTCTGGTAAATACAAAGTTCAGTACAATCCAGGAGATCTTAAAATAAAAGTTACTCCTTTTAATAAAGATAGAATGAAACAATTTTTAGATAAGGAGGCTGCTTAAATATGAAAGTTCAAGTCGTAGAGGAACCTAGAGCTGGCGGTAAAAAATTAGTTGTCCAGATAGTTTATAAAGTTAATGGTAAAGAAAAAAAACAAAACAAGGAAATCTTCGGCTTGAACGAAAGACGTAAAGCAGAGAAGTTAAGATCTCAATTAGAAAATTCAGAAAAAGTAGATGTAATCGATCAGAAAATTACATTTGAATTTGCTATTAACTCATACATAAAAGTTTTAGAGCAAGGTACTTTAAACACGCCAGAATATATCCAGATGCAAGTTGGTTATATTAACAACCATTTTGTACCTTATCTTAACCAGGAATTTTTATCGGATTATAAAATGTCTGATTTTAAAGAATTTACATTACCTAAAATTTTAACCAGTAAACAAGTTGCCTGGAGAACTAAAAACGGCAGAGAATATTATATAAGATTAGATAAGCCTATTGGTAAAAAAACTATTAAAGAAGTAGTTGGCGAGTTTAAAAAGTTTATTAAATTTTGCCTGGAGCATTCATGGAAGATAGATGTTTCTCTTTTATCTTTTACTTTTCAAAAAAACTTCTTCACTCAATATGTTAAGAAAAAGGAATGGCTGCCACAACCACACGAATTGTTAAGCGTTCTTAATAGTGAAAAAGATATTAAGTTAAAAGCATTGTACCAATTAGCTGCCGAGGCTGGCCCCAGAGCAAATGAGGTTGTTGCTGTTTGTTATGATGATATTGATTTTGACAATGGTTTAATTCACTTGAACCACTCACTAGATAAATGGAATAACTTTAGACCATACTTTTTAAAAACTGGTGTAAGCAATAGAGATCCAATCATGGCATCTGATAGACTATTGAGTTTGTTAAATATTTGGATGAAGACACAGTTGTTCCCTAAAAAAATTAAAAATGTAACTTATGAAGATCCATACACAAAAGAACCAAAGAGAAGAACTTTTGTTAGAATATTTGATTTAACTAAAAGCAGAGCTGGGTTGAAAGTAAAACAATCTGCTAAAAAATTAGGTATCAACTGGCAAAGTGGATTGTCTCCTTTTAGAAAATGGAGCATATCAAGAATGGAAGATCTTAAAGTATTAACTGAAAAACAAATGGATAGACGTTACGGAAATACTAAAAAGATTAGAGATAGCCACTACTACAAAGATTTGAATTTGAATGAGAAAGAAGGAAGAACTGCTATTAATCTGATAACGAAAGGATAAGGCATGGATGCTTTATTAGAAAAAGAAAGAATAGCAAAGATGATGTTTGTTTTAAGAACATTATCTAAAAGAACGCAATCGAGGTTGACTAAAAGTTTAAAAGTTAGCTTCCAACAAATCCAAAAATACGAAAAAGGATTAAATGGTATAAGTTCGCATATGCTATTTACTTTAGCCAAAGAACAGAAATGGAATATTGATCTGTTATTTAATGGTAATCCAGAAACTATGTTAGCGTCTGTGCCTCTTAAAGAGCAGCAGAGAGTAGCTAAAAAGTTTTTGGAGATAGAGGCTAATGTAAGAGAAGAACGTAAACTACAGAGCAAGTATGCTCCATTAATGCCTAAATTAAATCGAGAACTAGCTGGCGAAAATACTTTCCAAGATAATGAGCTGCCTATCCTCGCGCCAATAAATAAATCTGCTTAAATAAAAAAATGAGGGAGCTTATAACTCCCTCAAAAACTCTCTCGTTTACTCTCTGATACTCTAGAAATGTTGTGTAACAATATATGTTCGTAGTATTCGAACCTACCAATCTTTTAGTTTTTTATCGTTGATATATAACACTTACAACCATGATTAGACAAATTTTATATACCAAAATGGCTAATTAATAAGGGTTTATTTTATTGAGTGTTTCGTTTTCGACATATCATTTACTCTCTGATTACTCTCTGATACAAGTCTGCAAAAAATAAAAATGGCGGGGATTAGCGCAGTCTGGTAGCGCATTCGCTTTGGGAGCGAAGGGTCGCTGGTTCAAATCCAGCATCCCCGACCAGCTTAATTTCCTAATGGATTAGATGATTTAACTTTTATTTCTTCAAGTTGTAATTTTAATAATTCTATTTCTTTTTCTAAAACTTTAACTGCGCTGTTGTCATGTGAGTGTTTGGTATTGTGGGTGTGAGAAGTATCCATGTTTTCTAAATCTTCAACTTTTTCTACAAGTACAGCTATAGCAGTTGTATTATCAACTATTCCAAAACCATTTGTTTCAATACCAGTAAGATCTGGAGCTGTAGCATTTTCTAACTGCTCTATAGTACTTTCCATCTTTGCAAACTTTGTAAAACCAGCTCCAATGGAACCAATTAAACCAATGATGACAACTATGTTAGTAAGGTTTTTCTTTATACTATCCATTATTTAACTCCCGTATTTCTATTAACAATCTTTGTTTTTCTAAATTTATTTTATACAATTTGTTTTCTTTAATATTTATTGGATCATTACCAATGTAGTTCGCCAGGATAGCATTGTTGTAAATCTTTCTGTTATCAAACATTACAACCTGGTTTAGATATATATCTTTACTCTTATAAAATTCTTGGCTGCTATAAGCTGCTAATGAAATATCACTTTTCATAGCATTAAGTTTTATAATACTTTTTACTTCCAAGTTTTTAGCAGCATCTTTAACTACAGCATCTACTTTATCCATAGACGCTTCAAGTGTTGCAACTTTAGTATTTTCTTTTTTTGTTTCTTTCTTAACTTCTGATTTAGATGCTATCTTTTCTTTGGTTTTACTCTCGGTTTTTGTTTTGGTTTCACTCTTACTGGCTTCTTCTTTCCGTACATTTGGTTTCTCCTTTTTAGTTTTTTCTATAATTGATTTAGCTAATGTTTCTGGTTTTTCTTCTTTAGGTTCCTCTTTAGGTGTTACAGCTGAAGCTACCATTTGCGGCTTTGGCTCTTTTGGTTCTTTCTTAAAAGTTTCAATCGGAGCAGCAACTTTTTCAAATTTTTCTTCTTTAGGTGGTGGAGCAGATATAATCTCTGGTACAAACGTAGGTTCTTCAGGCAGCTCTACTTTATGCTCCTCAAATTCTCTTAAATCTTCTCTAGTGTCATCTTGTAAAACAGTATTATCAAAAGTCATTGACAAAGAAATATTGTCTATGTTTGGCCCACCAAGAGTTGCTGGCGCATTAGCATCTATCGCAGCTATATTTGTATTACCAACATTGGAACCAGATCCCGTATAAATCAAAGTATCGGTAAAGTTAGCTCCAGCAATACCCGTTGTATCTGTACGAGTAGAGTTCATGGAAGCAATAACATTGCCATTACTATCCTTAATTTGAAGTGTAATTGTAAAGCTATCAGCTCCACCTTGGCCACCCCAACAGCCACTAACAGCGCATTCGCCATTCTGTACTTCAGTAACCTGGCTTAATGTAATGCCATTATCTAGCATATCCTGGGTTATACTTTGAGTAGTTAAATTAACGTCTTGTGTAATAGATCCGCTATCGCCAAATTCTAAATCATAATTACTGGCTACATTATTTAACGTGCAGCAATCATTTAATACTTGAACATCGCCAGTAGTTTGCCATCCATTAGTATTACCAGTTTCAAAATTACCATTAGTTAATAAATTTCCAGTAGTAATTTCTTCAGCTTTTAAACCAACAGAGCTTGCAAACCATGATAACAATAACCATAGTAAAGCTCCAAGTATTATAAAATATTTCATTGTGCTAACCTATCCATGTGATGATAAATTCTGCCTATAACTTTATCCAAACCCATAAGTTCTTGTTGCAGCATCATTACGATAACCTGGATCTCAACGAGTGTCATAATTACCCAGGTTGCTAATCCCATTAGAATAGTTCCTAACAATGCAATTAGCATTGTGTTAGTTTTTCTAGTCATGCCTAACTATTGGATCTGTAAGTTCTTTTTTTATTAAAGGTTTTGCAGCTTTAGCTTCTTTTATTTTTTTTAACTCAATTTTTAAATACTGTTCGTATGTAGGCATCTTGCCATTGTAATTTTCAAATAAAACTTTGGTTGCCTCCGCACCAATCTTGCCATTAATCGGACATGGTGTATTTGCAAATGCAGCACTCATAGCTCTAAACACTTGTTCGTTTTGGCAAAGTACAGATATAGCAGCTACCTTCATACCCATACCATGTAATGCTTTTGATAAATTTATTGTTTCACAAACGGGATCTATAACGTGCCTACCAGCTGATACACCAACAGAAAAATTCTGTACGCCAGCAGATAGAGCTAAGGCGCAATTATTCATTGTACCTAGTGATGGCGCAGATGAAGTATAAGGAGCTGATTTAATATTAGATGTAGAGTTATTGTTAGTCGTTGTGTTTGATGAAGATCCAGTTGCATAAGTGTTTGTAGTAGAGCCTCCAGTATAATTTCCTTCAATAGCTGTGTTGGATCCAGAAGTATTGTTTTGATTTCCAACCGCTATAGCAGCTGTACCCAGGATAAGAGATAACCAAACTATTCCTATTAATACAAATGCTGCACCTTTAATTAGTTTCATTTTTTTTTGCTCCACATTTGCATCGTGGCGCAAATAACCATTCAATAAATTTTTTAATCATCTTCCTTGACCCTTGTATCTTGTTTGTTTTTTTTGCCTTTTGGCATTTTTATTTTGACTTTTAGTGTGTACTCCTGGCCGTTTCTTTGGCAAATCACGAGGAACGAAATGAGTAAACTTTTGTTTAGCCATTACTTTTTAAATTTTTTAATAGCAAGATCCGTAACTTTTAATCCAAAACTGCTAGCGATGGCAGCAAGTAACGCGTAAATATACCATTCGGGAAGCTGGTTCAAAACTTCAAAACCTTCTTTTAATTTAGTAATCCATTCTGGTTTATTTAAAAAAATAGAACCAAAGATTAGAAGTAGTGGCATAGATAAAATAATGGTAAACCATTCATCACGCCAACTATCTTTCATATTTTTTTGTGCAGCTACCTGGTACTCTACTTCTCCAGCTTCCATACGCTGATAATGTTTTTGTTCAGCAAGAGCTTTAATTTGTTTTGTTTCGGATTGAGTTTTCATTACATTTAAACCACCCTTAACTAACGTACCAACCACATTCCAAATCATGAACAACTCCTCATGAGTTCGGCTAAATCTTCACAACGCGCAGTAGTTTGCTTGTGCCAATTACTGTCGATCATTTCATCCGCACTTTTATTCCAATTTCCAACCTCAATACCTTCCCACATTTTTTTAAATTTCATTACTCTTGGTTTTCCAAGTTGGAAACACATTTCGCAAATGATACCTTTAACTGTTTCGGGTACTTCTATTTCTTCCAAAAGTTCTTCAGCAGATGTAAGAGCAATTTGAAAGTCATTGTCAAAAACAGTTTCAAGCTGTTCTTTAGGATACGCCACACCTTCAACAAAGTTATCGGTAGGTAGAACCAGATGGCCATACCCAACTGTAGCGAAACCCAGGCTATCGGAGTACACAGTATCCCTAAACCCTTCGTGTTCTTTAATTCTTTGTTTAACTTCTTCCATGCTTCATTTACTTTCTGGATCAAAATTGAGAATTTTGACACCTAATCTCTTTTGCTCGCCAGTTCTAGCTCTAACAATCTTCCAGCCATTCTTGCGGTAGTTTTGTGTTTTGACATCATAAGCCGTGTACTCCCCCGTCTTTATGTTAAGAACTAATATGTCTATTGGCCCCGCGCCAACTGGGGTAAAGACTATTAGATTTGGATCCTTTGCAAATTCAGCAGCAGCTAATAGTTCATTAGATAAACCTTTAGCAGCTGTAGTTCTATTTCGTGAAGTAGTAGAGGATTGAGCCAAGTAAACCACCTATCAGTATTATTATTGCAGCAGCTCCTTTTCCTCTATTCATGTCGGCTTTTAAACTTTTAATATCCCCTCGCATTTCATCTATTGCTTTAAACAATGTTTTCATACGTTCAGCGCAAACCTTTTCATGGTAGGATATTCTTATACCATTACTATCTTCAATGTTAGATTGCGTTTTTTTTTTCATTATGTATTCTCTGTTTTAAATTCTTTGCATTCAAACCTTATTGCTAGTTTATCCATATTAACTTCTTCAACTGTATAATTTTGCATTAAGTGGTTTCTTGCGTGTATGTAACCATGAACAACACAAGTAGAATAATCTAAGTATTCAAATGGCATTATGGCTTCTTGTTCACATTTTAAATTTCCAGGTACAGAAGTACATAAGTACAACATCAATATAAATTTTGTCATATTGTTTTGTCTTGCCAGGTTGTGTTGTTAAAATTATTTTTTATCTACTGGTTTTACTTCTTCTTTAGGTAATTCAGCCTTTAATAACTCAGTATATTTAGCTCTTAATATATTTAAGTCTGAAGCCTCCAAAGCCAGGTTTTGTTCTTTAACAGTTATATTCTTTAATTTTGCTAGATATAACTTGCCATTATCAGATAGCTTTTCACTATCATAGTTTTTGTTGTCAATTTTAAAATTCATTTAAAATTCTTATACGTTAATTAATGATTGTACTTCTTCTTCACTAAGACCAAGATCTAAAAGTTTTTGTTTTCCAGACGCTTGTTTATTTAAGTGATTTTGAACTTTAACTTTTCTATCTTCACAATCTTGTTTGAAAGCATCTTGCGTAGCTTGTTCTTCTGTTGTCATATCTCTAGCTTCAACAGTTCCATCCAAAGATTTTAATATTACTTTATCTGTCATTATTTGATCCCATATATATCTATAACTCCATGATTAAGGTTTTGCGTACAAGTAAATGTACATTCGTTAATGGCAGAGTTATTTCTCCATTGACCACCTCCAAATATTTTTAATCCTTCTGAATAGCCATTTTGTACTCCCATTGATGTGAATGACATTGTTTTATATCTATCAGTAGCAGCTGGAGCATAAACCCAAATTGCTTGTGCTGAGTTACTGGTAAATCCTGCAAATCCAGAACCATTCATAAAGAATTGGTTATTGTCAAAAGATAAAGAACCTTTGTTTTCTGCGTTGTCTGCATTATGTCTATAAAACATATAGTTACTGCCTGTACTATCGTTGTTAAAACCTAATTTAAAATCTGGCATTGACCCACTTGAGCTTGTGGCTATTCTTCCTAAACTTATATACATAATATGATAACCAGTCATATTAACTGAAATTCTATAAGATGAAGCCGCAGTAATATTAGCAAGATTAGTTGATGAAATTAAAGTTGCTCCACCAGAACTAGGTTGTGCTGCCCAAGTAAGACCGCCAGTATTTCCAGATTGTGCTGTAAGCATATATCCATTCACAGCGGAGTTAGAAACTTTTAAGTTTGCTTCATCAACTACGTTGTCAGCTATTACTGTTGCACCATCTCCAGATGAAGTTACTTCTCCACTATGATTAGGATGTGAATAATTATTAGCTCCATCTGCTACGTTAAGCATTGTTCTAACATTCGCTGCGGTAATTTCTTCAATTACACCAGCACCAGAACTATCTCTACCTAAAATTCTATTTGTTGCAGATACGTTTTGGATCTTACTATATGTAATTTGATCGTCTCCAACATGAGCTGTATCTATTGAGCCATCTGTATAATGCTCTGAGTTAATTGCATTGTCAGCAATCTTTGATCCATCTACTACATCTGCTGCTAAGTGTGCATTGTCTATACTACCATCAACATAATGCTCGGAATTTATACTATCATTTGCAATATTATCTCCGTCAACTGCATCTGCTGATAAATGAACATGATCGATACTTCCATCCGTATAGTGTTCGCTATTAATAGCGTTATCTGCAATCTTAGATCCATCAATAGCATCTGCTGTTATGTTTGCAGCAACAACAGAGTTTGAAGTAACCAGTTTGCTATCTTTAATATTTAATCCGTCAATAGTTACACCATTAGCTGAAGTTTTTTCAGAAACAGTATCAACTGAAACTGCTCCAGTAATTGTTGCACCAGCAGATGTAGTTTCAAATTTCTTAGTACCATCATAGTAAAGAAAAGCAGCGCCACCAGTTCTAAATACTGCTTTAGATGCTGTACCACCAGCATTTTGAATAGCTACATCAGCATCACTACGAATAAATAAATCACCAGTTCCAGCTTCGTTAATATAAGAATTAGAACCATCATGGTAAATTTGTAAATCTGAACCAGCACCAAAGATAGCTTTATCATTATCAGCAAAAACTATGTCGTTTCCGTTACTTGCTAAATCTCCGCCAAGTTGAGGAGAACTGTCTTGTACAATATCTGTTAATGAACCAGCAACAATAGTTACAAAATTGCTTCCATTAAAATATTTTAAAGCATTGGCATTAGTATTATAGAATAAATCTCCAGCATCATTATTAGATCCAGGATCAGAAGATCCAACTCTATATCTTTCTGCAAAACTGTTTATTCCAGTAAGATTAGTTGCTGCTGTATTAACATTCGCTATTGATCCGCCAACATTATTAATATTAGTTATAGCACCAGCTGTTGTCGCTATATTATTTATAACACCAGAAGCATTAAGATTAGCAATATTTGTTAAAACACCACTAGCATTTAAGTTAGCAATGTTTGTTACGTTAGTTGATGTTGCTAAAGTATTAAGATCAGAAACAAAATCTGAAGTTGCTAAAAGATTTAAGTCAGTAACTATATCGGATGTTGCTAAAGTATTTATATCTGAAACTATATCAGATGTTGCTAATGTATTTAGATCACTAACAATATCAGAAGTAGCAAGTGTATTAATATCAGAAACAATATCAGAAGTTGCTAGAGTATTAAGATCAGATACGATGTCAGATGTTGCTAAAGTATTTAAGTCAGATACAATGTCTGAAGTGGCTAAAGTATTCATGTCAGAAATTACATCTGCATTAGCAAGTAAAGCCATATCAGCGATAACATCTGTTGTAGCAAGTAAAGCCATATCAGCTACGATTGCACTTGTCGCAAGTGTATTCATATCTGAAATAACATCTGAAGTTGCTAACAGAGCCATATCAGCGATTACATCTGTAGTAGCCAATAACCCCATATCAGTTACTACTGCACTTGCAGCTAAAGTATTGATATTAGTTTGTTCAGATGAAGTAGGTTTTATTGCTACCCAAGCTGATCCTGTCCATACAAAAATTTGATTAGAACTAGTATTAAAATATTTGGCTCCAGTTAATAAAGCATCGCCATCATTGTCTGTTGACGGATTTGAAGATTTAGCTCCTAAATATCTGTCATCAAAACTATCGAAACTAGCAGCAGCAGAAGTAGCTGAACTAGCCGCAGCTGTAGCAGATGAGGCACTAGCTGTCGCAGAATTGCCAGAATTTGTTTCTGATGTTGCACTAGCTGTAGCTGAATTAGCACTTGCTGTAGCTGAATTTGCACTAGCTGTGGCTGAGTTTGCGGAAGCTGTTGCAGAAGTAGAAGCACCAGAAGCTGAAGTTGTTGCAGATGCAGCGTCAACAATTAAAGACCATTTTGCACTATCGGTGTTTGTAGTTAATGGTTGTGATCCAGATGAAGTGTGAGCTGTTATTGCAATAAAAATATTATTGGTAGAAGTATCTTTAACAATATCTCTGACTACATAAGCGGTAGAAGCACCCCAGTTACCTTTAAAAGTTCCTAGTTCTTGAGTTACAGCAATTTCTCCAGAACTGTCAAAAGATAAAACTTTGTTAGCTCTATTAGTTGCATCAACTGTAAATTCAGTTGAAGTCATTGTGTTAGTTCTTGAAATTTTTAAAGATCTATTTAATTCTTCCTCAAGCTCTTGGTTTTGCATTTGAAGTTTATCCAAAGCATCTTCATGCGTTTCAGCTGGAAACGGGTCATTGGCTACATAATCTGTTTCTTGCGTAAAATCTGTATTTCTACGAATAAGTAAAGTTGTACCAGATGCGGGAGCCGTAACCATAGTAACAGTTCCACCACTAGCTCCATTGTCAGATATTCCGTAATTAGTAGATCCAGTTCCTTCAGATTTAACTGTTTCTACTCCAGTAGCAGATCTCTCAATTACTGTAATTTCAGAAGTTGTATTTATCGGAAACGTGTATGCAAACGCAGTAGTGGATCCGTTACCACTATAGGAATTCAAAATAGTTGTTGTACTAATTGTCATAATTTTTACTTTGGGTTGTGAGAAAAATAATTTGTAGGCATGAAAATCCTACACTATGTTTCTCTTTATTTAAAAAAGTCTATATTGTCTATAACTAATTACTAAAAATAGATGGTTTATCAGAAGGTTTCTTGTCTCCAGGATACCACCAATAATCCCTATTTTCTTTCTTTTGGTATCTTTTTATATTGTCTCTATTTTTTTTATGAAAATCTGGATCAATTAACTGTTGTATTGTATCGACAATTACTCTCTCCCAAGCAGCTCTTAAATACCATAAAGAACTTCCTGGTGTATATTTTTTAATATAATTAGATAATTCTCTACCTAATTTTGGCTCTGCACCGCCTGGCATATATTTTAAAGTTTCGAAACCTAAACCAAAAGTATCTCTTAAAAAAGCAACTGGTAAACCTAGTATCATATCTGTTGCGTCTCCTTGAAAAGTTTGATTTCCTTCTGAATAAACAAGATCTCCAAATATACCAAAACCACCACCACCAATTAATCTAGCTAGCCAATATTGTGATAGTTGTTCGTTATCCATTGTTGAAAAATCAATCATATCTCTACCCTTCATTACCTCTCTCATTTCGTGAGAATAAGAGTTCATAAGAGTTGTACCAATTAAAAACGGAACCAAATAACCAGCTTTACCTTTTAAACCAGTTTGATTTAAACCACGCATAATATGAGTAAACCCAAGAGCAATCGCAAAGTTTTTAAACATTAAACCAGATGCAATTAATTCTCCAGTAATTGTACCTGGCCGATTTTTACCAAAAATTTTAGCTTTTGCAGAAATAGACGCTGTAGGTATAGCATGATCTGTTTCTGTAAAAATCATTTCCATAATTTTTGCATTTAAAGTTTCTGCATAATTTTGCGATATGTCAGATCTTTTTAATAAATCATCGGGTTTAAAAAATAATGCCTCGCCAACTTTTAATGTGTCATCATCGATGGCAGCGTCATATAATTTTGTTTGTCGCATTATATTCCAATCGCCTTCTCTTATTCCGTAAGCCTCTAAAGTTTCAGTAAAACTTCTGCCATAGGTTTTTATACCTAGATCTTCCATAAAATTTTTACCAAATGCTTTATTTAATTGTTCCCAAGATTTGCCAAAATTATCTCCAAGAAAACCCATAAATTCCATACCAAAAGCCCAACGACCAGCTTGAGTTAAGTGAGATAAACCAGAAGCTCTTAATGTTGCATCACTCATCATTTTTGCAAGATCTGGAGCATCAACATCAATTAAATATCTATTAGCAGCTGAAGCAACTGTACTCCAATGTTCGCCAATTAAACCAGATCTAATAGCAATTTTTGAATAACTTTTATCTTTTTTAAAACCTTCTTTAAGTAAAGTTAATGTTCTTCTATTTGCTTTGTGAGCTGGTAAACCAAGAAATTTAGCTGTCATTCTTGAAAACATAAAATCTGATAATGCAAGAATTGACGCTGAACCAATTACAGATGAAGTAAGCATATGTCTTAAACCAGCCATACCACTACCCCACCATTTATCTACAGCTTGATTTAATCTTCCAGTATGTGCATCAAATAAATTTTCAATAGAATTTATACCTTTATTAATATTATTAATTTCTTTTAAAGAAGCATTTTCAGTTTGTTTTAATAAATAGGATTTTATATAAGACATTCCAGCATTTTGATTTGGCCCCAAACGTCTCATCATTGCAGTATCTCTACTCATACTTTCTAAATGTTGATAGATAACGGCTATAGTATCTTTTGCGCCAAACTTATCTTGATAACGCATATAACTATCTGCATCTTTAAAAATTAAAAATCTATGATCTAGTCTTTTACTTGCAAGTGAAGATGAACCCATAGATTTTCCAGAAGGTTTTAATTTATTAACACCACCCGTTTTAATTGATTGATAAACATCTACTAAAGCTAATCTTAATTCTGCTTTAGTAAAAGCTCTACCCGTATAATCATTAATCATTTTAGATAAATCTAATTCTGGTAAAACAAACTCTATCCATTCATCTTGTGATACTTTACCAATTTTAATACTGTCGTGTGGTTGAGGTAAATATCCACCTTTTATTTTTTTTATATTTCCACCAAATTGATTAAATCTAATTCTTGTTACTTCAAACGCTGCTTGAATAGCAGTTGCAAACTCTTTAGCTAAAGGATTTGCTGTTGAGCCTGGATTATATATTTCTTTAACAATTAATGGAAAAGTCATTTTTGCTAATTTTTTTCTTCTACCAAAAAAACCAGATCTAAATTTTTCCATAAATTCAGCTAGTGGAGCATGAGCTTTACCTAATTCAGTTCTTTTTAAATTAGTAATACTTAAAATAGAGTTAGCAGTATCTTGATCGAATAGAGCTTTAGCTGCTTGAACTACATTTTTTTTACCTTTAACATCTAAATAATTATCTAAAATAAATTTTGTTTCAAATTGAGATTGCGCTTGCAATAAAGCGTTTCTTTTTTTAACTATATTGTTTTGTATTAATTGATCGTAAGCATCTTTAGCAGCTGCTCTTGATGCCTCTGTTGGATTTAAACCTTGGCCAATGTAGTTTCTTTCAAGATTTTCAAATAATTCTTTTTGTTCTTTAGCAATATCTTCTTTAATAATACCTTCTTTAATACCATTGCTAATACAATTAAGATAACTCATGTGCAATCCTTCAATCTTTCTATAGCTTTTAATTCGTTAGCATCTACTTCTAATACTTCTCTTATAGTATCTTCAATATCTACTTCTTCGCCATTAACTATTTTTTTACCAGTAATAATTTTTTGATCTATTAATTCTTCTGAAGCTAAAGGTTGTTCCTTAATAGCTCTTAACCAAGCATCGTCTAGTTCTAATTTAATTTGATCTTTTGCAGTTTCAAAAGCCGCTAATCCTTTAGCAGTTTTAAAATCTGAAGATTTCATATCACGAAGTTTATGGGATCTAGTTAAAATTTCTCCCATTGATTTTAATCTAATTTGTAATTCCGCAGTTATTCCATCATTAGTTAATAATTGATAATGAATAGCTCTGTAACCATCTTCTCTACCTTCGGTTGATAAAAAGTTTTTTTCTTGAATAACTTTTACTGATTTTTTTATATCTCTTGCAGCAGCTCTAGCTTGATCTATAGTATCAACATTAATTCTAGCTCTTAATATATCCCCTATGCTTTCGGGTTGTCTTGCAGAAATATTAGGATCTTCTGGTTGTTTTAACTTCCTAGCAATACTTTTTTCACTTTTAATATCAATTTCAATATTAGCGTTATGTTTTTTCTTAAATTGTTCTAAAAATTCTTTGTATCCTTGAAAATTTTTATTAGCTAATTCTTTAATTTTATTGATATCGTTAAATTTATGATATAACTTACGATTAGTTATGGAACTTATATCTCCTATTACCCTAGTTGCATCCGTTAAAGACGATGGCGGGGATGCTATATCTGCTGCAAAAACTGTTGATGGTGGAGTAGCTTTTGTACGTTGGGATCCTACTGGTAAGTCTTGGTTTATTGATAAAGATTTAACAGCTGGAGAGGTACTAACAAGTTCTCCATTATCTACTTCAGATTTAATTGATTTAGGTATTCCTTCTCCAACAATATCATCTGCTAACGCAGAGGCTTGATCTTTAGCTCCGACAATCGGATCATCAAATAATTTATTGGTACTTAAATCTTCTTCGTATTTTGGAGATATTGTTTGTGTCTCAATTTCAGCTTCGTTAATTCTAGATGATCCGCTAACATCGATCCCTCTAAAATCGCCTTTTGCAGCTGCGTCATCGATAGCTTGGATAAAGAGTTCTTCTGCGTCTGTACGTTTTCCTTCTTTGAGGAGTTGAGCTGCTTTTGTGAGTTGGCTTGAGAGTTCTCCGTGTTGGAGACTAACTTGTTCGAGCCTTGATAAGATTTCTTCATAAAGTAATTTTTCCTCCTCGTTACCTAGTTTGTTTAATTTATTACCCGCTTTTTGTAAAGTTTTATCATTCTCTACAATAGTCTTAAAAGCCTGGGATTTACGTTTTAAATTCTTTGCTGCCCAGTTTAAAAGTTGTGATCTTTCAACTAATAATGTTTCAGCAAAAAATTCTGTTCCAAATAAGTTATCTTGTTTAGTTACAGTTTTAGGTAAATTATTAGCTTGTCTTAAAACTAATTCCATTTCTGCTAAACTACTAAATTTTTTTTTACTTAAAACTTTTAAAATATTTGCGTGTAAAGATTTATCATCAATAAGTTTACCTACTCTTGCTGCAAGATTTTCTAATACTTTATCATTAGTAACCATACCCCAGGCTTCATCACTTAATTTAATTAAACCCTCTGTATTTTTAACCAAGTTACTTCTAGCTGGTAACGATCTTGATAATGTTTTCCAATCAGCATTAAAACCAGCTCTTAAAATTTTAGCAGCATCTATCGCTGTACCAGTTCCATTTCTTAAATTAATCATTAAACCTTTAATCATAGCTTCTTCTGGTAAAACACCATCAGCTTCTCTAAAAGTATGTGATAATAATTCTATTTTTTTACCTTGTGTAGATAATCTTTTTGCTAAACCTAATCTTTGGTGTCCGTCAACAACTGCTTTTTTTCCATTTTTAAATTCATAAACAACAATAGTTCCAGCACTAGGCTCATCCCATTCAGTTACATTTTTTAATTTTTGTGATACACCGCTTGCATCAACATCTGTTTTGTATTGAAAATTAACTGGATCAAATTCTATTTCATCTGGTTTGTATCTTGTAACATTACTATTAATTTCATCTAAAGATTTTCTATTTATAGGAGTTTGAGTTTCAACAAATCTAGGTTTGACATCATTAAGAACTGTATTTTGTGCTTCTAAATGATTATTCTCGTTTATAATATTTGTAGCTTTATTATCTTCAAATGGAGTTTCTAATGGTTTTATATCTTTAGGTTTTTCTATTTTTAAAACATCTGCTATTTTATTTATTTCTGCTTCAGACGAAGCGTTTAATGCAGATCTTAATTTTGCAACGCCAACTCCACCGCCTTTAATTGCTCCTTGAAGTAAACCAGCAAATGCAGCAGAACCAAATCCAACTGTTAAAGTATTAAATAAAGCTAAATCAATTTCTTTACCTTTAATATTTATTGTTGTGGGTAAATCAAGTTCTCCTCTATATTCTTTTACTTTTCCAAATTGGATAATAGCTTCAGTACCCATTGCTATTGCACCTTCAATAGCAGCAACTCTACCAATAGATGCTAATGCTCCAGATGGTAAACCATAAACAAAACCAAGTGGTAAACTAGCTAAAACTATTGGATCTGAAATTAATGCAGCCATAGAACCAGCTATTGATCCAGTTGCTCCACCGCCAGAATACCAAGAACCAGAAGATCTTGAAGATATGTCGTGATACTTTTCCCATTTTTCTCTTGTTTTAAAACCTATAGTTTTTTTAAAATTTTCTTCGTTGTCATAACCTAATGCTATAAGTTCTTCAGCAATATCTGGATTTGTAAGTTTTAATTCTTCTAATCTTTGCCAATAACTATAAATGTTTTCTTCTTGTGAAGGTTCTATAATATTTTCACTTTCTCTTATTGCAACTTCTCTAGGATCTTCATAACCAATCGGTATATCTTCATCGCCTTTAACTGGATTAGTAAATTGTGTATAACCTTTTTTATTTAATAGATCTGTTAAGTTTGTGTATTCAGATCGTAGCATATTCATTTCACTATCAAATCTATCACTAGCAAAAAAAGCGTCTCTTGCAGCTGTATAATTTTCTAAATACCCAGTTCTATTTCCCGTACTCCAGGATGTTTCTCCTAATGAAGAAGATGCTTTTTTTTCGTCATAAAAAAAAGTCATTACTTGCTATTTTCCCAATCATATTTAATTTTATTAAGATCTATAATTAAATGATTATTACCTTCATTAATAAAATTACCATCGATTGCATATTTAGGATCTCCTTTAGATGGATGTTGGCCCATAGCAACTTTATATTTTCCATAACCAACACTTATTAAAATTGGTTCGCCACCTTTAAATATATCTAAATCTCTATGGTCATCCCCATATTTACCCATAGGTTTACCAGGTATAGCTTCCCCACCAAACTCATCTTTTCCATCAATATAATAACCAGTAGCTTTTTTTAAATTATTTGGATCACTAGCTAGCCAATTCATTACTTTTTGAAATTCGTCTCTTTCTAACCAATTAGGAACATGAACATCGTTACGATTATATTCAGTTTGACCACCAAACTCTCCATTTTCTCCCATAGCCATTTTCATAGCTTGATCGTACATATCTCTTTGAAAAACATCGGATCTTTTATTAGATTTATAAACCATATCTTGATAAATATAATTTGCAGTTCCAACAATCGTATTAAATGTTGCTTGATTTTCTATAAAAGTTGCTCTGTATTTACCAAGTATTGAAGCAGTATCACTTTCTAAAATTTTAATATCTATATTTTTATTTTTAGAAAGCAACCAACCATCTATTGCTTTTTCAATTCCAGGTAAACTTTTATTTTCTGCAATTAAAGTCATGCCGCCAATATGAGCTAAAAAATTATCTTTTTCATTTATTTGTCTAAATACGTCTGGAGTATTTAAACCAAAACCTTCAGCTAAAATACTTGTCATCTTTTTTATTTGTTCTGGATTATCTATTTTTTTAAATGTAGCAATTAAACCATCTGTTTCTGCTTCTGATAAATACTTTGGTTCTACATTGTATCGATAAGCGGCTGCTTGAATTTGTGCATTTCTTGTAATTAAATTATCTAAAAATTCTTCTTCGCTTACATTGCCGCTATATAAAAATTCTTGTAAATCAATATTTTTAAATTGAATAACATTTCTAGTAGATAAAGCTCTAACAAGATCTGTATCCAAATCTTTATTAAGTGTGGCTAAATATTCTTCAGTAAGTTTTAATCTATTAAAGGTTAACTCATCTGTACCTTTACCATTGTTTTGATTTATATTAATTTGTTCTCGCATTTCAAATGCTACTTTTTGCACTTCTTCTTCTGTCATTTGATTTAATGTACCAATTAATAAAGTATTATTTTTAATTTCTGCAATTTTTTTTAAAAGTTTTGGTTTATTACCTAATGCTTTTAATGTTGTTTCCATACTATTTAATTTAGCAACATCTGGAACAATACCTGATAAACTCATTTTATACATATCAGATAAACTATCTGAAATTAAATTTGTGCTAAATTGATTAGAATTTCCAAAATAATTTTTTAAAGTTTGAACATCTTTAGCATCTAATCTGTCATCTGTTTCAGCCTTTTTTAATGCTGCGTCTCTTTCAGAGATTGGAACATTTTTATAACCATATAATGCTATTTCTCTAAATGTTGCATCTTGAATTTCTTTTAATTTATTGCCAAATGTTTCTTCTGCTTTTTTACCAAAAAGAGATTTATTTAACGCATCCGTAGCAGAATTAAAATCAATAACACTTTGTGGAAAAATAATTCTTTTTTTAAGTGTTTCAATTTCATCTAACTTCATACTTCGATTGTGTGCAATCATGTTGCCAGTAGTTACACTTTTAATAGAATTTACATCATTAATATTTTGTTTTGTCATCCAGGCTTTAAATTTCTTTTGAGCCATTTTTCCAGATAAAGAACCATTGACGTTATCAAATATAGCTTGCCATTGATCGTTATAATATTTACCAGCTTTATCTGGATCATTATAAGTAGATGCTGTTTTGGTAACTTCGCTTAAACCAGCATAACTATCTGAACCATTCATAACTTCTTTAGTTTTTTCTAAAACTTCGTTATCAGTTTTAATATCTAAATGTTTAGCGTAAAGTTTTTCGCCAGATTGAACCATACCTTTCCAGGCTCTACCAATAGATCCAGCCTCTTGCATACTTACAAACGCTCTATTTTCTACATTGGATGATTTAGTAGTTGGTTCTAATTGTGATTTATATAATTTGATTGCCATTAGATAAACATACTCCCCGTATTTAATAGACTTTGACCCGCTGCAAAGTAACTAGCTTTTTTAGCAACCTTACCTCTGTATCTTTGTAGATCTGCTTCAGCTTGCATCATAATTGCTTCATTTTCTGCTGTGTCTCTAGCGTTTTCTGCATTGAAAGTCATAATATCTCTGTCTGTTTGTAATTCTAATTCGTTTTGATATAGAGCTTCTACTGGTGTTCCTTCTAGTGCAACGCCACTACTTGCAAAATATGTTGTGGTTCCTCCTTGTATTTCTTCAACTGTTTTATCAAACTTTGGTAGAGTAAATTCGTTATGAACAGACATAATCTGTTTAGCTTCTTGAAGTTTAATCTTTTTATTATTTTCTACAATTGATGCGTTGTATTCTGCTGCTTTTTGTTCAGCTTTACCCGCAAATATATCTCCAAAAAAACTCATTATAAAATCCTCGCAAATCTGTAAAAGTCAGCACCATCTGGCCCGTAGTTTTTCATTAATCCTTCTTCCTCTAAACCTAAAAATTTTGCAAATCGGATAGCAACATCACAATCGGCTTTAACACTTGTTTGAAATCTTTTAAAATTATTATTTTTTAAAAGCATATCGCACCTTAATTTAATAACTTTTGAAAATGTTATTGGAAAGTTATTTATTTCTTTTGTAGCCAAGACCCACCCTTCGGCTACGCCATCCCAGAGTGGAAACACTCCGCCAGCCGCTATGGGTTTATTGTTATACATACCAGTAAACGACATTCCAATTTCTTTAAGATAGTAAGCGTATTTTCTATGTTCGGGTCTTAACTCTAATAATTCAGAATTTAATCCTTGATCTAAAATAAATTGTGCGTGTTTGTTTTCAAATGGTACAAATTCTATATTAGACACTTTCAGTCTCCAATCTAGGATAGATACCCAGTATAGTCATTGGTAATGCTTGAGGTTGTTGAACATAAACTAATCCCTCTGTGCCGTAACCAGTATCAAATTCTATGGATTTATCCCCAGTAAATAATGGAATAGGTAAATTCATTGGAGATCCAGAAGCTCTAAAATCTATAGCAGTTAAGTTAGCTGCATTTGGCCCCACACTAGCTCCTACTGTATTTTCAAATCTGATAGATAAATCATAAATTCTTTTTGTTTTAGTTTGCGTTGTCTCTGTATAACCCTCATCTAATCTCATTGTTTGTAAATCTGAAGAATATAATAAACCAACTTTAGCTTGTTCAGTTGCAGTATCTAAAGTTATTCCTCCACTAGCAGATACAGTTTTTGAAGTTTGAGTTGAACCTTCGCCAATGACATCCACTACTTCTCCAACTAAATGACTTAAACCAGATAATGTAGATGTTTGATCGCCAACATAACTCAATCCACTATCCAGGTAATGAAATGCAGTTACATCTTCTGAAAAATCAAATGGAGTAAAGTATTCAACATAACGTCTTACTGCTCCGTTAATCCATCTTTGAACAATAACATAAACTTGATCTTCATCGGTATCGCCATCAATTACTGCTACACTTTCAACTTTAGCATGAGTTAAAATATTATCAGTTTGTTCTGTAGTGTGAGCTGAAGTTAAACTTACAACTGTTGTTAAAGTTTTATTAGAATAAAGTTTAAATTGGTTGTTATCAATTTTTTCAATATAATATTTTACATTTTCTGATAATCCACCAATAGCTGTACCAGTATTATCATAATAAAATATATCTCCAGTTTTAAAACCATGCGCTAAAGAATAAATAAAATTAGATGATATGTTTACGCCTTGATAAATAAATTGAGTAGTATTTGAACTTGGAGCTGAAGTTAGATTAATAGCCGTACCAGCTGTAGCATTGGTAGATGTAGTTGCTAATTTTATTGTATTACTATCTGTTGCAATAACATAATAAAGTGAAGAAATATTTAATCCACCAATAACATTAGAAGCAGCATAATAATAAACTGGATCGCCAGTAGATAAACCATGTGAGGATAAAGTTATCGTGTTGTTAGTAGTATTAACTATAGTAGAATTTGATGTAAAAGATATTTTTTGTTGAATAATATTTTTAGTCGTATCAGATTTACCACCTAATATATGACGATGCCAGGCGACAACATTTTCTAATCTATTATAAGTTAATCCACCTAAAACTCCGTCTGTTCTTGCTGCCCATACGATAGAATGAGGCTCTTGTTGGTAATCCATTTGAACTACGCCAGTTTCGGTAATATGATTTGCAAGTATAGTTAAGTCTGGCGCAACGTAACCATCTGTATCAAAGTTATAAGCAAGTTCTCTAATTTTTCTTTTAGCACGTTGTAAAAATATAGTTGCGTTACCAATAGATAAAGCATCAACACTCGCTGAACCATAGTTAGATTGTTTTACGATTGAAATATTTGTAGGTGTAATTGCAGATGCGTTTCCAGATGACACGGAATATTCTCCACCCGTTGTCATTACAATTAAAGTTCTTGTAGCTTTCATTGCTTTAATTGCATTAACTTGATTTGATGCGATTGTATAAATCATAGCATCATCATCGTTAGTTCCAGCAGACATATTTTCATAGTCTCCAGATTTTGAAAAAAAAATAGTTTGAGGTTGATCGTTAGTAGCTGCAAATACTAATCGTTGTTCAAAGAAAGATACAGACGATGGAAAACCAGTTGTATTAGAGAATGATCCTAATTGAAAAGCTACTGTAGCGTTTGTATTAGTAAAATCGTCAACGATTGTAGCAACTGCTACTGTAGAGTTAGTTCTTGCTGTAATTTTTGCAGTACCACCATTAAATTTTACAATTCTTCCAACGTCTGTTGTAAGCCAGCCTTGATTATTGTTAACACCCGTAGTTGCAGATAAAGTTAAAGTTTTACCAGTAGCAGCTGCGGTTTGTTGTGGAGTAATAGTAGTTGTTGTTGTGTTTGCATCAAAATATGGCCCGTTAGTTCCAAAATCTACTTCTGTTAAACTCCAAGATGTATGGCCTGTTCTCGAAAGTTTCATAGGTTCGTGATCTGGATGACATAAGTACATAACGTCAGCAGATTGCGCAAATTTTAAATCAAAAAGTTGTGCAGTAGTATATTCAGTTGTTATTTGGTAAATTCTATTAATAACACCACCAGACGAATAAGTAGTAAAAGCAGATGAGTTAATATCTGTACCATCAACATTTTGTAATTCAAAAGTATTAGTAGTTTTGTCAGCAACTTTAAAAGTTGTATTGTTTACTTCTGTCATTCCTACAACACCAGAAATATTTACAAAATCTCCGTTTTCAAAACCATGGCTATTTGATGTAACTACAGCTGGGTTAGCTTTTGTGATTGCAGAAATATTTTTATTACTTTCAATTATTTGACCACTATCTTTAAAAAATCTGATATAATTGTTACCCAATTCTAAAACGTAAGTTTGTTCAGTTGAAAAAGTAAATGGTATTAATCTAGTTTTTTGTGAAGATGTTTTTATTTCAGATACAAAATAAGTTCCTGGTCGTCTAGTAATTGGCCCGTGAGGTAATACAACAAAATTTTCTATATTTGTTGCGCCATTAAAATATTTGGCAAAGTCTGTTCTACCTTCCATAGAGGATGAAAGCTCCCCAGCCGTAAAGCTCGGTATGCTTAAAAGTTGTTTAGGCATAATTAGTATCTACTGTTTATGAAATCGTCTGTTATTACTTGATCTGTATTACCTAGTGTTGGATCTGTATTATATCCTTCGCTAGCGTCTGTATGTCTTGCTTCTGATAATTTTGCTTGATATTTTTCTGTCATTAATTTTGAAACTTGTAAGTTTGAAGTAATGGCATAAGAAATATCTTGTGCTAAATAAGCTGATATTGTCTCTCTTAATAAAACATCTAATTCATTAACGTCTGTAATCTGCGCTGAATAAATTAGAAAAACATCTGCTTCATTTATTAATAATTTTCTTCCTTCAATTTTATAGTCAGCATCATAATCTTTAATTTGTAATACACGCAAGCAATCACTCGGTAATGTATATTGATATGAAAAACCCCAAGCTGGAGTTGCAGTATCTTGCGCTAATTGAACTCTTTTAATTAAACAATTCCAGGGATGAGATCTAAATACTGCGTCTCTTACTGTCTCATATCTTTCATTGCATAATCTTGCATTTTTAGAGTTTTCAGTAAGAGCTGTTATAGAGCTAGCTCCTAGTTGATTTAATGCAGAGTTACAAATTTGTATTACAGATGCCATTTATTATGCCTTTGCTGTTTTAGCAGCTCGTTTAAAGTTTGCTGCTGTTGGTGCGCCTTTACTTCCAGGCTTTCTCATTTTTTCTTTACTACCCGCAGCGATACGCTTACGTTTAGCGTGAATGTTGGCGTATAAACCAGTTTTTGCCATGTTATTCCTTTGTTATATATTTACGTCTTAACTTTCTTGGTTTAACCAAAGCAAATATTTCAGCTTCAGTTAATTCTTGCTTCGTATCAAAACCATAGTGGTTTTTGTTATCGTGTTTAAATCGATCAACTAAAACATATCGGTAAATATGATTGCCACTCTTAAAGTGTAATACAAGTTTTGGTTTATCGATCTTCTTTGTCATGCACTCTAGGCGGGATCCACTCTCGCTTCCCCCGCCTAAAATTTTATTGTATTAATTTACAACGTATGAAATGTTCCAAGACATAGTTCCAGCAGTTTGACCATCAGCAGCCATTGTAGCCGCTACATAGTAATATCCGCCTGGATCAGAGCTGTCTCCAGCTAATTCCCACATCTTTTTTCCAGCTGTATCTATATTAGCAGCTTCAAAACGAACATCCGCCATTCCAGCAGCATCAGCTACTAAACTTGCGAATACATCTTCGTCTTTAACTACGCCAGCTGAAGTGTATATCCCTACATTGAAAGTACACGAACCGCCAAGTGTGTCTGAACCAATAAATAAACTTGGTACAGCAGCATTACTTGGGATTGGTGCTAACATAACAATATCGTTATCGTCACTATCGCCAGATGCTAATTCTACAGTTCCATGAGCTGTTCTTAAAACGCCATGTAATTCAGCAGAGTTGTTAGCAACTGAAGGAGACGCTTCGAAATTTGCTACTAGATCAGTATTTTTAGTTCCCATATTTCTATCCTCCTATTATGCTTCGTGACAAGGGATTTGAACAACTTTCTTTTCTTCCATTCTTACAGCACCTAGTGACATACAATAGTACACTTGTGTTGAGTAAGACTTGTCAGCTCTTTCAGAAATTTTTGCTGCAATATCCTTACCGATACCTAATTTAATAGCATCTTCAGTATAAGCAAAAACTAATCTGTCAGTAGTATTAGTTGCATCCTTGTTCAGTCTTGTTGACATTATAAATTCAAATCCTAGGAATGAATTAACTTCTCCAGTTGATAAAGCTCTAACTGTATTAAAGTCAGCACTTGTAACTGAAGTTGTACCTAATAGATCTGATATTTGTTGTGGCCCGCAAACAATGTATCTCTTTAAAGAAGGATCAACATCGTTATTATCCATGATTTTCTTCGCAGACAAAAGTTTTGCAATAGTCAAACCATCTGATTGATCTGAAGTTGCAGTTTTTTGCGTTGAAGGTAAAGCAGTAGATGTACCACCAGCTACACCAGTATTAGCAGACGCATTCATCGCTGTAATAATTACATCGTCAATACTTCTGTTCATAGCTGCGGCAGCTGCTTTCGCGTAAGAACTTGTTGGATCCACAAGCATTCTAACTTTGTCAACATCGTCAACTAAATCAGCCCACTCGTAATCTGCCAAGCTCAATCTCCGTCTAGAGTGGGGTGTATCGATTTGAGGTGTATCTCCGTGTCTGCTCGTTCTTATTTGAGCAGCAGTTACGCCTACCTGGTCAAAAAACGCATTTTTGCCATTGATATTTTCCACATCCACAGAGCCTCTTAATTTACTTCCCATTTGTTGAGAAAGCATAGTTACATTTGAACTATACTGCTCTACAAAAGAAGTAGTTATTTGAATAGACATACTATTCTCCTCTTGGTTATGTTTATGTTTAAGTTAAACGGCTGATTATCCTTGCGGGTCGAAACCTGGCTTTTACATCTTGTAGATGTTAGTCTTTCCTAATGTCTTTCGGGGTCTATCGATTATCCCGATATTTCAGCTATACTTGATTTTTTTTTTCTCGTAAAGCTAAAACTTCTTCAACAGCTGCTCCATGATTAGGATTATTTTTATCCCAATAAGCAGATCCAGCTTGTGTTAAATTACCAATTTCTTTTTCTATTTGAGCTGGTGTTTGATAAATTGGCCCAGAAGATTGCGTAATACTGTCTTCTCCCATTTTTGCTGCTAACTCTGCAAATGCTTTAATCATAACTGGATGATCTCCAAGTTTAGTTCCATCTGCTAAATTACTATCAAACAATGCACTAGCTCCCACAGTTTTTGCAAGATTAGAAGCCTGGGTTATTTTTTGATCGTATGCTTGACCCCATTCTTGTTTTAGTTCTTTAGTACTGTTTTCTCTAGCTGCTACAGCAACACTATCTTGTTCTTGTAAGCTGGCTGCTTGTAAATCATTATAAAATTTAACCACACCATTTGCTTGACCAGGAAGTAATCCAAGTTTATGCGCTTGGTTTGAAAAATTATTTAATACTTCTTGATCTATAGTTTGATCTTCTGGTAAGTCATATTTGTATCCAGTAGCATCTTCTGGTCTGCCAAGTTTTTGATAAACTGCATCCCAATCTTTTTCTGTTGCAAATTTATTAGGTACTGGGATTTTGTCAGCTCCTACTAATTTTTGTGCGTGAACATAAGATTTTGCTAAACCTTCTATATCTTTAATATTTTCTAAAGATTTATCAGCTCTTATTTCTTCCGAAAGACTTGCTTTCCAATCTGTTGCAACTGTTTCGGCTGTTAATGTTGTATTACTTTCTGGTGTTTCCGCAGACACTTGATTTGTTGGTTCAACTGCTACCTGGTTTGTTTCACTACTCATTTATCCTCCGTTGGTTTTTTGTTAATCATATTATTTATAAACAAGATAACTGATCTTGTTCCTTCTAAAAATGCACTTTCATGGCTATCGTTTTTAACGTGTGTAGTACTATAAAAGCTGCATCTTTTTTTTAGATCTTCCAAAACCTTTTCTCCAGTTTCAGATCCAAAAGTTTGCTTGTAAGCGAGTTCTAATTCTTTAAGATCTTTATTGTTCATTTAGAACCTTTAATGCTGGAGCTACTTTACCAGCACTTTCCGCTACTTGTTGAGCTTGTTGTAATTGCATTTGTTCCATTTCTTGTTGTTGTTTTTGCTGTTGCATTTGCTGTACTTCAGCTTTTGATCTCATAATTTTAGCTGGCAATCCTAATACTTCCTGGATGTGTGAAACTAAACCATCAATATCTATGTAATCAAAAACGGGAGCTATATTTTGCATTGAGCCAAATATTTCTATTCCTCTCATAACTGAAGATAGCTCCTGGCTTTTTTGTGCTTTAGCCAATGGAGATACATATTCAATTTCTACATCTTGATCGCCAATTTCTTCTGGTAGTGGTGGTAGTTTATTATTTTTAAATAATAAATTAAATGATCTAGTAATTAATGGCTGCAATAGTTCAGATTGTAATCTGCCTAACACGGGGCCAAGTAATCTCATTTTTTCTTCAGTTCTTTGTAAAACTTCTGTAGCTGTCATGTTTTGATTACCAGTTGTCATTAACTGATCTACAAAAAAGTTTTCTCTAATAGCTTTTCTTCTTTGTTCTTCCATGTTTAAACCAAGAGGATTGTTTGAACCTATTTGTAATGGTTCAATTCTTTCTCTAGTACCAGATCTATAAAAGTTTAATCCGCCTGGTACAGTTCTAATAGGTAAAATAAAACCATCATCGGGAACCATTAAAGGTGGATCAATTTGCTTTTGAGCTGCCTTGATAGTTGTTTTAGACATTGTGTTTAACATTTTCGTATCAGGCAACGCGTTCATTGCTGGAGATCTTCCAAAAATTTCGTTTGATGAAGATTTTAAATAACGTGGCACTACATAAGGAAATTCTTTAAATCCACTTTCTCTTAATAGAGTTCCAGTTTTTTCGTGAACATGACAAGAAACATAATCCATATTTTTTGAATTGTCATAACCCATTGGTTTATCATTTGGATAAACAGAATGAATTATAGTTGTGTCATCATAAGGAGATTTATCTATGTCAGTTAAGATTGCTCTTGGTAGATTAGCATCTGCATATAAAGATGGAATATTTTTATTTTTAATTTGAAATTTTCTAGTTAAACTATCAACTAAACCTTTTTCATTTTCTGTAATAAATATTTCTGAAATATGTAAAGTTTTAAATCTTAAATCATCTTTAACATCATCTGTAATAAACATAGCAGACGTACCAAATGCTAGCAACTCATGGTATAATTCAAAAATTTCTTGCTGGAAGTTTGATCGTGCAAACACTTGCTGCATGATTTTAGATACACTTTCTAACCACTCATTCGCTGCATCATTATCAGCTGCCATTTGATTTCTAAACTTTAAAACAAACCATGGCGAAATAGTATTAGTCAACATTCCATTTAAAGATGAAGATAATAATTCTAAAGCATGAGTAGCTGTACCATCAAATATTTGATCGTGACGTTTATCGCCTTTTGTATGCTTCTCTGTAATGTTAGCTTTTCTTGGTAAAAAATAATCTGCAATCTCTTGCCAATGATCTTCCCAGGTAACTCTTTGTGCTTTGAGAGTTTTATATCTCTCCATTACCATTTTTGCTTTTGGATCTTGTGCCATCTATGCTCCCAATGTTTTCTTTGTTGTGTTTGCTGTTGAACCACCTAAACCTTGTGCTGTATTTAAAATAGTTTGAGATCTACCTTTTTTCTTATTAGCAAGAAGTATTTGATCTCCAGACATATCAGTTGATTGTGCTTGTGTAACTTCTGCATTTGTTGGAGCTATAACTGAATTATTAGTTACAACTCCAGATGATGCTACTTGTTTTGTAGCTTCTGTGTTTGTAGTTAAAACAGTTTGGTTATTGTTATCATTTGTATTATTAGGAATATCTCCAGCACCTTTAGCATAACCTTTAGCTTCTAATTTACTTTTAAAATCTTTTGATAAAATTTGTTCTGTACTTAATCCTTGAATATTTACGCCAGTTTTATTAGCAAATTTCATTCTTTTATTAAGATTATATTGATCTATTCGATTACCAAATATACCTTTAATAACTTTAACTGGAGCTGGTGTTAGCTTATCTATTAAAGTTGGTTTTTTATTTTTTTTCTTTTGAATTTTTTTAAATTGATTTGAATAAGTATCTACTTTTCTATCGTCTGAACTATCTGATCCTCCAGATCCCGCACTTGCTCCACCCATATTATCCTCCTAACATTTTCTTTTTAGTTGTTAGCTCGTTATCTTCCAAGCCATCAGCTGTTGTTAATATTGTTGAACTTCTACCTTTTCTATTTCTTCTAATAGCAGCTCTTTTTTCTTCTACTTCTTTTGCTCTTGCCTCATCATCATAAGAAGGTGGTTCTGGCAATGGTTTTGGTTCTGGTATTACTGCCATTGCTGGCGATTTAGGCATAAAAATTTTAGCTATTCCTCCCATAATTATTTCTCCATGTGTATTGCGTAATCGTTTTCAGCTGTTTGTTGTTCAGCCATTTTTTGTCTTGGTAATTCCGATAAAGATATAGCCATGTATCTTGCAGCATCGCAAGCGTGTGAGCTAAAATCCTTAACGGGTTTTGCACTAAAAATTCTCATCTTGTCGTTAAACTTTCGATGATGATGTCTTAATGCAGCTACTAATGGTTTTGTTGTTTCTGCGTCAAACCAACATTTAGGTAACACCATTTTTAAATTGTGTATGCCATCTTCTAATGGAAGTTTTGGCAGTACCCTAAATCTTATTCCTAATTGATAAGCAATCTCTCGTCTTGTCTTACCATTACTAAATTCGTGAACGTCTATATCGTGTGCGGCATAGTGTTCGCCATAAACATAATCTTTGTCTTTAATCATTTGAACATAATGCGGTAAACCTTCTTTGTTATTTTCATAGTAATCAATAATCATTATTTGATTACCTACTTGTTGAAAAAAAACTATTGCGGTGTTATCTCCATAACCCAGATCCCATGCTGTATTAACTAATAGCGATGGATCATAAGCGATCCTGGTTATCTGTTTATTATCTTCTAGTTTCTGTATTATGTTTCCATAAATAGAACCCGTCACGTTTGCTACCCAATCGCACTCAAACTCCTGGAGAAATTTGCTCTCTCCCATCTGTGCTTTAGCAGCGTCTAATTCTTCTTGCTCTACTAATTTTGTTTCACTTGCTTTAGCAGTATAAGCTAGCCAACTTGGATCACTTAATGCGTATTGGTATAAGTCATAAAATATATTACTCATTCCAGCGGGTGTCGAAATGAAGTAAGCGAACCCGCGTCTGTCAGATATAGCTGGTCTCAAAATTTCGTGCCAAAGTTTCGGGTTCATCTGGCTGACTTCGTCTACACAAATTCCATCAGCATAAATTCCACGGATACGATCTGGATCTTCTCCAGACATCAATGTTATTCTTGCGCCATTGGGGAAGTCGCATCTTAACTCGGTTTCGTTAAATGTAGTACCAGGAATACATCCAGCGTATTGCTTTAGATAATCCCAACAAACCCTTTTGATCGAAACAAATGTTGGCCCGATCAGATAATACCTTGGGTTTTTCTTGTCATTTGTAAGAGCTTTCTTAATCAAATGAAGAATAACCAATATTGTTTTGCCAAACCTACGATGGCAATTTAAAACCGCGAACCTATGTTTATCCAAATCCTCATGCAGCTTCGCTTGTAATGGCCGAGGCGTATAAGGTATTTGGATGTGCATTATAAAATTATAGCAATTACAATAATAGCAGCAGCAATTACAACAGCTGCTTTTTTATTTCTGCTCCAGCTGTTCCATTTTTTAATTATTTTTTCCATGTTTCTCCTAGTGTAGTGTGGGTAGTTCAGTAAAATCTAAAATAGATTTGTAATCAATCCCACTATTTTTCATTAGTGTTTTAACAAAATCATCTGCGTGATTTGGATTGTCAAATCCATTTAGATGGATAACCATGCCGTTTGTATCTTCGGCCAGGAAAACCA
>JACLAA010002268.1_pt1 | contig 34519 bp, 20 predicted proteins | sample 8027891 | NCBI WGS metagenome assembly JACLAA01 (sample SAMN15724900, study PRJNA655200) | protist metagenome | isolation source: fluorescence activated cell sorting (FACS) single amplified genomes of... | place: Spain: Blaines Bay Microbial Observatory, Mediterranean Sea | collected 2016-01-19 | reverse complement strand
ACCCTGAAGACCTGTTTACATTATATGTTATGCGGGTACAAAAAAGAAGTGGGCGAACCTTCGGGGTCTTCAGGGGCGCGAAAAAAGCCTGGTTTTAAGGAGTTGACCTACAGCGTAAGACGGAGGATTTCTTTTTTTTTTGACTCGTCGAAAAAACATGGGGAACTCACAAGGTGCTCTCGCGTGGAATCGCGCGCATTTTTTTTCCTTTTTCTTCAACACCCTTCCGATACACACAATTAATAATAGCCCACACGAGAACTTCAGACACCAAAAAAAGGCGCCCGTCTTGGTCGGAATCGCGAGGCGCGAAGCGAAGGGCCGAGTGGTTTCCCTTCTCTTTGTGTCTCTGCGCGTCTCTTCGGCCTCCTTTTTTCGTTTCGTTTCCCGAGGGAGGAGGACGGAGAAAATTGGAAAATGATGCCGACGATGCGCCTTCGGGGTCGTCTTCTCCGCGGCGGCATTCTCGCGTTCTTTTTTACGTGTGCGCTTTTGAAGATCGCGACGACTCTCCCTTCCGAAACCGCGACGAGTGGTATCGAGAATGACGACGAGGGCGCGTGGTCGACACCGTTCGCGAAAGTGGAAAGACGCGTGTTGTTGAGGAGCGGAAGGACGAGCAGGAAAAGTACTCCGAGCTTCATGTCGAGACACACGCACGCGCCTACGGGGAGCAGTTCGAGTCCTTCGAGAGAGAGATCGTGGTCAAGGGATGAGGAGGACAGCGGAGGTAGCGAGTCAGCGGACGACGCGGCGGAGAAAAAGAAGAAGAGAAGAAGAAGAAACAACAAGAAGGATGACAAGAAGGATGCCATGAAGGAGAAGAAGGCGAAGAAGAAGAAGACAGGAAAAGAAGAAGAAAAGAAGAAAGAAGAAAAGAAAGAAGAAGAGAAAGAAAAGAAGACATTGTCAAAGAAAGAGTTGTGTAGACTCTTACAGACATCAAATTGTCGTTGAATAGTTCAATAAAAGATAAGAAATAAGAAGGACGTTAACGAACTCTCTGACCATTTTCCAACTCGAGAAGAACTATAACTGCGTGATGTCACAGAATCCAACCGCGTGCGTACGGCGTGCGGTACCGCGTGCTCGTTTTGCCATTCATCCTTGTCCTCTTCACTCGCGCCCTCTTGTGGCGGTGGTGGCGGTAAGGTCGCCGTCCTTTGGTTTTTGAATGATTTGTTGTTGCACCGCTCGCTGTATTGGTGTTTGCACGACTTGTCGCACCATTCGCCGAAGGTGATGCACCGCTCGCCGTCATCTTTTTTTAAATCAAATATCTTGTCCTTTTACGAAACGACTCCACATTATTTCACGCAATTATTTAAGTACCACGGGAGGAGAGATTCGAGCGACTCCTTTCCTCTCGTTCGTGAGAACTCGACATCGAAAGAAAAGGAACCGAGGTAAGTCGCAGACGCCCTCCGCGCTTTCGCGCTCTCTCTCTCTTCGCATGCCTCCGCGCCTTTTTTTCACTCCGTTTTGTATCGATGTCGTGGGTTCTTCCCGCGGACATCCCCGCGATGTCGCGCTTGTTTTTTCCGAACGCGGGTTTGGATGATTTAAACTACAAACAATTGCTGACTCGCGACTCAGCTCTTTCTTAATCGAATTCGGGGTGTTGGTATTGAATGGACCCTTGTTTTCGTTGAACAAACACTTCACAGCTACGGCAGTACCATTTTGCTTGATTGTTCCTTTGAAAACAACAGCAAATCCGCCTCGTCCGAGAATATCGTTGCCATCGCCTCTTCCAATTTTTAATATTTGTATTTAGTGTTTCAATTAAGAAGGATTTGGAAGTAAGCTTTTTAGGAGAGAGGAAGTCCGCGGCCCCAAACTTTTAACTACAATATTTGAGACTTTCAGCGTAGTCATCATCAACTTAAGTTGGTGTTTCGACGAGGAGGGGTAACATAGCTACCTGTTCTCATCCAGAATCTACCGGTGCGTCTTTATACCGTCACATTTTGTTCGTTCGGGAATCTCTGTTCATTGTGTGTTGTACCAAAATTTCTGTGGAAAAATGGCCCGTCGACGACTCGCCCACGAGCCGCGGTTTCCGCTCCTTTGTTCCCGAAAATGCACACCACATTTTATTCGATTCGTCTTCGCGTGATGCGACCGAGAATATGCGTTCACGTTTGTCTTTTGTGACGCGTGAGTGTTTATTTATTCCCTTCGTACACAGAGGCCGCGGTGTCGTTTTGTCAAAAAGTCTTCCTTCGTGCGACGAGCTTCCCATGTTACATTTTCCTCGCAGTCTATTATCACTCATCAAGAACGAAAACGTTTGTTTGCTTCAGTGACCACAGGATATACTACGATCTGTTTGTTTTTTTGCTTTTGTCTTCGGTCGTTTGTCGAAGAGAACGGTAGAATGGTACTACCGTCGTCGTCGTTCGCGAAGGCGTTTCTTCTTCTGGTGTCGCTGTTTGCTTTCGTTCCGATACGCTTCGTCGTAGGGGGTCGTTGGACGAATAATAACGCCGAAGAGTGCAATAATAAAATAAGACACTTCACCGATTTACGGGGTGATTGCAATAAATACACTGATACTTATCCGGATGGATGGAGAGGCTACTATGTTTACGAATATAGTGGGAGCGCTGATGCGGATTGTGATAAAACCTGTGGCGGCGGAACCTATGAACGAACTACAACAACAAAGTTCTATAGAATTACCGGGACTTGCAGAACTAAAGACTCGAAAAGTATGCATTCGTGTTCTTTTACACTGCATGAAAGTATTGTTTCATATTCGTACCCAGCTTGCAACACGCAGAGTTGTCCGCCACCACCTTCGCCACCACCGCTACCGCCGCCACCGGGTGGTGATAATACTGTTGATAATATTGGCACAGACCTGGAAGTCTCAATCGATAATCCAGCAGATAGAGTTACTGATAAAGAGTTTAATTTCAACATCAGGGTTACCGACAGCGAGTGCGGCGAGGACGATTGCTTTGGCACTGTGAATGACGTTGAAATCAACACAGCGAAAGGGCTGAAGTGTGAAGCGTACGTTAAAAAGACTGGGGATGATACTTGTGACTACTCAACCGCAGCAACCCACGCGCCTTGCCTGAAGTGGGATAATTTTTTTAACGGAAATAAACTCGGCGAGACGCGATTCAGCTTCAGTTCGGCAGACTCAACCGGCGTCAAACAAACTGGGGAGTACGAGATCAAATACAACTGTTACTGGCACTTCGCTGATGGTACAAAAGTTCCGAATTCGGGAAATCCAGTGGGCACGGATTCATTTAATTCTTTGCACTTTTTTACAGTTTCAGACGGATGCAGCGATGTGATGCAATCTACTTTCGAAACGACGGGCACTGATGGAACGACGATGCAATCTGTTGCGCGTTTGCTCCTTTTGTCTTCGCCTATTTTTTTGAACATCGATGCTTGTCATGACAATGACATCGACGTTGCAAAAGAAGAGGTGTTTCGAAAATACGACATCAGCCCTATGGACGGTAAGCTTTCCCTCAACGAGTTGAGATATGCGTTTGAATCACACGACATGCAAACGACATATCTCGACCACCTCGAAGGCATTGATGATGTTAAAGTTGTTACAAATGGCGGTCTTTTGCTTCAGGATATCATGAATGTCGTGGACTTGCCGAATATGTGCTATCTCAGGGGTGGAAATGGTGTCATCGAAAATGATCTTTACATGACTGACTCTACGTATTCAATACCTGATTGGGAGGAAAGCACTTGTATCGATCATAAAGAGCACGTGGAGGTGTCGTGGGGTTTTGCGAAAGAGGTGCAGAATGGAGATTTTATGTGCATCTTCACCGATGGGTTTTTATACAAAACTGTAACCGACAAGGCTGTAACGAGCATAACAGACGATCGTCCCGCCGTGGGTACCGGCGCCGACGCTGTAAACCTCAGAACACAAATACTTTCTGATGAAATCGAAACCGACAAAGATCTCATATTAACGTTTGATTTTGCTTCCAGCGCTATCATGACGTGGATCAACCTCGGCGACCAAGACTCGATAACTGCAGGCGATCTTTGGAGAGGAAAAGGTGGGCCAATCGAAGACGATGATGATCTGGACAAGTACTTTCGAATAAAATCTGATCGAACGCTGGAAGCTAAATTTTCTGATAGATATCATAATGAGAAGAAAATCTCAACGACAGACCAAGTTCAAAGTTCAAATTGGCATCACGTCGCCATGGTGTTGAATATAAAATACGGGTTTTCGATTTTTCTAAACGGTATACGTGTCGAGCATATGGATGTTCAAGATCCTACACACATTGATTTCCACTTTTTGACAAGTGGAAGTATACATGCACAGAGAAAGTATACGATATGCGGAGCCACCAGCTTGAATTATGCCGATTACCGCATCTACACTGGTGTGTTGTCCATGAAACACGTGAAATCTATTCATAGTTGCAATTGCGTGGGAGGTGATTGCAATAATGAGCCGAGTGACGCGTGCGCTAAGCTCGCGCACGCAAAACCTCAATCTCGACGCATCTATTGTATTTTACCAGAATTTCAGGTCGGTACTTCTGATGATTTTGTCCCACCTTGCATCACTGGCTTGTATTATAACGGTGCTGTGATCGATGTGAATGTGCTCAACTCGCAAAAAGGCGTCTTATTTTCTTTCCGCGACACTGCTTTGGGTGAATCGAACTTTGAAGTTCTGAGAGCGCGGAAGAGCCCAGGTCCCGTCATGAGCCATCCTGATGCAGTCGTGTTGATCGATGCAGACGTCCAGGGATGTGCGCGAACTTTTTCATCGATTACTTTCTTTGATGACGAAGCGATAAAAGAACCCGGGTACGTTTGGGAATACATGATAACCACGAAATATGAATATGCGGTTATATTGTCTGATCCCATCACGTACGTGACGCCGTGGTTTGGCGTACTCGAAGGCGTCGTGCTTGTCGGTAAAACGGAATCCCCGGTTAAAAACGTACGCGTGTGTGCGGGTTTTTTTAATCAACAATCACAAAACGGTTGGGTGCCGATGCGTGACGACATTTCGTATGCGAGTGGCGAGTACGTCGTCAAAGTTGGTAATTCGGATCAAGAAGAATCCGTCTTTATCGATTTCGACGGATCTGAATCAGGAATTTTCGATCCCGGACCTTGGATTCGAATTCAGTATCGCAACGATAAATACACATCCTCAAATGCTTGGAGCAACACTGGAATGAGTAATTCGAATAATCCGGCGTATTCGGATGATTTCTCGCTGAAACAATCTCAATCGTTCATCAATGGTGTTTTGGATGCGGCAAGTGATGTTCGTCAACGCTTCGTTTCTCGTGGGAAAAGTAGCAATGGGTGGACGCATAGTTCTAACAGCATGTGTGCTAAAGGCTTCAACGGGAAAGATTATTGCAAGCAATTTGGCGAGGAAAAGACTTTGATTGGCAAAGACGCCGTTCGTGTACCTGGAATATCGCACTCGGTTGCAGATTTCAACGTGTTCGACAATCCAACCGATCGAGGAACAGATCCCACGGATGCAAATGATAAAAGTTGGAGGAGATCTGAATTTTATTTTCGAAACACGGGTTCGGAGAAGATTCTTCCTATTCGAGGTATTTTTTCCACGGATGTGGATGGACCCAACGAAGAAAGATACTTCCCACTCAAAACCGATTCAGCACCTTCCGATACGTGGGTTAAAGTCCAACTTGGCGACATTCTTCTCCCTTCGATACCGCTCGGCGAAAGCGCGGGCACCGAAACGAATCTGGCAAAATACGTTCAAGTGTCGCACTCGAACAACGATAGAGGAAGTTCAGCCTTCAAAACGACAGATTCAGATCCCGGGACTTTTACTGAGTTAGACAACAACGATTGGGTGACCGTGCAGTTGAACAAGTTCAGTAAAATTTTTACAGTCCGCGTGTGTGTAGATTCTGGCTCAGAAAATGCAACCCTGGTTGTTCGTGTGCTCGATTACCCCGATCCAACGGATAGTGGTGACAAAGGTGCCATCTGCATCAAGAGTGATGGGTTAGACGCCGAGCCCACATGCTCTTCGGGTTTTGTGCATGTTTTCACGTGTGAAGGCACATCGCTTGCGGCGTACTCAGGCCAGGCCATCACCGTCAAATCGTTTGGCACTAATACCATTAAGATTAACGAGGTGGAGGTTCACGGAACCGAGATTGAGTGCCCTTTTAACTCATTTTCGGATAGCGACGGCAACTTTGAGATTGAATTGTCCGACCCTTCCGGTATCGTTCCGAAAAAGGCACACGTTGCCAGCTTTGCGCATAAAGCGGACATTTTTGATCCGTCTGATAAGAAACTCTTCGAGTTGAGTTCAACGAAAACGCCAACTGCGTACTTGATGTCAATTCAAGTTAATGCTTCTCGAAGCGAAGCGAATTTGGGTGTTCCCTTAGCGTCAATGCAATCAAATACATCCGGGCACAAACGTTCTGGTATAGATACTCTAATTCCGGCCTCACTCGGAAGATCAGGACACTTGATCGCAGATTTATTAACAAACGGATGGGTTAAAAGTGATTACGGCTCACCTTATTATTACTTGCGCGGTAATTTGTGCTTTGTACAAGGTGTGATCAAAGATGGGAATTTTAACGCTAATGATCCCAACGATCCACAAAATCTGATGCTACAACTTCCATCAAATTGTCGTCCGCTCGACGGATCGCGACTGATTTTCAGCGTGAATAATGACGATGTACCCGCCAGAGTGGAAGTTCAGGGTGATGGAAGGGTTTATTTGAGAACACAACCACGACAAGGCTGGATTAGTTTATCCGGCATTGTTTTTCCGTTCCAATTCAGTGGAACAACCCCTGGCGAAGCTTACACAAAGGAACATCTCTCGTTAGAAGATGATTGGAAGTATGATGAGTCGTGGGGGCAGCCATACTTTTATGTCTCAGATGGTGAATGCTACGTGCAGGGTTTGATAAAACTGCAGCCTGGAACTACACTGCAAAGCGACTCTTTTATAGCACGACTCGATGAAAAGTGTCGTCCGGAAACGAGACACGATTATGCCCTGCTGATTGATTCTTCGAATCAAGTTTCTCGCGTGCAAGTGAAACCGGATGGTAAAATCATAATGTGGTACAAACCCGGATGCATTTTACCCACTGAAGGAATCATTTTATCTGGAATTTCTTTTCCAACGGGAGATAACAACAGAATGCCATTCCCTTTGATAAGTGGTATAGGATATAACAGAGATGGTGAGGAGGGATCTATCACTGTGCGTAATGGCGTGTGCTTTGTTGAAGCAATAATAAGAGACGACTCCAGAAAGGGTTCTAATTGGGGTCTCATTGCCCAACTTCCCGAAACTTGCCGCCCGAAACAAAGACTTATTGTTAACTCTTGTAATAATTGGCACCCCGCACGTGTGGATGTGTACCAGGATGGTAAAGTGAATGTGACCGGAAGGGTAAGTGCATGGTTAAGTTTGACTGGTATTTCTTTCCCAATCAAGACCAGTTCTGACAATATTGACGACAACACCGACATGGTCGTCGACAAGTCGGAATTCGTCACATACATCAAAAGTCGCAACACCGCATACTCTAACGCGCATGTTATAATCCCAAATGATGCATGGAGTGTTTTGGATACAGATGGCAGTGGTAATCTGGACGAATCCGAATTTTCTGAAGCCGAGGCCTCGTTTAATAATGGCCACATCTATGGGAAGCTTTGGGCCGTGTACGAAGCTGAAGAGACCAAACACTTGACGCAATTCCACTTGACAAACTATGAAAAAAGTACTACCAACGTAACGGTTTCGCTGGTACCCGTTGACAACGCTACAATGCCTCATTTCCAAGAGGATTGGCAAACGTGGTACGATACAATGTGTGAATCGTCTGGTTTATCCTTTGAGCCCGTAACCGCTGTCGCTGACGACACGTCGTTGGCATCCATCGTGGAAGGAAGTTTATTACCCGAATCAAAGAAGTTTTTCCTCACATTCGTGACTCTACTTAATAATGATCGTTTTGAACTCAAAGATTACGTTGCTCAAAGTTCAGATGAATCGCACGGTATGTTGACTAGCGTTATCACCCAACTTGAAGTACATGCGACTTTTAGACTCCCCGATGTTCCACACGTTTTCGATACGAACGAACCAAACGTTCGAGTGTTTCCTATCAAACATCTCGGCGTGGCGGGGGTTGAATTTGAAGACGAAACGAGCGTTTTGATTAGTGGTATGGTGCGCTTTCCCAGTAGCAGAACGCAGAATTACATTTGTGGCCTCCAGTTTGCAACCATTGCCGCGTACAAGGGGAGAAAGTGTGGGAGTGACAAATCCTCAAACTGCAGCCCCAAAGGGTATTTATACGAAAGTGATCCAGAAGTTTACAGTGCAGATGAGTTAGGCCAATTTGAGATTGCAATCACTCCTGGAGAAACGTGGGCATTCGTGGCTTCTTATACAGGGCATCATATTTGTTACGGCGGCGATGCAATAGATGTTGACGCGTGCAAAATGCAATCGGCATCGTCTGGAATCAACTTGAACGATGAAACAAAATCCGAAAACGTGTACGTTGAAGTTGAAAACATCGTCGGTGGCGAGAGTTTGATTTTTTTTGATGTTACAGAACGTCACGTGGACATTGGTTTGTTTGCGGGTGCGTGCAAAACGCCTTACACGGATTACTCTTTGAAAATCACACCGGCGAATGGGTGCGGATCGACTGTAACTGTACAAGGCACGTACATTACAGCTTCGAGTGATTGGGAGAAAGTCGTGGGAGACGATGACTCAAGACCTTACCGACGTTGGCCGTACGCTGCTATGGATTATTACATCGAGCTCGATCAAGTTCCCAACGCGAGCTGGCTCGACGAAAATCAAATAAAAAACGATGACGCAGATGCCGCGTGTACTGCGCCTGGAAGCGGGTTTAAAAAATTTTTCGAGGACAGAAATATGCTCGTGCAGACTTTGCTGTTGCTCGAAAACATCCAAGCTGATGCGAAGTACAATTATCACGGTTGGTTTTGTGTGTTACCAACGTTTGGTAGTAGTGAAAGTGAAAGCACAAATAGTCCATTCACAGCAATCGATGCAGACGAGGTTTGCCTGGGGACCGACGCTGGAAGCTTAACCTCCGAGCATCTCATTGGTGAAACTGACCCACAAAAATCTCAACTCGGAGCAGGTGACGTTTCGGAGAAGAAGTACGTCGCCTTGAAAGTTTTTGAGGCGCACCAAACTGCTCCCCAAATAATCAAGTACTGTTCTACTTTTGATTCAACAATAAACGGCGTATCGACTGATCTTGGAATCTCGGTACGAATTCAGGAAGATGTTGGACCTCAAAGTTCTAACAAGTGCCACTCGAGCAACGAGCCATCTTCAGACTGCTTGTTCACGAATGTTGACGGAAGCACTGGATATTTACAATTTTCTGACTCGACGGCATCCTTCGAAATCGATTCCGCGGGAGCATTACCAAAACTCGTGAGTCCGCACAGACGTAAATTTTTGGCGCGACTCGAAAGGAACGACGGATGGTCAGTTACGAATTTGGAGATACACCGAGAGCTCGTTCCTCTTGCTTCTAAAATACGCGGCGAAAGTTCTGATCCAAACGCGCGATATGTCTCAGATACGGAATTTTACGCAACTGCTCCTATCCACGGTTTGGTGTACACAGTCGTGCACGATCCGCCTGGGGGGAACTCGTACGCGAGAATTCTCCAAGGTACTCGAATCGAGTTGAATTTGGGTTTAACTACAGTCCGCTCGGCAAGTCGATCGAGTGAATTTGGATTTGATTTAGGAGTTGATTTGGGATGGGAAGTAAAACCCGCAGAAGCAAGTGTTGGATCGGCGTACGCTAACATTAATATCGGGTTGGAAGCTGAGGGAAAAAAAGGAGGGAAAGCAATCGGATTTTCCTTTTCAGCGTCTGGAGGACGTCTCGCAGATGGGCCTGAAGTGACTGCATCTGCAGAAACCGACAACAGTTGGGATTTTCAAATGACGCTAGACAGAAATATTGAATCAAGCACGGATCCTGGAATACCTGGACGTCCCGGGGACGTTGTTCTAGGTGGTGGCTTTGAAATCATCTACGTAAGAACGGATAACGTGGACATTCGTAACAATTGTTTGACGGTTGTCGAACAAATCGAATGGTATCCACGCAAACCGACGAGCTATTGTATTGAAATTTTCACCATAGAAGAAAGGATCATTCCAGAACTCGAACAACTTGAAGAAGGTACGCACGACGCTAATTCGATAATGATAGATACTGAATTGTCGGGTACTGATATTAAAATGGTTTGGAGATCTCGTCTCTTGCAATCGATCGAAGCCTGGCGGAATACCATCGATTGGACGTCGCCAGATTTCAATCCCGAGGGTCTCAATGCACTTGAGGATATTGATAAAGGGAATAAACTGGTTGATATTCAATCAAGCTTTGATGATAAGAGCGTGCCGTTAAATTCAAACGATAGCGTTTTTGGAAGAATCGCTACACCCAAAATCGAAGAAGTTTCCAATGTATACGAAAGCGCAAGCCCAGGTAGCGAGTCTTCAGAAGCAGAAAAAAATTGGGACGATTTGAAAGACGTGTGGAATTCGATTCCCGATGAGAATTCACCCATTCACAACGTTCCCAAGATCAGACGAGACGATGCGTTTGCTCATCTAAATGGATGGGAAGCGAATGCTGCTGCCGCTGGTGTGGGCACAGGCGCGGGGCTTGCCTTTGGGCTTAGTGGTGTTGGTGCTATTGCCGGCGCCCTTATCGATAGAGTGGCCAATCCAAATCCACAAGGATATTTAAGAGATATCGCTTTGGACGATATTGTCAAGGGCAAAGACGCAAAGGGAGATAATAAAGACGATTGGACTCCCGACGGGGACAAATGGCTCGATGCGTACGGAGAAGATCCAAGTAACCCATCAAAAAATGTTTTCAACTCAGTAGAGAACGATGCTGATGTTGATGATGGTTTGTGGAGTCGAGGTGCGAGTGATGTTGCTAAAAATCATGGACCGTTTGCCAGGATTGATGACACTTTTTTTGGGAATTCAAAACTCATAGACGGTTCTGTTTTCGGATCTAGTGCTAATTTTGGATTTCCGGGTTCCGGTACTGGTGATCCTACTGGTGATCCTACTGGTGATCCTGCACCTGATCCGTCGCTAGGTGGGAGTGTAGAGGACATCTATCTCACGTTTTCCGGTGGTGGCCACAGTTTAGATTTTTCATCCAGTGTCTCCTCTTTAATCGATTCATACGGATACAGTTGGACGTTTTCGGGCGACGCGTTGGTGAGAACTAATCATGACACTTCTGGGAGTGCTAGTTGGTTCACAGCCGAATTCGAGTACCACGATATTTACGGGAAAGATGCCTCTATCGAGCGCGCCATGGCGTGGGGTAAATATGGTGATCTTGAAGTTGAGTATTCTCTTGGAGACGACGATCCGTTCGATAAGTTTATTATTCATGTATCCTCGGATAAACGTTTCGGAACGCCGCTTTTCAAAACAATCGGCGGAGCTTCCAAGTGTCCAGGAGAACCGAACACGATGTGGCGAGAAAACGGAATGATTCTCGAAACCGCTTGGGCGGCTGGTGTGAATAATGAATACATCCCTCCTCATTCAAACGCGCTTTATGATGTGACAATCACCAACGAATCGCCATATCGCGAACCCATGTATTTTGGTTTACTCTTGACGAGTGGTGAAGTACACACTGCAGATTTTGGTGGAAACATGTTAGATTTGACGTTCACGATCAATCACGACCGCTTGAGACCGTTTGGAAGTTTGCTAACTTTGAGTGACGTCCCTTCTGTTGACGCGAGTGGCAATTTGAAACACTCGCGCCTGACTTTGGAAATTGAACGAGGAAAATTCGCACACGAGTATAAAAGTATTGGCCTACAGCTCGTTAGCGAATGCGAATGGCAATTGAGTAGAGATTGGATGTACCGAGAAGCGCTTTCATCAACGACATTCTTAGGTGATTTTAAGTGGGAGAAAGAGTGCCCAAAAGTCACTTGGACTCCTTCAACATATAATAATTATCTGAACTTTGCGGTGAGCAAAGAAATGTCTTCGTCATCCATGAACTTGGTTGTGACAAATCCAGATCCGTTGAATTTGTGGTCAAACGATTGGGTGGACGGAAATTCTAAAAAGACGAATCATTTGGTGCACAAAAACGTTGAATTCGTTCGGATTCAATGGAGAGAAACTGGCAAAGGCGAGTGGGTCAACGCTTGGAATATGGTTGGCGATGCAAACGATGCGACAGTCGCGTTGAGCTCCAACATTTGGGAGAACGATGTGTCCGATGGTGACGTTCAGTGTGACGCCTCTCGTGGCGAAGGGTGCAAGATGGAATGGAATCTCGAGCGTCAATACTTCTTAACCGGCTTAAAAGACGGTATTTATGAGGTAAGAGCAAAGATATTCTGTTCGGGATACGATGCGTTTGCCACTCAAGATGTCATGAGTTCAGTATCGGACGAAAACTTGAATTTACGTGTTGACGTAACACCTCCAATTGCACTTGAGACCACTTTGTTGCATAAAACGTTCAAAATTGAATATTCTGAGGAGATCATATGTCCCCAGCTTGATTCTGATGAAATGACTTATGTCGTGAAACGTGTGGAAATGTGCAGTGGTGATCCAATAAGTGAAGTAATCTCATCAACAAACGTGTATAGATGGGGTTTTACTTGCTTGAATGGGGATCGTGGAGCTGTTGTTATTAACTTTCCACAGGATCAGGATGCTGGTGTTTATGAAATCACTATCAACGCTGCTTCTAGAGGACCAAAAATTGTTGACGTTGGGAATAATCCAGCTCCAACAGACACATTTTCAGTGGGGAGAATAAGTTGCAGTTCAGCTAATGCAATAACATCGGCTGCGCTCGGTGTCGACTCCTCTTTATCCGGCAAAGCCGTAGAAATGCCGACGAACCCTCCCCATGCCTCCGCCTTCCTTCGCGCGTATGCTATCGTCACGACTTTTGCAATTCTTTTGTCCGTCGTGAGACGCACGCGAAATTACATCGATAATGGTAATGCCACGACAAAGTCGTTGGCTCCAAAATTGAACACATACGGTGCTGTGCTTTAAAAAGATTTCTCGAGAAAAAGACTTCATTTATTTTATCATTTAAAAGTTAGATTTTTAATGATTGCTTCGCCGTTTTGTTCGTCTTTGTTTGCCTCGTTTGGCTGCAAAAGGTCTCGTAAGATCTCTTCTTCCTTTTTTTCTCGCGTTGGGCGTTCGGCAACTACTTCATCTTCAGAATCGTCGACAACATCATCAACGAGTAGAAAGAAGGTTCTTATGTTGACTTCTTTGACGCTCTCTTTGTGCTTGGTTTCGACGGGAATGTTCGATGATGTTCGATGAGTTCGCTCGAGCGATGTTTAATAATGGTTTAGACGAGCAAATTGAAAACCCAACGAGAGCACTCGCTGTGGTTATGGCGGTGAAGAGAGCGCTTAGAGAAAAAGCGTGATTGTTCCGTGGATTCAAATACATATTGACAAGGCATTTGCTGAGGTTGAGAGATTGCATCCTATAACTACGAGAACTGCTGAGAATAATGATGCTCGAATTAGTGCAGCCTCAAAAGTATTCAGTGAATATTTTAATGTATTATTCCGCAGAACTACAAAATTGAATTTTGCCACCCCTTTGAGTTCAAAATTTTCAGAAGAGTTGATGATTAATTTGCACAGCGTAATTGAAAGTCTATCAATAAATTTTTTCGTATCGACACTCAGCAACGAGAACAACCTTTGCACCGAAAATTGTGAGGCTGAAAGGGAAATACTTAATCATTCAAAAGAAGGTGCAATTGATATGTTGAATGCGCTTACTGAGGCTTTCTCAAATGTAGAAATTACGGAAGCACAGGAAATATCTGATGAAGCATCTGCTCAACAGAATATTCCAATCACTACTCCTTTGACTGCCGTACCGGAAGTAGCAGATGATATCCAACAAGAAACCAGACGTGTTCTGTTTCGTTTTGGGAGGAACAGAAGGGCTCATCAATGATTTCTGAATTTTGGTGGTATGCTGATTGATTGATATCTATCAAAAACTGAAGAGCAAATGATGAACTTTTCTCAAATCCGAACAAACCGAAGACTCACTGTTGCCTACTTCGGTCCCCTTTCCCCCACTGAAGACCCCGAAGGTTCGCCGCTTTCTTTTTTGTACCCGCATAACGTATAATGTAAACAGGTCTTCAGGGTGTTCAGAGATAGCACGGGTGTACACATTGTCAAACCAAAAGACGACTGAAGACAGGTCTTCAGGCCGAAAACAATACTTTGAACGCACCGTGTAGAAAATACGTTGAAACTATTTGAGTGTAAAAATATTACCTAATTATTTTTTGTGCTTTTTCGCCGATTTCTTTTTCAGCTCGCGCACCTCCTTTTGGACGCGCTTCAACATAGGGTGCGCACATATCGTTCGCTCGATTATGCCTTTCGCAGGCTGAGCGACGCGTTTCTTAACTTTTGGTTTCTTAACTTTGGATTTCTTGGGAGCCATATTTTTCTGGTACTTTAGCCTGAGAAAAATATTTAGAAGAAAACAGAAATTTTGTTGCTGCTCGTGTTCCTGAAGACCCTGAAGACTGAAGCGTAAAATCTGAAGACCTTCTCGAGAAAGTCTTCACCCGTGTTTTGGTTTAATTGTGTGTATGTTCGTGATGTTCCTGAAGACTCTGAAGACCTTTTTAATATTGTATATTTCTTTGATGTAATAATATAAAAAATAGCACTTTTGCTCTTCAGGGTCTTCAGTGGATACGCAGTGATACACGAAGGCAAACCAAATGACGACTGAAGACTTTTTTCACGACTCTTCAGATATCTTCAGGGAATCCCCATGTCGCGGTATTGGGGGAAATGTTGCAAAAAAACTTAAGCGATATTTTTTGTGGTTCTTTCAGTCTATTTTTTGTTTTACATTTCTTTGCAATTTCTTCGATTTGTATGCATTCACATTCACAACATTCACAAACACAACTTCCAAACCATCACACCACAATCATTCAATCATACCACTTTCAAACCATCATACCAAAATCATACTAAAATCATTCGAACTTAGAAACATATATATATATATATGGTGAAAACGGTGTAATTTCAGTGTAATTTTGGTGGTATGTTTCAAATAGGTTTGTGAGTTTTGATTTGAACTAATACAATACATAAGAATTGGTTTACTCGCTCGCTATCATTCTAATTTTTTATCTAGGGTTTTAATTTTGGACCGACAACGTTTGAGTGTTTTATTCACAATCCGCCAGGCACTCTCTCTTTTCATAATTTAAGATTTTCGTTTGAGAAATATTCTTTTCTTTCCGCGAGACATCAATTACTGACGCTCATAGCGCGAAACGAATTGACAATAAAAATAGCCAATTTACATTTCACAAGCTCGTTCGGTATGTTGTAGTTCGTTCATCGTCATTTTTCATGTTATACCTCGCGCTTAGTAAGTTCATACGTGAAGAATTCAACGCGAGTTTTGGAAGTTCGTTTTGTTTTCACCGGATCGCGATGGTTTTTTTGATCGGGACCCTCTTGAAGCCGATTGGAGCTCGTTTGTTGCGAGGGTATGTGGGTTTGCGGAACAGTCGGGATTTATGCTGAATGAATGCGTGAGAGTGAGCTAGTATTGTTTACTTTCTTTGGTCTTCCGAGGCTTCCGAGGCTTCAGAGTGTGCCTTGATGGGCGTAAAAAGCTTCTTCATTTTTTCACTTGAAAATTCTGACTTCTAAAATTCTGACTTCTAAAAAAAAGGTTGCGCATATTCCCAAGAAAAATGAAGCGTGCACGGATGCGAAAAAGATTCTCTGCTATCGTTTTGAACAGCATAGCCACGTTAGCGCTTCAACTCGCTATTATCAGTGATGCCTCGGTGTTAAATCTTCGCACATTTATGAATGAAATGGAATCTATGGCACTTTCTGTTTCTCAAGAAGTGGAAAAGATCTATGCCGACAGGTGCAATCGCCTTTCCTCTTGCGTATCTTTTCACGAGTGTAAATCTACATTTCATGAAGCCACGACGGAGTGCAGGACGGACTACGTCGCGGATTGCAAAGATGTTGAGAACAGCGGATGTGGAAAGACTTATGATTTTTCTCAAACAAGCGTGCGGATCCCTTCACAGCTCTTGAATACACAAACAAGCCAACCAGAAGGTGCACATTTGAAAGAGGACATATGCTATTCTAACTCCATGACAGAAACGTTCAAGAATACTGCGGAAAATTTGGAGAAAACTTCGGATAGAATTTTGCAACCCCCACAAACGTTCTTTGGTACTTCAAATGGGATGTTCAGGATATGGCCTGCACAACACTCTGAGGTTTGCGGCGTCTTGGATACGAGGATTCGACCGTGGTTTGTTGCTGCGTCTAGTGGACCAAAGGATGTTGTCATCGTCATTGACAAATCGGGATCAATGTCTGCTTTAAATCGATGGAATCTCGCGGTCAATGCGGCAAAGTCCGTAATCAATACGCTCACTATTGGAGACCACTTCAACGTTGTGCTTTTCTCAGATACTGCAGAAACTCTTGTTTTCCCAGCCCTCATGAGAGCGAAGGCAGAAAATAAAGAAACGGTACTGCGAGCGTTGGAGGAATCGAGCCATGGCGGTCTGACAAACTTTGAGGCGGCATTTGACAAGGCGTACGATTTGTTTCAATCCAGTAAAACAATTGAAATAAGTTCAAATTGTCACCGCGCAGTCCTCTTCTTATCTGATGGGGTACCTACAAGAGGCAAAACTGGCACTGGTCTTTACACTCATATAGCTGAGAAGAACATTTTCGATGCGACGATTTTTACGTATGCTCTCGGTGAGAGTGCTGATGAGGAAGCTTTAAAAGAAATCGCGTGTACTTCTGGTGGTATATATGCCAACATTCCAGATGGCGGTGATCTGATACAGCAGATGTCGTCATACTATAAGCTGTATGCAATTTTGCAAGGTGGTGCTGAAAATATGAATTTTACAACTTGGGTGGAGCCTTATTTATATTCGTCCGGAGTCATGGGTACGACTGTATCGACACCCGTTTTTGATCGTTCTAGCAATCCGCCACTTTGGATAGGTGTTGTTGGTGTTGATTTTACAATTTCTGAACTTGAAGAAGCTGTTGGCGGTACAGATCGTTACCAAGCTGTTCTGGACGAGCTCGTTGCCGTTTCAACAGCAACATGTCCCAAGACAAATCTTGAGGAGCAAGCTTGTCTGATTGAAGCTCTGCGTCGTGACGACAGCTCCGAAGGTGGAATTTGTGGTTCTTCCGGTTCCTCCAGCTGTTCGTTTCAAACTGTGACTCCATTGTTGTGTTCTGGGGTTAACTTTCCATCTATGTTTTGGGAGAATGCATTTGTATATAATACACCGGATTACATATCTCGAGGGTGTTGCGTAGGAGGTCCGGTCACGAATTTGGGAGTATGTTATGCTCCTCCATCCTCTGGAATTACACTCAACGCTCTCCTTGGTCTCACTTCTGCGATTATCGTTGCTCTGGTGTTGGCGTAAGTGATGAAGATGCTTTCATTTTAATCACGCGTACACGTGTTGTGGTCACCTTTGTGCTTGTATGAGCCGGAAGCGTTTTACGAATACTTTTTAATTAGGGTTTTGGTGCCAAAGATGTTTCCCCAATTATATAGTGAGAATACTTCCTGTAGCACCCAAACCGCCGAGCAGATTATTTGGAAACCATTTCATTAAAATATACGATGATAGGTTATGTGAAAAACGAAAACTAGAAAGGGATGGAAAAGGACAAGGTGATATAGATTGGGTGAATAGAAAGCACTGGGGCAGGATTGATACTAATACTAGAGTTGATGATATTCATGACTACAGAGAAGATAATGGTAGGGCACAATACTTACTCTTACTCACGGAGGATGATGCCAATAAGAAAGATTTTGTTTGGTTGAGTGGCGATATTAAACTTTATGAAGAGATTGAGCGACGCCCGTTCAAGGAAGGGGAGAAAGAATTGTGGCAGAAGAGTTGGCGAACCCGATGTGATTGGTCGGAAGATAAACATACTTACTTAACTAACCTCACTGAAGTTGAGCTTATCCATCGTGTCCCTGTTTTAACGGAGACGAGTGACCTTGGTGGTGCTGTGCGACGAGCAAAGGCTGAGGCTGAAGAAACAACAACATTTGAAAAATGGTCAAAAGTTTGAGTTCACGCCCGAACAATCCCATGAAATCGTCAATAACACGCCAGAGGGACAAAGGCTTTCACAGGAAAAGAATATGAGACTTGGAAGAGGAAGCTGGTGGTATGCCTCGTGAAGGCAGTACCTGGAGTTTTGCAATGAGTTGAAAAGATGCCAAAATTCCACAAAAATCAAATCAATTACAATTATAAAGGCAGCGGACTTAGCTTTTCGTGCTAAGAGGGAGAACATCGCACACTTGAAGGTGCTCATAAAGCGAGTCCACACTTTTCCTCTGTTGTGCGAGATGAAAAAGTTGCTGTTCCTCGCTGTCAAACAAACCGGGTCTTTGACCCGTCTTCACGTCAGAATCACCCTTAAGAATACTACCACGTATGCGACCTTCAGTATCCATCCGTGCAGCAGAAATCATAGGAACACTGGTGGTTTGTATGGTGAATAAGTTACCGAATAACTTGCTGCCGTCATTTTTCAAGTTAAGTTCTAATCTCTCTCCTTTGTTCGCACTACCTGGTCGGTGGACAGATTCATTCCCCTTTGCGACCTCGTTATCCCCAGATGAGAACAACGAAGAATCGTGAAGATTTTCGGAACTGTGAGTGCCACTACTCCTTGCTTCTATCTTTTTGTTTTCAGAATTTTGCCATTTCTGAGCTTCTTTCAACGCATCCGTCAACGATTTATGAAACTTTTTTTGAGCTTTATTTTGTTTCGATTTTAAAGATCTTCGAGGCCATCGAGCTATACCGTATTCGCGACAGATTCGTTTCAAAGTCGTAATTCCGACGCCTAGATCTCTTGCAGCTTCCTTCATGTGCTTGGAGAACTGTGTTTGCAGTAGCTCTAAAGTTATCACGCGTGGCACCGATTTATTCACCTTTTCGGGGTCTCTGTTTGCGATAGACACGGCTTGCAACGTGAATGCATTCTCGGGAGCTGATTCTGCACTTACCAATGTCGCAGTTGTCGTTTGCAAATCACTAGTACAGCTAGATGAGGCTCTGACACCCCCTACTTGCGTTGTGAGTACATACATATCTCCCTTCAGCGGGTTTAGCGTAGAAATTTAAGCTCTGTAAAACCCGAAGTGGAGGAATAGGTGATGCACTTTTGGCGCGTGTTCTTTTGTGGGCACGTGCAAAAAAAATCGCATTGAAATTTAGTTTTTTTTGTCTTATAGAGTGCTGAAATATTTGCACGATATTGAATAACAAATGTTTGAGCAATGAATTATTTTAATTTAAGACAATGGTTACATCGATATTAAACTTGTTTATGCAGAAACATCACTTTACTTCATTCCTTCAGAAACAAGTTGCACACACCAATTTTCGACTCTGGTTTCAGTTTTGTCCTCTTCATTGTCATCGTCAAGTGGCAGACCCAAAAATTTCCCGTCTACGAGAGATTTTGAATCTGAAAAGTCATAACCGGCGGGATCTGTCTTTCCAATAAGCTCAGCACCAGATGGCTCGAAAGCTGCGTGTAGTTCTTCAATAGCATCACAGAAGTAATCGCCATACGCAACAGAATCGCCACAACCAAATATGGCAACTTTTTTGCCTTTCAAGTTCAGTGCCCCAAGCTCATCCAAAACATCGTCCCAAGCAGTCCCAGAGCGCCCTTCATCAGCTCCGGTATTCCAGGTGGGAGCTCCGACGATCAAAGAGTCAAAAGCCTGCATATCTGAAACATTCGCCTCACAAATATCAACAGGAGCTGCGATATCTCCATGTTTTGCAAACTTTTCTTGAATCCACTCAGCTGCAGCTTCGGTGTTACCTGTTGAAGTGGAATAAAATAGACCAACTTTTGCACTGACCTGAAGTCTACCCCGAGTGGAGGGTTTACCCTGTCTCCATAGCTTAAACTTAGTGATCACGCTTACGGGGACGCGTTTAATTTTTATAGTGTTCATATTTCGTATACTTCGATAATAAAGCGTTGCGTATGTGTTCCCAACTATGAAGATCTCCTCGTGATTTTTGGGCACGTGCTTTTGGGCACGTGCCCACATAGAGAACGGAACACACGCCAAAATGAAATATATTTGCTTTTTCTCGAGCTCTTCACTTCTTTCCTTCCTTCTTCTTCTTTTAAGGGAGTCACGCGAAGAGTAAAAACCGATTTGAACGCTTTAATCGCATTAAAGAATAGTTGATCGGAGCATTTTTCGCTTTAGTAGATATATTCGTGACTGTTGATCGCGGCAGCGACCGCATCTGATCGCGGCAGCTTGCGCGGGAAAAATTAAAAGAAACCACGAAGTCTTCCGATTTTTCTCCTTCTTACGCGCGTTGGAACATTGCCCACTACAGCGTTAAGGATCGAAAGAACGAATATTCGAAGATAGAACTATCATTAGTTGATCAATCTAGAAGATGTTGTTGCAAGACTACTCGCAACAGTCCGTCGCGCACGCGTTTTCGACAACAAATAATCAGCTTCTCGGCAAAAACAGAGAAGTCGAAGAGCCTTTCTCTCAGAAGGACGAGATGGTGAGGCGATCATCGGGGTCTTCCGAACACTCCGGGGATGAGTTATTCTATATGGATGATGCTCGCGGTGAAGGATCCATGGTCGTGGTTCCAAGAAATGCGCGCGATGAAATTATCCGAATGCAATCGTTCACCGAAAGCGACGAGGAGTATCGATGCGATGAAATTGTTGTTGATCGCCCAAACGACGGGCCCAAACGAGAAAATCAAATAATCGAACCGCAAAATCATTTTAACCACGTCGAGTGCGTGAGAGGAGGTAAAACGGTCCGCGATCTCATCGAGAGGAACTTAGAATTTAGTACCGAGTCGCAGATCTCGGTTTGGGAAGACGTGTTGATCGATTTACGAAGGAAAGAAGAAGAAGACACGCGGTTCGTTTTGGATACAAACGAAGCGAAACATTTGCAATTTCGAGTGCCACTGGTGGAGTGGATTTTAGACGTTTGCGCGGAAGCACAGTTTGGACCGGCGACGGCGGATGTCGCCATTGAATATATGGTGCGTGTGTTTCTTCGTTCTTTTTCGCCCTGCGTCGCGCGCGCATTAGATCGGAGTCTTCGTGTTGTTTTCGTCTGCCTCTTCTCTCTTTTTCCTTTTGTTTTGAACGGTGTATGGCAGCCAGTTAGCTCTTTGCTAAGTTCTTTCGGGAAGAAAAGGCGAAAAAGGCGAAAATATCTTGTGCAAATGAGTCCATTTGGGAATTTAAATTTGGAGTTCTTTTTGCCCTTTTTTCGCTTTTTTCGTATTTTTATGTACCGAGAGCGAAGAAGAGATTTTAACCACTTCAACCGCAAAAAAACTGACTTACATCTCTCTTCTTCTTCTTCTTCTTCTTCTTATAGGATCGGGTTCTCTCCACTGTCATGGTTCCGAAATCTTCCTTACAGTTGGTGGCTTTGTGTTGCGTGCAAGTCGCGGCGAAGTGTGAAGAGACGGAGGAGTTAGTCCCAAGTCTCTCAAAGTTGAGATATTTTGGCTCAAATATTTATTCCGTAGATATCATTCGAAAGATGGAATTGGCCGTGTGCGTAGAATTGAAATGGTCCATGGGCGTAGTAAGACCTAGCCATTTTATTGAGGCTATCGTTGCTTTGACCAGAAAACCGGATGATGGTAACATTGAACGGGTGCAGATTTCCGATAAGCTTGAAGATGTGAGCTACGCAATGTACCATGCGATCGTTTCAGACGCGGAAATTTCTGCTGTCAGACCGTCTCGACTCGCTTTGGCATGCATTTGCGCTGCGAGATTGCATTTAGAGAGCGAAGGGTTCCTTTGTAACGAACCGATGTTGACGGATGATTTGAGATTGGCCGTCATCGACGATTCATGGTTGGCTACGAACGAACTCGAGTTATTTTCGCGAAACATCTTGGAACGATACAATTCATCCATGACTGAAAATCATCATCAGCAGCACAACCACCACCACCACCACCACCAACAACAACAACAACAACAACAGCGTGAGACCGTCATTAATAATGACACTGTATGTGCCGATAATAAGGGTGTAGACGATACAGTTAATGGACCGTCATTTTCGTCTCAAGTGTCGCAATACGAGCATGCGAATGTAGCAGAAGAGGAGAGAAAGGAGGAAGATGAAGACATGGTGTACGAAGACGAAGACGAGGTAGGAAAAGGAGGACATGGTAACGATGACGACGACGGTATCGAGTGTAATGACGATGATGACAATGTGTCTCCGTACAACGAGAATTTGATGATGCAACTGCCATCTGGAGACGCTGACACCATTGCAAAGCAGCGAAGATCGAAGAATCTCATTCATATGAATGTTGAAATGATGATGGATAAGGATCGTCCGAAGACGTTGGCTTCACACGCGGCGTCTTTTGAATCCATGATTGATCTCGTGTCGCCAACGTCGCCTTTGGATGGGCCATGGTTCTAGTTAATAGAAAAAAAGGGGGGGAGCGTAGGAAGAGAAAGTGAGTTTTTCAGAAAGGGAAAACTTACTTTTTTTCATGCATCGAGTATTACATACCCCTAGGTAGTATGTGTTGTGCAAGTAAGTGTTGTATATAAAAGAGAAATCATACGAAAAAATCATAAACATGTGCATCTCTATGTGTATATGCGTTTCTTCTGCATGCGTCTATCTATGTATACAAAATTAAATTCTTCTAGTCTACCCTGATGCCGCCAGACGTGATTGAATAGCCGCAACTATTTCTCTCTGGCGGACTATCCCAACGGACTATGCCGTTCTTGCTGTCCCTCCTATCTAATAGCAATCTCTGTGTTACACATCTTGACCACGATAAAGGCAAAAAGTCTTTGTGATTCGTACCAATAGGATCAAGCTTCGTTGTAGTTTTCGTGCAAAGAAATGTGACGCGTCGTTTACGAGCTACAGCTAACATTTTTTGCCCAACCGAGAAGTGCACGTTTTGTAAATTAAAAGGCGCATTCTTATCACGACGGGACGCGCGATCTATCCAATAAAACGCTGCTACATTATCAACGAGTACCAACCTCACTGGCGTCGTGTTGTTGTTAGTGTTGTTGTTTCTATCGTGTTGTTCAGATAAACTTGGAAATTGCATAAACTTCTCATCCTTTTCCATAATTGTCAACCACTTGAGCAAATCTATGCTCGAATAGCATCGTATTAATCGAAACCTTGATAATGAAACATTGTGGCAGTCGTCAAATATGGATTCTCGCGTGATGACATTCTCTGGCTGTTGTTGTTCTTTCTTATCGTCATCTCCTACTTCGCGATGATGAATCTGTAACGTCTCCTTAATCCTCGATTGTAAGACTTCCAAAAACCGTAACGTGTCAAATTTCGCGTCTAAATCGATTAAAACGCATCCTCGCTCGCTCCCGTTGAATGGGATGTTGTGTAAGACTCTCGGCAATATTGCACCCACAGCAGTTTGAATAAGCAATTCAGTCTTCCCACTCCCACCTAACCCACAGGCTTCAATCACTTGCGAATGTTTCAAGGATTTGTGTTGGTCTAAAAAGGATAAACCAGAGTGTAAAGGTTCGATTTTTGCTCGCGCGAAGACGTCCGCACCTTGTGTTTATACGCGCGCGTATCACATAAGAGAAAGAGATGCAAGAGGGAGTCAGTCGAAAAGGAATTTTGAAATTTTCGCCGTCCAGATTGTAAAAAGAAGAAAGTGTGCGACTCAAAAATCGAGCACATGCGCGTAAGAAAGGAAAGAGATATCACTCACCCGTTTCGTCCGCTCGGAGAAACTCTAACAGGGAGGATTTCGCGCCGCTCGTCTCCATTTATCGCTGTTCGAATTCTATCGCGTGTCTTTTATATTTTCATCGATTTTCACGCGCAACATAATAAATAAAAAAGGCCTTTGACTCCACGTAAAAGAAGAAAAGAATTTACTACGCTTCAGATAAAAATGTTTTCGATATCGGCATCGGCATCCGCCTCGGTGCCAAAGAAGAAGTTGGCGTTGGTCACGGGAACAACGGATGGCATCGGTAAACACACCGCCAGAAGATTAGTGGAGCAAAAAATAGACGTCATCGTACACGGTCGAACGCGAGAGAGAATCGAGAAAGCCGTCGAGGAGATTAACGAAGTAACAGGAGGAGGAAAAGGAGATGGAGGCAAAGTCGTCGGCGCGATTCTGAGCGATTTGAGCACTTTAGAAGGCGTGGAGAACTTGTTTGAGAGTTTACATAGAGATGTTGTGGAAAAAGAAAACAGAAAGTTGGACATTGTCGTGCAAAACGCGGGTGTGTTTCTTCCCGAAAGGAAGACGAATGATAGAAAAATCGAGTTGACGTTTCAAATCAACGTTTTAGCCCCGTATATGTTGAACGCTCTGTTGTGGAACAATGACGCCTTAGATGAAGATGCTAGAATATTGAACGTAGCGTCAATTTCGCAAACGAGTGGCATTCAATTGGACGACTTGACGTTTGAGAAACAATGGAGCGACCACTGGTCGTATTCCCATTCAAAGACGTGCATGAAAAGTTTAAGTTTTGAGATGTATTTAAGAATGATGAAAAAGAGCGAGATTCAGAGAACAATACTGACGTGCGATCCTGGGACGGTGAACACGAAGATGTTGTTAGCCGGATGGGGAGCCTGTGGTATTCAAGTTTATGAAGCGAACGACCAGTTCGAATTAGTCACGAACGACAAATTCACTTTGCCACAGAACAACGGTGGATATTTCGTCAACCGACGGTTATCGCAAGAGGCAAAGAGTTCGCCGGAGACGAGGTTGGTTTGGGAGACATGCAAAAGAGAGACGGGGATGTCGTTCGAGTTTGACATCTGATGTTTTTAGAAAATCACATATCATCATCATCATCATCATCATCATCGGATGTTTTATATAAATAAATGTACCATGGTATACCCGTAATTTCGAAACATCGTCATTAAAATAATCCAACATATCTTTTTAGTTATTACGTTTAGATAGTAAACACCATTTACGAAATATGGCCTGGGGCCAAGCTCGCTCTCGACTGAATGCGTCTAGTTCTTCTCAGTTTCGAGGACGCAACTGGGCCGCCGGCAGTAAACAAGTCGATGGTGGTTCGCAATCCAAACTGAAAGGTTTTAAATCTTACGGGGGAGTAGAATCGACTTTACAGTTTTTGTGTCGATCGAAAGCGTTGCCGTTGTGGTTTGCGATCGTCTGTTGCGTCGGGTTAGTGTTGTATGCTCGACCGCAGATTTCTTCTCCCTATTCTTCTTCTTCTTCTTATATCTATCGTGAAAATACGGCGTATAATTACCACTCGGAGCAAGAACACGAAGTCGATTTGCGACGAGCGGTGACGAAAAACATAAAAGAAGACGGCAATGGAGACGACGACGAGGAAGAATTAGAAGACTCGTCGAAGAAACATGCGTCGACTGCGAAAGCTGCAGCAGTGAAAGCTCACAAGATTGTCCACGAAAAATCATCCGCTGATAGTGGTAATGATGGCGCTGACGAGACTACGAAGAATAAAAAGATAGCAGCAGCGGCGAGTGTGAACAAGAAATCGACAAAATGTCAAGCGCAATTAGACGGCGCTCGGACTTTCTATTCCGGGGTATCCAACATACTCCCGGTGTGTAATTCTTTGAGACAGAAACCGGTGTTTAATTTCGACGGAGAGTTGAACGACGCGCCGACAGTGAAGTTTGGGAAAGCGGTGAAAGTATTTTCGTTCAACGAGACATATCGGTACGCGCACATGGTTACCGCGGCGGCATTGCCAAACGATGTCATCGTGGCCGCATTTCAAGCCGCGCCGAGTTTACGAATGGAAAACGGGCAAACAAAGTTTGCTGTAGAAGGTTTACCGGACCAAATCATTTTATACTCGGTTTCTAAAGATGGTGGTAAATCATGGAGCGGCAGCAAGAGAGCGCCAGTTGGGAATGAAGGGAGAGCCGTTTGGGCACCAGTCTTGCACTACGACGAAAACGCGAAAAAGTTAATATTATTTTACGCGGCGTCGGAGTTATGCGTTAGAAATCACGGGAAATCAGTGTCAAGATCAGATCCAGGAGGGCACATCAAGATGATTGAAATCGATAGTTTTGGCGAGGATGGGAAGATTGTGGATGAAAACTTGTGGTCCGCTCCGAAGATGGTGTACGAACAAAAACGAGGAGAAATGCCGTATTTAATTGCAAATAAGCCAATCAAAGCTTCGAACGGCGATTTAATTTTACCTTTTTGGCAAGAATATAACTTCAAATACGAGAGCTCGGATTCGGCCAATCCAAACGACGAAGACAGTAGTAATAGCGATAATACTGACAACGTAGGTGCATGTGTAACGAGAACATACGCGGAAGGCGAATGTCCACCGGATCGAGAAACCGTTTCCGGAGTACTCATGTCCTCTGATAACGGGAAGACGTGGACGAAAAAAGGTGACATCAGACATCCCAAAACAAGTTTGTTGGAAGGTGCGATTGCTGAAATATCGGCGTTACCAAAAGGATCAGATGAACCACAAGCGGCATTGACTATGCTCTTTAGAACAGATTGTGGATGTGTGTTTCGATCAATGTCGTTCGATTTTGGCGCAACGTGGTCAGATCCGCAACCGTCGCCCGGAAATTTACCAAACGTCAACACAAAGTTGGACATGACTTCGTTGTATCCAACCGGTCACTTAGCGATGGCGTTTAACAATCATCGACGATGGGAACACATGGGGAGTAAAGAGCATCCGTGTAAGATGTGTCGAACACACTTACACTTCGCGTTGAGCTCGAATGGGGGCGAAGATTGGACCACTGTCGCGGCCTTTGATGATTTGGTCCAACCGGACGTTCGAATTCACTACCCGAGTATTTTGCCGTTGGGAAGAGGCGATAATGTTCGGGATGACTGCGTTTTGGTCCTGTATTCCAAGTTTTTCTTAGGAAAGTGTAAGGAGAGTGAGAAAGGTCAGTCACCGCTGATTTGTCCAGGCTTTAACGATCGAACGCAAGGTATTATCGCCAGACGAGTCGATACGCACCTACTCTTTTTGGGTAACCTTTCGCCTTTGACAGCGAAAACTACCATAAAAGGCACGCCAGAAGATCCTCACTCGAGACCAGATCCATCTGACACCGTAGCGTTGACGGTGTTGAGACAGTTTCTCACATGGTGGAAAGAAAAGAACGTTCCTGACGATTACCCTGCAACGAAAATGAAACCAGACGCATTGCAGGAAGGCAGAGGTTTCGTTCGAATTAAAACCATGCGAAGGAAAAACATTGCTAGTAGATTTTGGGACAAAGTTGTGGATTCGTTACACGATAGATTTGATTTGAGACGAGTCGGTGGAAGTGCATTTTACCGAAGACACAAACGATTGATGAATGAGTTTTCCTCGATAGCAGACGACGTCCTCGCAGTTTTAGGTGTGGATAAGAAACCAGGAATAGATGGAGCAGATGAGGGCGAAGAAAACGAAGAAGGAAAGAAATAATAGCGGCAGGTTCTATACATTTATAGTTTTTTAACAATGCGTTAATAAAACCAATAGTTCTCTAACTAAATGAAATCCGAAGGGCGTCGCGCCCCTTGCCTTCGCACTAACTCTTCGCTCGTATTCGCGCCTACGATTACGTTTGATTCTTCGTCCTTGTAGCCTTTTTGTCTGCTAAGTTTACTACTACTATTTCCATCCATGTCTCCACCACTATCACCTTCATCAATTTTCATTTTACTGACGGACACAATAAATACTAACAGCATGATCGACATCAACACTCCTAATCCTTTATTCACGTCCACGCTCTCTTTCTCTATAAACTCGTATTTCAACAACACGTGTTTAGGCCATGCGCTTCTTTGAGTCGATGTCAACGAAGATGACAACCACTCCTCTGCGAGTGCGTCAAAATGTTGATAATGTAACTGTTTCTTTGCTCCTTTCTTCTCTATGTACGACGAACCGCTCTTCACGTTCACGATGTGTCCGGCGTAATGCGTAAAAGTGAACGTGATCATCGGTATCTTCTTCTCTCCTTTTGTTTTTCCTCGCGAAGAAAAAGAAGAATAGAACCGTAAAGGCATCCACACCGTAAAATGTCTCTCGTTATCGAACGCAAACTGTATCTTAATCTCATTTGATTTGTCATCTAGCAACGCATCCACCATCAATTGCGACGGTTTCTCTACTTTAAACGCGATCATTTTATTCCTACCAAAGCTCGGACAGTGCTTCTCTACAACATCCATCCACTGCGTTCGTTGCTTCGAACTTTTCACTTGCATTCGAGCGCTCGTTGGGACGATGTCCCCGCGGTGTAGGTCACCACGCGTGCCGAGTAGTGAACAGAAGAGGAGCATCGTGAGAAGAAGAAGAACAAGAAAAGGTCTCATTCTCTCTCTCTTAGCGTCATCGTCACCTTCTTCTTCTTTTTTCTTTCTTCTTCTTCTTCTTCTTCTTCTTCTCAGAGCGTCGTCGGAAAGTCGTCGGAAAGTCGCGCATTCGAAACACAAAGCCCAAATCTCCACCAGTCTCTTTTTTACGTACTTACTTAGTGATTATTTGAAACTGCCTGCGTTTCTTTGCACAAAATCTTCTTATAGTATTATTGAATTATTCGAGTAACATAGTACGTAGTCACGTAATCACAAACATAATCACGCACTTACACGCGCACATACACGCATCGTTAAACGAATAAGCAAGTATGGACGAAGAGTACGACGCGATCATCTTGGGCACCGGGTTAAAAGAGTGTTTATTAGCCGGCGTTTTATCGAAAGAAGGGTACAAAATCTTACATTTAGATCGAAACGCGTACTACGGGGCAGAAAGCGCGAGTTTAAATCTGAAACAGCTGATCGAGAAATTTCGTCCGGGAGAGAAAGGTCATGGGAACGAGAAAGAGTTCGAGGAAAAGTTGAAAGAAAAATACGGTCGATGGCAGGATTGGAACATCGATATGGTTCCGAAGATGATGATGGGAAATGGTTTATTGGTGAAACTTTTAGTTCATACTGGAGTGCACAACTACGTCTCGTTCAAAGCGTGTGAAGGGTCGTACGTGTTCAAACAAGGGAAGCTATTTAAAGTCCCTGCGACGGATAAAGACGCGTTGAGGTCGCCGTTGATGGGGATGTTTGAGAAGTTGCGCGCGAGGAGTTTCTTCTTATTCGTGCAAGACTATGACGAGACGCGGGTGGAGACACATAAAGGATACGATTTGAGGACGATGACGTCGAGACAATTGTACAAAGAGTACGGGTTAGCGGACGAAACTATTCAGTTTATTGGACACGCTTTGGCGTTGTATACGGATGAGAGGTACATGGATTTTCCGGCCATTCATATGGTCAAAGCAGTCAAGTTGTACGAAGAGTCTCTAGCGAGATTCAACACCGGGAGTCCGTATATTTATCCGTTGTATGGCTTAGGAGAATTGCCGCAAGGATTCGCTCGATTGTCGGCAGTGTATGGCGGGACGTACATGTTGAATAAACCAGACGCGGAGGTGAAGTGGAACGAGGAGACTGGAGAGGCCATCGGAGTGAGTGCAACCATGGAGGACGAATCCGGCGGTTCTGCCACCGAAGGAGAGGAAAAGAAAGGTCCGCAAGTTATCATGGCAAAGGCAAAGCACGCAATTATTGGGGATCCGTCTTATTTTCCTAAACACGCTGTAAAAGTCGGGTCCGTGGCCAGAGCTTTGTGCTTTCTCTCGCACCCGATCGATAACGTCGACAATGCACACTCAGTGCAAATCATAATCCCGGCTTCGCAAGTCGGTAAGAAGAACGATGTGTATGTCTTTGGATGCTCATACATGCACAACGTGTGCTCGAAAGGACGGTACATCGCATTTGTAAGTACAAATGTAGAAACTACAAACCCGGAACAAGAATTAGCGTCTGGTTTATCGTTGTTAGGCGCGATTGACGAAAAGTTTGTTCACATCTGTCCCATCATGGCACCAACGACGGACGGGATAAAAGAAAAGGCGATTATTAGTCGAGGGTACGATGCGACCACGCACTTTGAATCAACCGTTAGAGACGTGTTAGACATGTATAGAAGAGTGACTGGGAAGCAGTTGGATTTGAGTCAAATCGATGCGAACGAAGCTGCCACGGAATAAGTTTTAATGTAAACAATAATACGCTTTCTTTTCTCATATGATAAAAATACCTTTTTGTTTGGCTAAAATGATTTTATATAATAGAAGAACAGTCTCTCGTGAAGATATTCCTCACGTTGCTCTCCCAAACGGGTTTTGCAGCCGACTTAACATCGCCGAATTGCGCCCAGTCGTCCGAGGCGTTTCACCCAGAGCAGATAAGAGCGTGTTCAGTTCATCTTTTGAAAACGATGGGATGTTGGGAGGCAAATCACCCGTAGGTGTATCTTGAACGGTTTTTAATCGCTCCTCCAGGCTAGATTTCAAAAACTCGGCTTGCTTTGCGCTCAATGGCGGTGGCTGTACCCCGGCAAACGGCGTCGCTTTGGTGCCGGCTTCGTCGCCTCGTGGAGTCACCGCGATGATCCATTTCAACACTTGGTGCATATCCAACACCGGACTCTCAGGGGCCATATTTGGTAAACCAGAGGTTAAATTCTTGTCCGAAGTTAACGTGTTAAACCCAAACGCTGCTTCAGAAGCCGTCGGTGAGAATGAGGCGTTGAGTTCTTTCAACAATTCCAACTCTGCTCCGGTGAGCAAGTTAAAGTTGGGGGTATTGACTAAAGGCGAGAAATCTAAAATCGACGGCGTTGTTCCGTTTCCATTGAATCTACTACTCGAAGGAACCTTTAACGACGACAAAGATGGTTTTACCCACTTATCGGAGCCTTTAAACGGCGATAACGTCGACCCAGGTGGCCCACCTCTTCCCCCTTTAATATCTAACTTTTTCATATTTGTACCGCCCGGACTGCCCTTCACATGTGCTGCCGCCGCTTTCGCCAGCGTCGAACTCGTCGGTTTCTTTGTAACGTTCGCTGGGGCTTTCTTCTCGTCTTTGTTGTTAATCATTTTTTTCGCTACTTTGTTCGTTTTGTTCTCCTTGGTCTCCGTTTTCGTGGAAGCTCCTCCTCCTGGCGACGTCGTCGTCGTCGTCGTCGACGTTGGGGGTTTCTTCTTTTTCACCCCACCTGAAGCTGGCCCTCCGTTTTGTTTTGCTATTAAAGCCGCGTATCGATTCTTCACCGCGTTGTCTGTTCTACCCCCGACCGCTTTGGCGATTTCTGTCCACTTATTCCCGACTATCTTGTGTTTAGTCATCAACACCTCGTCTTCCTCTGGCGACCACCCTCCTTGTTTATTATTGTCGCAATTCAAATAATTCTGCCATCGTCTCCGACATTGCTTCCCACCTTTGTTTTCCATCTTACTCGCGACAAAGACCCATTTCTTGGGGCCAAATTCTGCGACTAACTTTCTCAGTTGGTCGTCCTCTTCTTCCGTCCACGGCATGTTTGTTTTTTGTCCTTTCTCTCTCCCTCTCTCTTTCTCTTTTCTAAACGCACCCCCGTTATGTACAGAAGACGATTGGTTCAATTCCAAAGCGGAATCTCGTTGGGTCAAATTTCTTTCCCTCCCTTCCTTTTCTCTTCCCACGTCTTGGTCCTCTGTTGCGTCGCGTCACGTTTTTCGCCTTCAACCTTTCCCCTTCTCTCCTCTGGAGTCAAAACGGGTGGTGGCAGAACAGTGTTCGCACGACGCGATGAACGAAAGCGATGAAAGACGCGCGGCACGAAAAAGAGCGCGCGCGCAAAAAGTAGTGCGCGTGAGAGAATTTTCGAGAGGCGCGTGATCTCTCTCTCTCCGCTCTCTCTTCTCTTCTCCAAAAAAAAAATAGAAATTCCTCCCTCTCTTCTCCTTCCTTGGGATGCTTGAGCGTTTTCCCTTTCTTCAAAAAGATATCAAAATAGTAGAGTTTAAGGTAAACCTTCTTCTTCTTCTTCTTCTTCTTCTTCTTCTTCTTCTTAAAATGTCCTCGTTGGGCTACGCGCAAAGACTGGCGTGGAAAGAGGACGTCGGGGGGACCTTAGGCTCGGCAGAGATTTATTTTGAAAGCGAGAGAGTAGAGCGGCTTGCGAAAGAGTTGGCAGAGTTCATCAAGAAAGCTGGGAAGATAGACGATGAAGACGACGACAACAATGAGACGGTTGAGACGAAGAAAAGAAAAAAAACGATACGAAGAAAGACAGGCACCATCGTCCACACGGGTGCTGGCATTAGCACACCCGCCGGGATTCCCGATTTTCGAGGACCGAAAGGGATATGGACGCTACAAAAAGCTGGAGAAAAGTTACCGACAAGTTCCGTGCCGTTTCCTTTAGCTTCGCCAACTGTCACGCACATGGTTTTATGTGGATTGCAAAAGGCTAAGTATCTACGATATATAGTTTCGTGTAACGTGGATGGATTACACTACCGTAGTGGAATACCGAGAGATGAGGTTGGGGAATTACACGGGGATTGTTTCGCCGAACGGTGCGAAAAGTGCAATTGTGAATACTTTCGTGACTTTGAGATGGAGTCTGTCGGCTTTAAATATACGGGTAGATTTTGCCACAAGAAAGAGTGCGCGGGGAAGCTCCGGGATCAGGTTTTAGATTGGGACGACCCGTTACCGGAAGCCGAGCTTTGTAGAGCCGAGAGTGAGGCCAAAAATGCTAAATTGGCGCTCGTGCTCGGAAGTTCGTTGCAGATTATACCTTCAGGCGATTTACCATTATTGACTATACCCGATGCTCGATATAAGAAACGAAAACGTAGTAAAAGTACTCGTAGTAAAAACAAGAAATCGGAGAGAAAAACAATCGGAGGGCAGCTCGCCATTGTCAATTTACAAGAAACTGAAAAGGACCAATTCGCCGACTTGGTCATTCACGCGAAAACGGACGAAGTTATGCTGCAAGTGGCGAAATATTTAGATGTGAAAATTCCGGAATACAGGAGAAAAGACGCTTTCGGCGTGCGCTATGTGGCATATATCGTGAACAGTAACTTTACTTCTGCTGCTTCTGGCAATGACGAAGAAAAACACATCCATTTAACGGTTGAAATCTTATCACAATACTTCGAAGGTAAAAACGATATTCCTGTTCCTTGGTTGGAGGATATTAACGTCGTGAGCTTTCAGAATTGGGCAAAAATAGAGAACGAAGAGGAAACGAAAAGAGTTGAAGGCCTTTTCATTAGCAAAAAGTTTGGGTTCATGAGAATGTTAACCGATTTCTTAAACTCTCAAGAGGACGTCGAAAATAATCCCGACGAAATAGTTTTCGAAGTAAAGCCAAACGCGAGACTAAACTCGAAACCGAACATCACGATGACGCGTTCAGTGCGAGCTTTGCAAAGAAGACTCCGCGAGCGCGTGAAGGGCGAAAGACCCTTCCTCTCTAGTTACGTAGAGTCAGAAACTATCGATAATATCGAAACCCACGTGGTTTATTATCAATAATGGTAAAAGAACGTGTTATTAGCAGGGTAATTTAGATATAGATTGTTAGGTAGCCTTAGAGCTCGTAGAAGTAAATAATAACACAACACTCTTTCTCGTGTGATTTTTTTTAGCTCTCGCTTTTTCCACTCTTCTGCTTCATGTAATTTTTGGTCGATGCTCCTTGCTCGGAGATTCCAGACACAGTTGTTCCCTTCAATATCATCTTCGTCTAGATCTAGAGCACGCGCTGCAATCAGTAGTGGTGGTACTAGTACCGGTGATAATAATAACAACAATAACAGATTGTGCGAGCACTACAAAATGAACCGCGAAGAACTTCAAAGTTTGTCCTGCAAAATGAACGGAGGGTGTTCGTCGTCGACTCCAAAACTGACGGAAGAAGAAATCGAGAAGCTACTTCGGGAATACCCGCTGTGGCGTCGAGAAACGACGAGAACTTCGGTGATAACGAGAAAATTTACTGCCAAAAATTGGCAAGCCGCGTCTGATTTCTTCTCAGAACTCTCTAAAGTCGCAGAAGAGGAAGGACATCACCCGGATTTCAAAATAACAAACTACCGAGACGTAGAGGTGAATTTATCGACACACGCCATCGGCGCTTTGTCCATGTATGATTTCATCTTAGCAGCGAAGCTTGATAAAATTCCGGTAGTATATTCGCCAAAATGGGAGAGAGAAAATATCAAAGAGTGATGGAGGGCGACACATAGCGAAAAAAGCACGATAGAGTAAATTTAAAATATTTGATACGATAAAATGCATTCTATTTACACCTGTACACGTACACCTTCTCGCTAAAAAAAACTTGGACTACA
>JACLAA010004648.1_pt1 | contig 34687 bp, 20 predicted proteins | sample 8027891 | NCBI WGS metagenome assembly JACLAA01 (sample SAMN15724900, study PRJNA655200) | protist metagenome | isolation source: fluorescence activated cell sorting (FACS) single amplified genomes of... | place: Spain: Blaines Bay Microbial Observatory, Mediterranean Sea | collected 2016-01-19 | reverse complement strand
TGGATTCAGTGGTGCATAGGACAACTTTCCGACGCGGACTTTATCGATTTGTTGAAAAGAGCAAAGGTGAACGCCGATGGATTTATAGTCGTGAAAGAGAATAATTGCTCGAAAGGGTTTCACTGGGACGACCAAGATAGCAGCATAACTCGATCGGATAACTATTTCAGGTGGATATTTGAACAGGCTGGGATGGAAGTCGTGAATTCCAAGATATCCGACGTATTTCCCAAGGAATTATTCGCGGTGAGAACGTACGTTTTAAAACGCTCCCCTCCAAAGAAGAAGAGCCAGTAAAGAGTTTAGCTTTTAGATAGCTTTAGTAGTGTGTACCAGTAGTATTGATGTGTTATACAGCTTTTTAGTATTATTAATTGTGATGTGGTTTTTAAATCGACGGCACGACTTCATCCACGGCTGGCTTTTCCCAATTTTGTTTATACGTGCCTTCATCCAACTCGCCCATTTGTTCTTTCACGGCGTCGTCGAATTTTTCCACGTTGGCCCCGGAGTGCGAGTGCGTCAATTCGCCGTCTTTGAACACGAAAAACGTCGGCGTCGTTTTCACCGCCAAACGATCTCTCGCCAAGTGAATCGTGCTCGCGTTTTCGTTCCCGTAAATGCGAACGAATCTCGCGTTTTCTCTGAAATCCAACGCGCGTTGCTCAAAGTGCGGGAGAAATTTCTTACACGGTGCGCAACTGGTAAAGCCAACTTTTAAAACCACGCAGCGTCCGGTCCCTTTTTCTTCGCTCAACACTTGGTCCACGGCTTGTTCTGTGTGTAAAACCGTAACCGCACCAGTGCCGACGACTTGGCGATACCAGCCTTCAAACTCCTCGAACGAGATTTGGTTCGAATCGTCCATGTCTACGTCCACGATCAACTCGCGAATCTCATCCGGCGGTAAGCGGATCCCCAAGGCGGAAACCATGCGAATAAACGAGTCTCTGTCGACCGACTCAGACGATGCCGGGTCGCTGAATCGATCAAACAACGTTCTCAGCTGTTCGGTATCGACCAACTGAGGGGATTTACCCAACTCTTTGCCAATCGCCGCGCGCACTCTCAGCACGTCCGCGGCATATCGGAATCGAAAGCCGCCACCTGCAGCCGCACCTCGCACGCCTTCTGTTCTGTTCGCCCCGCCTTTCACCAACGGCGCGGCTTGCTTCCGCGCCAACGTAACGGACAATTCAGGCACCAAGTGCGACCACTTATCGAAGTTCTCACCGGCGCTGCCGGCGACGACCCATCGTTTCAAACCACCTCTTGCGCATCTGCACGCTTCTACTCTCGCCAAGTGCACCGCAACTCTCGTCGCCCACTTGCTCCACTGCTCTTCGTCCCCACAATCTTTGCTCGGTGGTGGACACGCCGACCATTCCTCGTTGTTCCAAGTCGACGCCAAATCCGCCGAGCGGAAATCGGCGTTTGTTAACAATGTGCCGTCTTTAAACAACGCGACGTGCATTGCCTCTTGCCCAGCCGTCACCACGCCGACTAAACCATCCATTTCGTTCACTTTTTCGTTACTCGAGTCGTTGACTTTGTTCACGTCGCCCCATAAATCGGCGTGGCCGTATCCGTGCGCTTCCGCACCGGTAATCACCGCTACGTCCAATCCGACCAAGTTACGAAACGATTCCTCCGTTTCCTCTCTTTCCGCTCTTGACTCTGTCGGCGATAAGGATTCCATCATATCGTACTGTTGCACCGTCGCGTTATCTTGCTGCTCCGCGTGCCACACGCCCGGTAACGCCACCGCAACGCCACCTTGCCATTTCAATCGTTTGCACAACGACTTCAACGCGACTCCGACGTTGTTAATGTCCAACACATCCGTCACTTCCTCCTCGATGAGCTCTGAATCCAACTCGCCCGAGCGCACGGACACGATCGCGGCGGTGATGTACCCACCAGACGCGTACGCGCCCAACACAAACTCTGGTCCAGAGGAAAACACGTCCGAAAAATCCACCGAGTTCCCGGGCAAAGAGACTGCACCGCCCTCCACCGTTGACCCGTCTCCGTCGGAAGAAGTCGAAGGCGAAACCTCCACCCCTCTCTGTCCTTCCTCCACTTCCAAATCCGCCATACCTCTGCACTCGTCGCCTTCTGCGCAACTCGCTTTTTCGCCTCTCAATTCCAAACCGACTCTTCCTAACGCCATAATCCCTGCCCCGACGGTGCTATCGCCGACCAACTTTAACCGGTTGCTACTAATGAGCTTATACATCAAACTCGCGACAAACCCAACCGGCGGTAACGTGGCTAACTTCACCGCCCACCCGAAACCAACCACGCCAAAGAGCGTTTCAATCGCCGGTAAACCTTGCAACGGCTCTCCGCCGTCTCGTTTCAAAACGTGCAAAGTGTCCATCGCTTCCTCGAACGTCACGCCTTGGTGCTTAGAAGCGTCGTAAAGAGGGTCCGCGATGTTCACGTAATAGATTTTCCCTTTGCCTTTGCCCGTGCCTTTTTGGAAAAGAAGAAAAATAATACCATAACGTCAGCATACAAGGAACAGACACGGTGCGCGCACACACACAGAGAGAGAGATAGAAGAGTCGAGAGTCAAAAACCAACGACGAGAAAGAAAAGAGTGGTTGTCGTGTTAAGAGTCGTTTGAAATCCAAGCTCTTTCGATGTTTACGCAAAAGCGTATTTTAAAAACCCAACCCAACACACAAAACGCCTCTCTGAGAGATAAAGTGCGCTTACCTTCTAATCCTGCTTTCAGCGATCGACACACCGGACAGGCGCCGTCGTAGAGGTATTTGTACTCCCAATTTGCCGGTTCTGGTTGCGGTTTCGTCGCTTCTTCGTCTTGGACGGCTGCCATCGCGCGAGTTTGAGGAGTCTTCGCGTGTAATCTTCTTCGTCGTCTTTGTTTCTTCATGACGTTACTTCTTGACTTTTCCCGGATGGGATGAAACCCAACAACGTTTTTGGGATGAACAAAGGAAAGAGAGGATAAAGACATCATAAAATCGTCGAAAAGCGTGGTACTGTAAATGCACCGTTTCTGTTTCTTCTTTTTTGTCTTTGTCTCGACGAAACCGTCGTCGTGTATCGGCGCGAGAACGCGAGAAAGTGTGACGATGACGGTCGCGAGAGTCGAGTCATCTTGCCACTTTTAGTTTAGGGTTTCATTACGCATTAGGGTTTATAGAAAAGAGAGACAGAGCAAATTGTTTTTTCTTCTACGTACGTATTATTATTAAAAGCGTTCGGCTAAGCGCGCGGTGACGGTCCTTAACCTGGAATACACCTTCCCTGGCGGCGACCCCATGATTAAGGCGCACAAGGCATTCCTGGCGACCTTGATATTCTGAAACGACCCTAATATGCGTATGTGTTGATCGGCGATGACGATACGAGTTCGGGTGGCGTTTTCGATGGTGTATTTCGTCTTGCCGCTCTTCCCGGCTAATCTCCCGATCCCTCGGCTCATGTGTTCTCCTCTCAGCGTTTGTTTCACGTCTTTCACTTCGAAACACTCTAAATATAAATCGTCCAATCGTAACAACGCCACCGCGTCTTGGATTTCAAATCCCAAAACAAACGCCTGTATAAAATCCGCCGACTTTTGCAACGCCGACTCGTCCTCCGTCTGGTCGGTTGTTTTCAATTCCACTTTCTTCAGCTTTAAATTCATGCGCATGTCTATTTTCATCTGTTTCGTCACCGGCGTATACAGCGCCATCCAGTGTTCTTTCAACGGCGAAAGCCTGTGCGACGGAACGTTCACTTTCCGGTACATCGCCTTCTCGCCTTTCTTTTCGTTTTGCTTCCCCAGGGGCGCAAAAATCGGTCGCAACGGGTCGTTCGGGTTCACGTCCGAGAATAACGACATCATCGCGTTCTTGTCCTCTTCTTTTTCGCCGATGATACGCATCGCCTCTTCTTTCGATGATACCGGGTTCCCGGTTTTGTTCTCCACCACGACATCGTCATCATCCTTTGTCTTCTTCTCGCTTTTTGGCATCTTCTCTGCTTTGCCGCCGCCGGGGGACTTTCGTGTAAGTAATTCTCTTCACGCTCTTATTACAGTCTCTCTCTCTCTCTCTCTCTCTCTGATGTAGAGGACAAAAAGAACAACAACAGCAGTAAGATCTCTCTCTGCTCTCTCTTTTCTCTCTCTCGCGAGTAAAACGAGAGACTCTTTATATGTGTACTCTAAACAATAACAACAACACGAACAAGTGAGCTTTTTTGTGTAATTTTTGTACCGATTTTTGCCTGAATTTTTTCTTCATTTTTTATTCAAAAAAGCTTTACCTCATGGCATCATCAAACCAACAAAGACCGAACGCTTCTGTGCCGCTTTCAAAGTACAAGCTGGTATTTCTGGGAGTGCGTTTGTTATCATCCTCTTGTCGTTTGTTTTTTGTTTTTGGGTGCTCTCTCTCTCATAAGTTCTTCTTCTTCTTCTTCTTCTTCTTCTTCTTAACATTATTTGTTTTCAAAAGTCTCCTTTCCCGGCGATCCTTTTTTCTCTTCTTCTTAATCTTCCCTGAGATGATAAAAGAGTTGCCGCCCAAGAAGAAGAAGAAGAAGAAGAAAGAGAAGCAGAGGAAAAGTGCAGCATCTCATCATCGTTTCGGTTTTGTGGTGGTTTTGTTGAAGAATAATGCATCGCTGACTTTTCCTCTTTATTTATTCAACAGGACCAATCGGTTGGGAAAACGTCCGTCATCTCTCGCTTCATGTACGACAAATTCGACGCGACGTACCAAGCGACGATCGGCATCGATTTTTTATCGAAAACGGTACACTTGGAGAATTCTCGAGGCGTTCGATTACAACTGTGGGATACCGCTGGCCAGGAGCGATTTCGATCGTTAATTCCTTCGTACATCCGAGACTCCTCGGTGGCGGTGATTGTGTACGATGTGGCGAATAGGCAGTCGTTTTTAAACGTCGCGAAGTGGATCGACGAGGTGAAACAAGAGAGAGGGGAGAACGTGGTCATCGCGATTGTCGGGAACAAGACGGACTTGGTGGAAGAGAGAGAGGTGGAGACAGAGGAGGGGGAAAAGTTCGCCAGAGGGTTGAACGTTGGTAATAGCAGTAGTCATAGCGAGAGCGGTAGTACGAACGGCGGCAACGGAGGCGCCATTTTCATCGAGGCGAGCGCGAAAGCCGGGTATAACGTGAAAGCTTTGTTTAGGAAAATTGCGATGGCGTTGCCCAGCGCGGACGTGAACGCGAATAATACTAATAATAACAATAATAATAGCGCGAGTGAAGCGAACGCGAAAGAGCAACTAGTGGATGTGAAGTTAACTTCGACGAATGCGAATTCCGCGAGCGGCTGCGCGTGTTGATAAAAAGCACTTCCAAGAAGAAGATGAGAATAGAAAAGAGAAAGAGAAGCAAACGACAAAAACAAAGAATCCTCTCGCCCGCGCGCGTACGTAGCAGTCAAATGTATATCTCTCTATCTCTCTATTCTCATTACAAAAGTCTCTCTCTCTCGTTCTCTCTCCCCCTAAAACACACTACTCCCCTTTATTCCTCACCGGCTGTACCAGCGGATACATCTGCGCCATGTATATTATCGCCCACATCATCCACATGCACGTCACCGCCGTCACACTCAGCAAATGTTTCAAGTGATTCGCGCCTCGAATGCCCGTGGCGTTGATGTACACCGCGCAAGCGCCTTCCAGGACGCAAAACGCAAACGTCGTTCCCCAAAATCCCATTTTATTGAGTATTACTCTATCACTCTCCTCTCTCTCTGTAAAGCAGCAACCTCTGGGGCAAACGCGACCTGCCAGAATCTCTTCTTTTCGTTCTCGTTCTCCCCGTCTCTTTTGTCTCCAAACCGCGAGTGTAACCGACCGCAAAAGTATACTATAAAAGTGCAGATTTTGAAACCATTCCCCCAGTTAAAACAACGCACAGAAGTCTCTGAGAGACAGAAGAGAGATGACGACTGCTGATGCGAAGAAGCGAAAACTGCTGACCGTGGACGACATCAAGCCGTCTTTACGAGGTATTTTTTACACGCTCGCTCGTTTTTGCCCCGTTCTGTTGCGCTTTCTTTCTTTCTTTCCCTCTTAATCTCTTTCGCCGCTTGGGAAATTGAATCCATCGTCGGGATCGAATCTGCGCGAAGTTTTGTGTTTTCTGCGCGCAAATAGCATCATCTCACGCCTTTTCTCTCTCTTATTCAACAACAGGCAAATGGATATCCGTCATGTGGACAGAAACTGGCGTCTGGTACGACGCGGAAGTGCTCACAATAAACGTGAACACGCGACAGGCGCAGTTGTGGTACCCGTCGGACGAAGCCGAGGACGAAGCGTTAGGGGAGAAAGAGGACATCAACATCGAAGAGGCGATACTGGACGACGAAGTGTCCTGGCCTTTGGACGAGACGAAAATGAGAGTGACGTCGGAAGAGGCGAGGGAGAACGCCAAGCGGTTGAAGAGAGAAAGAGACAAACAGCGGGAGAAGAAGAACAATGTTGGCGGCGCGGCGGGGAAACGCATGGAACGAGAGAAGCGAGAGATTCAGCAGAAGCGAGACAACGTGGCGAAGAAGTTCGAGGAAAGTTTGAACGTGGCGAAAGCGGAAGAAGAGGCGATAGGAGTTACCGCGAACGCGGTGGAGAACGCGTTGAATCCGAGCGAAATTGCCGTCGGTATCGAGAGAGCTTTGTTTGAACGGTGCGGGAGAGATACGGGGAAAGAGTACGGCGTGCACGCGAGGAGTTTGATGTTCAACTTGAGAGATCCGCAAAATCCAACGTTACGGGCGAGAGTGTTGCACGAAAACGTGAGCGCGGAGACGCTGGTGAAGATGACACCGGCGGAGTTGGCGAATAAAGAGTTGATCGAGTGGAGGAAGAAACGCGAGGAGAAGATTGGCGAGGATGCGTTTTTGAAAGGCGTGCCGTTGGAGATGATCAAGGTAGAGAAGGATGGGAAAGGCGTGAGCGTGCACATCAAATCGAAAGAGGAGATCGAAAAAGAGGAGAGAGGCGTAGAAACGGAAGGAAACACGCCGGCGACCACGCCGAGAGTGGTCCCGGTTGGTGGGAAGAGTAATAACAATAATAAGAAGGACGATAACGGTAGTTTTAGCAAGGAGGACGACAATCCTTTCGCGGCGAGCAAAGAAGAGGAGAAAGAACGATTAGACAAAAAAGAAGACGACGAGGGAGAACCAGGCGACGACGATGATGGTGATGACGCCGCGAAAGAAGATTTCATTTCGTTCGATGCGTACCAACGCGGCGAAGAAAAAGATGAAGAGGATGAAGAAGAAGAAGAAGAAGAGGAAGAAGAAAAAGAAATGGAGCAAAACGCTCCCGCGACGAGCAAAGAAAGAAACGACGTCGAAGACGACGACGATGACAACGAGCCGGGTGAAATACGCGCGTTAGAAATCGGTGATTGGTCCGGACACGTTTACGTCAAAGGCATCGACTCTCTCCCCGCGGTCGCTTTGCACTTCTCTCCAGTTGGAGGCGAACTGGCGCTGTTAGATAAACTTTTGCCCGATTCCTCGACGCTTGAAATCAAAGGTCGCGTTTCGTTAAAAGATGCCGAGGCGTTCGTTCGACAAATCTCTCGACAATCTAACTCGCGCGCGGTGACTATAGCCGAAGTTGAGACTTGCATGGTCAACGATAAAAAGCAAGACGCGAGCTTATTAGCGCTCGCAAAGCACTACGAGGATAAAGGCAGAGCCGGCGTGAGCGATGATAAGGAGAAAAAAATAGAGGTGTACGTGTTCCCTCGTAAATCAGACGAAGCTATGCGTTTGTTGAAGCACATGCGCGCGCCTGGGATTGTCATTCGAACTGAAAACAAAAAGAGTGGTTTGTTAGTTGCCGTCATTCACAAAAAAGGCATCGGGAGAAACTTTAAAGTCATCGAAGCTAAAGCGGAGAAGAAGAGGAAAGAGGCGAAAATGAAACAGCTAGAAAACGAACGCGTGAAGAAGATGAAATTGTTAGAAGCGGAGCGTTTGCGCGAGGCGGAAAATTACTCGCCGCCGGACGATGGAACGAGCGATTTCGACGAGGAGTTTTCGGAGGACGACGCGGAAGAAGAAGAAGAAGAAGAAGCGAGGAAGCCGCCGCCGCCGCCGCCGAAACGAGCAGTGACGAATAACTTTGGACGCGGATTGACGCAAACTCTCGTCCAACCGCCACCGGCGCCGGTTGTGCAACAACAAGCCCCACCGCCTCCTCCACCGGTTACGGTTGTTGCCTCGCAGCTCCATCGCCAGGCACCTCCACCGCCACCTGTAGTTTCCACTGCCCCTCAGCAGCATCATCGTCAAGCTCCGCCGCCTCCTCCGCCGCCAAACGTCGTCGTCGTGCCTCCTCCTCCTCCGCAGTTGCGCGTCCCGCCGCCGCCGCCGCCCATCGTTCACGTCCCACCTCCTCCTCCAAACAACACCGACAAAATCAACGGAGGCGACATCAACCAACTCCTCTCCTCCGTGAGCAAATTCTTGCCGCCGCAAAGAGCTCCGCCGCCGCCTCCGCCGAGATGATAAAAAAAGAGAGCATATAGCGGACGCGTAAACGCAAAGGTTGTTGTTAAACGTAAAAGCACGACAACAACATCAACAACTATACAATAATACTAATAAACAAAACAACGCGATCTATATAGTACATCTACTCGCGAATTACCAACTGCTCGCGCCGAGTAACAATTCCTTCTCCAGCTCGACCACTTCCGCTTTCTTCGTCCTCACCTCCTTCTCCAACGCTTCGATCTGCACGAGTATCGCTCGTTTCTTGGTTTCAATCTTTCGCATCAACGACGGAAGCGTGTTTTTTTCACCGCTCTCTATCGCAGATTGAATCGCCGACGTTCTCTTCTTCTCATCAGTGGTGTTGTTGTTGTTGTTCTTGCCGCTGCTCTTCTTGATCGGCGGCACCGGCTTGTTGGTGTTACTCGTGTTCGTTATGGATTTCAAATTTGGTCTCGTGCTTTTCTTCTTCGCGACTTTCCCTTTTTGCGGCGACTTTAACGACATCAAAATCGGCGACTTTGCGACGGAGACCCCGCGTTGAGTACGCAGTTTCTTCTTGTGCTTCTTGTCCGGCCTCCCCAAGGTTTGGCCGGAGAAGGTTTCGTACAGAGTGGATATGAAATCCATTTGTGTGTCTCGTTGTTTTTGAATTTATGAAGGAGCGAAAAGGATGGATTTTCAGTAAAATGGAAACATCCGAAAGCGAAGAATTGAGAGTACTCTGTTACTACTATTGCTCTCTTGCTCTCGCTCTTTTATTATTGCGACTAAAAGTAAGAAGGTGCTTTTAACGCTCTGGTTAGATATCTATCGCGTTGTTAAAACATCCACGCGAATACGCGTTGGAGAGTACTAGTACTATTGCTACTACCGCTATCGCTATTGCTCGTTTTATCGCGACGAGAAGAACTGTACTTACCGACAAAGACGCCGTTCTTTTGGACATAGTTTTGCCGGTACGTCGCGATTTTGTTTACTCCCTTGTTCTTCGTGTTCTTCTTTGCGGCGCTTTCTTCGTCGTCGTCTGAATCGTCGTCGTCGATCCCGTCGTCTTCGAGATCTTTAGCGACGCTTTCGTCGACCAGTTTTTCTACGATTGGCATGCTCAAGAAAAATAAGCCGAAGAATGCACCGAGGATGCCCGAGAAGAGAACGACACGCCAGTTTTCGGTGAAAATGGCTCTCGCGGTTCCCGAAAACGCGAGCGCTGAGAGACTCGCAGCGAACGGCGCTCTCGTCTTTCGAAACGCGAACACCGCCAACGCGAGCTGCCCGAACATAAATCCGTCGACCGCTCTCAACGGAACCGATTTGTGCGGCTTCGGCGCTTCCCTCATCTCACCCACGCGAGCTTTCACGCCACTAATTCTGTTGTTGTTCTTCGAAACGCTCGTCCTCAACCTCGCTCGCTTTTCCTCTCTCTCCTTCCGCTCCGAAGCGTCGAACTCATCGAACGCGTCTCTCGCGCGTCTCATATCCTCCACATCTCGCGACGTCGGTTTTCGTTGCTTCATCTCTCCTTCTCTCAGCTTTTCCACCAATTGCTCGTTTCGTACTAAATCGTCTGGATCCATCGTTTGCATCTCGCGCTCTTTCTTCCAAGGGTCCGTCAAGGTCCCTTTTCGGAAGCGAAAGCATCCGTCTTGGGCAGTGACATCATCATCTTTACACAAAACGAAACCAGACTTCTTTGAGGAGAAAGTCTTCGCACCGTCGCCACTTTTGCTCAGCGAAACGAATAATCTCGAAACTGGAGATGAAGAAGCGAAGAACAAAAGCATCATCATCATCATCATCATCATCATCAGAACAAGAGTAATAAAGAGCCGTATCTTCTTATTAGGGGATTTCCAATTGGAAATCATATCTCTGTGCTTTATCTTGTGTGGCTCTTATTCTCCGAACAGATGATGGTTTGAGATGAGAACACCAACACTTTACGCTTTATATATACGTCGTGCACGTGTGAGCACAAGGAGGTACCATTGTTATTAGTATTATGAGGGTCTTTCTTTTATATGTGAGAGAGTCTTAAATGAGGAAACTTTTCCCCCAAATCGACACTTCTTTTGCGCGCGTTTAAGACACGCTTTAAGACATCCTCATTCGAGAAAGAGAGAGATATTATGGCAACGACGACGAGACTGATGCTGCCGCGACCATCGCCTTCTTCTGCTTCTTCTGCTTCGTCGTCGTCATCGCGTAACAAAGTGATGACGACTTTAATTCACGGACGACGACCAAAGAGGAAGATTCCCCGAACGGTGAAGCGGTCGTCTATGTCGGCGTCAACATCGCGACGAGGCGAAGACGAAGAAGATAAAGACGCAGAAGCAAAAGCAGAGGATGAGTTTTTAGTGAATTATTTCGCCTACGGATCAAACGTCGGCTCGAAAACGTTCTCCACGAGAAGGAATATACAACCGAAACGAGTGCAAAACGGGAAGATACTGGACTATCAATTGAGCTTTAACGTGCCTGGCGTACCGTTTCTCGAGCCGGCGTTTGCGAGCGTTACACGCCAAAAAGGCGAGGAAACGCACGGCGTGTGCTACACGATTACGAAGGATGAGTTTCGATATTTGTTACAAACGGAAGGGTCGTACGATGTCGTGGATGTGGATGTTTTTGTCTACGGCGAGAGGGATATTGAAGGGGTGTTGATGAAAGCGAAGACGTTGACGCACCGAGACGTCGCCGCGAGGCGAGATTTACAGCCGAGCAAACGGTATCGAGATTTGATCGTGGAAGGCGTAAAAGAGAGAGGTTTGGAGAAAAGTTGGATAGAGTTTTTGGAAAAGATGCCTTATTTCGATCCAAATGAGAAACCGTTGAATGCGTTTGAGATGTCGGTGCTCGCTGCGGCAATGCCTGTCGTTTTGGCTCGAGCCGCGCCGAAAATTTTCGACGTCGTGTTTTCTAATTCGGGAGACGGAAACGACGAGAAGACGTCAAACGAGAGGAAGCTCATTGAATCGTTTTTAGCGACGCAGGAAGCTTTGTACGACGTGCACGATAGTGTCGAGGGTGTTGTTGGCAGAAGCGGTGTTTTAGGGGACAATAGAATTTAGCAAATAGAGTCAAAATCTAGGAAAAATTATCCGCGTTAATCCGAATACTCGTCTTCATCGGCGTGGTGATGGACTTTCGTTTCAATCACCGGTATTGGCGCCACAGCGGCTACGTCCTCCTGTTTTCTCTTCTTGACGGTTTTAGAGTTCGACGGTGCCGGTGCATTTTTCCTCCCTTGGTCCCTTTCCACTTTCGCTCTCAGAATTTCCTTCCCAGCCTCTCGCTTTTTCTCCGCGCGTTCGTTCCAGGACGCTTTCGTCCACCCTTCTGGAAGCGGTGCTAATCGTGCAAACGTCAAGTATCCAGTGTGCGTCTGTCCTTGAAATCTAGGCACCGCGCTCACCCGTTGCGAAACGAGAGCCACGCTCTCTTCTTCCTCGCCGCCTTTAGTATTCAAACCCTTCTTCGCTTTCTTCGTCTCCTCTTTCACCGACTTCGTATCTCTTTCGCTCAAATTTCTCGAAAACTTCCCCGTTGAAGCCTTTTCTATGTCCGCGAAAAACTTTCGTTCGTTCACGTCGAATTCTCGTCCTAACATCTCTACCGTCTTGACGTCTACGAACCCGAACTTTTGCATCTCCACGCACGTCCTCTGCACCTGCTCCACGCACGGCGAAAACGAGCACAAAACGCCATCTTCTTTTAAACAATTCGCGCTGCTCTCCACGCACTTATGCGGACCGGGTAAATCTAAAAATACCGCATCTGCAATCTTCGCGGTTTCTAAATTTTTCGGAAACCCGTTCGTCTCGATGTCCCGATGTGTCACCGTGCAATACTCTTCCAATCCATTTTCGTCGATTTCTTCCCTGGCGGCGTCCGCTCGAGATTGGTTAAACTCAAACGAAAACACGTGCCCTTTACTAACGCTATCACTACTACTATTACTACTACTACCACCACCACGACCATTTGCCACCGCTCTCACCAGCGAATGCGTCAAACTCGCGCTCCCGGTCCCGCTCTCCAACACAACTTTCCCCGGCTTCAAATCCAACCACGCGCATATCAGCGATATGTCGTACGCGTACAATATCTGCGTTCGGTGCGCCAACACGTTCGTCCAAAGTTCACACGTAGGCGCTAAACACCAGACGAAAGGTTTCTGTCCGCCTGAGGAAGAAGACGCCTTCGCGCTCGAACAAAACGCCTTCTCGCCGAACCGAATAGATTTGTCCGTTATGTCTCTCTTGTGCGAGAAACTCCCGTAGGAGGTGTGCAACATTCCTTCTGCCCTTTTTGCGTTTGTTTTGTTACCCGACGCGCGCACTCGCATAGCTTTCTGGTCGCCAAAACCAACGTGCGCGATGACTAAATCGTTCTCTTTGATGATCATATTCGTTCCATCATCACATTCATCATCATCTTTGCGTTTCTCTTCTTCTCCTTCGTCTATGCCGCCGCCGCTCTTTTTTTCCAATTCGAAGCGCTGAAAAGAAGGCGATGGCGTCGATGCGGGGACGTGGAGAATGCCGCCGGTTATGCGAGAGGAGGACATTATTATGTGATCGTTTGTTTTCTTTGTTCTAGCCTCTTTTTGATCGATGCGAAAAGAGATGTGATGATCTTTTATGAAACGCGCGCGTGTATGTTGTATTATATAAAATGAAGAGAAAGGAAACTATCTATCAACCACTTTTCAGCGAGCTCGGGCGAATATCATCACCCATCATATGGACGCATGATGCGAATGACGACTACCCCCAACCAAAACCCTCTTCTCTCAAAGAGCATTCTTCCATTCCTCGCTGATTGCTTCAGGACACTGATCCAAGATGAACTCCTTCAACTCCAAAAAGCTCCGCACGCCTATTCGCACGTGTTTGCTGTCCGGCCGATATAACCATCCGTCGTTCACGAAATTCGCAACGACGATTTCGCGCTCTGCCATCGTCATCTTCCCCATCGATTCTACTTGCGCCTGCGTCGTCGCTTGCGTCATCGTCCCTACTCCTTCACCTTTCTTCTCCTCGTTGTTGTTGTTTTTCGATAACTCTTGCGCTTGCGTCATGAACGCGTCTTGGCTTTGTCCTATAAACCGCTCCAAGTCGATGCCGTTGCGACACGTATCTTCGGTTCGTAAAATCTCATCCAAAACCACTCGAAACAGAGCGATTTCTCGCGGTGATCTCGTCGTCGGTAGCCCATTCACGTACGATTCGTTCGTCAAGTTGGAGTTCACGTTGCAAATCCCCAAATATATCTTCTCGTCCCCTCGCACGAAGCGCACTTTCCTTATGTCCAATCCCATCTTCGTTCGTAACTTGTCCTTCACGTGTCCCCAAAATTGGTCGAACTCTTTTTGCGACGGCAACGCGTTCTCGATATCATTTTCTCGGTTCGTCAGTAAGTCTCGGAACAGTTCTTTCGCTTTCGATTCTTCGATGAATTTGCGGCTCATGAGAGCGTTGATGAAGAGCTTCTCGTTCGCGTTCATTATTATAGTATTATTACTCTGATTTTTGAATTTTACCCGGGGAAAACTCCTCTGCAAAAGATGTTTAATGTTCTCACAACAACACAAAGAGTGCGAAAACTCTCAAACGCACGACAGAAAATAAAGAACACGACGAGGAACAACACTGCTATTCGAGAGCAATTCTTTGTCTTCTTCTTCTTCTGCTTTGTCCCTCTCTGTAATGATTTCAAGCGTCGTTATTTGATGCTTTTTTGCAACAAAAAACAGTCTTTTTTTTTCCGTCTTTGGTGAAAATTTTCAAGTCTCCTTTTCCAGTTTTATGTGTTTTTGGTGCAGACATTCAAATCACATGCGAGAAAAAAAAACGAAAGGCGTTTATATTATATTTTGAAAGCGCCGCGCGCATGAACACTATCATCACGAAAGAAGGATAATGAGCAGCAGACGGAAAAATCCACATCCGAAAAGAGCGGTGAACGCGAGGACGGTTTTGAAGGGAGAGAAAGAAGAACCTTTGGTGTTGTGTTCGAGGATTCCTGACGAGGAGGATGATTTCGAGGCAAATCAACAGATACAAAACGAAGAAGAAGAAGAGGGAGAAGAAGAAGAAGAAGAAGAAGAAGAAGACGACGTAAAGCGATTGCGGAGGATTCTCATGTGCGCGCCGTGTGACGACGATGTCGTGATGGAGCAAAATCAGATGCGAGAAGAGGAAACTGCTTTTATTGCCAAAGGAGTGAAGAGAAAGAGAGGGCACGAGTGCGATGTGTGTGAGAAGGTTTTTAATAAACCATCCGAGTTGACAAGACACATGCGTACGCACACGAAAGAGAAACCGTACGAATGTGATGTGTGCGAGAAACGTTTCACTCAATCTAGTAGTTTGAAAACGCACATGCGTATTCACACGAACGAGAAACCGTACGAGTGTGATGTGTGCGAGAAGTGTTTTCGTGCATCTGGTGGTTTGTAAAGCCACATGCGTATTCACACGAACGAGAAACCATATGAGTGTGATGTGTGCGATGAAGCTTTTCGTGAATATGGTACTTTGCAAACCCACATGCGTACGCACACGAACGAGAAACCGTACGAATGCGATGTGTGCGAGAAACGTTTTACTCAACGTGGTAATTTGAAAAGGCACAAGCGCACTCAACATTAGCTGTTCATTTGTAGTTCTAAAACTATACACATACACGTCGTAATAAATTCATCACAGATACCGAACACCAACGAATAATCAAACGTGTCCACTCGACGCCGACTCGATGACGTCTAAAAATTTGACCACCTTTTGAAGCATCAGAAGAGAAAAATTTCCCCTCATTAAAACACACGCGCGCACGCTCACACGCACTTAAGAAATGGTGAAAGCGTACCTCCGGTACGAGCACACGAAATCCTGGGGCATCATCTGCTCGCCCGACGTGAACGCGTGCTATCACGAACAGAGTACTACTACCAGTACGACAAAACAATCATCGACATCGAAATTCCTCTTCACCGCCGCCGGGGAAACGATAAACGTGTTCGATTGCTCGCAGACGACTTCAACCGGACACGTCCGCAGAAAACTGTTCGCACCGAAAACGTACCACTCGTCGGATGGAAGTTACGTGGCGACTGTACCGAGAGTGACCGCGATCGCGTGCTCGAGAGACGGTCGAGTCGTCGCCGGCGGGTTTAGCGACGGGTCCGTCAGGCTGTGGCGAAAGCCGTTGAAAGGAGTGCTTTTCTCGTCGGCGTCGAAGGCGGCACGGGGGAGGCAAAAGGGTGGAGACGAAGATGAATATCCCGGAGATGACCTCGATGAACTGTATTCGAGCGATTTTGAGGACGACGAGGAAGAGGAGTTGGAACATTGCACGAGTTCGGTGTTGTTTCGCGGTCATAAATCCGCGGTGAGCGCGTTGGCGTTTACCGAGGACGGGACGGTGTTGGTTTCCGGAGGGAGGGATACGGACGTGGTCGTTTGGGACGCGTTAGAGGAGAAAGGTTTGTTTCGTTTGAAAGGACACCGAGGTCAAGTGACGAGCGCGGTTTTCGTGACGAACGCGACGGCAGATGGCGGGAAAGGGAAGAAGGCGAGGAAGAAATCGAAGAAGAAGAAGAAGAAGAAGAAGGACGAGAACGAGGAGATGGAGGACGACGAGAACGAAAACGAGGACGAGAATGATAACGACGTAATGGTGAAGAAAAGTAGCGAAGATGCCATCGCGTCGTCAAATTTCACAAACGTAGCGCTTGTGACGACATCGAAAGACGGGTTCGCGAAGGTGTGGGATTTAATCGGCCAAAGGTGTTGTCAAACGCTGTCCGGTTTTGGAGGTGAGTGTTGGGCGTCCGCGTATAGCAAACACGTGGTCGTGGACACGAATAGCAGTAACGATAGTACTAATCATAGCAACGACAAGACAAAATATGGCATCGTTGCCATAGCTGGCGTGGAAAGAGAGATTAAATTTTATTCCGTGTTTAAAGGCGTGCAGAAGGATTCGTTCCTGCGTCGTCGACAGCGCGTCGAGGAAGAGGCGGACAACGACGACGACGACGATGAAGACGATGAGACGAAACAGGCGCGCGAGAACATTTTAGACCGAGCGTTGCGTTTACGCTTCATCGGCTCTTTCGCGAAGGAAGCGCGAAGTCGGACGATTTCGATGCAATTCTCAAACCTCGGCACGGCGTTTGGCGTACAGAGCGTAGGGAAATCGATCGAAATTTACGACGTGAAGAATGCGGAGGAGATTGAAAAGAAACGGAAACGAAGATTGAAACGGCGTCGCGAGAAGGAGAATATCAAAAAGTTAAAGTTAGAAGAACAGAAACGACGAGACGAGGACAGTGATGACAATAACGATGACGACGAGGACGAAGACGAGGACGACGAGAATAAATTCAACGCGAAAGACGCGTTTGAGTTATCTTCCGTCGTTCGCCCGACGGGTAAATCTGTCGCGCCGTTTGCGTTTCAACCGGAAACTATGGATTCACATTTGTCAAAATCTGTATCCTTAGCCATCTGTCTCGATTCAAACGCGATTGAAGTGTACGATATCGCGGACGTTTCTGCGAAGAAAGACCCGAGCGTTAAAGAGGCAAAGAAACGGTCCATGGCGCGACCGCCTGGACACCGCGCGGATGTTCGCGTCATCGCGTTATCTCCGGATGAATCTTTCCTCCTCTCCGTCTCGCACTCGGGTGCGAAAGTCTGGGACGCGGATACTGGTAAATGCGCGCGGACGATTGAGTCCGGGTACGGAACGTGCGCGTTCTTTGCCCCGGACGGACGAAATGCCGTCGTCGGAACAAAAGATGGCGGCTTAGAGATTATAGATTGTCTCGCCGGAACGAACTCGGCGTCGTTGCCCGAAGACGAAGAGAAGAAAAAAAAAAGAAAAAAAAAAAGCGAAGGAGGAGAAGACGACGACGACGAGAAAGAAGGAGCAAACGAGAAAGGTAACACAGATATCGTCGATCCGTTGAAATCGGCGCACGAAGGTCCAGTCTGGGGCATATGCGCTTTACCGGATGAGTCTGGTTTCGTAACCTGTTCCGGCGATAAGACGATCAAGTTTTGGGAGTGGACGCTCGTCGCCGCGAATAGAAAAGATAAGAACGGCATGAAGAAACTCACCGCGACGCACTCAAAGACGTTACAAATGGCCGACGACGTTTTGAGCGTCTCAATCACGCCAAACGGGAAACTGTTATCCGCGTCTTTACTCGACAACACGTTGAAAGTCTTCTTCGCGGACACGTTGAAGTTTTCGCTCTCCTTATACGGTCATCGATTACCGGCGCTGTGCCACGACGTCTCCTCGGATTCCGTCTTATTAGCCAGCGCGGGACAAGATAAAAATATTCGCATATGGGGGGTGGATTTTGGCGATTGTCATCGCTCCATCCACGCGCACGACGATTCTGTCATGGCGTTAAAATTCGTCAACAAAACGCACTACGCGTTTACGTGCGGTAAAGACAAACGCGTCCGGTATTGGGATTTAGATAAGTACGAAATGCTTTTGTCCATGGACGAACATCACATGGCCGTCTGGACGATTGCTATATCGACAACCGGTGCCTTTCTCGTTTCCGCCGGCGCCGATCGGTCCTTGCGTCTCTACGAACGCACCAGAGAACCTTTCTTTCTCGACGAAGAGAAGGAAAAAAGGTTAGACTCCATGTTTGAGGATAACGCCGGTGTTGAAATGGACGAGGAAGATCGCAGAAACAGCGAACGAGTAAACTTGGAAAACAACAACGGAGACAATACCGATGCACTCAACACGACCGTCGCAGAATCCGGCCTCGCCGGTCGTCGCACGATGGAAACGCTCGATTCCGCGGACAAAATCGCCGCCGCGGTGGATTTGGCAAAACACGAGCTCGAACGCGTCGCGGCGTACGAAAACGAAAAGCGACAAAGCGCGGACCCTTCCAAGATGCCACCTCTGAAACCAAACCCGCTCCTTCTCAACATGGAACCTCGTCAATACGCCTTGTACCAAGTCAGTCAAGTCCGTCCGGCTGAGCTCGAACGTTCCATCCTCTGCCTCCCGTTCCTTTACTGCCGCCTCCTCCTCGACTACCTCAAATACTGGCTCGAGCGAAACGAAAAAGTCGAACTGTGTTGCACGATGACCAACTTAATCGTCCGGTTACACTTCCAACAACTCGGCGCGACTCGCGAAGCTCGCGCGACCTTGGACGGTTTAAAACCGTTACTTCGATCCCGAGCGAAGGAGCGCTTGGACGATTTAGGATTTAACATCGCCGGGATGGAGATGATCGAACGAAGCGCCAAGGCGAAAGCGGATTTGACAAAATAGTAGTAGTAGTTTAAAACCAACAACAATAACAACAACAACATAATCAAATACAACAAATCTCGCCCACCATCTGCATCCCTCTCGCCCATCTCTCTCTCGTATTATTAGTAGTAGTAGTATTCGCTTGAAGTACATTTTTTCAGTACAAATCCGTCACTTTGTAAACAAAAATTAAGAAAAATGTCGAACTCCAACAGTTGTTTAACAACTCTGTTTTCCGGAGGAGGCGGAGGAGGCGGAGGCGGAGGATTCTTCTCTAAGAAGACGACGAAGAGAACCACGAGTTCTCGCGTAAACTCGAGGAGCGGCAATAGCAGCTCCTCCGAGCCGCCTTCGGGGCAGAGGACGACAGATTTGACGATGGGAAAAAGGATCGCCTTATTCGCCGCCATTGTTCCTACGTCGTGTTCGCTCGTGTTTCTCGCCTCGTGGGGCGGCGCTTTCCTCGCTCCACCCGCGGCGAACGCGAGAGAAGAAGAACGTTTTAGCGGTTCTACATCGTCGAAGAGAACATCTGCAAAAGGAGGGAGCAGTACGAACGTCGAAAATGAAGGAGAGATTCTGAGTGGGAAAATAAACCTCAACGGCCGAAGGTTGGTCGCCATCGGCGACGTGCACGGAGATTTTCCGGCGGCGATGAAAGCGTTGGAAATTGCCGGAGTCATGGACAATAAAGGCGAATGGATCGGGAAAAACACGGTCGTGGTACAAGTCGGGGACGTGATGGACCGAGGGCTTGCGGAGTTGGCCATCTTTACGAAGTTTTTGAGATTGAAGAAGAAAGCGATGAAGGAAGGCGGGGACGTGATTGTGATGAACGGGAACCACGAGATTATGAACGTGATGGGGGACTTTAGGTACGCCACGAATGGGGCGTATTTAGAGTGTGGGACGTACTTGAAGAAGATGAAAGAGAAGGAGGAGAGTAGTGGTAGTGGTGATAAAGGTAGTAGTAGTGCTAATAGTAACAAGGAGAACGCCTCTCCGGATAGTAATAGTACCAACGAGAGTAGCAACGAGAGCGAGAAATCACCGCTGAAAAAAGCCTCCGAGCAGTTTCAAAACGAAGACCCGGTGATACAAGGCGTTCGAGCTCGACGGGAGTTGTTCCAACCGGGTGGCGCGTTTGCGATGAAGTTGAGCAAACACCCGACGGTGTTGCAAGTTGGAGACACGATTTTCGCGCACGCCGGAGTCAATCAGAGCCACGTGAAGTACGGTTTCGATAGGATTAATCGGGAAGTATCGCTGTGGATGCAAGGAAAAATTAAGAATCCACCAGATTACATCGTCGAAAGCGAAGGTGTCGTTTGGACGCGAGAATACGGAGGGAAAGATGCCGGCGTGAAGTACGAAGCGGAGGCGTGTCGACGATTGAAAAGCGCCTTGGCGTTGACTTCAGATCCAGAGGCGAAAAGATTAGTCATTGGTCACACGCCACAAACGACCGGGGTAAATTCTGGGTGTAAAGGTGCAGTTTGGAGAGTTGATGTCGGCGCGAGTCGAGGTATTTATGGCGGGACGGTGGAGGTTTTAGAAATTAAAGGCAGTCGCGTTCGGGTTCTCTCTTAAATGATGATGACGTTCAATTTACAATATTAAAACTACCACTATCAATAATATTTTTATCACAACATGTTATTTATATCTATCGTATCTGCTACATCGTATCTGTTTTACCTGCTACGTCTTTATTCTCACGCGAATAATTTCGCGAACGTTACTGGCGCCGTCCATAATCTCTTTTACCACGTCGCAAGATAAAGACGTTTCGTCGCACAACTGCATAAAAGTCGCGGTCGAACCGCCGACACCGAAATAGTATCTCTTCGCGGCGACGAGCGCGATGGCGTTTTCGTTTGCATTCTTTTTCAAGCAGTGATGAATAACTTTAGCCAGCTTTTTCGCATCGTCTACGTTATAAATTGTATCGGAGGTTAAAATCAAATCGAACTCGTCCTTCGACAAGAACGCCTCCGATTGCTTTTTTGAGGGCGCTGCGACTAAATCGTCCCAATCGCCGGCTAAAAACGTGCACTGTTCGCACACCCCGTTCATTCTCGCGTTCGGTATCGTCACTTCTGTCAAAACTTCTTCGTTATAATCCGCTAACGTGCACAGAAGAGTAGTATCCTTACCATCTTTCTCCATCTTTTCGTGCGCCATCAAACTCGCGATGCCGGGCACGCCGTGGCCGCATCCCAGTTCCAACACTCGAAACGATTTCGACGTCGACAACGTCACCATCGCCTCCACCACTCGTTCTCTCACCACATACTTCGTCAAATCAATCGCGCACTCCCACAGTTTCAGCCCGCCTTCGTATTTACCTTTCACCAAATCGTGCGACGCCAACGAATACGCAGACGCAGACGACGGGGGCGTCTTTGCTCCTTTCGCCGGCTTTTCGTTGTTGTTCTTACAAACCGCATCCAACGTCGGCACGCGCATCCGCACTTCCTCTTTCCCCAGCGGCGGTATCTTTTTCTCAATCGATAACATCAACACTTTTGCTCCTTTCTCTTCTTCGTCTGAGGAAAATATCTCAACCGTTTCCTTGTCCACGGCTTTCGCAAAGACGGGTTCGAAAACATCTTTCGAGTACACCTGTTTCGCCTCTGGCTTTTGTTGCATCGTCGTCGTTGTTTCGTTTGCATTCGTTTCCGTCCTCTTTTCCTCTTTTCCTCCTCCTCCGGAAGAAGAAGAAGAAGAGAAAAAGTTGAACGCAAACGAATTAGTCGTTTCCCCGTCGTCCATTCTTCTTCTTCTTCTTCTTCTTTAAAACCTCCTCCTCTCAAAAAACGACAACAAAAACTTCATCGACATCAACTGAACACGCGCCTTCTTCTTCGTTCGTTCGTACATATAGAGAGACAGAGAGAGATTAACTCATCATCGAATACTAATTTGTGTCGTGTAAAACTTTTTTTCTCTCCCTTCTTCTCGACAGTAAAATTTTAGGGTTTCTAACCCTAATTCACCAATCGTCTCATTTTGCTTTTGTTTCTTGGGAAAAGAGAAAAGACGTCACAGACACAAGTAAACCCAATCGACGTGAATACACATTACCCTTTCTCTTTCTTTTAACAGAAATAATACAAGTGAATACATACATAAACAATGCAAAACGCGGCGAGCAAAGTGAACGTCGCCGCAGCCACCGGCGCCATCCAAGGCGTTCTCGGTCTCGGCGCGGTCTCTTACGGCCTGTACCACTCCTTGTTCAACGTGGAAGGCGGCCACCGGGCGATTGTCTACAATCGCGCGGTCGGTATCAAAGAAACCTCGTACACGGAAGGGACGCACGTAATGATCCCGTGGATAGAACGGCCGATAATATACGACGTGCGATCGCGAGCGCACCAAGTGAGCTCGACCAGTGGGAGTAAAGATTTGCAGATGGTGAATTTAAGCATACGAGTGTTAACGAGGCCGGATTCGAACAAATTGCCGCAAATTTACCGAGAGTTGGGGACGGATTTTAACGAAAGAGTGTTACCGAGTTTAATACACGACACGTTGAAATCGGTGGTGGCGCAACACAACGCGTCGGAGTTAATCACGAAAAGAGAAAATGTGTCGTTACAGATTAGGAACATGTTGATTCAACGCGCGAAGACTTTTCACATGATATTGGACGACGTTTCGATCACGGCGTTGACGTTTGGGAGAGAGTACACGGCGGCGATCGAAGCCAAGCAGGTGGCGCAGCAAGACGCGGAGAGGGCGAAGTTTATCGTGGAGAGGGCGAGGCAGGATAAGAAGTCTGCGGTGATTAGAGCGGATGGTGAGGCGAGATCGGCGAAGTTGATCGGGGAGGCTATTAGTACGAATCCGGCGTTTTTGACGCTGAGGAGAATCGAAGCCGCGAGAGAGATTGCGGAAACGATGGCGAGATCGAATAACCGCGTGATGTTGAACGCGGATTCGTTGTTGTTGAATTTAGCCGAGGAGAAAGTCACTCAAGGAAAGCATTAGAAAGAGTAACAACAGTATAAAAATTGATGAGAGAAAACGAGAGTCCCCACGACCGATTAAATATAACGACGAATAATAATAATACCCTTACGGAGACGACTACAAACGGTCGACGATTGGTTCTTTTAATTCGCCAGACAAATTTTGCAAAAAAAAAAAAAATTTAAGTAAAGAGAGGAAGGAGCCCGTAACTTAAGAGCCCGGCTCGAGAAAATTTTTACACGCAAGACGGCAGAGAAAAAAAGAGGCGAAAAAAAGAGACGAGAGGCCTTTCAATTATCAAACGAGAGTGTACCAAAAAAAAGACCCAAAGCGTACGCCGATATTCATATCTGTTGACGGTATAAATTTCGCTTCTTTTCGATTACATGAGTTTTGTCAGTTCTTGATTTTTTTGGCCTGCTCGTAATTCAATTCCCCGTTTTTTGGGTAGGTTTCCTGAAACTCACCAGGCGTTTATTGGCTAAAAATTCGCCAGACGAAAAAAAAATATTTTCCCCTCAAAAAGCAGAATATTTTCTCGACAAACGGTCGAATTTTTAAACCACATCTCCTATTTTTATTCATTTTTTACGGGAAAAAAACTTATCTTGACGATCGGAATAATTGGCGTCATTATTCTACTCCGGACAACAAAGAAGGCGCGCGTGTGTTTCTGGCGCAACCTCAAAAAAGAGCGAAGAACGAGTGTGGCTCGATACGGGATCGCGACGAGGAGGAAGAGAGGATGAGTCCGACACACGTTCAAAACTTGTTCCGTCCAACGAGGGCGGCGTTGGGCGTGGGAGATCTTTTCTTCTTTTTGTGTGCTTTTTTTACAACGATGGTATCGTTCTCATCGGTGGCGACGTCTGCAGCTTTACCTCAAATCGATGAGATGTGGCCGGGTGAAGCCGGGATCTTGGGAGGAGGGAGGTTCTTCTTGCTGACTTGGGATTCGCACGGAAAGTCGTTGTTACCTCAAAACAACCAATCGGGAACGGAGGTTTTTCAAAAACAAGTGGTGATTCGCACGATTGTGGACGACGACAACTCGAGGAAAGATGCCAACTGGCTTCATTATTTATCCACTGCAGACAAGCTCGTCTCCATACCACCAGCACAGACGACCGCGATCGATGGTCTTTCCCGCGATAATCTCGAAAAGGTGCTCTCTCTCTGCGGTGATCGCAATCAAGGACTGCAGGTCTTCATAGACAACAAAAAAGTGGACATATCTTCCTATAAGAATAATAAATGGACGAGGCGTTATGTTTCCATTGAGCGTACACCTTTTATCTCGGATGTTAGACCACGGGAAGTTAAGCCGGGCGATATTATCACAATTTTTGGACGCACGTGTGTGGCTGACGAATGGGAGATTGATGGGGAGACGTCCCTCGAACGAGAAGAAAAATTCAACGCTTCTGATTCTGATTTTGACGAAGCTCGAACGAGATTCGGACTCGCCGATATGATTCGTGTCATAGTTGGCGATTCGATCATCTGCGAGACCAAAGATCCGGATACAGGTATTTATTATCGTTCTTCGAACAGGAAACGAAGCCATGGGTGCTCTGACAAAGGATGGTTCCAGTGCCGCATCCCCGATGATGTTCCAGCTGGAAAGCATAATCTTAAATTTGAAACAATGTTTCAAGGTAATTCTTTTACACTGGCTGAAGGATATCGATGGTCCCAAAATAACGCGAGCGAGAGTTTTTCTCTTACTGTGCTATCGACCTCAGAACAACAGTCTGCAAAGCTTCATGAAATTTTGATCTCGGGCGAAGCTGAACAAATCAAAACTCTGAACGTCGTAGGGACTGGGATGAATGCGTCGGATATCGATGTTTCATACGGAGGTAATCCATGCACAGTGCAATTTTCCAACTATACAAATACCATTTGTAATGTTAACACATCTACATCACCGATGATGCCAATCCTCGGACCCATAGGTTGGCTTCGAGAGCGTTGGGTGTTTCGAAAAAACGGAGAACCTCTGACTGGATCGTCGTGGTATGAGCCACTTGGTTTGAGTTCTTCGAAGAGACCTGATGTCATAATGGATAAATTACAGCTGATTCTCGATGGAACAGATCAATACGAGGATGGATATGATGCTGTGCGTGTTGCAACCCTTATACCCGGTGCGCATACACTTTCGCCTCATGATGGTGAATCATCTTACTTGAACGGGCCTAGCAACGCCGGCGTTTCTAAAGCCTCAACCAATTCCGTTTTTGAACGCGTGAGTGGAGTTATGAACGCCACGTTAAGTGGTCGTATTCGCATACGATTAGAACTCAACATACAAAATAAAAAAAATCAACATGCCATGGACGTGAGAGTTTGCAAAGGAAACGAAGCTCCTCTTTCTAATAATGATTGGCTCTTAAAAGAACATGCATTATCGGTAAGTGATCTGCGGAAAAAATACGCACGTACCGATTGGATCACAGTGGAGGAGGGTGAAGCATACTACATCGAGTTTCTCATCCAACACGAATTCGATGTTTCATACGTAGGTGAAAATGTTCGAGAAGGTGGCTTTGATTCTTGGTTCGATTTTTCATACTTTGCAAACGATACGAGAGGCGCGGTTAAAGTTCTTGATGATTCGGAAGAAATAACGCGCCGCGCTCGAAGTAATGGAGATTATATTTTGCGCAGCAGTGTAATTGCGACAGATCAAATAACAATTAAACATCGTAAGTCTCATTCACGCACATATGAACTGAGACTCTGGAATTATAGCACTCCCATTGTGATAAATGCCAAGGAGAGTAATCCTGAGTCATCGATCAAAAGAAGTATTCGAGAGAGTTTGGCATGGGCAACATGCAACCCGACTGGGTCACAAACAGACATAAATCCGGATGTACTTCATGACTTTCATCCTTTTGATGTCAAACGTCGCTGGATTTCAAAGGATAGTTCGAGTATGTTTACTTCCAGTAAAAATACTTTTTTGGCAGACGTACTCAAAGCCGGTGGTGCGCGTGGTGCTTCGATCGACTACAGCACAGCGTACTGCGGAAGTATGAGTCAAAGAATCAATCTTAGTCTGTTACCCGCAGGAAGAATAATAGCCCCTCCCGAAGCGAATCTTTTTTGGTCTGGTGATTTACATCCGTATTTGAACTTTGCAACGAAAATATCCCCGGGTTCCCGAGCAACTCTGATAATACACGTCTCAACTGGGGGTCAAAGCAAGACGTGTGCAATACTCTTAACTCACACGTTGGATGAAAGCTCTGCTAACATTCAGCATCGTGCATGTATTGACTTGAGAAGTGTTGTTAATTCAAACGGTGAGTGGCAATTTCATTCAATCAACTGGCGCGAAGCGCTCAGCGGTGAGGGCGACTACGCTACTGAATTTATGAAACAGACACCTTTCTACGATACTTCTGAAACTGTAACCTTGCAAAGTTTTGGTATTGGTGCACAAGTTTTTCTGAGTGGATGTCCAGATAGCCAGCGTTTGGCGGACTCGTATGTTGGAGATTCTGACAGCGAATTGAGTGGAACGATGTGGATTGACTCCGTATCTGCAACGGGTACACAGTTCCATCCGAACCGCACTTTAGTTGATCGAATACTGTTGGGTAACATGACGGAAGGAAACGGAGAGGGAATAAGTGATATCGACGTTTCTTTTAATTATGAGAACCAGAGAAAAAAATGTCGGCGATATTGTGATTTAAGCATCTCGTTGCGTCGAATTGAACAGTGCGTGGATACTTCGAATCCTTCAACTGCCGGGTCATTTGCACCTTATGTGTCCCCCACAGACTACGCGCCATATGTTACGTTGCAAATTCGAGATTCAGTTCAAACCCGAGCAGATGTGGGAAATTTACACTTTTCAATTGGAGGACAAGAGGTATCTCTCGCAGCAAATGCTGATACATCAGAAATAAAAACTAAACTTTTGGATGTTATTGGGGGAATCGATTCTACAGGTATCTCTGTAACGGAAGTTCCAGATTTGTTTGACGTTTGCGGAGTAAAGGCGCACCGCGTTCGTATTTCGCATGCTTCAGATTTAGAGCAACCACAATCGTTTCTTGAAACGGGAAGTGTTTTAAAAAAGTTCTGGTTTTGCAAAGAACGTGGCTTGGCTGTCAAGAAATATGTATGCTCAAAGGAGTTCTGGAGGCCTGGAGGTTTGGCATTCTGATTCGAATGATAATTTTGTTCTAAAAACTAAAACTGATCCGTCTATGAATGGGTATAAATGTGATGTCCCTGGAAGACACGGGAACGCACGTGTATTCGACTTGAGAGATGCGGCTGCCACCGAGGATGCTTGCATTGATGCGTGTGAATCGGACGATCAGTGCGTAGCCTTCTCTGCCATCTTTGGATCTTGGTGTATTGGTTGCAAACTTCATCTGGATACATTTCATAGTCCTGAAGTCGTCGCTTATTCGAAATTGATTCGGCCGAAAACTGTTGGAGAATTTGTTGCGAACGACGAGTCGCCTTTTCAAAACACCGGTTACGTACCGCTTGGAAGTTCTGCTGCGGAACTCAGCATTAGACCAAGATTCAAATCAAGCGAAATAAATCTTACGACAGCTGTTGTGCGCCAGAATGATATCGTGTTACCATGCGAGGTTTCAGCCGATTTCATTGAATATGAAAAATCGGATTTAAGTTTTGATGGTTATGGCATGGTAAGTGGCGATGTTTCTTGTGCCTTGGGTAAGATGGTAAACAGCACTTTTGGTACAAATAGCCTTCGAAGAAAACTTCTCTCTCAACTTGGTGATGATAATGTTGAGAACGAAGAGTTTGCTTCGGGTTCAAAAAGTTTCACAACTACAAACTCTCTATTTCCAGGTGAGGACACATGGGCAAAGCGTGACCTTGCGATGTCAGACTCTGAAATTGAAAAACTCAAAGTCATTTTCCCAGGATACGACGGGGAAGTTAAGACGTATGGCGAAATATCTGCTCTCAAAAGAAGGAGCCTGTTGAACTTGGACGATTCGATGTCCAATTCGACAACTGGAACATCTTTATCTGAAGGACGATTCAGTAACTCAGCAATTTGGGGTGGTACTGTTCCAACCAGTAATAGCACGAGCATCATTTACATCCCGGAGGGTTTTACACTTACCTTGGACGTATCAAATTTGTACTTTAGAGTGTGGATCATCGAGGGTACGCTTAAATTTGATCCAACAATGGACATAACAATGGAAGCTGAATATATAATTGTTAACGGCGTCAATGCGCATTTCACGATAGGAAGTTCCGATGCCCCCTATGATAAGGAAGCGAAAATCAAGCTCCACGGACACTGGAGATCTTTAGGTCTCCCAAAATTTGGGGTTAAAGTCATTGCGATGACGAGTGGTCGTCTCACATTTTATGGCAAGCCAGTGGTGCCTTGGACTTTGCTCGAAGAAACCGCGAATGCAGGTGGCAACACTCTTCTTGTCAGGGGGAGTGACCTCGCATCACAAGGTTGGGCGGCGGGCAAACGCATTACCGTATCGTCGACAAATTTCGGCCGTGGAGAAAGAAATTGTCGCATGGACCGAAATGACTCTTGTGAGCCTGAGAAACATGAAATACAAAGCGTGACCTCTGACTCAGCTGCGAACACGACTACTATTCAACTCGTAAATCCGCTTCAATATACTCATAAGGGCGAGTCTATAAATATCCCTGGCGCACCCAGTGATAAAACTGTGGAGCAGCGCGCAGAGGTGATACTTCTCTCGAGGAACATAAACGTGTACGGAACAGACGTTGAAGGGTTTGGAGCTCATACGATGATGCTTTCAGGACAAATGGTGCTTGAATACGTTGAATTTGGGCCTAGCGTTGGTCAGGCTTTCCAACTCGGAAGATACGCCGTTCACTATCACACTCCCAACGAGAAGATGTTTAAGAACGGCTTGACGGAATCCTCCGATCCAAAAATGCAAGGTGCAAGCCAGGCGTTGAGTCACATGAAGGGATGTTCCGTGCATCATTCCTTTAATCGTGCGCTGACTGCTCATGGGTGTTACAACCTTACCATTGAGAGCAACGTTGCGTACAACATTCTTGGACACGCTATGTTCGTCGAAGATGGTATTGAAATGCACAACACGTTCTCCAATAATGTCGTTTCTTTGGTGCATCGTTCGTTTTCGTTGTTGAACACGGATCAAACGCCAGCCGGTTTTTGGATCACGAATGCAAACAATCGATTTACTGGAAATCGCGTGTCTTCGAGTCACCAGTTTGGATATTGGTATGATCCACCAGAACATCCAACAGGTCCATCGGCTGATGTTAAGAACGGACCTCTAGAATTACCCACGCTTGAGACTCGAAAACAGCCTCTCCTTCAATTTGAGAATAACGTTGTTCATTCGTGCGGAAGCCACGGGGTTTGGATAGACAGAATTAATTACGAAACAACGCACGGCAGACAAAATATGAAGATTGTTGGTACGCAGACGTGGAACAACAATGGGCAAGGAATTGGCGTCGTGACTGATACTGGACACTTGCATCTCATTGACACTGTTGCCATGGGTAATGTTGTTGACATTGGGTACACAAAGTCTACAGCAGACACGTGGGCAACTGAATCTAATGGATGGGAGGGTAATCTGGTTCTCAACGCTTATTTACGAGGAGATGAATTGCGTTCAACAACAGCAATTGGAGCCCCTCACGGTGCGTGGGTTACTTTTAAAGATGTTTTGATCAGTAGCTATAAGAAATCTAAACGGCCAATACACCATTGCCTGACTTGCAAATCTTGGAAGGGGGGAATGGAAGTTCGGTTCAAAAATATAAGTTTCGTCGACAGCGACCTGAAAAATGATGGTACACAAAGACCACGTATTTACTGGCAAAATGACTACCACTCGAACATTTTTTACGACGCAGATGGAAGTTTATCAAACTCTAGTGGACCGGTGTGGGTACATTCTCTCGCGAACGTCACGAATTCTACGCTGGGGCACTTTCCTCCAGAATATTGCGAAAGAAGTCATGTTGTGGATGGTGTAATTTGCAATGCAACTTTGGTCTCTATGCGTGAGATCCAATTCCGAAACATCATACCCATGACAGCGATTCCAATCACAATGGAAACAGGTATGAACCAAGTCGCACCAAATGCAGTTTTCTACCATTACGATCATGCGGGACGACGAGTTAATTGGCACATGACTTTGGTCATGATGAAGAACACCACGACCTCACCGAAAATTGTTCACGATTTAACTTTCGACGCAATTGCAGCGCATGCGGACGATCCCGACGCTTGGACTGCGGAAGTCCGTGAACTCCGCGAGGATGAGTGGGCTGTTTTACGTTTCCCAACGAATCGGAATCCATGGAAGTATAAAATAGCGGGAAGAAAAGATGCGGCGACCCATCCCGTGAACAGCTATGATAAAAAAACCTTAAATTATGATAATTCTTCCCTTTCGTGGTCATTCAATCGTCACGGTTCTTACTTGTACGTACCAAACCCCGGATCGGATTCAAGTGGTAATCTTGAAATCATGGTTTCTGGTAGAAAAGGAGATGAAACATTGAATAATCTTGGTGGTGGATACTCAACGTGTTCGAATGTGAGCGATTTCACATTAAAAAAAGTAAAATTTCACGGGAGATCGATTTCCAAGACTCCTCCATTTCCCGAGAGCTCCATTATCGTTGAACGAAATTCTTCTATCTCCGAGGTCAGGGAGTTCATAGCCGCGATACAAGCGGGAGAACACTGCAAGATGGTTCTTTTTCGTATTCGGAGAGATGCCGCTTCGAGGTGTATTGTCGAACAAAGTGAAGCTGGATATGAGACTACCCGGGAATGTGTAAGTGCCCAAATTGAAGCACATTGGAGTTCCAAAAGGAGTCAAAACCTTGCACAAGTCTGGAACTTGAACGGTTACGGCATAAATACATTATATTATACAAAAAGTGGCGACGATGGTGAGAAATCTTTGAAGATTCTCCGCGACACGACAAATTATTTCTACAGAGAGAGTGCCGATATCCGCTACGATGGTACTACGGATGCTGCACCAGTTTGTGATGGTAACTGTGACAGCTCTACAAAATTGTCCATGAATATGAAACGTTTCGATTGTGCACCAGACGACCCCGTAGGTTGCCTTGATGTAGCCGTAACACCGAGGAATTGCTTTGACGATTATTCACATCCCGCTTACGATCCGAAACCCAGGGAATTCAAGTGGTGCGACACAATTGTTTTTGATGATGGTGAGTGGAAACCACCCGGAGAAGGGGATGATGTTGTTATTAAGGCTGGCTGGACTGTAGTTTTAGACTCAGAATGTAACGAGACGAACATTACCAGACATGTTGATTTGTATGGTTCTCTCGTGATCCGTGATCCTGGTTTTGATAATACTGTTGTGCTCAGGGCAAATACTATTCATGTCGCAGCTATATCTGGATACTTGGAAGCGGGAACTCTAGAAAATCCAATCTCTAATGGTAATGTTCGTATTGAATTATACGGTAATCGAAAATCACATGCGCGTTTTGGCTACGGTCTGGAGACCAAGTACATCGCTGTTTTTGGCATATTAAAATTGGTTGGGCGATCTCCACGATTAGCAGAAGATGATAAATCAACATATCCTCACACTTGGGGCACGCTTCAATCCGACGCTCGCTTGGGAACAAATACTATAACGATTGAATACCAAGTCGCGCGTGCTTGGGATGTCGGTGATGAATTGCTGTTAGGTGGAGGTACGCCTTTCGATACACCCGTTACGGCGGAAGTTTGGAATTCAACTGATACATGCGAGGTGATTTCGATTCATCACCGTGAAGATGAAGAGATTTCTGAGGTAGAGTGCAAAGAAGCTTTCAAGTTTGACCACACTGGCCCTGTGGAAGTTGCTAACGCTGAATTCCGAGGTTTACCAGTGACGTGGATGGGTAAAACGAATACGCAGAATAATAGAACTGGTCATGTTTCTATAGTTGGAATGGAAGACGACTCTAATGCTCTGAAAGATGAAAATTATGGTGCGACCGTTCACGTGTTTTCAGTCAAGCGTCGTGGAGCAAGACCTAGTAAAAGCCAGATTAAAGAAATTCAAATATCAAATGCCGATAATCCAGAGAAAGCTACGGAAGTTTTGGCAGGTGAAAATTTTGATCCACCCAACTTATGTCAAGGCGCCCAGGGATCTGCAGTTATAGCGAACACGCACTTTTCTCACTGCGGACAGCGCCATTCCGATCGCGCTTGCTTAAATTTTAATGCAGGACGTGGCACTGAATTTAATGTTGTTGCAGTCTTGAGGAGCGTAGGAAGCGCTGTGGCACTTGTCCACAATAACACATTTACGAATACGTACAATTTCGGCATTAGAACGAAGACAGCACACGGCCTGAAAATATATGGTAATTCAGTTTCGAATGCTTATCACGGCGGGTTCAGTATTGACGGGTGGAGCAATTCCTTTGTCGACAACGCCGCCGTGCGTTTGTTAGATGATGTGAATATCCCTTTGCACGATATTGGGGCTATTGGAATACAACTAACTGGAGGACGTGGCGAATGGCGAAGAAACGTCGTCGCATCAAGTCAGTGGACGGGATTAAAAATTGATGGCTCATTTTGCAATGCAGATGGAGAAAGTCAAAGTCTTGATCTGCGTGCCTATGGGGCGAAAATTGGCCTTACTCTGTTGGGTGGGGAACAATCGAAAGTCACGCGCCAGCCCTCCGAAGCTTATGGGAGGATTAGGTGTCGAAGATGGAATGATATTGAGCTACGTGGAATGCACTATTATGGTATTCATGCTGGAACATATAGCCTAAACACTGCAGTTCACTTGCGGCGCGTTAATATATTTGACGCAGGACTCGGTGTTGCGCTTTGGTTGTACAATGGTGGTTCCAGTCGTGATAGGGCGGGTAACCGTGCTCACCACGCGAAGATATTTGACTCCGTTATTGCCGGCAATAATATGCGATGCACCAACGATGGTGTTGGATTTCCTGCATTTTATGCGAAAGTAGAACCGTTCCGACCCGATCAATTCGTTGGAACACCATCGCGTTTTGGAGGCTCAAAGCTGGAGAACGTGACGTTTGCAAATTTTGGGCAATGCATGGGTGGTAGAAATTATGCGATTGTTAACAGTATGTCTCGAGCGCGATATAGATGGGTCTACGAAGACGTTGCGAATCCAGTCGAGGTTGAATCTTTAATTTTTGTCGACACATCCGTGGCGAGTCGGTTGTTCATGGTGAAGCCAAGTAGAGGTAAAATTCAAGGTACGAATGCCGCTCTACATTCTTGCGCTCAAATGTATTGCGATGGCCATCGGAATACTTTCGTGATTGACAATGATGGATCACTGACAGGGAGCGATGCGGGAACAGTGATTCCTGAGAATGAAATTGGATGGTTAGACAGTCTGGCATACGTTGATCCGTCAGGCCGTGAAACACTCGAAGATCTCATTCCATATACGGCGCAGTACAAAACCGATGGAACTAGAATCCAACCTCTGCGTGGAAGTACACAATTATACGATGAAGCTGGTTTATATCGCAACGAGGAGCGATGCACTTTCAATTCATTGTGGCAGGCGTATTTGTGTCCTGGGCTCAAGCATCGACAGATTGTAATTGAATCGATGGACTCCGACCAAATGAACCGTCGGATCGCACCGATGTCCCTCATGACGGAAACGCCCCATTTGAGTGGTTCGAAGCGATACATGTCTCTTTACACTGGTCCAGCGCTGTATGAAGCGGGTTGGGCGGGTAAGATTTCCCGTTACTCAACCATATGGGCCACAGGACACGTTGGTGCGACGCACACAATACATTTTTCGAGCACGAACCCGAAACAAACGCGCCTGTCGATGTATGGTGCCACGAACTCGGAACGTGCACACATTAAATTGTACTATGGAACATCTAATCGAGTCGACGTTTTTGTTGACGGGAACTTGGTTCCTCCTCTGGCAAATATTACGTTTGAAAATACAGATGATAAACCCGATATTAGTTCTCAGGGTTTGTTGGAAAATTTAGACCATGGTGCAAACTTTTACAACAGAATCGAAGGGTACCTTGAACTTGTACTTCGAGGTTCCAGGTCTGTTGATATTATAATTTCGAATCAAATTGTTTTGTCGCTTGAAGTGACTGTTACGGATGATGAGTTTTACGCAACTGGAATTGATGGCCTCGTGAGAAACGTTGCTCTTTTGCTCGGGATCTCGGAGGATAGAATCGCCATTGCGGGTAATTTTGCATTGGGAGGTGATAGAAAAAGGCGACGCAGAGGATTGCTTTCTGAAACTAAAAAAATAGAAATCATCATTTCAGAGGATACGTCTTCTTCTATAATTCGCAAGGAATCAGACAGCGACGAAGATGATGTGGAAACATACGTTTCCGTGAATGAAGAAGTGAGCCGCAACTCAACTTTAGAGCTCGATAATTTTACGAGGACGTTTGAATCTGCGAGTATTTCAGATCTCATGGAGAATGTTACAGGCGCAGGTTCGTCGTCTTCAAATGTGGTTGTGGAAGAGGAGGCGGATATTATAATCCCTGGATGGACCTGCAACGATCCGACGCCGGGTTACGGTTATGGCGACGGTCAATATTGCGATTGTGATTGCGGAATATTAGACCCTGACTGCGATTTCAGTGCAGATGTCAAAACGAAACTTTCAAATATCGCGTTTGTTCGAGGTTGCGAAAGAACCGTTGAAATTAATGCGAGTTCTGGGAAATCGATTATGGATTTTTGTAAGAGCACGTCCCAAACTGTTTCATGCCAAGACGTCGTGGATGAAGAATTGGAAGCGTGCGACAACTGGCCGTGTATGAGTCTTCCGTCTGATGAACTCAATT
>JACLAA010002881.1_pt1 | contig 34721 bp, 23 predicted proteins | sample 8027891 | NCBI WGS metagenome assembly JACLAA01 (sample SAMN15724900, study PRJNA655200) | protist metagenome | isolation source: fluorescence activated cell sorting (FACS) single amplified genomes of... | place: Spain: Blaines Bay Microbial Observatory, Mediterranean Sea | collected 2016-01-19 | reverse complement strand
TCCTCGATGCCTTCCTCGAGTACTTCACAGGCCTCTAACTTGCGGTCGAGCCTCACTAGCGATCGCGCGAGATGCAAGTGCCCCTTCGCGAAGTCCGGTTTGAGTTCCACAACTCGCCTCGCGTCGTCCGCGGCCCGGTCCCATCTCGACAGCGCTTGCAGACACGCGGACCGGTTTGAGAGATACACATGTCTTTGACCATCCGTGAGTTCCACAGCAAGAGTATACAACGCTAACGCCTCCTGGAACTTCTTCTGTTGGAATAGAGTATTTGCGGCTTTTTTGGCCTCCTCGGGTATCGTATCGTTCCCCAATACTTGTAGCTCGTCTGATGTCTCAAGAACGTCGTCCGGCGCATTGCCCAAAGCCTGGGCGGCCTGCTGCGGGTCATTCGTCTCTAGTAATGCAGTTACTAGTAACTGATGAGCTTCGGACGACTGGACGTCCAACCGAGCCGCTTTCCGCGCGTCAGTTATGCAAGCTTGCCAGTCTTTCAATTTTGACGCTGATCGAGCCTTCCCCAATAGCGATTCGACGTCGTCCGGCGCAAATCCCAAAGCGGCGGTGTACGCCGCATAGGCCGCGTCGAATTGATCTGCTGCATACGCCTCGTCGGCGGCGTCTCGTCTCTTGCAACAAGCTCCTTTCACAGCGTCCTTCAATCTGACGGAAGCCCGCTCGATGGCCTGCTCGAGCTTCTCGCACCTATCTAGTAACGCCTTCTTTTCTGACGGCGGTTTTTGACTGGAATCGATCTGCGCGGTCAATTTAGCTTGCGCGCCAAACAGTTTGGAGAGCGCGTCTCTCGCCTTGGCCAGCGTCGTGCGCGACGCGTCGCTCGAGATGTGGCCGGCGCAGGCGGCCATGGCCTCTTCCAGCGCGGTGCACGATCCTTCGAGGTCGTGGCCGTTGGTCTTGCGGTAGGCGGCGGCGGGGCTCGTCTTGTGGGCGCCATTCGTTGTTGGTGTTGTGGCACCGTCGCTGCCGGTCTCGGTCTCGGCAGACATCGTGCGGCGCTGCTGGCGCTCCCCTCGATCGAGCAGCGTGCCGCTCTCGAGCTCCAGGGGCGCCTCGCGTGCCGAAAGCGATGCTCGACTGGTGGAGGGGCTGGCGAAGGTCTCCGACAAAAGCAGAGTCGGCCACGAGGCCACACCTACGCAACACTAGGGCTGCGCGACGCAAAAAGAGGTCGACGAACCCGTTTTGAAAATCTTTACTGAAGTTTGCATTTTTGACGAGTTTCATCGAGTGCCAGAACCTTACAAAGGCTTCTAGTAGGCATTTGGAGTAGTTTGCTTGCACTCTTTCAGGCTCTTTTAGCAGCTTTTTAGCTTTGCTCGCCTTGCCTAAAAACGGCGGGAGTGCAGTTCACGGCCATCGTTTCGCAGCGTTTCGCATTGTTTCGATAGGTTCACGACCGCAGCAATCGCGCCGTGACTCGCTTTTGCCCGTGCGCTCCACACAGCAAGGGCACCCCTGTGCCCAGCGCTCAGAGCTCTCGCAACTCATCGCACAACTCGCAGTCGAGCTAATAAATGGGCCTCCGCCTCAGCATCGTCGGCGGCACGCTGGTCGCACGCTCTGCGAGGGCCTTCATGCGGCCAGTCGCGCGCCGCGCGATCACGACGAAGCGCACGGACTGGGCCGGCGAGGCGCGGAGCGTATGCAAGGGCGCGACGGAGGATAAACTAGAGGCGCTCGGCTACGCGCTGCCGCCGGCGTCGACGCCGAAGGGCTCGTACGCGATGTATTCTAGAGCGGGCGACACGCTGTTTCTCGCGGGCCACATCCCCGTGCGCCCCGACGGCTCAATCTGCACGGGTGTTGTGGGAAAGGATCTAAAGAAAACTCAGGGCACGGACGCGGCGCGCCTCTGCGGCCTCGCGCTCCTCCGGACGCTGAGCGACGCCGTCGGGCTCGACAACGTCAAACAGGTCCACAAATTGGTGGCCTTCGTGGCGTGTTCTGATGATTTTGAGAACCAACCTGGGGTGGTCAACGGCTGCTCCGACTTGTTGTTCGAGGTGCTCGGCGACCGCGGCGTGCACGCTCGTTCAGCAGTGGGCACGAACGCGCTGCCGCTCGGCGTGCCCGTGGAGATCGAGGCCATCGTCGAGGTAAAGGAGGGGTCGTAGGAGCTCGGGGTTTGTATATAGTAGAGTAGTTAGTCGATCATGATCATGGTAACGCGCAAGAGAGGTACATTTATTGTGTAAAGGTCGCGGCGGCGGCGCGCAGCTATTGCGGCCTAGAGCGATGGCAGATACGATGGGCGAACGTAAGCCTCGAGCACCACAGGCTAGTAAGATGTGAAACTCCTGGTACTAGAATTTGGGGCGCATAGCGGCAGGGCTTGCGGGCCCCGGTGCCCAGGCAAGCAGCCCCAGGGCGGAGGAACGCCTGGTGAGGCACCAGCAGCACCGCTCGAAGCTGCCCGACGAGCAAAAAGTAGCAAAAACGCTGGACGGGGCAGCCCTCTGGAGCTAGGGCAGCCAAAAGCAGCGCAGGAGCCGCGCGACCCGGCACGATGGGCCGCGCCAAAGGGCGCCGCCCTCAGAAGCCGAAGGTCGCCGAGATGCCCTTCGACTGGACCGATCAACTGATCAACGAGGTCCAGGAGTCGACGAATAGCACCAGCGCCTTGATGGAGAAATATGCTTCTGATCCTCCCTCGCCGGGCAAGTCCCAGCGCGAACGGCGGTGGGCGCCGCCCACCGCCGCCGCGCGGAAGAACCGGAGGCCTCGCACTTTGGCCGAAAAGCGTCTCGCCGCGGAACGCGCGACCTGCCCACTCGCGGAAGTCGCTTCTAGTGATACGCTATCTTGGCGTTTAGATGAGTGGTTCAACACGCCCCTTGGTAAACGGGTGGCGGCGTCTTCACCAGCATTACCGCTGGGGCCGTTTGTTGACGATGTGTTAAATGAACCGATCCGGAAGCGCTTCTCGCGCTTTGATGCGAAGCGTCTTGATAACTTGAAGGCTATTGAGGAGACCAACCTCAAGATAGAAGAGTGGCATTCCACAAATGAAGAGGAGGGCGCCGAGTGCCCCATTCAGGAGATAGAAGCGATTGGCTACGAGGAGGACGCCGTCGCGTTAATAAAGGATGAGGTGTCTTGCGCCGCCTGGGCTCCCTGCACCGTGATAGGCGGCTTCACGGGCGCGAAGACGTACACTTGTATATTTGAGGATCGCACGGAGGAACGTCATAGCTGCCAGGTCGCGTTCCCAGCCTGGAGCGATGCCTCCGAGACGTTAAATGCATTAACCTCCGCTCTTCGACGACGACGGGACGCCGAGTCGCTGCTCGCGTTCGCGCATACGGTTTCCAATATTCCTGTGAACGACATCAACGTGACGCTGCCCGTAAGAGCGTCGTGGGAACGGCTGTTGCGCATCGGTTTGTCGAGAGCTCCCTTCGACTCCGACGTCGTCCGAAGTGAAGCCCTGGCTGAGTTGGAATCGAAGTACGTTTTTGGGCGGAGCGCGCTCGCGCTGCCGCCGCCGCCGCCGACGGCCTCTGAAATTTCACAGAGTGATGCACGATTAGCGTCGAATACGGCTTCCCTATGCGGTGAAGTGGCATCTTTGTATCACGACGCGATGAACGCCGTGATCTTCAATTCCGATTCCTTGAACCCGTACCACCTGCAAGCGTACTTGGCGCGCGATTTACCCTTGCCTCCACCTTTCGAAGGTGCGCCGGCCTGTGGCGTCGCGGACAACCCGAGAGAAGGTGTACAACCGAACAAACAACAATTTAGAGACAAGACCTTCCTAGAATGTCCTGAAGTAGTAAACGCCCTCGCGACGGCGTTGAATGCTGCTCAGGACGTCAAAGCAACACGACTGTTAACGACGTCCCACCAGTTCCCGCGGACGCCGTCGACGTTCACGGAAGACCAAGATAAACACATCAAAGACACGGTCCGGAAGCTGCGAGAGGGCTGGGTCATGCGCACGTCGGCCCTGATCAACGCCGACCTGAAGACGGCGGACCAGTCGACGTATAACTTGGGTGAGAGTTCTATACCTAAACACGAGTCGAAGAAGAACAAATTACATTTATTGTTGACGCGCATTAATTATGCCATGGTCCAGGACTTACTCGATCTGACGAAGACGTCTTTACAAGACTACGCGGAATATGTTGAAAGTCAATGTGAAGGTTCAGTAGATGTGCGGTCGATCAATGATGTGCGGTGTGAATATCCTTCTCGCGAGAAAGGAGATCCTCCGCGCTTGCAGCCTTTATTCAGGATGACCGTTGTTTCTACTCCCGAGAAACGTGTTTTAAATAGAGCTGCGGTAGATGAGGCTAACAAAAAAATAGAGGAGTGGCAATCCACCGCGGAAGAAGGCGAGGAGTGCCCCTTCACTAAAGTGGAACCGATCGAGGGTCGTACGTTCGACTACGAGACGCCTCTCGTGGAAAGTGTGGAATGTGTGGTACAAGCCTTCACGAAGGCCATCCAGGAGTGCCGGAACATCAGGCAGGCCCAGAATTATGTCATGGAGCGGTTGTTCTGGCCGAAGCCGGCTTTAATTGAGGCCGTGACGGGTGTCCAAGTAACCGATTTGAATGGTACGAAAACATGGAGGGAAGGCGAGGAGTGGATTGGGAAATTGATAGATTCGATCACGACCAACATAGAAAGCGCCCTGAAGCCCTGCGAGACCTATCTAGAATGCTTCAAGCAGTGGGAGCAGTTTCTTAATTTGGACGTGGATGAGTATGTTTCAAATTTGAAACACGCGGTGCCCAACGACGAAGAATACGAAGAGGACCAGGAGCCCGACGCTCCCTCCATCCAAGTTGATCTGGGCATGTTGCGGAAGACCCTTACGAGTCATGTGGACGCCAAGGCCAAGATCGAGGAAGACATTCCGGCCGAGGCGATCACCGCAGGAGCGTGCGAGCTCAACGCCTTCGCGCTTCGTACCGAACTAGGCGACAAGCACATGCAGATTATTAATAAAATATTAGCGACGCACTCTGAACACATTCTGGAATTTTCCGATTTCTTGGATGGAAGGTACAAGTCCATGATGCGCGAGTTATGTAAAAAACCGGAGGACATCGAAGGTACCGCGGCTCTTGAGGAATATATCGGGAACATGACGAATGATCTGCGGGCGAACCAGGAACTCATTGATGAGATGCGCGCCATGAACGCGGTGCTAGATGAATATTTCTATAGAGTAGAATACTCGCATTTCGAGCGACAAACTTCTGTCGCCTTGTGGCCCGTGAAGATTGGGGAACAGGCCGAGAAGGCCAAAGAAGTCATTGCCGCCAACAGAGCTAGATACTTACAGGCCCAAATCGGCGAGCAGGAGGCCTTTGCGGATTCCTTGGATGTCTTGCAAGAATTTGCTCTCAGTTTCGACCAGTATACGTCTCTCAGTGTTTGTGAGGAGGCCGCTTCCAAGGCAAGAGACTGCATGAAGCAAGTCGAAGACGCCGGAGAGCAGGCTCGACTCTTCAACGCGAGAGAAATCTTGTTCGAGCGGGAAGTGACGGACTATCAACAACTCACAAATATAAAAAAGAAGTTCGAGCCCTACTTCCAGTTGTGGGACACGGCGGACCAGTGGCTCTCAGCGTCGAAGCAGTGGCATTCTCAGAGCTTCTTAACTCTCGAAGCGGAGCAGATCGAAAACGACGTGAATTTGTACAAGAACGCGATCCAGAAGGCCTTCAAGTTCTTTGACCGGAACAATTTAACAGATCAATCACAAATAGCGAAGGAAATCAAGGACCAAGTGAAGGCCTTTGAACCTTATGTTCCTATAATAGTAGCATTGCGCAACCAAGGCATGCGCCCGCGGCACTGGAAACAAGTAGGTTCTGCATTAGGTTTGGAAGATTTTGAGCCTGATGACGATTTCACGTTGACCAAGCTGCTAGAACTCAACCCTGCCAGTCAAGAGGAACTAATAACAAAAGTAAGCGAAGCAGCAGCCAAGGAATTTAATATAGAACAGACGCTGGATAACATGCTCACGGATTGGACGGGCATGGAACTCCAAATATTTCCTTATAGAGATACGGGTACGGGCGTCCTGAAGGGCGTCGACGAGATCCAAGCGATCCTCGACGAGCACGTGACGATGACGCAGGCCATGCAATTCAGTGCGTTCAAGGGTCCCTTCGAGGAACGGATCGAGAGTTGGAACCACAAGCTGTTTATCATCGGGGAAGTGCTCGACAAGTGGCTTGAAGTCCAAAGGAACTGGATGTACCTCCAGCCCATCTTCGAAAGTCCGGACATCAACAAGCAGTTACCAGCCGAAGGCAAGAAGTTCGCCACCGTGAACAAGAACTGGTGCGCGACCGTCACGGCGGCCAAAGCCCGTCCAGTAGTGATGGAGTTTTGTGACGATGAGAAGTTACTTAAAAAATTATCGGATTCTGCTGTTTTGCTAGATCAAGTACAAAAAGGCTTAAATGACTATTTAGAAACCAAAAGAGGTGTGTTCGCGCGGTTTTACTTCCTGTCCAATGATGATCTTCTCAGTATCTTATCTGAGAGTAAGGATGTGATGCGCGTGCAACCCCACTTCAAGAAGTGTTTTGAAGCGATCGACGCGGTCAAATTTGAGCCGTTGGAGGATGTCAGTGAATTGGCAATAACGCAGATGATCAGTCCAGAAAAGGAAATAGTGCCGATGATGACGCCGGTGGATCCCATCGACAAATCTGTCGAAGTCTGGATGGTCGAGGTCGAGGACATGATGCGGTTGTCGGTACGACACGTCATGCACTTGGCTATCTTGGACTACGCGAAGCAAGAACGGACAGTGTGGATGCAGAAGTGGCCGTCGATGTGCGTCTTAAATGGGTCCCAGATGTACTGGACGTCGGAGACCGAGGCGTTATTGAAGGAGAAGGGCGAACAAGGTCCTCCGGAAATGCTCGAGCACCAGATCGAGCAACTCAGTGCGATGGTTATACTTGTAAGGGGTGATTTACCTGGGGCTGTTCGTAATCAGGTAGGAGCATTAGCGGTGATAGATGTGCACGCGCGCGACGTCATGATCCGGCTCACGAAGGAGAAGGTTTCTGATATTTCCGATTTTACGTGGACCTCACAATTACGATATTATTGGCGGGAGGAGGACGGGCGCGAAGACTTGTTCGCGCAGATGGTCGCGGCGGACCGGAAGTACGGGTACGAGTACTTAGGGAACTCATTTAGATTGGTGATTACGCCGCTGACGGATAAATGTTACCTGACGTTGATGGGCGCCCTGCAGATGATTTTGGGCGGTGCTCCGGCGGGACCGGCCGGTACGGGAAAAACGGAGACCACAAAGGACCTCGCAAAGGCCGTGGCCATGCAGTGCGTCGTCTTCAACTGTTCTGATGGGTTGGATTACCAGGCGATGGGAAAATTTTTTAAGGGTCTGGCTTCCTGCGGCGCCTGGGCCTGCTTCGACGAGTTCAACCGCATTAATATTGAGGTGCTGTCGGTCGTGGGCCAGCAGGTCATGTCGATCCAGTTAGCGATAAAAGGAAAAGTAGAGAAAATAGAATTTGAAGGGAGCACGATAAAAGTCCTGCCGGGTTTTGGTGTGTTTATTACGATGAATCCCGGCTATGCGGGTCGATCGGCCTTGCCTGATTCGTTGTCAGCTTTGTTCAGACCGGTCGCGATGATGGTGCCCGACTACGCTCTCATAGGAGAGATCATGTTCTTCGCGTATGGTTTTGCGAATGGCAAGGAGTGCGGCCAGAAGATGGTCACCACCTTCCGGTTGTGTTCGGAACAATGTAGTTCACAACCTCATTATGATTACGGCATGCGAGCCGTCAAAACCGTGATTACGGCCGCGGGTAATCTCAAGAGGAAAGAACCGCAAGCTGATGAACTAGTATTGTTGTTGAGAGCTCTCCAAGATGTGAACATCCCCAAGTTCCTAGATGGTGATTTGCCATTATTCCGAGGTATTATTTCGGACCTATTCCCCGGCAAAAAACGTCCTGAGTTAGACTACGGAGCGTTAGTTTCCGTCATGCAACAAACAATAGACAATCATGGATTACAACCGCACCCCTGGTTCATGGGGAAAGTTATCGAGCTCTACGAAATGATCGTGGTAAGGCACGGCCTGATGCTAGTGGGCCCGACGGGCGGGGGTAAATCCAGGAATCTACACGTCTTGGAGGACACGCTAGGGCAACTAAAAGTATTAGGTGAAGTCGGTTTCGCGTATGAGAAGGTCAAAATATTTCAATTGAACCCGAAGTCGATAACGATGGGCCAGATGTACGGCGAGTTCGACCCCAATACGAGGGAGTGGCAGGACGGCATCATGTCGACGATGTACCGGCATGCGGCCGCTTCCACCACATCGGATCGGAAGTGGGTCATGTTCGATGGCCCTGTGGATGCGATCTGGATCGAGAACATGAATACGGTGCTCGATGACAATAAGAAACTATGTTTGGTGTCTGGTGAATCCATAAAAATGTCCAATGAAATGACCATGATGTTCGAGGTCGAGGACTTGCTGGTAGCTTCGCCAGCCACCGTGAGCAGAGTAGGAATTATATATATGGAGCCGAAAGCGTTAGGGTTGGATGTCCTGCGGGAGTCCTGGGTCACGCGCACGCTAGAAAAGTGCCCCTGCTTCGTCGACACGAATTTCAAGGGCATCATGGCCCTTTGTTTCGATCGGTACCTGTTTACCGCCATTGGTTTTATGCGGGCGCAGATGTCCGAGTTGTTGCCGACGATGGATAATAACTTGTGTGAGTCACTTACGAGGTTGTTAGACTGCTTCCTGGAGCCGTTCCAGGTCAAGGAAGGGCGGGACGCGCCGAAAAAAGAAGTCGTGGCGAAGGCCGTGCAGCAGCTCGAGGCTAGGTTTATCTTTTCATTGGTGTGGAGTGTGGGCTGCACGGGTCCCAACGAAAGCAGAGCGAGGTTCGACCTGTGGTTAAGATTGCAACTGAGCCAATTCGGCATGAAGGACGCGTTCCCGGCCGACGGGTTGGTCTACGATTACGTCTATGACGGCGAGGAGTCGACGTGGGTCGGCTGGATGTCGACGATTGATGAGTACAAAGTTGATAGTAAATTATCTTTCGCGGAGTTGATCGTGCCGACGCCTGATTCAGTTCGATCTACCTTTATCTTAGCGAAACTACTCGCAAATAGATACCACTGCATGATGGTGGGAGAAACGGGTACGGGCAAGACCGTCAACATCAGTCAATATTTACAAGGCGTCTCGAAATGTGAAGGCAAAAGTGCGCCGTCCGAACTGATGCCTCTCACCATGACGTTTTCCGCGCAAACGTCGGCGAACATGACGCAGGACACTTTAGATGGCAAGTTCGAGAAACGGCGTCGCGGTATCTTCGGGCCGCCTGCCGGTAAATTTCAAGCTATTCATGTCGATGATTTAAATATGCCTAAAAGAGAAACTTATGGGGCGCAACCGCCGATCGAGATCCTGAGGCAGTGGTTCTCGCAGGGCGGCTGGTTCGACCGGTCCAATGACCTAGCTTTTAGGAAGATCATCGACATCGTCTTCATCGCTTCCCTAGGACCTCCTGGTGGAGGAAGGCAGGACATGACCGCTAGATTTGTGCGACCGTTCAACGTGGTAGGACTGGCTGAGATGAGCGATGCCTCCAAAGCTGGAATATTTGAAACAATTCTGGGAGACTTCCTCTCGAACTTCACGCCCGAAATCTCGAAGTTATGTTCTGGTCTGGTACAATCGACGATCGATACGTTCAACAACGTCGTGTCTTCGCTATTACCAACACCAGCAAAGAGTCATTATACCTTCAACCTGAGGGACCTCGCCAAGGTCTTCCAAGGGACATTGATGGGTTCCCCCAAGTTCATCGAAAAACCGATCGGCATGGTCCGGCTCTGGGCCCATGAATTGAAACGAGTGTTTGAGGACCGATTGACTACTGGAGAAGACCACGCGTGGTTCGTGTCACAACTCACGGAGTGTGTTTCTTCCAAATTTGGGATGAAGTGGAGCGATATCGTGAGAACTGAACGACTTTTATATTGCGACTTCGTCGACCCGAATGCCGACCCTCGCGTCTACCAGGAGGTGGAAGACATCGACAAGCTCAAATTAGTAGTAAATGACTTCCTCGAGGAGCACAATGCGGAATCGAAGAGCCCGATGCCTTTAGTGATGTTTTTAGACGCCATAGAACATGTTTTAAGAATTGCTCGGATTCTACGACAGCCCCAAGGTAATGCTCTGTTGTTAGGTGTTGGTGGTTCAGGCCGTCAATCCATGTCGAAGATGGCTACTTATATTAGTGGCTATGAGTTGTTCCAAGTAGAAATTGCCAAAGGGTACGGCATGACCGAGTGGCGCGAAGATTTAAGAAGATGCTTACTCCAGGCCGGCGTGAAAGATACGCCGACGTCCTTCGTCTTCACGGACGCGCAAGTCGTCATGGAGTCCTTTTTGGAGGACGTCAATAACATTTTGAATGCGGGCGATGTCCCTAACTTGTATGGACCGGAGGAAATGGACGCGATCATGAGTGCTTGTCGCGTCGACTGCCAGAAGAAGCAGATCACACCGACGAAGACGAATATTTTTGCCCAATATGTGGTACGAGTGAGGAGGAACATGCACGTCTGTTTATGTATGAGTCCATTGGGCGAGACGTTTCGAGAACGGTTGCGGCAGTTCCCTTCTTTGGTCAATTGTAGTACTATAGACTGGTTCACGGAGTGGCCGGCGGAAGCTTTAGAATCGGTCGGCTTGTCTGCTCTCGTGGAAGCCAATCAGGTCGTCCCCGAGAACCGACCTGGTGTGGTGAAGATGTTTAAACAAATACATCAGGACGTGGAGAAGAAGTCGAAGGAGTTCTATGACGTGTTGAGGAGATATAACTACGTGACACCTACCTCATACTTAGAACTGCTCAGTTCGTTCGACACGCTACTAGCCTACAAGCGGGGCGAAGTAGCGACCAAGAAGAACCGGCTCAAGATTGGTTTGGATAAGATTATCAGTACGGGTGAACTAGTCGAGGGCATGCAAAAGGAACTCGAGATCCTGGCCCCGCAGCTCGTCGTCAAAGGTAAAGAAGTGGATGAAATGATGGTCGTGATAGATAAGGACAAGAAGGACGCCGCCGTCGTGAAGGAGAAGGTTTTAGTGCAGGAGGCCTCTGCCACGGAGATCTCGGAGCGAGCCGGGGCGATCGCGGCCGACGCGCAAGCGGATCTGGACAAGGCCCTACCAGCCCTAGCCGCAGCCGTGCAATGCTTGAAGGAGCTGAAGAAAGCGCACATCGACGAGGTGAAGGCTCTCAAGAAGCCTCCTGGGGGTGTCAGACTCACATTGGAAGTGGCCTGCGTCTTTTTCGAAGTGGCTCCGGTCAAAAAACCGGACCCGGAGGATCCCTCGAAGAAGATCTTCGACTACGTCGAGCCTGCTGGGAAGTCGTTACTGTCGAACGCCGGTAAATTCTTAGAGATGCTCCAGGACTTTGACAAGGATAACATACCGGATAAGGTACGCGATCTCGGCGTCCCGCGGTGCTGCGGTGCCTTCACGCCATCGACGCGCGTCGTCTTCTAGAGAGGAGGTCGTGGGTGGTTTCTTTTTCGATTTTGAGGCCCTTCGGACCGAGTCGCTCCGCGCAGGTGATCAAAAAAGTGGGTCCCTACATCGAGAATCCGGACTTCACCCCAAAGATGATCGAAAAAGCATCGGTAGCTTGCAAGGCGATCTGCATGTGGGCGCACGCGATGCATACTTATCACTTCGTGGCTTTGGGTGTAGCACCTAAAAAAGCTAAACTAGCGGAGGCGCAGGCCGAGTTGGAGGAAGCGACGGGTGTCCTGAACGAGGCTCGGGCTAAATTGGCCGCTGTTGTGGAGAAGCTGGAGAAGCTCGAAGAAGCTCTCAACGCGGCCGTCGCGGAGAAGAAGTCCCTCTCGGACAAGGAGCAGCAGTGCAAAGTTAGGTTATCAAATGCCGACAAGCTCATCGGTGGGTTGGGAGGCGAAAGAGTAAGATGGACGCAGACCGTAGCGGATCTCACGGTCGCCGTCGACAATTGTATTGGAGACATCCTGATCTCGGCCGGCTTTATTAGTTATCTGGGGCCCTTCACGGCGGAATTCAGGCAGGACGTCGGTGACTCGTGGCGAGAACGACTCGTGGAGTTCAACATCCAGCACACGGAAGGGTGCGACATCACGCAAACTTTGGTCGAACCGGTCAAATTAAGAATCTGGCAGATGTACGGCCTACCCACGGATCCGTTATCTACCCAAAACGGTATTATGTTGGATAGGGCAAGGAGATGGTCCTTATTTATTGACCCCCAGGGCCAGGCCAATAGATACATCAGGCGGATGGCGAAGGATAAGGAGATCTGTATCAATGGGTTTGATGTGGCCAAATTGACGGACAAGAACTTCCTGCGAACGCTAGAGAACGCGGTGAGGTTCGGCAAGTGGGCTCTCCTAGAAAATATCCAGGAAACGTTAGATGCGGCCTTAGAACCCATACTCATGCAGCAAACCTTCAAGCAGGGGGGCCAGGACATGATGAAGCTTGGGGAGAACACGATCCCGTATAATGAAGAATTCAGGTTATTTTTAACCACGAAGATGCCGAACCCGCACTATTCGCCGGAAGTCCAAGTTAAGATTTCTCTCGTTAATTTCACGGTGACGCAGTCCGGCTTAGAAGAACAATTGTTAGGAGCGACGGTCGAGCTGGAGATGCCGGAACTGGCCGAGAAGAAGTCGGAATTAGTCGTGCAGTCCGCAGCCATGAACAAGCAGCTTTTTGATATCGAATCTTCTATTTTGAAACTGCTCGCGGAAAGTAAAGGCAACATCCTAGATGATACGAATCTCATAGAAACGCTAGCCCAAGCGAAGAAGACCTCAAATGAAGTGAACATACGCATGCAGGAGGCCGAAGTCACGGCCATCGAGGTGAACAAGACGTCCGAAGAATATAGACCGGTGGCGAAGCGAGCCTCGTTGCTCTATTTCTGCCTGGCGGACATGGCGAACGTCGACCCCATGTACCAGTACGCGTTGCCCTGGTTCAAGGCTCTCTTCGCGACTGGGGTCGGTCGCGCGCCTGCGTCCAATGACATGGAGCAGCGGTTAGAGAACCTCAACGTCTTCTTCACGTATTTCGTCTACGCGAACGTCTGTCGTTCACTCTTCGAAGCGCATAAACTACTATTTTCATTCTTAATGACCATTAAGATCATGATGGGCGATGATAGAGTAGATGCGTTGGAGTGGCGGTTTTGTATCTCGGGACAGACGATAAAACCTTTAGGAATGAAGAATCCAGCAGATGATTGGATCGAGGACAACACGTGGACGGAGATTCTCGCGCTTGGGGGGTTGTCTGATGTGTTCAAAGGTTTGCCTCAAGCGTTTTGCGATAATCTAGCAGGATGGCGGAAAGTGTATGATTCGGAGACGCCCCAGTCCATAGGCTACCCGGCGCCCTTCGATCAACTGAACGGTCTGCAGAATTTGTGCGTGCTACGAGTAATAAGGCGAGACAAACTGATGGACGGCGTGCAGCAATTCGTGGAAGACGAGATGGGCCGCAGGTATACGGAGCCCCCGCCGTTTGACTTGCCCGCTTGCTATGATGATAGCGAGAATGTCACTCCTTTGGTGTTTATCTTGTCGACGGGTAGTGATCCGAACAAGGACATCCAGGAGTTGGCTCGCAACCTGTCCATGGAGGACAAGTGGACGTCCATCGCCTTAGGACAGGGTCAGGGCGCTATTGCTGAAAAACTCATCGAAAAGTCGACGAAAGATGGCTCCTGGGTTTTATTACAAAATTGTCACTTGTGTGTCTCGTGGTTGCCCACCCTAGAAAGGATCGTCGAGGACTTCAAGCCCGACCAGGTCCACGAGTCGTTTAGGCTGTGGCTCACGAGTAAACCGTCTCCCCACTTCCCGGTGGCCGTCATGCAGGTCAGCGTCAAAATGACGAAGGAGCCGCCGCGCGGGTTGCGGGCGAACCTCAAGACCGTCTTCCTGAAGATGGACGACGATAAGCTCAACCGGACGAACAAGCCCGGCGACTATCGGAAACTCTTGTTCGGGTTGTGCTTCTTCCACGCGCTGATTATCGAGAGGAAGAAGTTCGGGCCCCTCGGGTGGTCCGTGACTCGGAGCAGAAAATGAACTTGAACTTGATCTGGTGGAGAAGATGGCGTCCGCGACGCGCGCCTCGCTTCGCGACAAGTTTCGTGATTGTTTGTATCAACGCAGGAACACGGCCTACGCCTTCAACGAGACGGACCTGGATATCTGCATCTCGCAGCTCGAGTTGTACGTGAACAAATTTGCCGACATACCGTTCACGGTCCTCAGTATGTTGACGTCGGTCGTGAACTACGGCGGTAGGATAAATGACGATAAAGATATGCGTACTGCTGATATAATTATCGCGGACTTCTTAACTCCCGATATTTTAGCTGATTCCTACAAATTTTCTCGGTCAGGTATTTATAAAACAATTTCTACCGACTGCCAGAAGGGCTACCTCGAATATATTGACTCATTACCGATGATGCCCGAGCCCGAGGTCTTCGGCATGCACGGCAACGCCATGATCACGTATGACTTGAATGAGAGTGATTCGAATTGTGAAATCATACTGTCGTTGCAGCCTCGCACGTCGGGCGGTGGAGGTGTCTCGAGAGAAGAGGTGATGGGCTTAGCGGCAAAAGACATGGAATCGAGGCTGCCTGCCGTGTTTGACCCCGATGATGTGTACTTGCGGTATCCGACGGATTATAATGAATGCCTGAACACTACCTTAGTTCAGGAGGTCACAAAATTCACTCGGTTAGAAAAAGTGATGGTGTCTACTCTAGCGTCACTACAACTAGCCCTGAAAGGGTTAGTCGTACTCAGTTCCGAGCTCGAAGCCATGGGCAACGCCGTCTACGACGGGAAAGTCCCGGCCCCGTGGATGGGCAAGGGCTACCCCTCGCTCAAACCGCTACCTTTATGGTACGCGGATCTCCTGAGGAGACTCGACTTCATGCAGGGCTGGATCGACGACGGCACGCCGGACGTCATCTGGATCAGCGTCTTCTTCTTCCCCCAGGGCTTCATGACGGCGAACGTGCAAAATTACGCGCGCCAGAAGCAGATTCCCGTCGACACGGTGCAGTTCGGCCACGTGCTACTGAAGGAGGAGCCTTCGGAACTTAAATCTAAGCCTTCCAGCGGTTGCTACATCTATGGGTTATTTTTGGAAGGAGCGCGGTGGGACAAGCGGAATAACACGCTGACCGATCCGAAGCCGAAAGAGCTCTTCGCGCCCATGCCCGTGATCCACCTCGTGCCGGAGGTGGACCGGGCCCCGAACCCGCCGGACGGTGGGATCTACCGGTGCCCCGTGTACAAAATCCTGACGAGGACGGGTACTCTGAGTACTACAGGACACAGTACGAACTTCGTTTTTTGGTTGGAAGTACCATCAACAAAACCAACGGTCTTCCGGAATAGCTTGGTCTCGGAGACGAACGCGCAAATCAAGCTCTGCGACCAGTCCTATTGGATCAAGGCCGGCGTCGCGTGCTTCTGCGCGCTGAAGTACTAAGTATGAGGATAGTATTTGGGCCCTACGCTTGGGGTATGCTTGCAAAATTAGGAGAATGGGAGTTGAGCACTGGGGCTCGCTCACGAGGGATATGACTTGCAAAATTAGTCCTCACGTCACCCGCGCCGCGAGCCACTCCCTGTACGCCGCAGCGCTCTCGGTCGGAGGCGTCGGCGGGAGCGGGCCGAGGGACGCGTCGGCGAAACGCTCTCCAACGAGCTTGGTCGCGTAGTCGTAGAGCTGGAGGTCGTGGCGATTGTCGGACCAGAGCAGGTCGAGGTCCGCTTGCTCCGGCAGCCAGGACGCCGGCCTTCGCGAGGTGTGGCCGCCCGCGGCCCTACGCTTCGGCACATGGATCGGCGGCTTGCCGGACCCGTCGGCGAAGCAGAGCTTTTTGCCGAGGGCGCGCGCCGCGTGCGGGGTACTGAGCCACTCCGTGATGAGGGGGAAGGCCGCCTCGAGCCACTCCTTGGCCGTTTCCAAGTGGACAAACGATAATTGGAGATGCTTGTCCACGACGACGCCGGCGAGCGTCTTCGTATACAGATCGCTAGTAACGGACCAGAGCCGCTCGTTCCGGTGCCCGGCGTGGATCTGGCGCTTCTGGCGCAGCCACTCCCCAAAGCCAATCTCCGACCCCTTTTCCGGTTTCTTGAAGAGCCCCCATCGACCTGTACGCAAATCAACCAGTGAGTCGGGTGCACAAGTCATTTCTCGGCGAAAACGCGACCGTGCTGACCGAATCGGACGCGCAGCGACAATTTGATTATGCACTGCTCTTGACCCTCGAACCAGTACCGACTGATCACGCGGTCGACAGGGTGCCGTAATATCGTCAGGTGCAGGCAGTCGCCGAGCCGCGCACAAGCATAAGCATCACGCGTCGCTCTCGCCGACCGGAGGCTCGAACCTTCTATTACGAACGCCGTTTCCTGATGATAGTACAGGTGGTTCAGGAGCTGTTCACCGACCCACTTGCCACCAGTTCCTCTCATATGAACATGATACGCCCCACACGGCCTCGTGCAATGAGGCGTCACGGGCGCGCATTGCCCCTTGCCTCTACGCGCGACGACGCACGACGCGTTGATGGTGCATTGGGCCAGCACGCTACGAAAGGTCAGCAGCGGCAAGAGCAGCCGCGCAGGCGTCCGCGGGCGCGTCGCCGGCGTCCACGCTGGCGACGAGGGCATCCTCGAGCTTGCGCCGCGCCGCCGTCTCGGCGCCGCCGGCGACGGCGGCGCGGCCCGTGCGCGCGCGGCCGTCGGCCGAGACGGACGCGACGGCGCCGGCCCCCGCGACGACGACGTCGACGCCAAGGGACCGGTCGCCGGCCGCGGCCGCCGCGAACCGCTGGGCGAGGGCCCGGGCCAGGCGCGCCGGCGGCAGCGGCGCCGCGTACGTCGCGCGGTGCTCGAGGCACAGGACGGTCGCGGCTCTCGCGACAGCTCTAGCGTCTGCCGCGACTCCCACGGTAGCGATGGCCGTTGCGTCGTCGACGCGCCAGACGCGCTGCGCAGGATACGCGAGCGCCTCGTTTTCCACCGCTGCGACCGCGAGGTGGGTGCTGGACTCGAGGGACGCGCCTACGGCGAGTGCTCTCGGCTCCTGCTTCGCGGTGGCGGCTGCGACGGCTGCGAGGCAGCACAGAACGCTTCTCAAACGCATGCGTTCGTCGAGTCCTGGCGTAGATGCAGCCCAGCAAAGCGGCGGAGCTAGCGGCCTGTAAGACACTAGCAAATACGCAGCGCCGAGCAAAAAAAGGTCGATTGTGAAGCGTAGACAATCAATTGAAGGCTAAGAATAAGGTCAGAGATTGCTTTCGTCACCGTGTGGCTTGGAGCTGCGCGACCGATTCATCTCCGCGACGTAAACTACTGCAGGCAGCTCAGAGCTGCCAAACAACACTCAGCCGACCGCGCCATCAAGGGGCAAGTTCAGGGATGCGCCGCCTCGCTATCCTCTTGCTCGCGCTGGCCGCAACAGCATACAAAGACCCCGACGGCTTTGTGGTGGCCGGATATTTACCGGAGTGGCGCTATGAAGGTGCGCACTGGGAGAGCCTCGCCAAGCACCTCACGCATTTGATCTTTTTTAGCGCTGAGCCGAAGCCAGATGGTACTATTACCGGCTTAGATAGACTCCCGCGACCGGAACTCCTCAAAGAAGCGAGAAAAGCCGCCGACGAAAACGACCTGAAGCTCTTGGTGTGCTTTGGTGGGAATGGTCGTTCCTCGGGCTTCGCGGCCATGACCGGCTCCGACAAATCGCGGAAGACGTTCGTGGCGAATCTTGCGAAGTTACTGGAAAAGAAGAAGCTGGACGGCGTAGATTATAATTGGGAGTACCCGGGCCACTCGTTCCAGACGGGCTACTCGGAAGCGCGCATCTCGCGGGAGTGGCGCGGTTTGAAGTTATTGTTGGAGGAGACGCGTAGAGCTTTACCGGACGCCGTGATCAGCGTGGCCTACTCTCCCGATGGAAGGCAAGAAAACCTACTCGCGGCGGCGTCGGAGAATGCAAATGTAAACCACTTCCACGCGATGGCCTACGACCAGCACGGCAAGCATCATTCGACATACGCTTTCGCGGAGCAGGTCGTCCAGAACGCCCTGTCTTCAAACCTGGACCCGTCGAAATGCACGCTGGGTCTCCCGTTTTATGGGAGGCACGCCGACGGGCGGTGGGAGACCTATGAAGATTTACTTAAAAGGGGTGCGGCGTATCATACCGATCTAGATAGTGTAGCACCGGCTCGGGACGGAGAGACGGGCGGCTGGGCCTTCAACTCGCCTACCGCGATCGTCGCGAAGACGAAGCTCGCGCGACGGCGTTTAGGCGGCGTCATGGTCTGGGAGGCGGGCCAGGACTGCCGGCTGGGCGAGACGCGGCACCGGACGTCGCGCGAGGTCCACGTCAGGACCTGCGGCAACGACGACGACAGCCTGTTGGTGGCCGTGGCGCGGGGGCGGGCCGAGTCTTCGGAATCGGAGCTGTAATTTTCTTGTGGTTAGTCTTCTATAGCCAATTCAGGCGCGCGAGCTTCGACTCGACCATGCGGACGTGCTCCACGAACGGCTCGTCGTCGTCCGGCACCCGAGAGTAGCCCGGATTGTTGAGGCGCCGCGCGGTCGTCGAGCCCGGGAACGCGGTCAATCGCTCGGCCAATGTGCCGTCGAGATGCGTCCCGTCAGGGAACCAGGTCTCGCCGCCGTTAAAATACAGCCAGGAGATCGTGATTTGGAACATCTCGCCCGGATCGACGGCATCCTCGCACTCGCGGAACGCCCTGTATTCACGCTGGGCCTGGTTATCGTACATCCAGTAGGGCTCTACCAAATAGACGCCGCGAGCGTCGACCGCGTCTCCTAGCTCACCATGTCTACGAGCGCAGTACGCAGAGCACGCAGCGTTGCACCCTACCATATTATACCGGTGCACGTAGCCCTGGGACGCCGGCCCGCAGCGCGCGTTCACGCCAAAGTGCACCTTGCATTCGAGGCTTTCGCTGTCGCCGCCTAGCTCAGCGACGCGAAAGTAGCAGGAGCCTCCTTGATCCCCTTCGTCCCGGAACCCTCCTTGAAATTGGTTCTTGTCGCGAATGTCAATTATTTGACACATCTTGCCGTCGTCCCGGACAGCCGTCACAACGAGGCGCCACGACTGGCACCAATGATTAATGATATCGCCCAGATCCACGGGCACCGAATGCGTGAGCACGAGGCGGCCCTGGTCGTCGAGCGGCACCAGCGCCTGGACTAGCCCGTCCTCGCTCGCTCGCACGGTCGAGGCCCACAGCAGATCTTTATCGTCGTGGCAGGCGAAGTGAGGTTGACCCACGTCCTTGTCGCGGAGCGAATCGGTAACTATATGACCGGCATAAAGTTCGACGTCCCCAAATAACTCGAACACGAAGGAGATCTCTTTCAGATCGACGGCGGGCGGCGACTCGTCGTCCGCCACCACGGTCGCGCACGTGTACTTTGGCACGATCCTATGTTGGGCACCGTTGGTGTGGTGCAGCTGTGGCGCCGCGATCGTAGTTCCACTTACGTGATACGCCGTCGCCGCGTGGTGAGCGGCCAGATACCGCGAGCGGAAGAGGTCGCGGAACGACGGCACGTTCGGCACTCTTGGCCTTACGTATGGCGACACGATGCTGTCCGCAAAGTAGCGGCTGCGCGTGAGAGTCGACGAGACCGTCTCGTGGAAATCTTGATGACGATAATACGAGTTCTCATCGGCGGCATCATCCGAATCGCGAGGTACCGGCATCAAGCCGTCGCGGGCGCGGACGTGCGCCGGCGAGCAGCGTAGGTACAGCGCGCGCCAGACTGCCTCGCGAGTGGCGGCTTCGCGCCAGGTTTTGTTTACGAGTCCGCAATTGAGCAGGCTGCGCCCCGCCTCGCCAGCGGTGTCGAACGGGTACTGTTTCACCATCGCTATGAGGATTTTGCCGATCGCATCAGCTGGCAGCTCCATCTTGTGGGAGCCTGTATCTCCTCTCCAGGGCCAGCAGCGATGCAAATTTCTATCACCAACGACTCCGCGAGGTGAGCGCAGCTGCGGATCACTGCGCCGTCGCTCGTAGGCTCTGTCTGGCCGTCGTTCTCAGGCTGAGCGCCCGCGGCCGCAAAAGTGAAGTCAAAACGGGTTTCAAATTTTAAATATACGCGTCGGGAGAGCTAAAAACAAGACGATTACGCTTTCGTCGACCACGTATACCGCGGCGGACTTGGTGAAGCCGCCTTGACTTCTGGGGGCGGCGGCGGCGGCGGCCGCGCGCGTTCAGAATCAGGAACCCCAACATCCCCCTTCGCTAATCTCTCCCGAGCGTTCTTGATGTTCGTGTTGATCTGGTGGTGCACCGCCGGCAGCAGCAACTGCGCCGCTTTTTCATATTTCTCGAGGGCCTCCTCCACTCTACCGCGCGTTTCCAAGAAAAACCCGTAGTTGTTCAGGACCTCGGGCGAGTCCGGCGCCACGCCCATGGCCCGTTCGTAGAAGTCCGCCGTGCGCTGGTCATCGCCGCCCTGGTCCGATAATATTGATGCGGCATTCGCGAGGCATTCGGACGAACCCGGCACGCGCTCCAAACAAGCCTCGAAAGCAACAAGAGCACCCTGGTCGTCCTTCCGCCCTCGCCGCGCCAATCCAATCAAGTTCAAACAAGCATCCGCTTTCACCCACCTATCGGGGTGCTCGCCCCTCTCGCGGTACTGTTCCGACAGATTCCACGCATTCACCGAGCTTATTTCGGCGGCCTCGAAGTCGTCGCGCTCGAAGGCGATGGACGCGGCCGCCCAGTGCGTCAGGGGTAGTTCCGGGTCGCCTCTCTGGATATGGTCCGCGGCGAGGTCTATCAAGGACATCCTTAGAAGTTGTATCTTGGGGTCATTCAGGAATTCCAGAGGTTTTGCTAATAACCAGAGCTCCTGGCCTAGATATGTTTCGATTCTCTGATCCGTGCCGCCGGGCGTTGCTGTGAGAGCGTCGGCGAAGTCTCGCGCTGCCGCGACTCTCCTATCCTCCAAATGATGGACCAAGCCGCGATTAAATAGCGCTGAAGGGAAGCCCTTGTACGTTGATAAAGCGTCGTCTAGTAGAGCTCGCGCTCTCGGTAGGTCCCTTTGTTTAATCGTCGCTTCGTCATGGCCATTCAGGAGCACCAGTGCCAAGTTGTTCAGGATTTTCAGGGAGCGCGGACAGACGTCTAGCGAAGCTTCGAACAAGGACCGTTCTGATGACCAAGCAGTGTTCCGATCGACGGTTCTGAGAGACCCGAGACATAAAGCTGCCAGGAGCGAGAGCTTCTGCGACTTTGATACCGCACCGCGGCTGGGTATTATAGAAGAATAGAGACCGGCATCTGGGGCACTACTTTTAGCTTCATCCACCCTCAGGTATCTACATAATGCAGCCACGCCAATACTGAAGCCCACCGAAGGTAAATAAAGTAGTCGCTCGCCGACGGGCGTACCCACCGGTAATAAGATATGGGCCGCGGGCAGGAACGGTACCAAACCTAAAGCCAGCGCCAAGAGGACGTGGCGCTTCTTTCTGGCGAGGCCTTCATACGCAAAGTACCCTATAAACAAGTACAATAAAGCGGGATAGGCGTTGCGCTTATCCTTAATAGAGTGGATGTGCGGCAGGCAGGGGTACCCGTAGTCGTAGCAGAGGTAGGCCGGTGTTATGAGTTTGATAAAGTACCGCCAGTGGAAGTGAGCATAGGTCAAATAAGTGGCGAGTTTGTCATCCGACAGGTCGGCCGCCACGGAGTTCTCGAGCACGGTCCACTTATACAATAAGTGTTGGCCGTGGCGCCGCGTGTGGAGCCAGAGGACGCCCAGAATACCAGTGAGGGCCGCCGCCGACCTCACGATAAATGCCTTGGACTTCGCGAGGCGTTTCAGAGCTTTCGTCAGACTCGGGGAGGAGCAGATCACGTCGATGACGTCGAAGGCCACGAACAGCGCGAACGTAGCGACGCCGACCTCTTTGGCTAGTGACGCGAGTAATGCTACGACGAAAGCTAGCATCGCGGAGAACCCGCCGCGCTGGTACAAGACAATAGCAAGTAATGCAAGGAACCCTCCTAAAACATCCGCTCTACCAACAACGGACGCGACGGGCTCGCTATGTGTGGGATGGACACAAAAAATCAACGTAGCAAGTCTAGCGGTCATCTCGTCCTTCCGGAAGGCGTTTCTGGACACGCTCAGCACGAGCGCGCACGAGCAGGCGTGGATCAACACATTGAGCAAATGGTAGCCGAGCGGTGCATAGCCATGAACTAAGTAGTTCATCCTAAAACTCCACGTCGCGAGCGGCCGCCAGGACTTGTGCGAATCGGGCGCGGCCATGGGCTGGCCCCAATAATCATGGTTCAGGTAGTCCGGGCCGTTCATGATATCGGTGTTGTAGGTCACCGCCGCGCGGTCGTCCCAGACGATGCCATTTTTCACTGAATTGATATGTAACACTATGGAGAGTAAAAAGGCGGCCTGGCGCGGGCGCCGGTCGCTCCAGGCCATCATTCGTGGTATGAGGCCCCGGGGCTTCATTTCTTCGGCTCCTTATCGTTGGGCGGGGCAGCCCGCCTCCCTCTCAGGATAGCTGCGAGCGGCAGGTGCGTCTTGGCCTTCGCCAGGCGCTTCTGGAACTCCTTTTCTTTCTCGGCGAGGCTTTTGGCCGCCTCCGGCTTTAGGCCCTCCATAGGACGCGCTGCGGCGTCGTCGTCGAGAGAGCTAGCGGCCTGTAAGGCACTAGCCTTTACTCGAGCTCGAGCTTTTTGGCATCGTAGGGCTGCCCCCGAGCGATTTGCCCATTACAAGATGATCCTCACGCAGTGCGCCGTCTGCGCCACCGAGCTTGGGCTAAGCTCGGGCAAGAAATGCGGCCGCTGCAGTACACGCTACTGCGGGCCTGCATGCCAGGTGCAGCACTGGAAAGAGGGCGGCCACGACCAACTCTGCAAGAAAATAAAAAAAGCAGGCGGCGCCGAGCAGTTTCATGCGAATCAAAAGTACACGGAGGCCGTCGCGGTCGCGGTCGAGAAGTGCGCGGAGGACACGAAGGGCCAGACGTGCTACATCTGCACGCAGGCCCTCCATTGGAAGACAAAGGAGGGCCTCGTGCGCGGGTGCTCGTGCCGCGGGACGGCCGGCTTCGCGCACGTGTCGTGCTTGGCGGAGCAGGCGAAGATTTTGAACGCGGAGGCCCAAGAGAATAATAAAGACTCGCAGTGGCATCGGTGGTTCATGTGTAGTCTGTGCGAGCAGCGGTACCACGGTGTTATGGAGTGCGCGCTCGGGTGGGGCTGCTGGAAGACGTACGTGGGCCGGCCAGAGACGGACAGCAATCGGTTGAATGCGATGAACGTACTTGCGAACGGTTTATCCGATGCAGAACATCACGAGGACGCGTTGTCCGTGATCGAGGCCGAGTTGGCTATGGAGCGCCGCCTTGGTGCGTCAGAACAAGACATGCTCATCGTGCAGAGCAATCTTGCGATCTCGTATAGAAAGCTCGGACGGCTCGAACAGGCCTTGGACATGCGGCGAGACGTATACCTTGGCTGTCTGAAGCTCTATGGCAAACAACATAAAGATACCCTCCTAGAAGCCTACAATTACGCGGTTGCCCTCGTCAAGCTAAAACACTTCCAAGAAGCCAAGTCGCTGCTGCGCAGAACGGTGCCCTTGGTGCGACGCACTTTTGGTGAGAGCCATGAACTCACGCTCAAAATGAGGTGGAACTACGCGGCAGCGCTCTACGAGGATGACACCGTCACCCTCAACGATCTCCGCGCGGCCGTGACGACCCTCGAGGAGACGGAACCGATCGCGCGGCGCGTGCTCGGTGGCGCGCACCCGACCACTACGGGGATCGAGGATGCCCTGCAGGAGGCGCGAGAAGCCCTCCGCGCCCGCGAGGCGCCGTCAGGGAGTGCGTAACAGAGCTTAATAAATCACTTAACTACATCCCCGCCAGCACGCCCTTGACGGACGGCAGCGCGCGCCGCCGCTCGCTCACCGGCGTCGCAGCCGCCGGCTTTGCTGGGGGCCGCTTCTCCGGCGGCGACGCGCGCGGCGCGGCCTCGCGCCACGAGGGCGACCGGCGCATCTTCGTGCGCTTCCGCCTCTCGTCTTCGCTGGCCTGCGCGGCCGGCAGCCGCCGCGCCGCCGCCGCGAAGAACTCGACGACGGCGCGGTCCGCCCACGACCGCCCCCGCCAGTCTAGGAACGACAGGTGGCCCCCCCAATAAAGTCGTGCAGCAGGCAATGAAGGGACTCAGATTGACCAGAGTCGCGTCGGAGATGGCGTACTTGCCGGAAAACGGCACCACATTATCATCTTCCGATTGAACACAAAGCAAGGGACAACTCAACCGCCCCAGGTCGGCGTACCCATCGTTCGCCTCGTAGTAGGCCTCGGGGTTCGCGTGGCCCCACGGTTTACATATGACCGCCGCCTCGATGTCATAGATCGACCGCGCGAAGATGACGTCTCGTTTTCTTCCACTTTTTCTTCCAGATAAGAACCAGCTTACTTTCAGGGGCACGGCAATCAGAAAATTCTGCAACCTCGCTAAGGGACCGCTTCGCATCTGGGCGCTGCTCGCCGCGAAGGACCGCGGCGACGAGACCGTACATGCGGCTGTCACACGTGGATTGCGCGACGACAGGTACTTGGCCAGGATCGCACCACCTAAAGACTGGCCCACGAGAAATAACCGACATTTCGGGCCGACCTCCTTCCTTATATGATTTAAGACGCCGTCAAAGTCCCGCCACGCATCTGCCGAGTAGGGCTTCGTCGATGTGAGAACCCCGGACGCGCCCGCGCCCCGATAATCATACGCGACGGCGAGGAAGCCCGCACCGTCGAGCTGGGCAAGTAATGACCGCACGAAGCCCGTCTCGCTCGAGTTGTTTAACCCTGGAAACACGACCGCCACATCCGTTCTAGACGTCTGGTGCGGGCAGCGCCACCAGGACAACGCCACGGTCCCTCCATCATCTAGTTGGAGGCGCTCGACGTACGGAGCGGTTAAAACACCACACCCGGCGTAGGGCATCCTCGAACCGAGCTGGAGCGTCGCGCATGCGCCGTTCAAAGCGGTTACTGGGTGCGGCCAGTACCTTCTTTTGGTAAAATTGCACTCATCCAAAATGTCCTCCGTGACGCCTTTCCGCGACGTCAGCTTCGGCCGTCGCGCGAGCGCGACGTAGGCGGCGAGATACCCAACGCAGGCGCCGCCGGCGGCCCAGCGTGCGCTCCGCGGTAACGTCGCGAGGCGGTCGTGTAATGACTTGAGTAGGCTGGATACCTTGTCTCGTAGCATATTGTCAATCCTTGCCACCACCATGAGCGCGTCGTGGCGCGACCGCACGCGGAGCGCGTCCTCGAGGGCGAGCATGAGCCGCGCCGCGACGTTTACTCGCGGCTGCAATGCGCGCGCGATGACTACGATCACTACTCCTTTCGAGGCGGCGTCGAGGCACCAGGCGCGGACGCTGCGCATTGAGAGCTCACTGCAGGCTGCAGCAGTGATTTTATCAGTACGCCGCCTCACGGCTCGAAACCGCGCTGTTTATCGACACCTTGCAGCCTTTTTCTGATCGCGATGTAGGATAGCAGCACTCGTGGTGCCAGCACTCGTGCGTGTGCAGCTCACGACTTTCAGCTTGCTAGGCATCCCTAGTGTCTTACAGGCCGCTAGCTTCGACTTTTCGAGAAGTTCGTCGGCGACCTCGGCGAGTACTACGACCGCCTCAAGAAGACGCTGCCCGCCGACGCCGCCGGCGCGACGCCGTTCGTCCGGGGGCGCGGCGGCACGGCCTCGAAGCGCACGGACCCGATGGACGACGACTGATCCCGGCGTCGTCGCGCGACCACCCAAGACCTAAGAAGACCCAAAACCGCGCCTTACGCCGCACCCCCCCTAGGCCTAGGCCTGGATGTACACGACGGGCCGCTCGAAGATCTTGATCGAGTTCTCGACGTCGTCCAGCTGCTTGTGTAAAGCTTCTTGATGTTTTCTAGCGCGCATGGAATTCACGTTCAACGGGAGCTTGAACAGCTCGGCCTTGATCTCCGACTTTCTACGCTTCAAATCATTCAACGACTGCAGCCGCTCGTCATCCGGCATGCGCGTCATGCCCTCGGGGCACTGGGGGTCCGGCAGGAGGGCCTTTTTCGCCTCCTCTTCCTGCCTCAACTGCCTTTTTCTCTGGTCCAAATAAGCAGGCACGTGGCCGAAGTTCTCGTGTTTCCTGGGAGACGCCTTTGCTACTTTTGTAACTCTAGCTTTGGGCTTCGGTGGGACGGGCTTTTGGGCGTCGACGCGGTTCTGTTCGATGCGATCGACGGGCGCGTGGTGCTTGATCTCGCCTCGCGTCTTCGGGAGCGGCGCCTTCCGAGGCGTGTGTTCTTCCGGATTTCTGGGAGACACGTTCAGGAACTGGAGTTTCGGAACGTTTTCTACTCGCTGTTTGTGGACTTCTGATGGTTTAGGCATTCGTCGACCCGCACCTCGCTTCAGATACGTGCCGTCCTCCCTCGGAGACAACGTGGGGTTCTCCCACGTCTCGGCCTGCTGGACGGCACGACTCGCGACCTGCGTTCGGCGCGCGTCGCGGCTCGCCCGAAACGCGCCCTCGTCTGATGGAGGCGCGTCGCGCCGACGGCGTCGCGGCGATTCAAAGACGCCGCATGCGTACGTTGCGGAACTGCTTCATCTTGTACGGTTTCCTGACGGCGTTTGCGGCTTCTTCTTTCCGTTGGCGATTTTCTTTTTCCGCTCGTCTGATGGCCAGGACGTTCTCCCTCGCATGGTCGCGCGCGGGCCGGCCCTTCCTCCTTAAAGCCGCTTGGCGCTCGCTCTCCGTGCCGGGGTGGAGGAGCGCGCCGATGGAGTCGGCGTTCGCTCTACTTCTGAATCTCGCGGCGCACTCGGCCATCTTTGGTCCTTTGTGGTCGCGGCGGCGGCGTAGGTTGTCGGCTACCGCGCGTCACGTAGCGCAGTTTTTGGCTGCAGTAGCTCTTGCCGCAGTTTACGGCTGGTCTGAGTAACGCGACGGCGTTTCCTGTCGACTGGAGCGTGGCACGCTATCAGTGGCGCTGCAGCGAACGTCTGGCAGTAAGGCGACCGCGAGCGACGCCGGTGTGCTCAAATTTAGTCTACAGTTTGCTGCGCAAAATTCACAAATTCAGAGGCGCCGAGCAAGGCTCTAGCCGTCGGCAAAGCCCTCGCGGCATCCTTCTCCGAGCCCTCGCTGTGCAGAAACGCAGAGGAGTACCACAGGAGCTGAACAGCACGGGTTTTCCGGGCTGATTTGGTGCGCCGATTTTGCGACCGCTGGCGGAGTTACCCATCTTTGCGGCCGCTATTCGATCGCTTCTACATATCGTGGTTCAACTGCGCAGAAGACCGCAGCGCCACAGAGCCCTCCTGCACTTCTGCACCTCACATAAGCAGAGAGCACTAAGATGGGCCGAGGCCGCGGCCGAGGCAGAGGCCGCGGCAAGCGCATGGTCACGTCGGCCGAGGACCTCGCTCTTAGAAATGAACAGCAGGCCGCCTACCAGCAGAAGCGGGCGGCGCGGCGCGGTGAAGATGGTGATGAAAGTGAGAGCGACGACGAATTACCGGAGTTTGATGCGGAGGCCGCCGAGGCCATGCGGAATGCCAGAGACACGTCCGAGAAAACGACGAAGAAGAAGTCGACCACCGAAGGTCTCATAAAAACTGCAAACCCAAATGCACCTCAAAAACAACATCTGAAGATGTCCCAGCTCGGTGATGCGAAGCCCGAACTCACGAGAAGAGAAAGAGAAGAACTCGATAGGCAACGACGCGCGGCGGCCTACGCGAAGAAGCACGCCGCCGGGCAAACGGACGAGGCGAAGGCCGATCTCGAGCGCCTGCGAGCCGCGAAGGCGCGGCGCGAGGCCGCCGAAGCTTCACATAAGAAGGAGACCGAGGAGGAAGCGCGCCAGAAAGCGCTAGCCAAGGCGCAGATGGAGATGATGCAGGGGGCGCAGACGCTCGATAAGGTCGGGACGCAACTGGCGAAGGACCTGGGCAAGGGGTCGTTTTTTGAGGTGGCTGATGAACCTCCACCAAAACTCGACAAGAGGAAAGTGAAGAAGATGAAGCCTGCTCAGTTGAAAGAAGAATTGAAGTTGCGGGGTTTGTCAATCCAGGGCAACGCGAAGGAGCTTGTTGCTCGTTTGACGGAGGCGGCTTGTTGAGGGATGGCGTTCAGAGAGGGTAATATAGTAGTTGAGATCGCCATTACTAGCGCGTCCGAAAGCTAGTGTCTTACAGTACGCTAGATATCAATCCGAGGCGCGTCCGTGATCCCGTCGCGCGGCCGCCGCTGCTCACCCGTTCGACTTGAGGACCAGCGCAGCGCTGCTTCGCACTGGGATCTCCGCGCAGCCGCGATACCGGGCCGCCAGACGCCGTCGCTGCGCCAAACGCAGCGAGAAGCTTTTTGAACGCCAAGCCGAGCCGCGCGCGACACAAACCAAGCGACCATGTCCCAGATCGAGAAGCTCGCCATAAGGGGCATCCGCGCCTTCTCGCCCGACCGCGAGCAGGCGATAGAATTCGAGTCGCCCTTAACGATGATCGTGGGAGCCAACGGCTGCGGCAAGACGACGGTCCGCGGCGGCGTCCCGCAGCCTTCACTTCATTCAAACGCGGCGTCTCCGTCAGACGAGGTCGTGGGTGTTTTTTTGGTCGATGTCGGGCCCGTTCGCAGGTCATCGAGTGTCTGAAATTCGGCACGACGGGCCAGGCCCCGCCCGGCTCCGCCTCCGGCAAGGCCTTCGTCCACGACCCGAAAGTCACTGGGGTAAGTGAAGTAAAAGCACAACTCAAGCTGCGGTTCAAGAACTACGGCGGCCAACGGATGGTCGTCGTTCGTAGCATGCAGCTCACGCAGAAGAAGACGACGGCCACCTTCAAACAGTTGGACGGCGTCATCCGGGCGACGAAGCCCGACGGTTCCAAAACGTCCTACACGCACAAATGTGGGGAGCTTGATAAAACGGTCCCGATCATGATCGGTGTCTCACGAGCGGTCCTCGAAAGTGTCATCTTCTGCCACCAGGAAGATTCGAGCTGGCCGTTGCAGGAGGGCGCTGTGTTGAAGAAGCGTTTTGATGATATCTTCGATAGTGCGAGATACACGAAGGCTCTGGACGTGCTCAACAAGCAGAAGAAGGGATTAGCTTCCAAAGCTAAAGATATAAGTGGGGACCTGAAGGGTCTACATGCGGATAAAGTCGCGGCCCAGGACCACCTGAAGCGCAAGGCGTCGGCGGAGAAGGCCGTCGAGAGCGCGGACGCATCGATAAAGGCTTGTGACGATAAGCAGGCTGCTTTGAGGGACGAGAAGGCTAGGATCTCCGACAAAATGCGGAAGTTACAAGCGCAGGAGCAGGGTCTCCAGGAGTGCCGGGCGGAAGTGGATGGGTTAGAAAGATCTCTCAAATATCTAGAAGAAAGACTAGCCGACTCCGCGCTGATGGACGAGGACGACGACGTCCTCGCGGCGACGGCGCGATCTCCGCGTTTTGAGGTGTTGGGGTGTCTTCACTTTGTTGCTGGGACTCGTATCATGTTGTGGGTGGTTTCTTTTTCGGATCGTGACTCGACGTCGCACGCAGGCGGCGCGACTCCAAGACGAGGAGGACTCGCAGTTCGAGATCATCAATAAGCTCGAGCGGGAAGTTGAGAGACATGACTTGAAAGCTGACAAAGCGAAGAAGGAGGCTTCCAGAGTCGACGGAGAAAAAGGTTCGGCCGAGGCCGAGAAGCGGCGCGGCGAGGCCGAAGTGCGATCTTCGCGTTTTGAAGTGTTGCGGTGCCTTCACGCCATCGACGCGACTCGTGTCCATCTCACGATGACGTGGGTGGTTTCTTTTTCGATTTTGAGGCCGTTCGGACCGTTTCCAGAGAATACGATGCTCCGCGCAGGTGAGCGACCTGCGGGACGCCCTAGCCGACGCCAAGGGCGACCTAGATGATACCTCCGATGCGTTTGCGAGGTTATCGCAAGCTCTACAATCGTCAGAACCCCTAGATAGGGACGTGGCTCAATTGGTCCAAACGACACTCGATGCAAAAGGTCAAGAATTAGCGCAAGCGGAGGCGGAGACAGAAAAACAAGCGGACGAGGCCCTGCGGAGGGAGGAAGGCAAGGTCGCGGAGAAGCGGAACGCCGTCGAGGGCGCCGCGGACGAAGTCGCGGCGCTCGCGCCGAAGGTCGCCGAGGCCGAGCGCATTCAACGCGAGGCCGACGACCAGTTGCGCAAACTAAGGAACGCCACCGACGCGTCCCTCACGCAAGCGAAGAAGAAAGTAGACGATCAAAATAAACGCTTGGACGACTTCCGCAGTGAGAGGGGCGCGCGGACGCACGATCAAGTGATCAAGAAGTGCGTCGAAGATGAAAGACGCTTAGCGGACGAGATCGAGGAGACCCAGAAGTCGTTGAATCTGCTCGAGGGCAACGAGGACGACGAGCGGGAATTGGGCGTGCTGGAGCATGCCGCGACGCAATGCTTGGACAGGTTCTCGGAAGCTTACTCGAGGGACGCCGCGGACCTGCGGGAAGCCGCCGAGGACTACGAGCAAGATGGTGGTAGTGGTGCGGTCGTTCCGGAACCGCCTTCGGTCGATCAAGGTCCGGAGTTTGCGGATCGCCTGAAAAGTCTCATTTCTTCAGCTAAGTCTCGGTTGGACGATGCGAAGGCTACGGCTTCTTCACTCAATGCTTCGACGAAGGCCGATGAGCGATCTGCGCAGCAAGCGGAAGCGTCCGCGCGAGCGGCTTCTCGAGAGGCTTCAAGAGCTTGCGACGCTCTGCCCTCAGACACTCGTGCCAAGTTAGCTTCGATCAAGAAGAAATGTGCCGCATTAAAAGATGCGGAGAAGGCCGCGGCGGAGGACGTCGAGGACGAGGGCGAGGACGAAGTCAAAGCTGTGGAGGAGCTGTACAAGGCCGCGGACGACCTGAACGTCTTCGAGTGGGCTCGCATCGACAAGGGCGACGACGACCTCGCGCTCGAAACGTTAGTAGCGACGCCCTTGGCTCAAAGCAAACCGGATGCGTTTCAAGCTACCGCTGCCTTCGTGCGAGGCATTACTGCTGTTGTGGCCCGTAGGAAGGAGTCTGCGACCATGATACCTGAAGCCATGGGGTATTTACTAAAGAAATTGCAGACCAAAACTAACAAGCACACCGGATGTAAACAATGTCCCGTCTGCAAGCGCCGGAGTGGAAAACAAATTTCGGGCCACGCCATCGACGCAACCTAACTCACTGGTTGCTTTCCACGCAGGCAAGCGCGACTTCGAGGAGGACGGCGAGGCCCAGAAGACCATCGATAGGCTAGATAAAATTGTGAAGAAGCACGCCCAAGGTGTTGGCGCGGCCTTCGGCGACCTGACGACGTCGTGTAGCGAGATCCAGGCGGAGCTCGATTCCTTAGAACCGCAGTGGCGCGCGTGGGTGGCTACCTTACAGAAAAAAGTAGCTGCGGAGAAGGACGTGGACGAGAAGCGGTCTGCTGCGTCTACCGCCTCTGATGCGGCGAAGGACGCCGCTTCGTCGCTGCGGGACGCCGAGGCTCTCGCGGTGACGGCGTCATCGCGCTACGAAAAGGCGTGTCATTTGTCTGATCTCGGGTCGCAATTACGCGACGCCGTCTCGGCGCGCGACGCGAAGAAGGAGACGCTCGATCGCGTGGCGCAGGACGCGGGCACCGGGGGTAGGAGGTCGCGGCGGGACATCACGCGCGATCTGAAGCGCTTGCAAGATGAAAAGGAGGCGGCGGTCAATAAACGGGCTCAAGTGTGTCTCAGTGTCTCTTAACTGATGGCGTCTTCATGACAGTGTCACTCAACGCAGGCCGAAAAAGATAAAGCCGAGGGCCTCCAGCAGGAGAACGCCATGATCTCGCGCAAGGCCGAGGCGTCCAAGGCCGTCTCTGATTTAGAACAACAGCTCGCCGAAAAACGAAGGTGGGAAAGTTCCCGAGACGACGCGGCCAAAACCAAAAGGGACTGCGAGAAGCGCGAGAAGGACATTAAAGCGGACGCTCCCCAGCGCAAAGCTGCCTTAGATAAGGCTCGTAGAGACCAAGAAGAAGCGACCACCTCCTGGACTGCCAAAAAGAAAAAAGCTCGCTCGAAAACGAACGGCGCCAAGGCCGCGGCCTACGCGGTCAAGCAGGCCGTGGCCCAGGCTGCTCGGGGCGATAAGAGGATTGCGGATGCGGAGAAGACTTTGCAAGAGTTGAGCGCGACGAAGGCGCGATTCGAAAAAGAAGTTTCTGAGGCGGAAGATGCCGCTGCTGACGTAAATGCGCAGATCGCCGAGGCTTCTAAATCGGAAGACACGCGCATGCTCGAGAAGAAGGAGGTCGAGGGTGCGGGCCCGTGTGGAAATCAAACTTCGGACGCCCCACGCCGTCGATGCGACGTTGTCCCTGTGACCGCGTCGGCTCGATGGCGTAGAGGTTCTACGCCATCGACGCGACGTTGTCCCTGTGACCACGTCGCCCCGACGCCATCGACGCCATCGAGAGTGAGCGTCGCGACGCTTTCATTCCCGCGCAGGCGTCCTCGAGTACCACGCGCAGCAGAAGAAGAAGGAGGCCTGCGAAGAGAAGCTGCGGCGGGCCAAGGACCAGGAGCCGGAGGAAGATGATGAATTTGCCGGTAAATCCCAACAAGATTTGTCGCGGCGCGTGTCGAGGATCACGCAAGAATTGGAGCGCGTGGCCGCGGAGAAGGGCGAGCACGAGGGCCAGCGGAAGCAGGCTCGCGAGGTCGCGCGCGAACATGCCAACGACCTCGCGACGGCGCGCTACAAGGGCGTCGAGGAGCGCCACCGGCGCGCCATGATTGATAAAGAAACCACCGAAATGGCGCGATCTCGGCGTCCCGTCGTGTAGAGGCGCCTTCACGCCGTCGACGCGCGTCGTCTCCCGGAGAGATTGGGCCGTTTCGATGGTTCCGTCCGCACAGGCCTGCAAGGATGTGGAGCACTACTGGACGGCGCTGGACAAGGCCCTTGGATCTTTTCATCGATTAAAAATAGAAGAAATTAATCGCATCATCAAGGAATTATGGAGTGTGACTTATATGGGCGAGGACATCGATACCATAGAAATTGTCAGTGGTGAAGATAACGGTTCCAAGAGAGCAGCAAGGTCGTATAATTATCACGTGCGCATGCGGAAGCAGGGCGCGGCTCTAGATATGAAGGGTCGGTGTTCGGCCGGCCAAAGAGTGCTAGCGTCGATCGTGATTCGATTAGCTCTCGCCCAGACCTTCTGCATCAAGTGCGGCATCCTGGCTTTAGATGAACCGACGACGAATTTGGATGAAGCCAATAGAAGATCTCTAGCTCATGGCCTGAGTCGTATTATTGCGGATCGCGCGCGGCAGTCGAACTTTCAGCTGGTCGTGATCACGCACGACGAGGAGTTCATCGCTACGTTACGTACCGAAATGGCCGCCCAGGCCGGCGCGTCGATGCCCGAGCACTACTGGCGCATCTCGCGGGAGGAGGTCGGGCAAGGCAAGTTCTACTCGAAGATCGACAAGATCCCCATGGACCAGCTGCAGTAGTAGGTCTTCGCCCGCCCCCTGTGTAACGAAACGTAAAACTAGGTCTACTACTTCCTCCCCCCGCCTGGGGTCCTCCCCCTGACGGGCCGCAGGTGCACGAGCTCGCCGACGTCGACGTTGGCGAGCTGCTCGCCCCTGACGCGCACGTAGACCGAATTCAGCGGGCTCGCGGACTTGTGCTGCTTGTTGAAGCCGAAGTTGTTCAGCTGGCGCTGGAACGACGAGTATAGTGGCGCAAAACTCACTAGGGTCTGTGTGCCCCGTACCGTTAACGGTACGGGGCAATTTCCCCGGTCTTATCCCATTTTAACCACTTTTGCTGAACCACAAAACCCGTACCATAGAATAACTTACCCCCCTACTACCGGCCTACTAGCCTCCCAAGAGTCCACTAGACACATAGGATAATCCGGCTAGGAATTTGATTGCCTCACTGGGCGGTGCAGGCGCGGGCGCAGGTGACGGCACTGGCGGTGCGGGCGGCGGCGGCACCGGCGCGGTAGCGGGCGCGTCGCCGTCGTCCGTGTCGTCGTCGGCCGGCCTTGCGGGCGCCTCTTCCTCGTCGTTCGAAGAACTGAATCCGGCTGTAGGCGGAGCCCAGTTTTGTCGAGCCGGCGGGAGCGCGGCCGGCGGCGGCGGCACCGCGGGCGGTGCGGCGGCCGCGTGGAGTGCAGTGGCCGCTGCCCGGGCCGGAGTCGCAGGCGGCGCGCGAGTAGCCTTGGCGGCCTTTCCTTTGGTGCGCGCCCTCTTCGCTGCGGGTGTCGACCGGGGCCCCTCGTCGATCCACTCCTGCCGCCGCTTGGCGGGAAGATTCGGAGAAGGCGTCGCCGGCGCGGCCGGCGGTGCCGCGATGCCCGGGCGCGGCTCCTGGCACACGTCGCACGCCGCACCCTCATACTCGTTAAGGAAGGTGCAAGCCGGGCACGCCCACTTCGGCGCCGTCTC
>JACLAA010002560.1_pt1 | contig 34755 bp, 23 predicted proteins | sample 8027891 | NCBI WGS metagenome assembly JACLAA01 (sample SAMN15724900, study PRJNA655200) | protist metagenome | isolation source: fluorescence activated cell sorting (FACS) single amplified genomes of... | place: Spain: Blaines Bay Microbial Observatory, Mediterranean Sea | collected 2016-01-19 | reverse complement strand
CTTCTTCTTACCGTTTTTGTTTGCTGGCGCGCTCTTCTTTTCGAAGAGCTTTTCGTTCAACGTTTTCTTCTTATACTTTGGATCTTTTTTCGCTTTTTCTTCCTCTTGGTTGTTGTGGACGAACGCCAAAAGGCCGTAGGAGATCAATCCACCCAAGAGGAGTTTCGCTTTTCCACCCAGACCTCCTCCGGATTGTCCGTTCTTCGCTTTGTTTTTCTTTCTAAACGAAGTTTGAATCTTCTTCGCCGCCGCTTCCTCTTCCTTGGAATACTCCTTGTCGTTGTAATCCGGAATCGCGCCTTTTCCATCTCTACCAGTTCTCTCTGGGGTCTTTTTATCCGGATAATACGTCAGAATTAACCTCACTTGCCCACCAACCGCGTTTCCGTCTCGATTGAACAAGTTGAAACTCTTGTCGATTTCTCCGTTTAACATCTCGCAGTTCAACACGATTTGCTTCACGTGAAACGCCGCGTTCGCCACCGCTTTCTTCCCGCCAATAAACGAACTCGTCTTTTGTTTAAACAATAAAATTCTCAATTCCTCGTTTTTCTCCTCGTCGATGGAAAACTCAAACGCGTCCGCGAAGTCGATGCGGTGGTCGAACACTTCCTTCATCTCCGTTTTTCGTTTTTGACGAGGCGCATCTTTATTTACCGGGTCTCGTATTTCCACTTTCACCGCGCAAAATTTCGTGTTCTGCGTGTCCGAAGCCGGAGTTTCCAGCTCCAACACTGATGTTTTTAATGTTGATTATGGTTTGAGTAGTAGTATTTGAGAAGAACGAGAGAAGAAGTGTGAATACGATGAAATTTCAAAACAGGAACGACGAGAGAGATATTCTTTCCACGATCGAATGCATTCTTCTTCTTCTCTTCTGAGAGAGAGAGAGAGAACGAGAACGAGAACGAGCGCGCCGCGATCTTTCGGATCGGGAGAAAGAGAAAGTTTCAGCGACGAAACGCGATCAAATCTTTACCTTTGACTCTTAAAACGCCCATTAATTATTATGGTAATTGCAACAAAGCGTCGAGGTGTTTTTATATCTCGCAAACGAGTGTGTTTGATGCACAAAACAACAACAAAAAAACTCAAAATCGTGCCTTCTTCAAAAAGAGCAGACCTTCAGAGGGAGAGGACAACACCAAGCAGAAGAAAGAGGAGGAAAAAAATGCAAAAAGAAGAACCTGCGTCGGTTCGTTTTCCAGATTTCCAGATTTTTGCGACACTTTTTTCTCCTCTTCTCTCTCTTCGTCCGTCGCGTTTGTTGGTCGTTTTCTTTCTCTTCTCGAACACACCGCATCTCCCATCTCCCATCCGATCGTCTTCCTCGCGCGCGCTGTGCTCTTCTTGGGTTTCAAACGCGAGAGAGAGAGAAAGAGAGAAGGAATAAAAGTAGTGTTGCGATCATCAACACTAATAATAATAATAATAAAGTATGATCAAACACGACATCAAAGACGGATTCAAGTGGCGGAAATACGGTCAGAAGAACATCAAATCGGCCTCGTTCCCGAGAAGTTACTACCGATGCACGAAACCGGATTGTCCAGCCAGGAAGCAAGTGGAAAACGGACTCGCGAAGTACGAAAACCAGCACAATCACGAGAAACCGAGCTTGTTATTGCTCAGTCAGCAGAAAAACAAGTCACAGCAGCAGAAAGATATCATCGGCACACCCAACAAGGTGGAAAAGAAGAAGAGTAAAGGTAAGAATCAACCCATTCTCGCCCGCATGGCAGTTGTTCGTCTTTGATTTTTTGTCTTCGTTTCGTATAAAAATATTTGACTGCTTTCGCATTTCTGTCCTGGCGGTTGAAAACTACATTTTTCTCTTCTTCGAACAGGACGTCCGCCGGGATCGATATCATCTTTAGGAGGTGTGGGTGGTTGCTACAAGAAGATTAAAGCACCGAAAGCGGCGAGGAAGTTTTACCACGACGATGATGATGATGATGGAGGAAATGATGGAGGAAATGATCGACCGCCGCCGCACCCGCTGGTGGCGGCGTTGAGAGCGCTCTCGCCGAAACTCGCGAGAAGAGAAGAAGAAAATAACGAGAAGAGAGAAGACGGGAATACTAATGAGAATAACAATAATAGAGATGATAGTAGTAAGAAGAGAAGCGACGGAGAGATGGCGGCGGCAATCTTCTCCATGGAGGAAGCGCCGTTATCGCCGGGGTATTGGGATAAAGCGGAAGGCTCGTATTTCGACGATACCGGAAATCCGCACGGCGGCGGGGGTGAGAACATCAAGACTCAGGCACGGTTCGGGACGACGGCAGTTACCGGTAGCGCGACGAAGAAACAACAGCGCCCAAAGAATATCGAGGTGAGTACCAATCACGGATACTTTGGAGGAGGAGGAGGAGGTGGAAGTGGTGGGATTACCGGATTCTTGACCTCGCCGCGATTGACCGGAATAGTGAGCAACGTGTTCACCGGCGCGAAAGATTTTTGCGAGTTTCGACAAATGCTTTCACCGGACGAATGCAACGAAGGGAAGAAGAAGAAGAAGAAGGAGAAGAAGCAAGTCGGTGGTACAAACGCGGCGCAGCCGTTTGAAAGTGACAACGAACGAAACGACGACGAAGGAGAAGAAGGTGAAGACGAGGAAGAGAACGAAACGAAGAAAGTCGAAGATCCAGGTCCGCTCGTTTATCAACAGTCCCCAAAGTGCGCAAGAAAGAAAGAACGATTCTCATCGGCGGCGATGGAGGAAGAAGAAGACGTCGACGTTGTGAACATTGACGCGACGCCTGAAAAGTTTGGCAAGAAAGATTTCAAGGCGATTGCAAAGTCCAGGCGAGGACTGCTACCGTTCATTGAAGAACAAGGCATGTTACTGGACAAGGATGAATCTGGAAGCGCGCTTAGCCGCGAAGAGACCGTTTTGCACGCTTTTTCCAAGAGAGAAGTGCACAACAATCCGTTGCAGTCTCCCAAGGGCGCCAAGACATCCTTCAAAGATGCGAAGAAAGCGAACAAAATTTTGTCTTGTTCAACCGCATCTGGTGGTAAAATTTCCAAGAAGAAAAGTAAGAAGAGTAAACTCACGTCTTCGGAGGCTTTAGCCGCCGAGACGTATTGCGAAGCCATCTTAAAAGGTATGCGACACGAAGAAGCTTCCGCGATTGCCGCGCAGAAAGTTCGCGAAATGAACGAAAAGACCCAGCGATTGAAAGAACTCGCGCGCGAAAGGAAGAAGGCGCGAAGCCTCGTTCCACCGTCAATGCCGCCGCAGCAAGGGAGCGGCGCTCTTGGAAAAAACAACTCTTTCTCGAGACTGTACGAAGCAGACGTGTACGACAACAGTAAGACGAACTCGTATCAAGTGTCTCCCGCGGTGAGTGATCACGGAGAAGGGCAGCAACCTGCTGCCAATATTGCTGTCGCTCCAGCGCTAAACAATAGCAACGTTGACACCTACACTGCTCATGATACTAATAATAATAATGCTAATGGTGATAATAAAACTACGAACGGTGGCGGCGGCGGTGGTGGCGGTTTGTGGTCGCCAATTTGGCAGATGGAAAAAGCCGTCTCGCAGTTTTGCTCGAGCTATTTCCCGAATCTGGGCGAAGACGATTTGAACCTCCCAGATCCACTCGGTGACTTTGAAGCTTTATCGCCGCCGCGACAAAAAGAAAATGGAGGAGGACACGCATCCGGCGGGTCTCGCATGATTTGGTGGACCCGATGAGAATATATTTTTTTATGATAAAAAGCTCGCATGTATACATGTATACTTATTCTGGAACTGTTTTAATTTTGTATCTGCGCAACTAATAATAAAACTTTACGTTATTCTTCTACGCGGTGCTATCGCTTTTTTCTTTCTACTTCTAATCGCCTTTCCCTTTCGGCGGCGGCCCGCGAATATCGTTCAAACTCTCCCGAAAATTTGGCGAAGCCGCTCTTTTCTCTTCCCTCAAATCCGCCGTCAAGTGAAGCGCTTTCGATTTCAACTTTGAAAACAACGTCTTCGACTTATATTTCATCGCGGCTCGTATTCCCGTACCTTCCATGGTAATCGCTTCCGCCGCCGCCGCAGGTTTCTCCTTGTGCGGCGTAAACAGAGGTTTATCTCTCGCAAACATACTACTCGGACCATACCCATTCGCTACGGTCGCGTGCTGACTTTTTTGAGACGCATCGTTACTATTACTATTCACATCGTTCTCTTTCTCTCTCTCTTTCTTTCTCGTTTTCGTCTCGCTTTTCCCATACTCTCCTTTCTTCTCCGCCGGTTTGTATTCGTATCGTATCGTATCAATCACTTCAATTTCTTTTTTATGAGCTTCTTTCTCGTCGTCGTCGTCCTTGGCTGTGTTCGTGTTCGTTTTTGTCGTCGTCCCTTTTTCCGGCGTTCCGGGAAGCGAATAATGTCTCCTCAACTTATCGATAGCTTTTTCCGACGAGGACGAAGTAGATGGTTTCGTTTCGGAATCATTATTTATTTTCTTCCCGTCTCGATCGAAATACGGAATCATCACCCACCCTTTCGCGTGCGCGGTGTTTTCGTTCACCAACGTTCCGTTGTTCGCTCGATGGATGTCCGCCATGGCGATGTTGTATTTAATGCACAACCCGGCTAAGGTTTCCGTAGGTTCGATGTTCCGACGGAACGCTGTTCTTCCAACATTAGTATTTTTACTCGAAGAAGAAGAAGAAGAAGAAGAAGAAGACATAATGCTGTGCGTTTTTTGAGACGTATACTTCGTGCGTGCGTGTGTGTATCGTTTTGTCTTCTCTTCTTTTCTTCTTCTCACGATGAGCAGCGCGAGCAGCTTTTACAAAGCGAAAGCGTGTCGTTTTATGCGCGCATGTGTTGTGTGTGTGTTGGAGTCCCTCTTTTTCCAACAACTCTACTAAAAAAAAAAAGTGGGGGACACAAAACTGCAAAAATCAACTCTCGAGAAAATTAGTGAATCGAAAGAAGACGACAACGACGGAAATGGCCCCGGCAGCTTCTGACGCTGGCGAGATAGCCAAGGAGGAAGTGGACGCGGTGTTTGCGGCCGCGTTAGCCGCCGCTCCTCCTCTTCGAGAGGTACCTCCTCCTCCTTCATTTATTCGTCAAACTGATGAGACGAAAGAAGAAGTGAAAGAAGAAATAGGAGTAAACGTCGTCAACGTTCCGCCTCCTCCGAACGCGACGATGGGTAATAATACGATTCAGCGTGAGCAGCACGAGCAAAGAGCGATATCGACGTTTATCGTCAAAGCTGACGACGACGAGAAAATCATCACCCAAACGGAGAAAGAGGAGGAGAAGTTAGCACTGACGGCGAGAGAGGCGTTTTTAGCCACGTTCGCGAATTACGACAAAAAGAAGACACTTGGGTTGAGGAACGGAGACGAGAAGGAAGACGAAGAGCGAGGGAAAATGCTACCGTCGTCGTCGGAAGCTATAAAATTGAAAAATCCACCACCGAATCCGATTCGATTGCAATCGCCGTACGGATTGATCGACCCGTTGAAGTGTACCGCCACGGGAACGTTGGTGAGCGGATGTAAGAAGAACGAAACGGCGAAAGTATACGTGCAAATGCGAGACGAGATGGGAAACGCGCTGACAAAACCGACAAAAGAGGAAGTGGAGATGATGAAGAAATGCGGAAAGATGACGGTGGAAGGACGCGTTTTGTTAGCTTCGACGACGAAAGAGAACGCCGCGAAGGAAGAGTTTGATACTTTCGAGTTGAAGGTTATGGATGGGAAGTCCTTGGTGTATTACGGAGAGTATCGACCGTTGGAGAGAGGAACGTACAACGTATATGTGGACGTGGTGTTCAACGAGCAAAGAAATCCGAAGAATAACGGACGGTTTAAGATTGAAGGGTCGCCGTTTCCGGTCTATTCTGAAGATACGGGAGGAGCGCATCTTCATAACGGAATCGGTGAAAATGAAAGGGAACGCAGCAACATAGGTGACTTTAAGACGAATGTGAATGCGAATACTTCGAATGCTGCTCAAAACGATGCGCACGCTCCTTCGACTGGTATCGATGGCCCGACGTCATTTGATATCGGCGGAGGTATCTCCGTGGAAAATGATAAAGACGACAAGAGAACTGTCCACGTGGCAAATTTATCGATAGCGATGAATCAAGATGCGTTAGTTCAGCTCATGTCGCACGTAGGAACTGTAGTTGCAACCAAAATGGGAGGTGAAGGTAAGACGTACGCGTTCGTTGAGTTCTTGTCGCACGAACAGGCAAGGACGGCGAAAGGATTAAACGGCATGGAAATAGGCGGCAGAAGTTTAAAAGTTGAATTTTCGAAGCAATCGAGGTTAATCGGGACGACCACGAATGTTGTCATTCATTACGGACCTCAGCAACAGTTGGCTTTGGAACAAGAGCAGAAAAAGAAGGAAAAAGAAAGAGAGGAGAAAGAACGCGCGAGAAATCAAATGAGAGAGGAAAGAGACAGAGTGCGAGAGGAAAGAGAGAGAGTGCGAGAGGAAAGAGAAAGAGCGCGAGCGCAAGAGATATTAGCGGCAGAAAAGAGTAAACCGATATATTCCAATCCGAACGTTCGACATCAAATCGAAATGCAGAAAGTCTTGGAGGGAAAAACTGAAGAGGAGATATTATTAGAGCGCGCTCGAGCGCAAAAAAGGATGAAACCAGACCAACCTGGAAAACTTATGACGGCGGCAGAACGCGCCGCAAAACGCGCGCAAGAAATCAGCGCCCGATTGAACGCGAAGAGATAGACGCAAATAGATTTTAGATTACATTAGACACTTTCAATAATAGCATATATATTCGCGCTTTTTTTCTTTCGCTCAATCTCACAATCACCTACTCTATTTTGTATATGTCTAATATCCACACGCACACGATGTTGTAGATGGCGTATAACACATACAACCCGATGTATACCCATCCAATCTTTGGCGATAGCGTGAACCCACTCGCCGCCACTGATCCGAAATAAATAAACAAAACCCCGGCTAAAATAAGCGTGCTTGGGATCAACTCGTTCGTCGTTACGATCAAATAATTTGGCGTTTGCCACGATAAATAGCAAAGCCACGGCAATCCCAATCCGAGCCAAATATCAAACACGTTCGATCCGACGGCGTTTGCAACCGCCATGTTCGCCAAGCCATCTTTCGCGACCGCAATTGAACTCAAAGCATCTGGAATTGAAGTTCCCGCAGCTAAAACAGTCGTTCCCATGACGACTGGAGGAATCTTCAAAATGCAACCGATTCTAGTGCACCAATCAACCATAAAGTGCGTGATGAATCCGATAAAAACGATGGACATGAGAAACGACATCGGATACCATGTTTTCCACTTTTCTTTCTGGCAGTTTGGAATGCATAATGCAAAGACGCAATACCAAGGCATGGATAACAAATACATCGGAATTTGTTTCTTGTTCTCCGGGAGCGCGAAGGACAGTTCCTCTTCTTCTCTGGCGTCTTCAATGGAGAGTACCGACGCGACGTTTGTCGAACGGTCGCCGGTGGAGGACAACCCGTTCTTTTCGCGCATCTTCAGAACATGTTCAACCAAAAGCGCGTCTGATCGCATCTTACGAATCGCACTCTTCGAAATATAGCTCGAGCTGATACTAACACCGACGCGATCGTCTGGATCTTTTCCAGTCTCTTCGCGAATTTTGTCGCGATACGTTTTCGTCTTTTTTCTCCAGACGTTTGCCGCCGCTTTCGCCGCGAGAATCGCCGATATGTTCGGCGTTGCTCCCTCTTCGCTCGGTCGCCCTTCGCCTCCGTCGCTCGGTGCTTCTCCGGTTTCCGCTTGGCTCGCTTCTATTTCTGCTTGTAGACTTTTGTTCAACTCCATGAGCGTCTTTGCTCGCTCCGGCCACAACAAATCCATTTTGCGCATGAAAAATTCGTTATACGTCATGAACAAAATGTAAAGGCCGTACAAACCGACGTAGATCCCACCTTCCCACCAATCAACCCGGCCTCCTGAAAACGTCGTCGCAATCCCAACCACCGCGGCACCGTAAAACGTACAATCTCTTACCAAAGGTTTCCAATCTAAAATCAAGGTGTCGCCGACAGAAATCGTCGTTATCCCGATGATTATCAAAATGTTAAATATCGCGCTCCCGACAATCGTACCGACGCCAATAGACGACGACGCGTTCGCATTCACCAACGACATCAACGAACTCGCAAGTTCCGGTGCAGACGACCCCGCTGCCATGAATGTCGCCCCGGCGACGTCGTCGGACAAGCCCAACGCTTCCGATATCGCCTCCAACGACGCGACAAAATAGTCGTCGCAGACTATCGCTATCCCCAAGAATAAATACAAAACGCCGACAAAATACCCGATTAATCCTCCAACTTTCTCCCAATCTTTCGTTGGTTTGCATTCGCCGCCACCTGCGGACAACAGTCGTCGTCCTCCTCCACCCATATCGGTTGTCGTCGTCGCCGATTTTGACACCAAGTCAAATGAAGACGATGAGGAGGAGGAGGACGACGACGAGAAGACCGCCGAGAGCGTCGCTAAAAGCGCGAACAAAGCGAAACCGCACAGGAAAGCGCGCATTCTGTTGTTATCAGAGAAAGAGAGAGAGAGTGCGCGTGTTAATGAGTACGCGACACGAATACTATTTACCCCGACCCCTTCCTTGAAAGAAAAAAGGAGAAAAAGACCGTTTGACGAACGGGTGATGACGATTGAAAAAATTCGAATCCATGTGCTCATACTAAACGTACCTCAACCGCTCCTTCGTGCTCTGCGACAGTCTCGAACGCGCTCTTCTCGCGTTCGGTATTCTCATCGTCGTCGTCGTCGCTCTTCTTCCTGCCGCCATTTTTTAGAACAACAACAACCACAACAGAAAGGATTAAATGTGATGCTATTTTTAGGAAGGAATATTATTTTTTCTCTCTCCTCTGCCTTTTCTTGGTGAATTCCTCTTCGTCTACAAAAAAGAAAGAGAAATCGACCAGCTGCAACAGCGAGAGTACTACTTTCTCTCTCTTTCTTTCTCTCTTTTATTCTTCAAACGACGCTCTTATATAATAAAACGGACTTTACGGTTATTGAAAACTACTACCCGTATACAGAGAGAGAGAGAGAGGAAAGAAAGCGTGGTTAGAAGTCTCTTGTGTGTGTGTGTGATTGAAATGTGGGATGACAGAGACAAGAAAGAGATACAAAAAAAGTATGTGAAGAGGGGGACAAAAACGCTCCTCTCTTTTTTGGTGTTTTGAAACTCGAAACTTTACAAAAAAAAATATTAAACGGACACAAAAAGAAAAAGAAGAGATCCGAATTAGTAGTAAGTATGAATCCACCTAATCCTTCGTCTCATCAGTATCACCAACCGGGACCACCGATGCACAACGGAGGGTATCAGCAACAACAACAACATAACGCTCCGGCTCCTGCGCCTCCACCGGGATCATCCGCAACAGCCGGGTATCCCTCTTCTGCGCCTCCGACGGGGATGAATTTGCAAAATAATAATTCTCCTTTACACGCGCATCCGCAGGCACCTCCGAGAGTCCATTTCGGTGGGACGCCTCCTCCACCAACATCGTCGTCGACTTCGACGAATACCGGGTTTCGAGGAGGAGCGCAGCAGCAGCAACAACCGCCGGCTTCGTCTTTCTCGTCGTATCCTCAGCAGCCGCCCGGGCAGGCGCAATATCCTCCGTCGGGGATGGGTGGTCAACCACCTTTACAACAACAACAACAACAACAACAACAGAATTTTCAATCCGCTCCTCCAGCGGCGATGGGAGGAGGTATATCGCAAGGAAGCAGCAGATACCCAAACCCAACGCCGCAAACAACGACGCAACAAGGGTATCAACAAACACCGCAACAGCAAGAGAATGTTGGTGGTGTTGGTGCGAGGACGTATCCGCAGTATCCCGGGACAACGAGCAGCGCTCCGCAACAACAACAACCGCAGTACGGAGGAGGACAACCGCAACAACAGCAGCAACATTATCAGCAAGGGATGCCGAGTAGCGGGTATAATCCTCCACAAGCACCGCACAGCTTAAATCAAGGGTTTCAGCGGTACGGTCCGCAGCCAACACCACAGTCTGCGGCTTCTAAAATCGATCCTTCGCAGATTCCGAGACCGCGGCACGACTCGCACGCGGATCGAACTATTTTTGATACTAGAAACCCACAAACGGGTGCTCCGATGCACCCACCAGGAGCGACTTCGAATTTTATGGCGAGAGATGTTGGGAACGCGAATCCAAGGTTCATTCGATCGACCACGAGCACGATTCCGAATCAATCTGATTTGTTACAAACGTCCGGGATGCCGTTGGCGGTGTTTGTCAATCCTTTGGCGACTTTAAAAAACGACGAGGTGCAAGTTCCGATCGTAGATAACGGAGGAATGGGTCCGGTGAGATGTTTGCGATGTAAAGCGTACGTGAACCCAGGAATGCGATGGGTGGATCATTTCCGATTTGCGTGCAATTTTTGCGCTCACTTGAGTGAGTGTCCTCGCGAATACGCGTGCGCTTTAGGATCTGACGGGAAAAGGCAAGATTGGATGCAACGTCCAGAGTTATGCCGTGGAAGCGTAGAATATATGGCTCCAGAAGAGTACATGGTTCGAGCGCCAATGCGACCAAGCTACTTCTTTGTTATCGATGCGAGTCCGTCGGCGGTCCAAAGCGGCGTGACGGTATCGGCGTGTGAAGTCATCTCTAGAACTTTGGATAACATTCAAGGCGGCGACACCGCGAGCGTGGGGATTGCGACGTTCGATGGTACCGTGCACTTTTACGCCATTCGCGGAGACGATGAGAACAACAACGCAAGCAACGAAAATCAGGAGAATGAAAAGCCGACGACGTCAAACGGCGCGACAAAAACGCCGAAAATGCTCATCGTTCCAGACGTGGACGATCCCTATGCGCCTCTGCCGAAAGATCTACTCGTGAATTTGAACAAGAACAAAGAAACACTTAAGACTTTATTGAAACAAATTCCAGAGATGTTTGCGAATTCGCGTCCATCGGCGGTAGCGAGCGGCGCGGCTATCAAATCTGCCATCGACGCTTTGAAGTATAAGGGAGGGAAAGTTATGCTCTTTCTCGGATCGATGTGTTCGGGTGGATGGGGAAAACTGGAAGTGCGTACGCACTCTGGAAATGTAGAAAAAGAACCTCTGAAAATTATGAAACCGGCGGAGAAATGCTATCAAGATTGCGCAACGGAAGCTGCAGAATATCAAATCGGCATCGACATTTTCGTGTGCGGTTCGCAACCTGTAGATTTGGCAACTTTAGGCGTTTTGACGAGAACAACTGGTGGCACATTGTATAGATACCCGAACTTTAACGTGCAGTTAGATTTTGCGCAGTTGCTGAACGATGTGCGATGGAACTTTTTGCGACCACAAGGCATGGAAGCGGTGATGCGGGTTAGAGCTTCTCAAGGTTTAGGCGTCGCCGAATACGGCGGATATTTCTGCAAACGCACGCCGACGGATGTTGATTTGCCAGTTTTGGATGGGGAGAAATCAATCATGGTCAACTTAAGATACGAAGACAAGTTAGTAGACGGAGCGGAAGCGTACGTACAGTGCGCCTTGTTGTATACGACGATGACTGGAGAGCGCAGAATTCGTGTCCATACGCTCGCGTTACCGGTGACATCTGTTCTCGGCACGTTATTTAGAAACGCAGACTTAGATGCGCAAACTTGCTTCATGGTTCGGAAAGCTGCGAATACACTTTTGGGTGGGAAACACACGATTGCAGCCGCAAAAGATGCCGCTTTGGCGCAATGCGTGTCTTCCCTTTACGCTTATCGTAAATACTGCGCCTCCAACAACGCCTCCGGGCAACTCATTTTACCTGAAGCGTTGAAGACTTTACCACTGTACACAATTGGCATGTACAAATCGAACGGCTTGCGATCAGAAGCTTCGGCGGACGATCGCGCGAACTGGCTTTTTAGGATGCTAAAGAGCGATCCGTCTGAAACGACGCCTTCGGTATATCCGCGACTGTTTCCGTTGCACTTCATCTTAGAGGACGATGGATTCCAAGCGAACCAAAAGCAGAGGCACGACGATGGTGACCAGGCGGCGAGCATTACCGATTCCTTTCCGCCATTTCCACCGTGTCAATGGCTCTCCGCTGAAAAACTCGACGGCGATGGCTTATACCTTCTCGAAGACGGCGGCGAGATGCTCGTTTGGGTCGGACGAAACTACCCGCAAGACCGGTTAAAAGAAGTCTTTGGTGTAGACACCGTAGACCAACTCGACGCTCGACGATCCATGCTTCCGCCAAACTTACCAAACGAAAGAAATAAACGCATGAACGCCTTCATCAACTCCATGCGTAAAGCTCGATCTGGATATTTGCGCATGCGCATCTTGAAGCGAAACGACGCCATGGAGACGTTGTTTTATAACCGCTTAATCGAAGATAGAAGCGTTGCGGGAATGTCTTACGTAGAGTTTCTCTGTCACGTTCACAGATTGATTCAAAACAAGTTCACTTAGAAAGAGAGAGAGAGAGAGAGAAATTGTAACTACTTATTATTAGAAGAAGAAGAATGAATGAATATACACCCCCGTCTCTTTTCGTTTTCACTTTTTCACATGCATAAAGAAGTTCGTTACATTTATAGAGAGATCACTTACTTGTTTAAATCAAATCGAAGAAACAGCGTTCACTCTCAAATTGTTGTGCGAGATATAACGCGGAGCAAACATGAAGATTGCGGTCGAGGGGTGTTGCCACGGCGAACTGGAAACCATTTACGCAGCCATGGAGAAAATTGAGAAGAAAGAAGGCATCAAAATCGACTTGTTGATATGTTGCGGTGATTTTCAAGCCATACGGAACAAGCGCGACTTGGAGTGCATGTCGGTGCCGATTAAATATCGCGAGATGGGGACTTTTTACAAGTATTACAGCGGAGAGTTGAAAGCGCCGTACCCGACTCTGTTCATCGGAGGCAATCACGAGGCGTCTAATTACTTGTGGGAACTCTATTACGGCGGTTTCGGAGCGCCAAATATTTACTATTTAGGACACTCTGGATGCATTAAGTTTGGCGATTTACGCATAGCTGGTTTGTCTGGAATATATAAACAGTACGATTACAGGAAAGGACACTTCGAACGACCGCCTTATACGCAGGATAAGCAAGTAAAAACGGCGTATCACGTGCGAGAGTTTGACGCGTTCAAGTTGAAACAGATTCGGGAACCGGTGGATGTGTTTTTGTCTCACGATTGGCCGAGAGGGATTGAAAAGTTTGGTGACATTCAAGATTTGTTAAGGAAGAAGAAGTTTTTGAAGGAAGATATACAGAAGAATCAGTTAGGATCGGTTCCTGCGATGGAGATTTTGAAACAGTTGAAACCGACGTATTCGTTTTCGGCGCATTTGCACGTAAAATTTGAAGCGATGATAAGTCACGAGAACGGAGCATCGACGCACTTTTTAGCCTTGGATAAATGCATACCACACGCACCGAATAGACAATTCTTACAGGTGATCGATTTACCGGAGAAGAGTTCGGATGGAGGGTTTCAATTAGATATGGAATGGTTGGCGATTACAAAAGCGAACCATGCTTTTCAATCCTTCACAAAGGCGCCGGCGAAACTTCCCGATTATGGAGTGCCGGAATCGGTTGATTTAACCAATTCAATTGAGTTTGTGAGGAACAAAATGGAAGGAATCAGGATGCCTGAATTTGTGGAGACGGTTTCACCGCACGATGCGAGCGTGAAGGCGAGACAACCACCTCCGGAAAAAGTCGAAAGGAACCCGCAAACGGTTCAGATGTTGGAGATGTTAGAGCTAGATTTTAAGTTAGACACGGGAGGAGATCATTTTGGAAACAAACCGTATTCTTCTTCTTCGGCGACGAGATATCGAGTTCCAGGCGCGGGGCCGTTTACTTTGCCGGGAACGCAAGGAATGCCTCCAATGGGCACTCAATACCCTCCACCGCCTCCTCCGCCTCCCCCTCCAGTCGTCAAAGATCCAGACGTTATAGACTTAGATGATATTTAGATTGTTGTAGGAATACAGATACGCGTAGTATTAGTAGCAAAGATAAATAACTCTGGAGGCTAAGAAGCTATGTTTTATTTGTTCTTTCGATGACTATCGTCGTTTTCGTCATCAAAAAAGTCGCCGAAATCATCCTCGCTCGGGTAGTTGTTGCTTTGATGTTGTTGCTCCTCGACGTAAGGATTTACTGCTCCTTGCCTTGGAGGATACGCGTCGTCTTCGCGCGCGAGGTCTCTATCGATAGTTCTTTTGTCTTCATTAGACAAAACCACAAAGTCCTCATCACTTTTCGCGGCGCTGCTGCTGCTACTTTTCGTCGACGGAGGCGATGATTCTTCTTCGCCACCCATGGCACGCTTTGCTAGCTCATATCCAGCAAAATTCATCGCACCTAACGGCGCAATCCACGCAATTCTAAATAGCGCGCCCTTAAACAAAGCTTTTGGACCTTCAGTTGCGAGAATGTTTCTGATGGTGACTAACATCGCCTCGCCTACGGGACTTCGCCCAGTCATCGCTCGAGTTTTCAACACGTCAAATGGCGTCGTGCACAAGGAACCAACTGCCCCGGCAGCGCCGCCAATGGCGATAAACTCGTGCGAAGAGAGCTCCTTTCCTTTGATCGAGCGAGCGAGAACTTTGAACTGCTCGTATGCGGTCATACCAATCATATAAAACGGAATTTCTCTCGTGAGCGTTGCCGCGGTACCGGCAAATAGTGGTCTCGGCCCATTCGTCGTCACGCCTTTCACCGCAGCTAAAACGTTCGTGTATTGTTGGGTTTGAAGCTTTTGTTTCAACACTTCGCACGGGATTCTCACGCACGTGCCTACTAATGTTCCCACACCTGCAGACATGCCTTGTACAGTAATCTCAGAAACGAACGGTAATAGCGTCAATGGGCCTAACACTAATCTCGCCATCTCGTACGTTGCCGCGCGCATGCCGTGGCCAAAAAAATTCCCGGTGACGGACGGTAAGATGCCTTGATACAACGTTCTCACCCCGGCTGGATTTCTCGGAACTGATTTCAATATTCCAATCATCCCCGGGCCTTTTCCAACTGTAGCTTGGAGTCTCGTTTTAAGCGTATCTATCGGATGTAACGTGGATGTGGACATAGCCGAGGCGCACCCTCCGGCCAATGCGGCTTTCAGCGCCATCGAAAACGTCCCTCCTGAACCTTGAGGTTTTGCAAACTCTACCATCGTTGCCGCTTCAAACCACACCTTGGATGGATCGGAATCCATAGCCACCACATCTTGAGGCAATAACATCATAAAATTTCTAAACTGCCCGTAGGAAATGAATTTCTGGTTCCCGCTAAGCGCCATGTGTCGCAGCATAGCCTTCGCGTTTTCATCCGTCGCCGGTAACCCAAGTTTTGCCAAGGATAGTTTCACGTCGTTTTCTCGCAGCATCCCCGATCTCCCAACCGATAACGAATTGTACGCTTTTAACATTTTCGATTCGCGTTCGTTCATGACCGCTTTGAAATCTTCCCACGACAAAGACCTCGCGAAGTAATTCGGTTTCGCTCGGTCGAAGAACTTCTTGGCGTACCAGTTGGGTAGTTTCCTTCTCCGCATGACAAACTTCAAATCGTCCAAGGTCACTTTTCCAGTTTGCGTCACGTCTATTTCTTCTTCGAAGAATTTGAGTCCTTCCTCTTCCGTGTATTTGAAAAAATCCGCCACCGAGGATAATCTCTTCCGATCGGGATGATACTCCATGTGCTGCCTCTCTTCTCTGAGTTCCTCTAAAGCCGCTTTAAAATCGGGCAACTTGAATTTCCCGGTCTCTTCGTCCACGAATTGCTTTGGAATTTTCTCCTGAATTTGACGGAGTTGTTCGTTCAATTTCGTCGGGTCGATGACCGCGAGGAAGTTTACACGAGAGAATATATTCGCGCGGCGGTCGCGCTTCTTTTTCTTCTTTTCTCCTCCATCGTCGTCTTTTCTTCCTCTGCTTTTGTTGTTCTTGTTGGCGGCGTCGACGCCTTTGATGGTGAACGCTTTCATATCTGTGTTTTTCTCTGCCGTCTTTTCTTGTCGTGCGGCTGCTTTTTTTCTCCTGTGTGTTGAGCTTCTGTACCCTAATTTTTTGCTTTCGACACTCCTCCTCCTTGGAGAAAGGAACAGAGAGAAAAAGGAAAATCGGCACTTTAGAATCACCGTTTAGAGAGAGAATAGAAAAGTCAAGATGGCCAAGTCCACGAACCACACGGCGCACAATCAGTCGTATAAAGCGCACAGAAACGGTGCGTGATTAAAAATGTGGAAATCTTTTTCGCGTCGTATTGTCGCGTCTTTTTGGTGGTCGATTTTACACGCGGAACCGGAATTTTTGCCTTGAGAGGGAGATTTAAGCGCTTAAATGAAACCGCGATTCCGGGTTGAGAGACGCGCTTTCGAAGTGGAAACGAAAAGTATTTCGCCTCGGATGGATGATTCGTGTTCTGTAGGGCGTGAATGCGTTTTTATATTGGACGTTGCGTCATTCCATGGGTGTCTTTCATCGCGTTTTCTATTGCATTTTTTAACCCTTTTCTTTCTCCAAGACACCACTAACTTTCGTCTCTCTTCTTCTTCTCTCCTTTCAAAATACTTTAGGCATCAAAAAGCCAAAGAAGCACGCGAAGAAATCCTTGAAAGGCATGGACCCGAAGTTTCTCCGCAACCAAAAGTTCTGCAAGAAGCACAATAAAGTGAACTAATCGGTCGCCGTGAGAGTTTCTATTGCCTGCGTCATTCATGATGGATACCAGGTTGTAGATACTCTTCTCGTCGCGCTCCTTCCTTCTTGGTTGTGGGTGGCGAAAGCGCACTGGTGTTTATATAGCTTCATATAATAGTAGAGAGAGAACTTAGTCCTTTTAGCACAGTTGTATGTTTTACAGATAACTATACGTAAATTTTGAAACATCTCCTTCTGGAAACAGTGATGAGCAACTGTTTGTTGTGTATACCTTCGCGCAAGTAACCGGTCTTCACTTCTTTTTCACACGGTCGAAAAAAAAAGTCCACAGAAAACAAAAGAAAGAGAGATCTTTTCAAAACAATTTACCGCTCACGAAACGACGTCTAAGTCTCGTCGTCAGTCGTCGCAAGAAAAAGAAGACAAACGCATTTGTACGCTATTCGTCATGGAAGCGTTGCCAAATTTCTTCGGCAACGCGGGAGGCCAACAGTCCGCGGAAGAGACCGGGATGGACGTGGACGGGGAAGAAGTCTTGTGCGTCATTCGATGCGGACGATTACATAAAGTTGAAAACAAAATGAAACCAGACCCGACGAAAGGGAAGTTACGCGTCGTTCGAGGGATCGATTCTTTAACTCGATTACAATACGGGGAGAGAAACCCGTCGACGCCTTTTGAACCGAGCGAGGATATCATCATATTTCCGCAAGAGTGTTTGAGCAAAATGATGAAACAACCAAACTGTTTCGCGTTGAAGTTCATCGAGGACTCGTCGAGAGATATGTACTTTTGGTTCCAAGAGAAAGGGGAAGAGGATGTGAAGAAAGAGTTGTTGCAGAAACTGAACGAGATGTTGAACCAAACGGAACCGACGCACGGTGGAGGAATGGGAGGAGGAGGTCATCAACCGATGGATGAGCCAGACTTTGAACAACAGTTGCGAGATGCCATTGCGGCGTCGCAAATGCCGCCAGATACTCCCGTAAGCGAACAGCAAGAAAACGGAGAACAAGAACAACAAACAGGACAACAGAAAGAAGGTGATGAGAAGAATGACGCAGAGATGGATATGGAGACGCCATTCGTGGGAGCTTCGAACACGGCGCCGAAAGCGCCGCAAAAGGAGAAAGACGCGACTACTCTTCCAGGCGGTGTAGGAACGAGCGCAACTGCGTCTGAAATGGCCGCCGCGATGGCTGCCACTATGTCTGGAATTCGAGTTCCAGCTTTTGGAGAGATGACTCCGCTCCAACAACAACAACAACAGCAACAGAATGGTGGCAGTTTAAGAGATGTTTTAAAGCCGGAGATTGTTGGCCCAATATTGAGAAACAAGGAAGTGCGCGACCGTTTGTTGGTGCATTTGCCGGAAGAGCACAGAGAAACGGCTGACTTAGAAGAGTTGATTCAAACGCCGCAGTTTAGATCGCAATTGGAACGATTTTCGGAGGCGTTGCAAACTGGACAGATGGATTTGGGTCAGTTTGGATTGAAAGCGGAGACAAACTCGCCGATTGCAGACTTGCGCACGTTCTTAAAGGCTATTCAAGAGCAAGTGAAAGAGAAAGAAAGCGAGGGTAAAAGTGGCGGCGCTGATGCGATGGAGTAAGAAGAGGACGAAGGAAAAGGAAGCGCGCAGATATAAAGCAATAATAAATAACTTAGAGTAATTAATATAACTACTACTGAATAAGATTAGACAATCAAAGATTCGATTTCGGTCTGAAGGATGTCAAATGATTCGTTTTCCTTCAAACATTCTTCCACGTAAGGTTCGCACGATTTCAAGAATAACTCGAGCTTTTTAGAGTTTAGTACGCGTTCTAAGTCCACCACGTCGGATTTGTACGTTCTGAACTCGTATTGCGAAGAGTGTTCTGCTCGAGCGGGTGGCGAAACTTGAACACTTTTCGTTTCCAACTCTGCCGTACTTTGGATACCAAAATCGTGCGCAATAAAAAAGGTGTCGCTCTCGTTATCGTCATCGTCTATATCTTGATCTGAGTTGTTATCATCATCGCTATTTTCTTCATTTTCTCTCTCCTTCTCCATCTCCATCTCCAGCGCCGACCCGAGATCTACCCAAAGTTTTGGCTCGTACTCGAACATATACGTCTTCTTCGCCTTCGCTTCTTCCTCGGCTTTTTCCTCCTCAGCTTCTTTCTTCCACATCTCGCCGAGTTCTGAGGTCAATGCGAGTTCGAAATTGTTCCCGTCCCCGTACTTATCCTCCTCATTTCTTCGCAACACAAACGTTTCCTCGTTGAAAACCGTCTCGTTTTTCTTCTCCTCTTTTATCAGCTGTTCTTTCAAACAACAAAAATCCGAGATCGCGCCGCGGAATCGAACGTCTTTGAGTACCTCGCATTTCTTCACCTCTAATAACTTAAAAGGTTTCTCTTCGCTTTCCTCCTCGTCTGCGTCTGCGTCTGCTTTTCCTTCTTCGTCTTTGTCTTTGTCTTTTCCGTCGGTCAATACGTTCTGTTTCACTATTATATCCAAAGTCCCTTGGGTGAGAAAAAGAGAGCAAATATTTTCGGGAATAGAAGCGCCTCCTTCCTCGGGCTTTATTTCGTCACGAGTCTTTGTCTTACTCTTCGTCTTCGTCTTGTTCTTGTTGCTGTTGTTGTTCGAGAGTTTCTTCTTGGTGGTCGTCGTCGCCTTCATCGCTAAAACCTCGCTCTTCTTCAAGTTTTATAAGATTTCTAAAGAGAGGAGGGGGTAAAGGTGTGCTCGTCGTATTTTTTTCTGTTCGCGTTCTTTTTGTGTTGACCAAATCGTTGAAAAATTTCTCTCTTCTTTGTTTTCAAAACGTCTCACAGCTCTCGTCATTATTACACTACCCCGATTTATCTCTCCAACATCATGGTGAACGCACCGAGAACTGTGAAAGATACTCCGGCGAATGAGTTCGTCATCTCCTTAGCGCAATACTTTCGATCTTCGGGCAAGGTACGTCGTCGTTCAAACGCTCTCTCCTAGCGTTTCGTGTCACTCTTTGAGTTGGTCTGCCTTTCCTTTCCTTTTCCCCTGTCAAAGCGGGTTAACGAAGGGAAAACAAAGAGAGAATCGCAGATTTGTAACCCGTATCGCGCGGTTCCCTGAGCGCTTTTAGATGTGTTCGCGAGTCATTCGCATGCATTCATTGCGTATGGATGCTACGACGATCAGTTTGTTCGCTTTATGCGTTCGCGAGCGCGTGTTTGAGCGCGCATGAGAATCTCTGATTTTCGATTGAGGGAAGCCCTTCTTCGAAAGGCGGACAAAATGGTCTCTCATCGCGAACGCGCGCGTTCAAACCTCTCTGCACGCGACCGTGGAATGCGTTCATTCTCGATCGAATCGCGCGTTTAGTTATTTGTTTCGCGCAATACTCACCGATTTACTTCTTTTTTTCTCGAACAGATGGAAGTCCCGCAATGGGTTGATATCGTCAAAACCGCCACCTTCAAAGAGCACGCCCCGTACGACCCGGATTGGTTTTACATCAGATGTGCCTCTACGGCGAGAAAGATTTACGTTCACGGCAGAATGGGCGTTGGAGCGTTGAGAAAGTCGTACTCTGGTTCCAAGAACAACGGACACAACAAGCACCACCGCGCGATTGGTTCGGGTTCGGTGGCGAGAGCGGTATTGCACCAACTCGAAAGTTTAGGCGTGGTTGAAAAAGACGGTAAAGGAGGCAGAGTCATCACGGCTTCGGGTATGAGAGATTTAGATCGCATCGCTGGTAGAGTGAAGGTTGATCACAAGATGATCTAAGAAAGAGAGAGAGAGAGAAATTGTAGCTACTTAAAAACAACCTCGGCCTTTTGTTTTATAGCCGCGTCGGCGCAAACGAGTTGTCGTTCAAAAGCGGTCGCCCGATCGAAAGAGAGAAGAAAAAAGAGTGCAATAAAAGTACACGACGCATATAAAGAGAGAGATTAGCTCCTCGCGGTGTGGTTTTTCTTCGCTTTCGGCGATAGAGTTTAGCGCTTAAACATTATTTGTTTGTAATGACCTGACGAAAGTCGAACCTTTTATCATATAAAAATTTTCTCACCATCTCTTTTTGTCCTTTTTGATTTTTTTTTCGACTTGCAATTTCCGAGAAGAAGAACTGAGTGAAGAAAGAAGACAAGACGACAGTTAATCTCGTCGCAATCATCTTCCTTCTTCTTCTTTAAAACAAGCGCACATTCCACCACCACCTTCACCACCACCACCACCCTCTCTCTCTCTCTCTCTCTCTTTCTCTCCTTCGTCCTTCGTAAAACATTCTCGCGCTTGAACACTCCCTCCTCCTCTCTCTTACTCTTCTCGTTTTTAGATTGAAAAAAACGTTTGACTCATCTGCAGAAGAAGAAAGAGAAGACAAAGAAGAAGAAGATTTTTGTACTCTCGATCGATCGATCGATATGGATAGTACGAAAATGAGTTCCGCGACGAAACGTCAACAACAGCGTTTGTTCCGAGTGTTCACTCGCAAGGAAGCCGAGGAGTCGTACAAAAAAGCCATCGAAGGCTTGACGACTGTTCTGTATTGCGAAGAAGATTTGGCTCGATATTTGCTTCACGCTTTTGGCGCCAAGACGAATAAAATACACGACGCGTATTTCGGCGACGAGGAGAGAACGAAACAAAAGTTAGGTCTATTAACAGAAGAGGAGGAAGAACAAGCGGAAAAGAACGACGTGTTGAAGTTAGCGGTGGAAAAGAAAGAGAAAGAGAAAGAGAAAGAGAGGAAAATGGAACCCGCAGCTGTGGTTGCGACGGCGCCGCCGCCGACGAGAAGAACTACGCGCTCTGTGGCAAAAACGGCAAAGGCGGCGGTTGTTCCAAAGGAGCAAAAAGAGAAGGAGGTGCAAGTAAAGTGCGGAATTTGCTTCGAAGATTTTCCCGTGAGTAAGGTGTCGACTGCGTCATGCAGAGTGCATCCTTTCTGCGACGAGTGCTGGGAAGGCTATTGCGATTCGAAGTTGCAAGAAGGGAAGACTGGGATTTTAGACGTGCGCTGTCCGGATCACGGGTGCGGAAAGAGAGTATCGACGAAGAAGGTTTTACGTTTTCTTGGCGACACAGAGAAAGTCGCAAAATACCACGCGTTCGAGCTGGAACATTTTCTCGAGCAAAATTCGGCGGTGAAGCACTGCCCGGCGGCCGGGTGCGATCGTTTCCTACTCCTGGAGAACAAGGACGGATTGACTCTCGATCAGATTCAGTCGTGCGTGTGCGAGTGCGGGAAAGTTTTTTGCTGGAAGTGTCAAGAGGATGAGCACATTCCCGTGCGATGCGACACCGCGCAGCTTTGGATTGCTAAGAACAGCTCGGAGTCCGAGAACCAGAACTGGATTTTAACGTTTACGAAACCGTGCCCAAAGTGCTCGAGACCGATTGAAAAGAACCAAGGGTGCATGCACATGACGTGTTCGCAGTGCCGATACGATTTTTGCTGGACGTGCTTAGAACCGTGGAGCAAGCACGGCGAATCTACTGGCGGATACTATTCGTGCAACGCTTTCCGCACGACGGGCGCTTCAGATCCATCGAAGGTGAGCGAAAAGGAACGAGCGGTGAACGAGAAGAAGAGACTCGCCCGCATGGCCATTGAAAGATACTCGCACTATCACGAACGCTGGGCGTCGCACGAGGACGCGGAAAAACGGGCAAAGAAAGACATGGAAACTTTGATCGCGAAAAAGTTGGACGATGTGGGAAGAAACCACGGCGCTGGCCCGGGAGAAATGACGTTTGCCGTCGAGGCGCAGCGACAAATCATCGAGTGCCGAAAGCTCTTGAAGTGGACGTACGCGCACGCGTACTACGCGTACAACGAAGAAGAAAACGACGCCGATTGGAAAAGAAACAATCCATTCACGCAAAAACCCACGAAATTAGTGAAACAAGAGCAAGAGTTTTACGAATACGTCCAAGGAGAGGCTGAAAACCGTTTGGAACAGCTTACGAGGTTTATGGAAAGAGATCTCGAAGATTTCGGAAACTATGATCAAAGCGATTACGCCCAAGCCGTGGAGCATAAACAAAAAGAGGCAGAAGGAGAGAAAGATTTGCAAACTCCAAGAAACAAGGAGGATAGACCGATTATTTTGAGAGGAGATGGATTGTCTTTTGAGGAGTTCAAGAGGAAAGTGTGCGAACTGACGAGTTTGACGAAGAAATCTTTCGAAACTTTATCGAACCAGATTCACAAAGGTTTTGGATCATCAATTACCAATGGAACGCCACCCTTGGGAGTGAAAACGACTAGCGTCTCAAAGGACGACCCAATGGAGATTTAGTGAGAGAAAGAGAGAGAGTCGGAAAGAAATATATAATAACAGATACACGACGACGAGTAGAAACCACTTAGCAGCGAGAGAGATACACAGCGGCAGCGCAGAGCACCACAAATAGAAAGCGTTAATACGAGAGATACAAATAATATACCTTATTCGATATTCTTGTATTATTGTCGGAATACTTCAATTACAAACACAACTATTTCACGCGCTATAAACCTATTTATTGTTTGGTATTAAGATTTCTTCAATTTTCCTGCCATCTTCACGATAGGCGTTTCCAAGTCGTGTTCGCAAATCACAACTCCTTCTGGAATATCTAAATTGGCAATCTTAACGTTATCTTTCACGTTCATGTTCGATACGTCCACGAAAAACGCCTCTGGAATCTGATCGCTCCGACATTTCACCTTGATCGTCTTCCTCGTGTGACTCACAAACGCGCCTAGCTTGGTCCCCGGACAGTCATCCTGTCCCGTCACTTTCACCGGTATCGGTACTTTTACAATCGTCTCCGGATCAACTCGCATGAACGTGATATTATTCACCTGATTCTTATACGCGTGCATTTGTATTTGCTGCGGAATCGCTTTAACCGTCCGTTTCCCATCGTCCAAAACGATATCGATAAGTTTCGTTCTCAAACCATATTTCGTAAACTTTCGCAAAAGTTTCTCCACCTCTCTCTCGCTCACCGCGCACACTTCGCTCGTCTTTTCTATTTCTCCTTGCTTAAATACCGCGCACGGGATAAAACCGTCTTTGCGCGCTCTGTTCGCCGAGAGTCGTCCGGCTTTTTCTCGGTCATGCGCGATCAGTCGTAGTATTTTATTATTAGTATTAGTATCAGACGATGATGACGAATCTGCGGCGGAGTTTCGTCTCTCTTCTTCGTTCGATTTGGTGAACTCACCACCACCACCAAATTCTTTGTCTTCTTCTTCTTCTTGTTGTTGTTGTTGTTCCCTCAGAAGATGAAGAGAGGATGAAGAGAAACCTCTCGCTCCATTTCCTCCTCCTTCTCTCAGAAGCGATGTCCGAGACAGTCGCAACAACGCCACGACTGCGCCGGCGAAAGAACCTCCAGGAGGAGCAGCCATCTTTTTTCTCGAGATGATTTTGTTGTTTAATTCTTCTGTAGAATAAAAATCCACTCTTCACAAGAAAAAAACAAGTTCTTCATAAGACTTCTTCTTTGTCTTCTTCTTTATCGTGTAGGTATGAACACCACGCCATCATCATCATCATCATCATCACCAGAAGAAGAAGAAGCGCTGCTTTTTGAACGACAAACGCTCTCGGTTTTAAAGAGAGAGCTGGAAAGTTTACCTTCTTCTTCCTCTTCCTCCTCTTTATTAAAGAATAACACGAATGGGAATGATGCGAACAACAACAACAGAAAGGTATGAATGAGATAATTTGTTGTTGTTGTTGTTTATATATAGTATTCTCATTATCTGACTTTTGATTTCGCTCTCTTCCTCGTCATCGTCGACGTTCATTAGGTGTACAAACAAAGAGGGAACGTCTATTATCTCGTCACGAAGGAGGAGGTGTTGAGAGAAACCGAGAAGAAAATGGTAAGAATAACGGAGAGAGTTTAGGTCGTCTTTTGAGTGAACTCTCTTCTCTCTCTTCGAGCTTTATATATAAGCCGAGGATGATGACCAATATGGTTGAAGAACAAAAACAAAAACAACAACGTTTTCGAGAAACGATTCAAAGACAACGCGAGAAACTTCCGATTTACGCGTCCAAAGATGAACTCGTCGCGCACATCGAACAGAACGAGACGGTTATTATTCTCGGCGAAACCGGGTCCGGGAAGACGACGCAAATACCGCAGTTTGTGTACGAACGGATGATGACGATGAAAAAGGAGAATAAGAACAACAACACGGAATTTGAGTCAAATTTTCCTCCTAGAAAAGAAAAAGGAACGATGGTTGCCGTGACGCAACCGAGACGGGTCGCCGCAGTATCCGTGGCGAAACGAGTGAGTCAAGAAATAGGCGACGGAGGGAAGTTGGGCGATTTGGTCGGGTACGGCATTCGTTTCGACGACTGTTCGAGCGAGCAAACGAGGATCAAATTTTTCACGGACGGGATGTTATTAAGAGAGGCGTTGAATGATCCACTCTTGTCGAGATATGGGGCAATTTTAGTCGACGAGGCGCACGAGAGAACGTTGCAGACGGATTTCTTGTTAGGAACGCTGAAAGCGATTCAAGAAAAACGGAGGATGAATATACTCGAGAAAGACGACGACAACGATAACAACAACAACAACAACAAAAGAAAGAAAAGAAAGAAGAGACCACCTCCACCTCCGCTGAAGCTGATAATTATGTCCGCAACGCTCGACGCGTCTTCGTTCTCTGATTTCTTTGATGCGTGTCCAATCATATACATCAAAGGCAGAACGTTCCCGGTGGAAACGTATTATTTGAAGGAACCTGAGGAAGACTACATCGATGCCGCGTTGTGTTCGGTGATGCAAATAAACGAGGACGAAAAAGATATCAAAGGTGATGTTCTCGTCTTTCTCACCGGACAAGAGGAAATTGAAAGTTTAGGGAAACTGCTCACCCAAAGAGGGAAGGATACGTATCCGCAACTCAACGTCGTTCTTCTCTTCGCAGCTATGCCTGCGGAGGAACAGATGAAAGTCTTCGAAGAAACACCCAAAGGTACGCGTAAAATTGTTTTAGCGACGAATATCGCGGAAACTTCGCTCACAATTCCCGGCATTCGATACGTCGTTGATACTGGTTTGACGAAAATGCGCACTTTCAAAGCGAAATCTGGCGTAGAAGAGCTGAAAGTTGTCCCAATTGCGCGTTCGCAAGCGACCCAGAGGTGCGGCAGAGCCGGAAGAGAAGCGCCTGGGAAGTGCTATCGGCTGTATACGGAAGATACGATGTTTTCGTTGGCTGAACAGGTTGTCCCAGAACTCCTTCGAACGAACTTAGCTGGTGTCGTTTTGATGCTCAAAGCCATGGGAGTAAACGACGTGTTGACTTTTCCTTTCATCGACAAACCGAGCACGGAAGGCTTGTTGAGAAGTTTAGAACTTCTGTATTCACTCGGCGCGTTGGATGACAAAGGTGAGTTGAATAAGATAGGAAGACAAATGAGCAAGTTTCCGTTAGAACCGATGGCGTGTAAATGCATCATCGAGAGTCGAAATCAAAAGTGCACAGAGGAGATTGTCGCAATTTTAGCCATGTTGAGCACGGAAAATGTGTTTGTGGGGAGAACTATTCAAGTGGCGAAGCACAAGACGGGAGACCACATGACGCTATTGAATTTATACGCGGATTATTCAAAAGTCTCTCGAAATGGGAAGAAAAAATGGTGTAATAGCCACGGAGTTTCGTTTCGAGCAATGAATAAAGCGGAGAAGATCAAAGAGCAGTTGAGTCGAAGCATAGGGCACATCGAAGATTGGGACGAGGATGAGGAGAAGGACGAAGAACGAGAAGGCGAAGAGAAAGAAGAAAAGCAGGAAAAAGAAAACAAGTCTGTGCGAATACGCAAAGCACTCACGGCTGGTTTCTTCATGAATGCGGCAAAAAAGGAGTCAATTTCCGATGGCAGTGGCGGCGGCAGTAACAGTATGTTTGTGACTCTGATTGGCGGGAACAGACTTTTCGTGCACCCAAGTTCGACCACGTTTCACAAGTTTTCTTCGAGAGAGACAGCCAAAGAAGCGGTTGGGATCTCTTCCTCCTACATCATCTTCAACGAGTTGATACGAACGAATAAATTGTACGCGAGAGACGTTTCAGTCATAGAAGGCGAGTGGCTGACTGAATTTGGTTCACGAGTGTTCGGTACTCAACGATAGATGTTCTGCGCTTGTCTGAATAGGAGTAGTTTTATGAAATAGGTAGAGAATAATTCAGCGAACCCACATAAAGAGAGCTTTTTCTTTCTTTTTCCTTTTTTTCTTCTTTCCTAAATCCAAAATTCTTTTTTTTTATTCTTTTCCCCATTGTCCCGAAAACAGCACATTTAAGGAAAAACTACGGATTCCCCTGTTTTCAATTTTTATATTGAACTATTACGCACGCATGAATACATCTTAATACGGGAAATTATTCGTATGAAAATTAATTCAATATTTTATTAATTCTTCTTTTCATCATTAATGTATATATTCCTATTAAATCATATTATATTGGATTGATATGGGTCCAGTTAAATATATACATCTATTAACATTCCAACGAATCCAATAAAAATAATGTTACCCTCATTTCGATATTTAAATATCGATTTTATTTTTATTTTTCTCGAAATAAAAACCATTTAAATACATTTTACAGATAAATCCCGAGAAATAATCGTATTGATTAATATTTAGCGTACGAATAAAAATATCAAGTAATACGAAGCAAGAATAAATGGGGTAATCGAGGAACCGATGGTAGAATTTCCAATTCAAAAAAACAAATCAGTCTCTCTAGTGAAAATCCGGAGACAATGCACCCAAACGTGCGCGTAAAACTCGGTTTGAACGATTAAAACGAGACATAGACACTGCTAGTAGTCTATTGCAGGCTTAATGCGGGAGTTTCGCGCGTTCAGCCGAATCCGAAAAAAAAAAGTTGTCATGCTCTCATGCAAAAGGAGGAAGGAGACGGGAGGAAACGGCAGGGAAGAAATCGCCACAAAAAGAGTATAAAAAAAGGATGAAAGGAGAAGAAGAAGACGAGGACGGCCGGCCGCCAAACGTCACCGGGTCCATCACCTTCACTCCGAGTGCGCCTTCTTCTTCTTCTTCTTTAAATCAGCAGAGCGCAAAGAAAAAAGAACGGAAGACGATGGCTTTTTCCTCTTCTCAACAAATTTCAATCGCCGTTTCCGCGTGTACGCTCGTCTTGGCTATACTCTTCGATCAAATAGGAAAGAGAAGGAGGAGGAATAGACTAAAGAATGATCAAAAGAAGAAAGTTAAAGATTGTGGAGCGTTCGTGGAGATCGTAGACATCCCGTGTCCTCCGCCGCCGGAGAAACACGTCGTTCGGAAATTGGCCAATTTGAAGTTTGTCCTGAAAGATATCTTTGAAGTGAGTGGGAGAAAGGGTGAGAACGATTCGTCGTGCGGGTTCGGGTCGCCAAAGTGGAAAGAGTTTATGAAAGAAAAGAGGGAAAATAGCAATAGCAACGGAAACAACGCCGGCGTGCACAGAGTGAAAAACGCAGCCATAATGGATATGTTGTTGAAAAACGGCGCTTCCTTGGTCGGCATCACCCACATGGACGAGCTCGCCTACTCCATCGACGGCCAAAATGAACACTATGGAACGCCAATAAATCCAGCTGCCGATAAGAGATTACCGGGTGGTTCGTCCTCAGGATCGGCAGTCGCTGTTGCATCGAGACTGAGAGACTGCGATTTTGGCATTGGAACTGACAGCGCGGGTTCCGTGCGCGTGCCGGCGGCATATTGCGGCGTGTATGGCTTTCGCCCGTCCCACGGGATGGTTTCCACGAAGGGATGTCAAGATTTTGCCAAGACGTTCGATACCGTCGGATGGTTTGCCAAAGGCTCAAAAACATTGAAAGATGTCGGTGACGTCCTGTTAAAGCCCGCGGACGATGAAAAATACGGCATCAAAGAACCGAAGCAGTTTGCCATCCTTACGGATTTGATGAAACTGGCTGATCCGCAAGGTTCAGCGGCAGTAGCTAGTGCTTTGAAAGCGTTCGGATATGACGATAGATACGCGGGCAAGGTTTCAAAATTAGATTTAGGCGAACGATTGAAAATGTTATGTCCGAGTTTACGAACAGATACGAGTGGTAAGACGGGTTTAGAGTTGATCAGGGACAAGATGCACGCCACGATGGGTTTTGAAATTCACGAAGCTTTGAAAGAATTTCTCGCCTTTCTTGAAAAACAGGATGGCAGCGATCAAGCTACTGCTACTGCTACTGCTACCATCTCGAACAAGACGACGACGACGACGACGACGAGTGGTTTAGGAAAATTCACCGCGCAACGGATCGAAAATGCAAAGAAAATAACCGAGCAGGATTACGAAAACTTGATGAAAGTGAGAGGTGAAATCCGAGAAGTTATGGATCAAATCATGGATAACGGAACGGTTTTGATCTTCCCAACCGTCCCGGGCGTCGCTCCAATGCGTGAAGGACGCTCGGAAGAAGAAGTTCAAGCGTGGAGGATGAAAACATTCCAGTTTTTAGCGATAGCCTCCTTTTGTGGATTGCCCCAAGTCGCCATTCCTTTGCGGTATCCCGACGCGGAAGGACCGCACTCGGTTTCCCTCCTCGGAGGATTCCAAACCGATAAGATGCTTCTCGAGTGCGCTTTTAGATATTCAGCGCAAATGCAGGAGCACTTCCCGAATTACGTGATCACGGAAATGATGAAAAGCAATCCGGCTCCGAAAGTCCCGGGCGAAGAGGAGAAAGTGAATGGAAACAAAGCGTTTGCGGAAGGCAAATACGAAGACGCGATATCGTGGTACGACAAAGCGCTCGAAAAGAAAAAGTTACCGGCATATTACGCTAACAGAGCTTTAGTGTATCTGAAAATGGGCAAAATGGAAGAAGTCGAGAAGGATTGCACAGAAGCGTTGGAGATGGACGGTAAATACGTAAAGGCGTACTTGCGAAGGGCGAAAGCGAGAATGATATTAGGCAGCTTTTTAGAAGCCGCGATGGATTACGAGGAAGCTTTAAGGTTAGAGCCGACCAACAGAGAGGCGAGGAGCGAGATGGCGAACATGCAAAAGCACTTAGAAAGTGGGGCCATGGACGCGTCCATGCCGAAAGACGATTTGGAAATAGCTAGAAGTTTCATTTAATACTAATGCAAGAAGTTTTGTTAAATACAAACATGTCACACAAATAAATAAAGATGTAATAATTTTATAATTTTCGTCTCAAAGTCTCGACCTGAGAGCTGATCCGTATTTCCCGCTCAATACCTTTCCTTTTGTTCCTACTATGGTCGTTCCTGGAGGCACGTCGTGGACCAACACCGCGCTCGAGCCAATTTTACAATCATCCGCTACTTTTACGTTTCCTAATATGCTCGCGTTACTACCAACCACGACGCGTTTGCCTAACTTTGGATGCCTATCGCCTCTAGTTTTCCCAGTCCCACCTAACGTGACCCCGTGAAATAACGTGCACCCGTCCCCGATGACGGCAGTTTCCCCGACCACGATACTCGTCGCGTGGTCAATCATCACCCCGCGACCAAACATCGCGGCGGGATGTAAGTCCATCCCAAACGTCTCCGACACTAACGATTGCATGTAGCACGCTAACGGTTTTCTCCCGTGTCCCCACAACCAATGACTCACTCTTTGCGTCTGTAACCCGTGGAACCCTTTATAAAAGAGAAAGCAGTGCGTCGGGTTTGGACACGCCGGGTCTCGTTCCACGCACGCGCGAATATCCGTAGCCGCACAATAGGAGATTACTGGTTCCTTTTGCATGGCTTCGAACATCAACTCTTGCCATTGTCCGGCTAATACTTGCGCGTTGGCGATTTTTGAGCTCAACACGTACGATAACGACTTCTCGAACGTCGGTTGGTTCAATATTTTGCTATAAATCAGTCCTCCCAAAAGAGGTTCTTGGGAAACCAATTCGCGCGCGCCGTCTTTGATATCATTCCACAGGGTATCCACAAATTCCCGTTTCTCTTCGTCCGTTCGTTCGTATTCGTCCTTCTGTCTCGATGACGACGACGGGGTTTCTTCTCGGTTTCGGTATAAACTGTCCTCTCTCTCCATCCTTTTTTACATATGTTATCAGAGATATCTAAACTCTTGTTTAACAAACAACAACAAACGCGCCAAATGCAACTCTCTCTCTCTCTCTCTCTCTCCTTCCGTGCGATCGTTCAGTGTGGAAATTCCTCCCTTCTGCAGAAGCAGCACAGCGGCAGAATGATGAGAGTTGTTGTCGTCGTCGTCGACGTCGTCGGCCGAGTAGTGCGTGCGGCGCGTGAGGCGGCGAAAAGAAAAGTGCAGAATTTTTTCCTTCTTTTTTTCCAAAACGAAGTGAACTTTATCCACTTTTCACTTTTCCCCTTTAAAATAGAGAACATCTTTTCGGAGGAGCGGAAACGATGACAACAACACCGACGATGATGCAAAAAGCGATGTTTGGCACGGCCTCCGCGCGAACGACGTCTTCCTCTTCTACTTCTTCTTCTTCTTCTTCTTCGAGGAAGGTGACGACGAAAAAGATGACGATGATGATGATGACGGCGAAGAAGACGACACCCTCATCATCATCATCAAAAAACAGACGACGACAAAACCGAACCGCCGCGGCGGCAGACAGTGGGAACAAGAACATCTCCGACGTGGCTGCCTTAGATGGATTAATCAACCAGCTTTTGAACGCGCACGGAGAGAGCGACGATGTGTTGCAAAAAGTGTGCATAGAAAACATCATGGCGTTTGACCAACAGATGTGGTTACGAATGGCCTCGAGAATCGATAACGTCAACACGGACGAAGAGAAAGACGCGATTGCAGACGTCATGTCGAAGTGCATGAAAATTATCGAAGCGACGTTGAAGAAGGCGGAAGAGACGATCGATCGGTCCTCGGAACAGTTGCAACGCATAATATCCGCGGCGGCGGATCAAACGACCATGGAGTTTGACGTGCCGCTGAAATCAGACGCGTTGAGACGCATGGAAGCGGAAATTAAGAATTGCACGGTCGATGAAGGCATGTTGAACACGACGTACGCGTGGATTCGAAAGTCGGACGAGGATAAAATGGACGGAATGGTGCACATTTTGCAAAAGTTTTTACAAGTGTACGCCGCCGGGGAGTTGAACAAGAATAAGGCTCCGTTAGACGAGTTGTTGGGGTGTTCAAACACGGACGACTGGCCCGTGGTGTTTCAAAAGTTAGTCAACGAAGGTTACGGGGAAGTCGCGTTTACAAAAGAACTTCAACAAAGGATGGAAGAGGTCGTTTTGGGATTGACGAATGGCAGCTACGCGCAAAGAGTGCAGGCCGAATATTTGAAGGAAGTGGAAGAGCGTTCCAAGGAGTATTTCAAGCAAGTTTAATATTTCAAGGCTCCGTTTAGACTATATGATACACTATTAATCATCTTGTGCGCGTGTTTATAATAACGTGGAAACGGTTTTTATTCTAATGCGTTCGTTTTCTAAAACTATTCTTTGTCTTCGTCTTCTTCTTTGGAAAATTTCCGTCCTTCGAGCTGTAAAAGCAGCGAGTTCACCATTACGCCGATGGAGCTCACGCCCATCACAGCACCTGCAACGCTCGGAGTGAGTGCGAGTCCGTAGGCAGGTAAAAGTGCACCGGCTGCGATGGGAATACCCACGATGTTATAGCCGAACGCCCACGCCAAATTTTGTTTGATTTTACCAAACGTCTTCGCGGATAAATCGATGGCGTCTACGACTTGCGGTAACCGATTCCCGAGAAGAACAATCGATGCAACTTCGGAAGCAGCGCCTACGCCAGAAGCCATCGCTATGCCGACATTTGCTGCGGCTAACGCAGCAGTATCATTGATTCCATCACCAACCATAGCGACGCATTTACCAGATTTTTGTAAATTTTCGACAAACTCAGCTTTTTGTTCTGGGCGGACGTTTCCGTAGACATTCTTGGGATCAATGCCAATTGATTTTGCAATCGCATCGGCGGTTTCTTGACGATCCCCGGATAGAATGATGATTTCAAAGTTCTTGTTCTTTGACTTTCGAAGTCGTTCGATTGTCATTTTGGCGTTTGATCTGAGTTTATCGCGAATCTCAAAAACTCCAGCCATTTTACCGTCAACGGAAACGCACACCGTGGTTGATCCGTTTTCGTTCGAACGTTTGAAAGCATCTTCGAGTTCAGGTGGGAACGCAGACGATTTTAACGACGATTCGACAAACTCTTTAGTACCGATGACTATCTTCTTCCCATTTACGGTTCCAAAAGCACCCAATCCCGGCTCTTGTTTGAAAGAATCCTCCGCGCACTCGTACGTTTTGTTGCCGTTCTGTGATGCTCTTTTATTCACCGCAACCGCTAACGGGTGCGTCGAATTTCGCTCTACCGCAGCAGCGAGGGATAAAACTTCATCCTCGCTCGTCAAATTTGACGTCGTGAGTTTTTCAACCGTTGGTTTACCCACAGTGAGGGTTCCGGTTTTATCAAAAACGATGACGTCCAAGTCGTTTGCTCTTTCTAAAACATCTCCACCTCGAATCAAAAGACCATTGCGCGCACCTAACGCCGTTCCGACTAAAACTGCAGTCGGAGTAGCGAGTCCTAAAGCACATGGACAGGCAACGACTAGCACGGAAGCCGCTAGTTGCGCTGCAATCAGTACTGGGGCGTTCACAGTTGCCGCAGACGCTCCCAACGCTGCCGCAACTGACGGGAAAATTTTCGTTCCAATTGTAGACCAAAACGCAAACGTTGCCGCAGATGTTGCCATGACTCCGTACGTGAAAACACCAGAGATATCATCGGCAAGTCTTTGAACAGGAGCTTGTCTATTTTGAGCGGATTCAACCATGCGCACAATGCCAGCGACTGTAGTCTCGGACCCAGACTTTGATACTTCAACCGTTAGGACGCCGTCACAATTAATCGTTCCGGCAGATACTAGATCGCCTTTCCTCTTGGCCTTGGGGATGGGTTCACCAGTAAGCGCGGCTTCATCGACAGAGGATGTACCATTCACGATGACTCCATCGACTGGAATTTTGTCCCCGGGTAAGATTAAAATTTTATCAGTTGGTTTGATCGCCTCCACGGATATCATTTTCGAAAGCGGAGATTTCGAAGAAGAGGACGACTCTGAGACCAGTAATCGACAGGTAGAAGGTACTAAATTCATCAAATCGCTCATATCGCTCGAGGCTTTTAACTTTGCCCGGTCTTCTACGGCTCGACCGAGAAGAACAAACGCCAACAACATGACCGGCTCTTCGAAGAATGTCGGCCACATAAGTTTTGGAACTAACGCTGCCACCGAGGACATTCCAAAAGAAGCGATCGCACCCATGCTGACCAAAGAATTCATGTTCGGCCCTCCTCTTCTAAATGCGTTGAAACCATCTGTCAAAATATCGCGTCCAGGTCCAACCATCGCAAAGAGCGATAATGCTACATGCGTTTGCGTTTTACACAAAAATCCAAGAGAGTGGATCTTCAAATAGTGCGCGGCGTGTCCTAAAATACACACAGATGCTAAACCCCACGCCAAAGCAACTTTCTTCGTCGACTCTCGTATGCGTTTGATGCGTTCTTCTCGCTTCTCTTTCGCTCTTTGCATGCCTTGATCGTATTCACCGCTAGATTCGTCCGAGGAGGAATTATCTCTCAACGTCGTAGGGAAACCAGACGCCGTGACTAATTCGGCGAGTTTATCGCCTTCGATTTTTGCTTTATTCTTGATTGATGCGATCATTATCTGTACGCCTACGTCTCCGCTTACAACTTCCACCGATGCTGCAGCCGAAGACGACGAGGAAGAATCAGGCGCATTTCTTACTCCTGCGCTTCTCGCCTCCTGCAAATCCTTCTCATCCAGTCTCACCGCAATTCTCACCACGGCGCTTTCGTTCGCTAAGTTTACGTTTGCGCTTTGCACAGACGCGACGTTTTCTAAAACTTTTCTCACGTTTGCCGCGCATCCACCGCAGTGCATCCCTCTCACGTCCAACACCAGCACTTCCGGATATTCTTGCAAAGCCGTGCCTCT
>JACLAA010002146.1_pt1 | contig 34834 bp, 32 predicted proteins | sample 8027891 | NCBI WGS metagenome assembly JACLAA01 (sample SAMN15724900, study PRJNA655200) | protist metagenome | isolation source: fluorescence activated cell sorting (FACS) single amplified genomes of... | place: Spain: Blaines Bay Microbial Observatory, Mediterranean Sea | collected 2016-01-19 | reverse complement strand
TCGTACTCGTAGCTCCCAGACATTGTACGCGCACGGCGTTCTTCGACCGATTAGCTAAGCGTCTTGAGAATCGAGAGGATGTAGGAGAAGGTAGGGTGATGCCCGTCAGGGACGCCTACACGCCGGTGCTCAAATTTCGAATGAACACCACCGATGTCGATCTACTCTTTGCACCGCTAGACCTCGAGAAATTACCAGAGCCCTTGGACATCATGGACGACTCGCTGATGAATGGTCTGGACGACGTTTCTGTTCGCTCATTGAATGGCGCACGAGTAGCTGAATATCTATTGGATTTAGTGCCCGACCAATCGGTCTTTCGAGTGGCTCTCAGAGCGATCAAGAAGTGGGCGCGGTGCAAGGGCCTCTACAGCAACGTGCTAGGCTTATTAGGTGGAATCAACTGCGCTATACTGGTAGCATTTGTCTGCCAGAAGTACCCGCTCAAGGACCCCGCGGTGGTAGTAGAAAAGTTTTTCCGGGTCATGGAGGCGTGGGATTGGCCGAATCCCATCATGCTGCGGCAGCCGTCGGCCGACGACGCGCGGGCGTGGAACCCGAGGCTCAACCCCCGCGACCGCGCCCACCTCGCGCCCATCGTCACGCCGGCGCACCCGTCCATGAACAGCTCATATAACATCGGCGCGCCCCAGCTCCGGGCCATCAAGGAGGAGCTGACGCTTGGTAAATCGGAAACGCGAAGGATCCAGAAACTCGCGCACAGCGACACGCGGACGCCGAAGCAGCTCCAGCGGGCCTGGCGGCGCTTCTTCCGGCCTTCCGACTTCTTCGAAGCGCACAGACATTATGTGCAGGTCGACGTGTCCGCGGATAGTGACGATGCGCTCCGAAGGTGGACGGCCTGGTGCGAGTCGCGGTTGCGGCAGTTTGTCGTCGCGTTAGATCTCGAAACGCCAGCTCGAGTACATGCCACACCACTGGAAAATACGAACGGCGCCCGCAAGACGCGGAGCTTTTTCGTTGGATTGGTTTTTAGGACCGACTCGAGCGGCGTGAGGTTTAAGGTCGATCTGACGCCGCAAGTGCGCGAGTTCTCGGCGCGCGTGAACTGCTGGACGCTACGGACCGAAGGGATGGACCTGTGCTTGAGACATACCTCTCGCGATGACTTGCCGCTCGAGGTCCGGACCGTCTACGACTCGTCCTCCGAAGAGGAAGAGGTAGAGCAGGTGGATCCTGAATCGGAGCGACCACAACCCGAGGACCCGCCACCAGCCGCGGCGGCGGCGGAGGAGCGGAAGCCGAGGCAGCTGTCTTACGCGGACATGCTCCGGCGCAAGGGCCTGCCCGTGAAGCGCGTCGCGACCTGACCCCCTTTTCAGTAAATGTTTTAGTATATACCTACGCGTCGACGAAGCGCCAACCGCTCGCCGTCAGGGCGCTACGGGCTTTCTCGGCGTCCGCGCTCACTCTAGAGTGCAGGCTCACTGAGGCCAAAAGTTGGACAGTTTCGCGACGTCTGACCCGCGTCGCTCAATACGTCTGACTTTCGGGAGTACGATAACTCACGCCACGAGGCTCGGCCACCTCCGCTACTCGGCGCAAAAGACAAAAAGTAAAAACGAGCTAGCGTACTTTAAGACACTAGCAGCAAGGCGATGCTTTTGTGCCGAGGGCGCAGTGCTAGCAATCGTTCCTGTTGTGCCAATACAAGACGCAAAAGCCATCCCAGCGCTGCGATATCGCCGCCGCTGTCGTTTGTTCGAACGTGAAAGGACGACATACAGCAGTGCGCAAGTGCTCTCACTTACGCCATCGCAGCGACGCGAGCGACAGCAAAAAATGCCCAAAAAGGCCAAGTCCACGTCCTTCGGCGGCCAGAAGGTCACGCCCGCCGGCAAGCGCCACCTCGAGAGCCGCGCGCCGAAGCTCCGAGAAAACCCCAAGACGCTCCTGTGCCTGCGAGGCTCGAAGACCTCCACGTCGTCGACAGCGGCTCTCAAATCTCTGGCCCTACTCCTGAAACCGCACTCCAAAGTACTAGACAGAAAACGCGAAGACCTCAAGCCGTTCGAAGACGCGTCGTCAGTCGAAAAATTGTGTTCAAGCCACGACGCGTCCTTATTCGCGATAGCTTCCTCGTCAAAAAAGCGGCCCGACAACCTCGTGCTGGGACGATTGCACGACGGCCATTTGTTAGACGCCTTCGAATTCGGGGTTTTAACTCCAGGCGGCCCCTGCGAAAAGCTACTAGGATCGAAGCCGTGTACCGTGTTCGTCGGGGACTTCGACGCCGATCCCGTCATGAAGCGGGTGAAGAACTTCCTGCAGGATCTGCTGCGGGGTCCCGATGTTGACCGGATTAATTTGGCCGGTATTGATACGGTAGTTGTGGTTGGTCTGCGGGAGGATACTATTTCATTACAACCGCATCGGTTACGACTGAAGAAGGGTGCCGGTTCGTTGCCTGATACTCGTTTAGAAGTGAGTGGCCCACCACTGACGCTGAAAATGAGACGGGACCACCAACCTTCATTGGAGCTCTGGAAGGCTTCCTTGAAACAGCCCAAGGGCCTCAAGCCCAAGAAGCGGAAGAACCGCTCTACCACCGATTTAGGAGAGGTGCACGGCAGATTGCACCTCGGCAATCAGAAGGTCGACGAATTGCAATCTCGAAAGGTCAAGGCGCTCAAGAGGTCTCATGATGAGGACGAGTAAGATGTGTACGATACTTATTCTACCGAACTACCAGGGCCCCGGGTGCGTGCCCCGCGACCGCAGGTGCCGCTGGTCCGAATAGGGGTGGGGCTTCTTCCAGCCCCAGGGCGGCGTCGCGAACATGGCGCAGAACACGCCCAAATTGAGTTTCCAGAGCCAGGCCCACTCCTCGAAGCCGCGCGTACACAGGATGATCGGCGTGAAGAAGACGCAGAGGTGCGTGAGGTTGAGCATGATGCCCTTGGGCGAGTAGCGCCCGACGTTCTCCTTGTAGCCCATGGCGCTCGCGCTGCGGCGTTGACGCCGCTTCGCACGGTGCTTACAGCCGCTGCTCTACTGCTGTGCGGCCGTATGTCGCGCAGCGGTGCGTACGGCTGACAAAACTGTCGCAGCGGCTTTGTGCCGAAGCAATGCGACCTCTGGTGACCGTGGCTGCAAGCCGTAGCACTTGGTGCTCAAGCTTTGCCCCTAGTTGCGTCTCGCATCACAAAAAAGCTAGTGCGCGCATCACCTAGCTCGAACCCGCAGCCAGTCGCCGCGGCGCCGGTAGCGATGCGTATGGAGCAGTAGAAAGCTGCTGGCGAAGACACAAAGCCGCTAGTACGATTCGCGATGATCAGCGCCTCCGTACCTCCGGCGTTGCGCTCTGCTCCGCGACGCCAGGACGCGACCGCAGGAACAGAGGCGCCCGCAGCCGCGCACGGGCTCGCAGGACACAACAGAGGCAGCCCATCCGCGCCGAGACAACAGAGGGACAGACAGTTACAATGTACCACCCCGAGTGGGGCCAGAGCAAATGGAGCGGCCAGCTGCGCAAGACGCACTGGCAGGGCCACCCCGACGAGTTCTGGACGTCCGGGCCGTCGGCCCATGCCGCAACCTTCCGACCCGGCAGTAGACAGTGCACGCCGCGCGAGGCCATGTCCGCCTCCGAACGTCTTTATAGAAATGAGAAGCGCTACTCTCGGAGATCTGGCAGGTACCGCTCCGCGACGCCGGCGGGCTGCGACCCGTACGCGCGGCGCGCCGCCCAGAACGACGGGAGGCGACGCGGCGCCCAGTCATCGACCGGCTTCAAAGCCCCCGAGTTCCGCAATAGACCCAAATCCGCCTCGGCCGCTCGACGGAAGAAGCGGGAGCAGATGAAGGAAGCTGTTAATATTACCAGAAGGCCGTCGTCCGCTGGTAGTTCAAGACCCGTAACACCCGTGATAGGGAAACCGCTCCTCAACGCGCAGAAGATGCGCGACTACGGCTACGGGATTCCCCGGTGGAGCCCGTACGCGCCTACCGGCTATAGAGTTTCCAAAGGGACCGGCAACCAGGACTACGGCGAGTACACGAAGCACGACTACCTCAAGCGTTTGAGTGATCTGTTGGCGGAGCACGGCCGCAAGTCCGGTGCGGATCTCAAAATGTTGCTCGACCCAAGCATGAAGTCGCTCATGGAACGCAGGAACAAGGAGCAGGCCTAGACGTTCACATAAGATACTTAGTCTTCTTCGTACGACTCCTCGTAGGACTCCTCGGCGCTGCGCAAGCCGCCGCCCGGCGTCCGCGGGTCCGCCGCCGCCGTGATGGGCTTCGCCGGCGTCAGGGACAGCTCCTCCTCGTCGTCGTCGTCCTCGAACTCCTCCTCGCTTAAAGTCTTGAGGCCGCCGCCCGGCGTTCTAGGATCGGCCGCGGCCGTGAGCGGTTGGCTGTCGTACTCCTCCTCGTACTCCTCCTCGTCGTCCTCTTCCTCGTCGTCGAGGTACTCCTCCTTCAGCCCACCCCCGGGCGTTCTAGGATCAGAAGCCGCGGGCGGCCCGTCGAGCGAAGGGCGGTTCGGCGTCCTGATGGGAGAGTGCGGCGGCATAGCATCACCGTCGGCGAAGAAGCCCTCGAAGGTCGCCGGCCCGTCCCGTTCCTTCTTTCGTCGGGGTTTATCTCTGCGCGTCTTCCGTAAGGGCCCGGCGGGTAAAGCATAAGGGTTCGTCTGGTAGGCGTGCTTCTTCTTCGTCTGTTTCTTCGCGGCCTTCCGCGGGACCTGGCGGGGCGGTGCCTCGGCCTTCGGCTCGGGCGCCGCCGCCTCTTCTTCGTCGTCGTCGTCGTCCTCGTCATAGTCCTCGTCAGGAGGAGCAAACGCCCAGGAGTCGATCGACGACTTGCGGCCCCGCATCTTCGACGCGAGCTTCGCGGCCACGCTGACGGCGGACGCCTGGGCTAGGAGCTGAGGTTGCGGCCGCGACGACTCTTGAGGCGTCGGCGGCAGCGCACCCCTGACGTACCTCGCTCGCAACTCCGCATGGCTATCCTCGAAGTAGAGGATGTCACACAAAGCTTCGATCCAGTGGTCCAGGCGAGAATGGTAGTGGGCCAATCCTTTGTCATGAGTAGCACCCTCGAGACAATGCAGCCGCCACACGTGTCGACAGACGAACTCCAGGAACTCCCCGAAGTCCAAAGAAGCGTTCTGCGCCGCAGAACCCTTGTCGTCTATGCTCAATAGTTCCGATTTGATGGCGTCCTGGAGAATTTCGTACTCCGTGACTCGACCTCTCCCAAGCCCATTGGCAGGTGGCTGCTTCTTCGGTCGCAGGTAGTCGACATCTAGCGCACCCGTCCTCACGATCAACTCCAGCAGATCCGCGAATTCTATTTTCGGGACAGAACAAATAACTTCGTCCTCTTCGACTTCTTGGCCGAAGATGTCGAGCTCCGGTTTTTTGGGCTTCTTGTGTAGCAATTTCTGTCTCCTCTTCTCTTCGGCACCGAAGGGGTCCTTGCTATGCTGGCCGCAGGCGTAGTCGCGGAAGATTCGCCTTAGTTGGACTTCGTATTTTGTGAGAACACTGTCCGTTTCTGTAGTGTAGAAGAATTTGATTCTAAACCCATCATTCCTTCCGATCGTCGACGGCGTCAAGGAGCTACTTTGAGCCAGATGGTCGACGTAGGGGCCGACGTGGTTCTCTATGAGCGAGTCCAAAGCTCGGGGCAGTTCGAGGCCGTCGGGTTCGTGCGGATCCGCGTACCGCAGCAACGCCAACCGGCACAACAACTCCACAAACTCACCTCGATCGAGCAACTCTTTTTCGTCGGGGTCGGCCATGTGCTCCTCGAAGGACACATTTACGATGTAGAACAGTTCTCGGAGCGATTTCGTGTCGATGGGTTCGGAACTATGCTCCACACCTAGAGACTTCTTGCGGGCGTTTCTTTTTTTAACTTTGCCCTTGTAGGCCTTCGCGCCGCCGGGCGAGACGTGGGGCGTTTGTACTCGAGTTGAGGGTACGACGAGGCCTGTCCTTGTCAGTAGCTTAAGCATCGTCGGTAAGTCCACATGGTCTTTCAACTCTGTCCGATGGTTCGGGTATTCTACACATCGTAAGTGCTGGAACAATGCACTCAACAAAACGTAGTGATTTCTAAGACCATCCAAGGCTGTCTTTTCGTCCGACTCCGGGACTAATCTTAATCTAGTGAGCTTCATGTCAGTCCAGTCCTCGAACGACGCCGCATGATTCCTACCGGGAGAATCAAATAGTTCATAGTCCCTAAAAACGGCATCGGGATCGAAGACGCTGGCCTGCTGACTGCTCTTGCCGAACCGTTCCGGTGCTTGTACGTCGAACAACCTCGGGTCGGCCTTCGTCTTCTTCAGATCCCCCTTCTCCGCGTCCGACAGTTGTCTATGCCTACCGACGAACGCGTGCTGCATGGACCAAGCTGGGCATTTTCCCACCAACCACGGGGTTTGTTCCAGATCAGCCCAGTCTCGGTCCCGAGGCCGAGCATGATCTAAATCATGCACGGACTTCAAAAAGTGTCCTGGTGTTGTTTCGACGAAGTTCCTTCGACTATGCACCTTGGGGTGAATGTCCGAAGAATGGTCGTCCGCAATGAGAACCGAATCACCCTGCGAGAAGAAGTAGTACTGCTTGCCCGGTGGTAACACCCTGAAACGAACGAACCCGAAGGGCTCCATGAGATCCAGCTGGTCGGCCTGCCAATGGTCACACTCCAGATGTAAGTATAATGGCCGTGACGGGTCAAATTGAGCACAACTCGACGGGGAGAACATGAACTCCACTTCTCGATACCCCGGTTCGGACCACCGGTGCCCCCGATCCACTTGCTTCTTCTCGCCCAGCATGAGGGGCGTCTCGCTTTCCAGAAACATCTTCGCATCCAGTTTTCCGCAGTTGCCGTCGTTGATTTTCAGGGAGATGAGCGACGTGTTCTCCCGGAGACCTTCACCGATCGTTTCTATGGCTGTTAAATCTAAGGAACAGTTCGCGAGGTTTAACGCTCGTAGGTGTCTGTTCGTCGCCAACATCAAAGCTAGTGCCCTTATGGCCGGTGGCGCGTCGCCACCTCGCCCGTAGTCCTGCTCGTCCGTGCATTTGCCCAGCAAGTTCCATGATAGGTCTAGTCTATGTATTGTGGTGGTATACGCTAGAGCTTCACAAAGAAAACCCAATGACAAACCGTGCAACGCGTTGCCCGACAATGACATTTCTTTGAGATGGGAAGAACGAATGGACTTGGCCAATGCAACAGAACCTTTCGGGCCCACCCTATTCTTAGCTATTGATAGTACTTTCAAACAACGAGCGCGTTCCACGCCTCGAAACAACAACGCTGATGATTGATCAGACACGCCACACTTATCCAAGCGTAAAGATTTCACATGACAATCTTCACCGGAAGCAAGAAACGTAGCCAAGGACTTCACGCCTTGGGCATTGACGCGCGTGCCGCTCATATTTAACGTTTGGAGGTAGCGGAAGCACTGCGGCGTCGCGGCCAGTTGCGGGAGCAAGCAGCCCGCCGCCATGGCATCCAAGCCGTCCGTGCCGCCCGTCAGACTAAGTGATTTGACGACGCACGCTTTTTCATCCCTCATACTACCAGAATGGAGTTTTTTGTACTCCTTGCGGCGTTGGCGGTTGTTCTGGAGCTGCTCGGACGCCTTGGCTACCGCTACGTCTTTATCTCTTAAAGGTTTTCTCAGGCCGGCTGGTCTCCTTAATGACTTGCGCGGGGCTTGGTCGCTGATGGATCGTTGGGGGGCTAATAACTCGTCGAAGGAGCCGGCGGGCATGCGGCTGCGCCGCGCGAAGGGCGAGGCGCCCTCGGTTCTAATTGCTGGGAGCTTGGCCATCGTTTCGTCGTTTTTTCTCGTGAGCTATGGGGTTTTGCGGTGAGCTATTGGCCAACGCGCTCGGGGGCAGCCTTTCGTCGTTGCTCGGCCCGAGCGTCGGCGCAGAGCGCACCCTTGGGCGCGTCTTTGGTGATCGGGCCGGCGGCGGGCGCGGGCGTTGGCACAGCGCAGCTGCCCGAGCGGCTGAGCTGCCTGAACCCGAACCTTTGGCCCGCGGTGGGATATGTTTGTGGCGCAGCGGAGGGCTCGCGCCACGCCTCGTCGGCGCGCCACGGCTGGCGGCGCCGGCTTGTGCCAATCCGCCCGTTGCGGTCCCGGCGCGCTCGAGACTCTACGCCGCCGCTACGCGCCGCGGCGACAGACGCGCGGCGCCCCGCCTCGCGGCGCCAGGCATGCTTCCATACTACTACCCGTCACTTCCCATAAGTTACCCGCGCGTCAGGACGATCCGCTCCGGCTCGGCCGACGACCCGCCGAGCGAGAAGTAGAGCACGAGCAGCACGACGACGACGGCGGCCGCGGCGCCCATGGCCATGTTCTGCCGGTCCTTGCATCCCGTCGAGAAGTCTGTGCGCGGGGGAACGACGCGCGTTTGCGAGAGAATTCAATGGAGAGCGACGCGTTCGAACGACGAAGGACGCCGGCACATACCAGCCCGGTTCGATGCGATGCCATAGCGCGCCCGCAGCTGGCTTGCCGAGAGGTCCGCGTCTCCGGCGGAGCCGCCTTGATGGTAGCGGTTCCTTAATTCACTGGCGCTCATCGACGAGTCGCCCATGGCGGCCGCGCCCGCGATCCGTGCGGGTCCGACAAGGGCTGCCCGCGATCCGTGCGGGTCCGACAAGGGCTGCCCGCGCGCGGCTGCCCGGTGAGCGGTACGTTAAGCTTCGGCAGCAAAGCGTGCTTTTTTGAGGCTAGTATGTCCATACACTAGTTTATTATGCATGCATTGGACCACAGCTCTGCAGAGCAAAAAACGCACGAAGCTCGTCTTAGCAGACCAGAGACCGGCGCTGCGCACACCTCCCAAAACCATAAAGCAGCCGTGCGGGCCTCAGAGGCCCGTACACAGCAACTCTGGAGCTGGTCACTTCACAAGCCATGGCCAATAATGACGACCGCGAGACCTTCTACAGCCCGCTGCCCGGCAATCGGGCCGGGTCCGACGACGAGGACGAGGCCGACCCGGTGACGCCGCCGCCGCCGCCCCAGTACCCGCGCGCGCTCGAATTAGTAAGGAGCGTCCTGCGGGAAGAATCGACGGAGGACGGCTTCGGGAGTCTCAATTATGACCCCTTCACGAGCGACGCTTCTCTGTCAGAAGCTAGAAAGTACACGCCGGCGAAGAAACGCATCCTGTTAGGCTACAGCGGAAGAACCTTTTGGCGGTGGAGCATCACGGCCTGCCTCGGCGTCGTGACGGGTTGCGTCGCCGTCGCTTTATCTCAACTCACAAATGCCATCGTGGCTCATAGAAGATCAAGGTTCGGCACAGACCCATCAACCATGAGAAGTTGTATACTCTTCGACTGCCTACTAGCTTGCTTGGCGGCCGGCGCCACGACCCTACTCGCACCGGGAGCCGCCGGCTCGGGAATACCAGTAGTGAAGGCCTACCTCAACGGCGTGCGCGTGCGGGGCTGCCTGTCCCCAAAATGCTTTTTGGTCAAGTTTTTCGGGACCGCGATGGCTGTTGGTGCTGACTCAGTGTCCGTTTCCGAACGTTTCCGAACTTCAAGTTCGCGTCGACGGCATCGACGCGACGCCAAGCCGCCGTGACGCCGTCGATGTGGCCACGACTGTATGGTTCACGCAGGCGCCGGCGCGTCGCTGGGCCCGGAAGGCCCCTTGGTCCATTTAGGGGCCATGGCCGGGTCCTTCCTCACGGGCGGCGTCCGCTTAAGGCAGACGATGCCTTCTTTTTTTCGTACTGATATTGATCGGAGGGACTTCCTGTCGCTCGGATCGGCGTGCGGGTTTGCTGCTGCTTTTGGTGCGCCGGTGGGCGGTGTGTTATTCGCGCTGGAAGAGGCGTCGTCGTTTTGGGACGACAAGTTGTTGTGGCGCGGATTGGTGGCGTCTTCTCTGGCCGTCTTCGCCGCGTTGGCGCTGGACCACGGCATCATTGGTTTGACGAAACTGTCGCACTACGGCCTGATATCGTTGGGCGGCTCGGATCCGAACGTGAGCGTTGAATTACTAGTGTTAGCGATTCCCGCCGGTCTAGTTGGTGGTATTCTTGGTGGTTTTTTTGTGCGAGCTTGGGCTTTGTTAGAACGCATCCGGAGACTCATAGCTGAAAGATCTTACTCCTCGAGACCGTGGCGCGTCGGAGCGAGAACGGCAGAAGCGGCGTTCGGCGTTGGAATTACGACGTTAGCGTTCTTGGCCGTGGCAAAAACGACAGGCTGCGTCCAGATCCACGAGGACGACGGCGAAGGTCGGAACCACGCCTGGACGACGGATGCTTCCTTTGCCGTGCGGTTCGGGTGTGAAAAAGACGAAGTGAATGAATTGGCGTCGCTGTGGTTTGCACCTCGAGAAAATGTGATCAAGAAGATCTTAGCTGGAGGCGCGTTTTCCGCCTCGTCGCTGTTCTACTGCGGGTGCTTAGCGTTCGCTACTTTGTTGCTCGTTTTTGGTACTGCTTTACCTGGAGGGTTATTTTTACCGTTGATCTACTGCGGCGCGTGTTTGGGCGGCGCGGCGGCTCGAAGTACGAAGTTCGAGAACAGCAAGCGGTTCCAGGCGCCGGCCCAGCGCCATCTAGGCGTGCTCGGTGCTGTCGCATTATTAGCCGGCGTCCAACGCACCACAGTGTCACTCGTGGTTATCGTCTTGGAGGGTACAGGAAATGTACATATGTTGCTACCTATAGTGGCCACGACGGTGGTAGCTCGATTCGTCGGCAACTTACTGTCCAGAGGTTTTTACGAGGTCGCGTTGCACTCGAAAAATATCCCTTTCCTCGAGAAGCATGTGCCGTCGAACTTCGACCGGAAATTCGTGGCGGACGTCATGAAGCCACCGGTCGTGCTCACGCGGCTGACGACGGCTTCAAAAGCGTCGGAGGTATTGCATAGCTGTAGTCATGGGGCGTTCCCCGTCGTCTCGAGTGATGAAGGCCCCGAGGACCCGTCGAAGCGACCGTTGGCTGGGTTGGTGCTGCGAGAGCACGTCGCGGCTCTCCTCGCGCACAGACGCGACGGCCGCGACGACCGCCGGGACCGGGCGCTGTCGAGCGCGGGTTTTGACGGTCCCCAGACGCCTCCCAGGAGACTGGCGTCGGGGCCCCAACCTTTGGATCTGGGACCGGTCATGGTGCGGTCGCCCTATGTGGTGTACGCGGACTGCCCCTTATCGCGGGCGTATCGGCTCTTCGTGACGATGGGGTTGCGGCACTTAGTCGTGGTGTCGCACGAGGACAACTCCGTGGCCGGCGTCGTGACGCGGGCGGACCTGGCGTCTTGTTTGCAATGACGGCGCTTTTTGTAACATTAGTATATAGCTTCTTAGTCACTCGTCGACGGCGTGTCGCGGGCGGTGAGTGCGGCTCGCGCGTCTCGCAGGCGGAGCTCGATCTTCCCTGTGAGCGGTTGCGATCCTCCAAGCACGCGCTGCGCGATCCGTACCGTCTCCTCGAGCGTCGTCACGGCCTCGCGGAGATCGTCGAGCGTGGCGGCGGGGTCCTAGGGGCGCTCGCCAACGACCCCTGCACCCCGCTTGACGATCTCTCCGAGGCCGTGAATACGCTCGCGGAGACGGCACGGACCGCGCGGCGCGTGCTCGGTGGCGCGCATCCGCTCACGACGGCGATTGAGAAAAATCTGCCCAGGGCTCGAGCGCGAGCCGCGCTCCGCGCCCGCGAAACACCGGCGAGTAGTGCGTAAATACAATGTAACCTCCGAAGCGAGAGAGCTAGGGCCTGGACGACCCTGTCGTCGTGTGGATCACGCGTCGCGCGCGTCAGGGGCTAGCGGTGTAAGACACTAGCAAGCCAAGCAAGCGCAGCGTGAACTTCGCGGAGAGCGTAAGGGCTCTTTGTGCGCTCTCTGCACTTGTTATTTATCGACATCGATCGCTGAGTCCATCGCTGGGCCCTGCGTCCATCGCTGCCGCTGCATCGGTTGCCACCAGAGAGCAGTCGCCGCGACAGCAGCGCAGCCACCAAACGCAGTCGCCGCAACAACAAATCATGCTCCGCCACGCGCGCCGCGTTATACAAAGACACAAATCATCGGCGGCCGTCCTAGGTGCTCTCCCCGAGTACACGGAAGTCACGACCCTCAAGAACGGCTTAAGGGTAGCAACAGAAAGAGTACCAGCCGAGTGCGAGACCGTCACACTCGGCGTGTGGATCGACGCCGGCAGTAGATACGAAGCCGCCTCGAACAACGGCGCGGCGCATTTCCTCGAACACATCGCCTTCAAAGGGACACAAAGACGAACGCAACGGCAATTAGAGGTCGCCATCGAGGACATGGGCGCGCACCTCAATGCCTACACGTCGCGCGAACAGACCGTGTATTATGCGAAACTTTTTCGGAAAGACGTCGACGTGGGCATGGAAATTTTAGGAGACATCCTCCAGAACTCTCTCTTGGATAGTGGTGCCGTCGACCGCGAGCGCGACGTTATATTGAGGGAGATGGAGGAGGTGAACAAGCAGCACGAGGAACTTATTTTGGATTTATTACATGAGGCGGCATATGTGGGTGGTGGGCTTGGTCGAACTATTCTAGGCCCGGAGGAGAACATCAAGACCCTCAAGTCGAAGGATTTAAGATCCTATATCGACACGCACTATACGGCGCCTAGGATGGTCGTCGCGGCTGCCGGAGCTTTGGACCACGGCGAAGTCGTACGCTTGGCCGAGGAGCACTGGTCCGGGCGGCCTACTACTTCCACTACTGATTTTCCCGTTGATTTCGATCGGGCCGTCTTCACGCCCACCGAGGTGCGAAATGAAGACTTATCTGAACCTAGAGCCCATGTCGCTCTGGCGTTTGACGGGGCCGAGTGGACGTCGCCCTACTCCGTGCCGCTCATGGTCCTGCAGACTTTAGTGGGCCAGTGGGATCGGTTGAACCCGGCCGCGGGTGGTGTAGATTCGGCGCCGGCCGCTCTGGCGCGTTCTTTAGCTTCGTCGGACAGCTGCCACTCGTACATGACCTTCAACACGTGCTATAAAGACGCGGGGCTCTTTGGGTTGTACTTGGTCGCTCCTCCGGAAGGCGTGGACCAGGCCGTGGCGACGACGATGTCCTACTTTGCAACTTTATCAACGAAACCGGAACGGGTCATGTCGCCGTCCGACGTCGAGCGGGCTAAGGCTCAGTTGAAAGCGAACCTCATTTCCCAATTGGACGCCTTGGCGCACGTCTGCGAGGAGCTCGGGCGGCAATTATTGACGTATGATAGACGGCTGCCGCTGGCGGAGCTGCTCGCGAGGATCGACGCCGTGTCGTACGACGACGTGGCGTCGACGGCGGCGCGCTTTCTGCGGGACAGGGGCCACGCGCAGGCGGCGCACGGGTCGCTCGGGAACCTGCGGCCGTTCGAGGCGTGCCACGTGTCGAACTTCTCTTGACTGACTAATTAGTGTTTATCATACTAGTGTCTACTTATCACATCGTTCTTCTTGCGGTGTGCTGTGCGCACGCTGCGGCGACGCGGCGATGGCTATGCCTCCTCCTTGTTTGTCAGCACAAAGAGCCCCATGATGCTGACGAGCACGTACTTGAGCGCCGGGTAGTCGTTGAGGATAATAGTGACCATGCCGACGTAGCGCAGCGTGCCCACCGCTCTTCCTAATACGTCATCTCGTTCGAGCCACAGTTGCCCGGGCGCGTAGAGGCCTCGGTCGTCCACGCGATTATTGTCTCCTTTCGTGAGTAATTCGACCGCGCCGGAGGCTTTTTCGTGGACCTTCATCACGCGATGCACGATGGGAATGTCGCCTACGTTCAAAAATCAACCAGTGAGTCAGGTCCCGGGGGCGAGATCGCGGTCGATGGCGCGGGGCGCCGAAGTTTTGATTTCCACACGGATCTATGCGGTCCTTGATCTTGAAGACGACCACCTCCCCGACGCGGATCGGGTTCGCTTGGTTGTTGAGGAATAGGATGTCGCCGCGCTGAAACGCCGGCTCCATACTGCCCGAAAGAACCACGACGACGGGCGATTCTGACTTCGTCAGGAACATCAGTCCTTTCCAGATCATCAAGGCCGAAAACACGATCATCGCGAGGTTGAGGCCCTGGTGCAGCAGGAGGCGCTTATTTTTCCATAGCTTCTTGAGCTCGGCGATCTGGTCCTCGACGATCTCGAGCATCTTGGCTATTTATATGCGTAGGTGTGCGGTGCGGCTGTGCGTTGCGCTGCGTGTGGCTCTATATGCGCGGCTAGAGTGCCTGTAGTTGCCGTGCGTGCTGTGCAGCCGAAGTGCTTGCAGAGTGCAGTAGGCGCAGCGAGGGCTAAGCAGGCGCGGCGACGGCGCGTGAGCGTCGCAGCAGTATCACAAATGAGTAATAAAGGCGCAGTTGCCGCGTAAACACACAGCGTTGCGGCGCACGGGACGCTCGCCTGGTTCGTGCTTTTGCTAGTGTCTTACATGACGCTAGCGCATTTTCCTGAGCCGGGTCGATTTGGTAGCCGCGCAGCGCGTCTCGGTATTTTCTCACGCTTGCAGCGTGTGCCCACTTGCAGCGCTGAACGCCTTCGACGCGCACGTAACAAATAGCGGTACCGACGACGCGGAGAGGTCGCCGCGCCGTCCGCAGCTATTAGCTTGCTGCATCGCCTCGCGCGCGCCCGGCCGCCCGCGACCATAATGGGCGCGGAACGGCGCCGGCCGCCCGCGCCGGACGACCAGAGGCGCTACGTCTGGTGTGGCGTCGCCGCGATTCTCCTCGTGGGTGCCTCGTGGTGGCAAGGCTCCCACGCGCCTCTACCGAAGGCGATTGATGCTGCGTGCGACGCGAGATGCGCGGCGCCGACCAACGGCACGCTCGCGGCCCCGCTCGATGACGCGGCGGCGGCCGCTCAGCGAAAATGTGCTGAGCGGTCGTATAGATGCGGCGACGCTACATTAGTCTTCGTCCACGTCCACAAGGGCGGCGGCACGACTTTAGTTGATATGGCGCGGGGCAACAGCGCGGGCCTCGCGCGCGTAAACCGGAACGGCGATCCTGTTGTAGACGGCCGCCGTGTGCCCTGGTGGACGATGAAAGCAGCGGAGCAGGCGCGGTGGTTCGCTTCATTGCGAGCGCAGGCTGTGCGCTTCGTGGCCACGGAGAAGGGCTTCCCCTCTCCAACAAATCTGCTGGCGCCCTACCCAAACAAGCTCGTATATGCCATCGTGGTCCGCGAGCCGACGCGGCGCTTTGTGTCGTATTATTTCTGGAAGTGGCGCCGGAAGGACTTGTTTGCTGTTGCGACGAAAAAGCTCGGCGGCAATTCTGATGTGGCCGAGGTCTCTGCGGACGCGCCGTCGTTCAAACAGTTTGTGGAGCGAGAACAGCCGCTGGACGCGTACTATGTACGGAGATTGCTCGGCATGGCCGAGAGGAGCGGGACGGTGGACGAGAAAGCTTTAGATCGGGCCAAAGCCGTGCTGAGTCGTACGTTCTCCCTCATTTTACTGACGGAGCGGCTCGGAGACTTCGGGCCGCTGGTCCAGAAAACGCTGGGCTGGACCGCGTCGGACTTCGACGCCTTCCGCGCGAAGAAGAACCCAGCGCCCGACACGCGGTTGCTGGAGGCGTGGCGCCCGGACTGGAGCGAGGAAATAGGGCGGCGCATGCCCCTGGACCGCGGCTTCTACGCGTATGCTGCGGAGTTGGCGGAGGCGCGGATGAAGGGGTAATGTTGTGCATATCTCTCTCCATTCTCGCGCATGAATCGCGTGCGAACTCGTCTAGGCTTAGAAATCCGAGCTAGCGAACTAACACTCTAGAGCAAGCAATCAATTCTCTCATCTCGCCAGGCTCTCATCTGCTTGCCTACGAAACGCTCTCAACAATTCAAAGATCTCTGCACGCAGCGCAACAGCACATGCAGTGCGCAACCGATGGCTGAGGAGGCAAAAATGGGTGAAGGCGCACAAGGCCCCCAGCTCGGCCAGAGCGCAGCGCAGCGCGAATCGATGGACGCGGGACGCGCGGCCGAAGCAACGGCCCCATTAACTACTATTCGAGAGCATTACTCTACAAAAACGACCCTGGACGCGGCCGCGGCGCACAAGCGCTGGCGCACCTTCGCGTCGCGGCAGCAGGGCCTGGCGCCCATCGGCCGCGTCGTCGTCCGGGCTCGCCGCGCGCAGCGGCGCCGCGACGTCGTCAGCGCAGCGCTGGGCGCGGCCGATAGCTGGGCGCGGGGCGACCGCGGGGCGTCGATCGTCTGGGCGGCGCACGGCTCCGACGCGGCGGACGACGCGTTCAAACAGTGCAAGAGTGCAAGCGAGCGCAACGCGAAGCGCGCCGTCGAAGCGCGCGAGGCGCTCGGCGTCCAAAATGTCGAGACCGCGAGCAACACGGAAAGCCTCGACCGCCCGGTCGGACAGTTTTCGTGGCCACCGAAGCTCCAAGACCGAAGGCATACGTCCGCCGGAAATTTTACGTCGGTGCCGTGGATGAAATCAAAGAAGCTCGGGCGCATTCCCGGCCCGGACATCGCCTGGGACCGCGTGCTCCGTGTGGTAGGCACCGAACCGAAAGCAGCCGCGGAGGCGCTCAAGGCCGCCGCCGCCGCGGTGGCACGCGCGGCCGCCGCCGCTGCGGCGCGCGAGGCTGGCGCCAGCGCGCTTCCTGAGGCCAACGCCGCTGAGGCGCTCGAGGCCGCCGCCAAGGAAGCGCTCGCGGCGGGCGACCCTACCACGTATCACGGGGCAGGTACAGGGTTAGGAGGAGGGCGACGACGCCGGGCCGCCGCCGCGCGCAGAGCCGCCGCCGACGCGCTCGAGGCCGCGGCCGCCGCGGCGCGCGAGGCGGTTGACGTCGGCGCTGTTCCTGAAGCCAAGGGCACGTCTACGCCCGCCGCGGCCGCCGTCGAGGTTCAGGGACCCAAGACGCAGGAGGGGCTACTCGCGCTGAAGCTGTGCGCGTGGGCGCAGAAAGCCGACGAATCGTTGCGGGAAAGAAAGAGTGCGAGCGGCGGCCTGACGTTGCCCCTCGGTCTTTGTGGTGCGGTGGCGGCGGCTGCTTGAATAAGAATTAGTGTATTACACCAACGGCTACGCCAGGTACTTCTCGTAGTTCTTGAAGCGGCGCCAGACGCGCTCCCGCTGCGCGTCCGACGACAAGCCAGCGAGCACGCGGACGAGGTGGTTCGCGCTGGCTCGCTCGTCGGACATGGGCGTGGCGTCGGCGGGGAAGGAGCGCCGGCCCGGTCGCGCCTCGACCTTCTGCTTGAAGGCCTTGGCGACGTGGCCGACGTCGCAGTCGCCGAGGCCGAAGGCGTCGTCCGTGTTGATCGTCGGGTCGCGGATGAGCGACCCGATGCCCCCCGCAATCGACAAATTGACCTCCTCGGGCGCGTAATCGCTCCGCCTCCGCAAAGTCAAGAACCCCTCCTTGAATAAGTCGGTGATCTTGGGGAAGCCGGTCGCGTCGCCGCGTTCCCGATTCAACGCGCAGAGGAGCGCGAGGCCCCACTTGTCCTCGCAGCCCATGGCCTTGCACGCGCCGTCGCGGCAGACGACGCCGTAGGACTTCGCCCGCCCTCCCTCCTCGTCGTCGTCCTTGTCGTGGCACGGAAAAATATTGACCGGGCTCGCGACGAGGGCGTCGAAGTCGGTGGACTGGCTCGCGTCGAGCCGCAGCTGGACCTGCGCGTAAATCAACCATGAATTCGAGTTGTCATTTTTCAGTCCGTTCGGGCCGGCACGAACACCGGCTTGATGTGGACGCTGCGAGTGGCCGACCCGCGCGGGCCCTGGAAAATAGAGGACACGCCGACCTTTTCACCGAGCGCAAATTCGGCGGGCGCGGGATACGTCACGGTCACGCCCTGGCGCCCGGCCAACAGCCTCGAGGCCCGGTAAAACGCGTGCTTCGGCGTGACGGGGCTCGTGGTGACGTCGCCGAGGATGTCGCCCATGGCCATGAGGGTGGCATGCATGTCTTGTGGGGCCATACTGCAGTGTCTACACGCAGTTGAATCGGTTTTGCGGCGGCGTCGAGAGTCGTTTGAGCTCACTTTTACACGACTTCTGCGTCGCGCGTAGCGGTAGCTATGAGCTATGTGTGTGCATAAAAAAGGGCTGAAAAAAACGGGTTTTCACGGCACACGTATACTTACACAGGAGGTCTCCCAGCACACGCGACGAGATGGCCTCCGAAACGCCACACAGGGCCTTCTCCTTCGAAGACCCGTCTTCTAGGACTCGTTGGCCACCACGAGCACGGCCCCGGTCTACCATAATTCAAGAGCGAGCAGGCGCACGCGTCGTGGCCAGGTCGGTGGCGCCGGAGGCGTACCAGCGCGACGACGACCGCGATCAGCATGCAGTGCTGCCATGCCGTCGACGCGCCGTCGCCGCCGCGAGCGCAAAATCATCATATGACAGGGACGTCTATCCGCCGGCCCCACGACTGTTCCGATAACGTGGAAGGTGGAAGCGGACCGTCGTAGCACACGTTTTTTAGGTTTCAGGTTTTCTTCTCGCGGGCCGGCTGCGCACAAAACTTGTAAAATTTGTATCGTCGTGGCGAGCGTCGGAAGCAGCCCCGGATCATGGTATGCGCATCAGCGTGTAGGGAAAAGCCGACGAACCGCGTCGAAGTGGTCCGCGGTACCAGCGAGCTTGATCGCATTGTTGGATCTACGTCCTGGGCCTCGCCGCCAGCAATTAATCCAGAGAGTTACAGGATTTGTAGGAGCCAACCCACGTAGTCTGTTCGTGCCGGATACCGACGCGAAAACACTGTTTGCGTGAAGACGCGTCCGGTCACGCTCCAGGTTGCTCTTCCACCTCGCGGGGCGGGGCAGTCGCTGAATCCTGACAACGCCGGGGTTCTTTGAGTCCTATGAGCACGAACTGAACCCTTGGGGCCGGCGCCGAAGGGCGCAGGCAAGTGCTGCGGGGCCCGCCCGGCTTTCGAGGGCCTGGCGCCGCCAGGCAGAGTACCGGCCAACCTCGGCAGGACACCCGTCGCCTTGGGGGTCCAGCAGCGCGGGGCACGACTCGAGGCCGTCGCCGAGGCGGCCGGGTGGCCGTAGGCTGTCGGAAACGACGGGCGCGTAGGACCTGGCTGGTCTTGCGGTCGGCGTCAGGAGCTGACACACGCTGGAGGTGGTCATTGCATGGGCCGGATGGCCAGCGCGGCGCGGCCGCGGACGTGCCGTAGCTCTGTTCGCCCCTCGGCCCGGTTAGCGCCTCGAGCTCGGACGCGTCGCCGCGTATCGATTCCGTGACGCCCGCGACTTCCATAGATTTGTCAACAGCGACGATCTGCGTCCGCGACAATTTATTCTAGCCGCGCGTGCCACACGACGCCGCGGCGCGGCTCTGCTTGACAGGCAGCCTAGCAGACTGCTGGTTATGGCGCGCGCGCAGTTGTTGGGACGGGCGCGTTGGCAACGTGAGCATAATTTGAGATTAATTCCGCGCTCCAGCTATGCGGACGTCTGCGCTTGCAGCTGAGGAGCAGCGCTGGCCGGGGCCGGCCGAGCTAGCGGCCAGTAAGGCACTAGCAAGCCCTGCAAAAAACCGACTCCCTGCCCCGTAGACCGGTGAACGCTGGCTCAGCGGTCGTTTGAAGGCATCAATTACTGCGACGCAACCGCTCCACAACTTGAGATATTACGGGAGCCCTGCACTGCGTTTCCAGCTATTACCACTGTTCACTGTGCGCCAGCCTCCAGCCTCGTACGCGCGCGGCGGCACGATTTAGAGGCCTGCGGCAACGTTCCCAATGGCAGAGCGACCGTCGAAGCCGCGGTTCGCGGCAAGCGGGAGTAGCCCGAACACACTCGCTATCATCCTATCGCAACGCCCCGACATAGTCGGCGAGTCAAAATTGAGTGAACGTGGGTCTGCGGTCGACTATGCGGAGAAGCTCTTGGCGGAGGACGCGACACCCGCGCAGAAGAGCCAGCTCAAAAAAGCCTTGGACTGGCGCGACGATGAGTACGCCAAGTGGAGGCGCGCGTGCACCAAGTTTGACGAGGCGCAGCGCAACGCGGCGAGCGTCGAGGAGGAATACGCTGCAAACTCGGCGGGAGAGCGCAAAGGGAAACGCCAGAAGAAGAAGGACAAGAACGACGAGAAAGCGAAGGAGCTGCGCGGGGCGTTCGAAGAGATGCAACACGCCTATGACGCCAACCGGCCGGAAGCGATCCGCCGCTTCGCGGAGAAGCTGGAAGAATTATCGAACAAGCCGGCGTTCGCCGCGATGCGCCGCTATGGCATGTGCGAGTGCAGCGCGTCGCACGCGCTCGCGAAGTCGGTGGGCTTGTGTGTGGCCGTGGCAGCCGAAAGTTATTGGCGGGCGCACCCCGTGAGCGCGCCGCGCGAACCGCTGGACGTGCCCAAGCTGCTGCGCGAGGTCTTAGCTAGAGTGCCGGATTTGCGCGGTGCCGACTCGGTGTCCTCCATCATGATGCTTTGCTTCGATGTCGTCGAGGTGGCGCCGTCGCGACGCTGTCGACGCCGACGCGGCGGTTCCATGACGGGTCCATCTCGCGCAGGCGCCGAAACGGCCTCGGGCCAGTGGGCCATGCTCGCGTCGGCGACGCGTTCGCATGTAGAATTGGCGCTGCCGCCGGCGCGCGATTTCGACGAGGCCAAGGTCCGACGTTTTTATCAGCGCGCCGATTTTACTGAAACTACTCAAAAGGGCCGAAGGGCGCTTGATAAAGCGGTCACGCATTGGAGGACTGATCTTTCTGGTGAAGCGCTGGGAGCTTTGTCTCATTCAGACAAAATCAAAATGATTGTAGAAGCGAGGCGAAAGGCGCACCAGGCCCCAATCGATAAGATTTGCAAGGACGCGGTGCCGCTCTTCAACGCGCTGGTGAAGTGTCGAACGTCCGCGGCCGAGTTCTGCGACGTCCAGACCTGCGTCGGAGTAATTGGTCACGGCCATGCTTATGCCACAACCAGTCATTGTGGGTTCTTGGACGCGGACAAGGTTGATTTTCATATAGCAAAGTTCAAAGGCGCCCAAGAAGCCGGGGCGATAACGGACCCGCAAGATTTTTATTATGACGGTACGGGACATAGCCCAGAAAACTGGAGAGAACGCTTAACCACGGGTCGGCGTCTCACTGAATCATTGCGGAGCGATGATTCGCCCCTGCCGATGACGGGCGCTGAGGGCCGTATCTCCATGTGGGGCGAAGGAGATCTCTACGCAACAGACCTCTCGAAGACTAAATTGGTCTTGGGCTTCGTTGTTGATGGTGGCGTGAAGAACGTTGATGATGTGGAGACGCGTGCTGGTGGTCGACTTGTCGTCGCTTTGCATCGACGCGGTGAGCTGTACTATTTCCTGATAACCCGAGGGCACTTTCTCTTAGTGAATGAGTTCACGCCGGCTTGTGCGGTTGAAATTATGCAGATCGCCGGGCCGCTCCTCTACTTAACGTACGCTCAAGATACGGGCGCCGTCCCTCGGCTCAAGAAGGAAGAGCGGGGCGGCGGCGGGTTAGTTGTGGGCAAGTCGGCGAATGGGTCGATGATTGGTGACTTTAAAGTCGCTCTTCCGAAAATGGTCGCGCGCGGCGTCTCCAAAGGTTTGATCGAATTTGAGTGATTCTCGTGCAGGTCGAGAAGTTGTTCCCCCTCCTCGCGGAGGCCGCCTTATCTGTGAACGCCATGGATGGCGTGACGTCCTTGCAGCGCTTGTTTGCCACGCGGGCGGTGCTCACGGACTTGGAGTGCGCGGAGGATGCTTTTTGCATCGACGCGGCTGCTTTTGGAAAAATCCTCGAGAAGATGGGCGAGGTGCCTGCGGTCCGCGAGGCCTCGGTCGCGTTCCGGCACCTCTTGTGCTCGTCGTCTCCGCCGAAACCGACCCCGCCACCGCCTCCGCCGCCGCCGCCGCGTCCCACGAATAGAAGGAACATCAACACCGGACACAACTGGACCCAGCCGGAATATCTCGCCGGCACTTAGTGTTTGTGTGATTAAGAGTCATTGGTATTCTAGTGTTGGCAGGCAGACTATCGAGAGAGAGCTTACCCAAAGCCCAATATACAACTACTACGAAACATACACCAACTCCGGCGGCTCCGACAGTTCCCAACTCGCCGCCGACGCCACGCGGACGCGCTCCCCCAGCGCCGGGTCGTCGAAGGCGAGCCGCGACGCGTGGAGGCAGAGCCGGTTCGCGTCGCCCGTGCCGTAGAGCCAGTCGCCGACGATGGGGTGGCCGAGCGCTTTGCAGTGCGCCCGCAACTGATGGAGCCTGCCCGTGTGGGGCGTCAGATCTAGCACAGTGGCACGATCGGACCGCGCGAGCACCTTGTACGACGACCGCGACAGTTTAGCGCCGGGCACATCGTCGTCCACGACCTCGACGCGAGACGGGTCGCCCGACCGTTTTACCGCGTCGACTCTCAACAGAGCCTTGTCGATCAGACCTTCATCATCACCCACAACGCCCGCGACCACAGCCTCGTAGGCCTTGTCGACCGTCCTTTTCCGCCACTGCAGCGAGATGTCCGAGGCGCCCTGTTGGGTCAGAGCCACCGCGAGGCACCCTGACGTCGCGTAGTCCAGTCGATGAACCGGGCACGCCTCGGGAAACCCCGCCTCGCGCTGCACTCTCCTCAGGACGCTGTCTGACTCCTCCATACCCTCCTCGGCTTCGCGCTGGGCGACCGCCGCCCTTAAAAGCTGCCAGGCGTCCTCCGCTTCGTCTAGATTCAATCTCCCGCCCGCGGGCCCGCCGCAGAATTTGATGAACTTGCTCTTGGTCCGCGGCAGCGAGTCCCAGCGGCGCCGCAGCTCGGGTGCGAGGCCGTCGAGGTCGCGCGCCACGCCGCACCTGTGTCGAACGATGGCGTCGCGAAACGATCGACGCAACTGAGGTTCGGAAAAGTTCGGAAATCACACTGAGTCACGCACCACCGATCCCGCCGCGTCGGCCGCTCGAACTTGGCCTGCAGGTCCGCTTCGCCCGCCGCCTGGCGCCGCGCAAAGTCCGCGAGGAGCGCCCGCGTCGGGCCGTAGGCCGGCACGCTCCGCAGACCCGTCGGCTTGTCTACGACAACAACCGCGGGCGACATGTGCAGCACCCGCAGGCCCGTCGCGCGCTCGAAGGCCTGGGGCGTCGCCGCCGCCGCGCGCTTAAGGACGACGGCTGCAGTTTGTTGTAGTGCGAGCATCGTTAGGAGATGTTTCATCGCCTAGCGGGCATCGCTGTCACAGAGCAGTTTGTGCAAGTGTGTGCAGTGCGTCGATGGCGTCTATTCGACGGCAATTTTGATCTGCCGCAGCAAGCAGCAGCAACTTGAGCACAATACCGTAATGCAAGCTATGCGGATGCAGAGCGTGGCTTGCAAAAAAGCGCCAGCGCGCTGCACCATAGCTAGCGTGCGCAGAGGCAGATAGAGGTACTAGCGCGTTTCGGAGCAAATATAAAGGACGCCGAGACACTCCACTCATCATCTGCGCATTACTCCGGACAACTTCATGAAGCACCGCCTATCCCAGCGACCGCTGATGGTCAAAAGACCCTGGTGCCGACCCCTAGACTGCGACCGCGTCGGGCCACGTGTCCCGGCGACGGCTCGGCAGCGCCCAATCCCTTGCAATGAGGCTTCCGGGGGATTACGTTTGATGGCAAGTCCCCATCCTCGTCAACTCATCACATTACCATCTGAGCGAGACGACAAAACGCAGCGGCATCGCAAGGCAGTCGCAGCAGCAGCACGCATCACACGCCTGCCACCACACGCAGTCCACGCAATTGGGCTGCCTATCGCGCGGCGCACCTGAAAAATTGCTGCACACACAACACACTGAAACCAGTGTTGTGCACGCGAACCTACGCAAACGCCAGCCAAAAACAAACGACGACCATGTCCGAGCTAGCTTACGCCATGACGCCGCCGACGCGCGAGGAGCGTAGTGCAAGCATGGACTCGGCCCAGAGTGACGTCGACAACGTCCTGAAAGTCGCATCCGCTCTACGGGAGTTCAACACGCTCCGGCAGGAGGGCATCGTCTCGGAACAAGAATTTTTGGAGATGAAGGCGAAGCTGTTAGCTGTTGGTAAAGACGAGTTGGGAAGATCGCCGTCCGGCGATACGCTCGAGACGTTAGTAGAAGCGACGAACGAGATGGACTCGTCAAGAGCGTCTCGCATCAGTTTCGCCGACGACGGGGGCGGGGACCTAGTCTCGAACCAGAAGGAACTCGATCAACACGAAGACGACGCCTTGGACAACACCATCGCGGTCGTGCAGGGCACGTGGCAAGAGATAAAAGACGCGCTGGGCGACGGCGTCGCGGAGACCGCCGGTGTTCTGTTGTTCAGGCACATCTTTCGCATCGCGCCCCAAGCTTTAGCTTTGTTCTCCTTCAAGGACTGCGCCGGCGGCAACGTGTGCGACGAGTTGTTTGAGAACAAAGTGCTAAGGAAGCACGCGGTCAAAGTTGTCACAACCGTAGATAAAGCCGTGGGCCTGCTGAAGAAGCTCGACAAGCTGATTCCTATCCTCGTTGATTTAGGAAAGAAGCACGTGAACTACGGCGTCGAGCCCGCGCACTACGAGGTCGTCGGCGAGGCGTTACTCGCTACCTTATCGGACGCGTTGGGCGACGGCTACACGACGGAGGTCCACGAGGCCTGGGCGGCGGTCTGGGACATCGTCAAGACGACGATGATCGGCAAGAACTACGACTACATGGACGCGACGTACGCCATCTAGACTGCACATATGAGTCGTCCCGCTCCCGTCTTGTGGTTGCACATATCACGGGAGAGCACTTTGTACATAACGACAAAATTACTACAACTAGGCGCCTCGGCTCCTCGACGGCGTGGAGGGGGGCACGTCTCACGCACGCCATCGACGCGGCCCTCACGCGGCGACTTGCGCGGCGAGCCGCGCGGCTCCGGCAAGATTATGGGGAGTGTCGCATCGGCGCTGGGAACGGCATTCGCACAGCAAGCCGTCGTCCTGCTCCCGTCGCGCGCGCACATATCACGGGAGAGAAGAAAACTTAGAAAACTGTGCACATAACGACATATTACCACCACAAAACTAGGCCAGCCGCGCGGCCAACTTGGAAAGCTGCTCTCTTTGATATTCAACGACGGGACCGGTATCCGAGGAGAGCTCCTCGACGACAGACAAAGCACACTCGCGCAGCGCCCTCGTGACGGTCGCCTCCGCGCTGATGGGCGCGACCCATGCTTTGACCGTCCTATCTCGCTCAAAAACTTCGCCCTCGTCCGCGAGCGCCGCGCGCAGCGCCAGTGTTAAAGGCGACGCCAACGGATCTTCCACGTCGACCCAAAACACAACGGACGAGGGCGCCTCGCGTCGATGCGCGAGGATGGGGGGCTGCTCCAGATCTACGCAGAACCGCACGGCGACGGCGCGGCGGCGCCGCAGCATCGTGTCGCGGGCGCCCTCTATGGTTGGAACGTTCAAAGCGCCATCTAGCAAATGACCTAGCGCCTCCGATCTCAACGGGACGACGTGCCGCACATTCTCACCGGTAGAGAAGAAGCCGTACTGCGTCAATACATCCAAAGGTGCCTTCTGGGGGCCGGCGTAGTCCCAGCAGATTTCGCCTTGTAAGATAGATGTCGCCCGCAGCTCTAGAAAGTCGCCCTTGATGACCAGACGAGTGCCGCCGTCTCTCGAATAGTTCACGAGGTCCATGACGGGCACTAACGCTTGCACGCTGTCGATGCGTGTACAAGCGTTTGTAGAGAGTTGGAAGGCGCGCGTTTCGACGAGCTTGCGCGCCAGCGCGTAGGCCGTCGCGTCGACAGTTCCGAAGCATGGATCGCCTTGCAACCTAGGTGCGAAGGCTTGGTCAAAGGCCTGGTCCTGGGCGTGCACGGCCTTCCACAAGGCCTCCCGTAGAGGTCCCCCGCCGATGGATGGCGGTCTCAGTAACGTCTCGTCGGCGATGAGCTCCAAGTATTGCAAGTAGGGACCCGCGGGCCTTTGGAGCAGTTTGAGCGTGAGTAAAAGTAATGCACCAAAAGATTCGTGCGCGTCGTCGCCCAAAACGCGTCGCACGTCCTCATCATTTCTTGCATCATGACTCGTGACGCACAGAGTTCTAGGTATGCGGATGATCGACGCGTTCGCATCGATGGCGTCGACCGCGACTAAGCAAATGCCGCGGCCGTCCCGCTCCTCCAATCGCAGATGCTCGTGTAGCGCGGCGCCGTGTTGCGCGGCCCACTGCGCCGTGGCTGCGGCGAGCTCGAGGCGGAGTGATGGAGGCTGGTCGCTGCTCATCCGTGCGCCGTTTATGTTTGCACCGGTTGCACCAGTACAGCACTCTTTTGCGCACTGCACAAAGGCTGCACCAATGCAGCTCTTTTGCCCGCAGGTTATGCGTGATTTCGCGCTTCGATTCTTGTAGTACTCGACCAGGCGGCTCGGAATGTTGCAATAATTAGCACCGTGCGGCAATACTGGGCTAACAGGAGCTAAAAATGCTGCAGCCTGGCTTGCTCTAGTGTCTAACTGCGCTAGCCCACGCAACCCGCGCTCGCTAACTCCTCCCATCGTTCGGCAGACGCGTCAGTACGCGTCCGTGAGCCGCCAAGCGTGGTCGCAGAAGCGCGCCCCGACCGAGAGACCTCCATCGACGAATCGCTTCAGGTGAGCGGTCGAGACTGGCACGCGTTCGCCGTCCCGCAATCGCAGCGCTGCCGCAACCCACGCAGCAAACACTGGGGACCACCGCGACCACGCTGCCGAGGCGTAGTTGCAAAAACCGATCGCTGCCGGAAGAACAGAGGGGCAGCCCATATTTTCAGCTTCGCCATGGGTAAAGGCGCGATGGGCAAAGGAGCCCAGCAACACGCCCTGGTCGACGTCGGCAACAACAAGGGCGGCACTGCCGCGCGCAACAAGGCAAATACCTGCACTCCGGCCAAGGCCAACAAGTGCACGCCGGCCGCCACACCGGAAAGCAAGGAAGTCGCCGTCGCGCCGACGGTCTGCGCCGCCTGCGGCAAAGAAGGGAGTAGTAGATGTTCGCGGTGTCGGGTCTGGTACTGCTCGCAAGAATGTCAAAGGGGCCACTGGGCAACACATAAAGACGATTGTAAACGAATAGCCAAAATCGGCGGGTGGGAAGTATGCCACGCGGACGGGAGCGCAAAAAGCGCGGCGCAGGAGGTCATGGCACGACGAGGGTGCGACGAGGGGTTTTGTGGCATCTGCGGGGGGTCAGCCGCTACCTCCCGTATAGTACAAAGTGGATGTGCTTGTAATTCAGGAGCTCATCTCGCTTGTCTATCTCGCTGCGCAAGGGAGTACCAACAAAAAACAGGAAAAGTTATTGGCTGGCACCGGTGCTTAGTCTGCGACGAGCCCCATGCACCTGACGTGGCATTAGCATTGGCCAAGTGCCAGTGGCGGGGATCTATTTCTCTCCCAGATAAGTGCTGGGACAAGATGCGTTCCTTGTCGGTTTTGGCGAATGCGCTGACTTCCGCCGGTCAATTGGATGATGCTTTGCGCGTCCATCGGGCGGACGTCGCGTTGTGCCAAGCACACTTCCCGGAGGATAGAGATGCGTTACAAGAAGCCACGCATAACCTAGCGCAAGTCTATGGTTTAAAGGGCGACCATGTGAAGGCGATTCATCTGGAGGAGACTCTTTTAACTCAAATCACGTTGGAACGGGGTTCGGACCTGTGTGGAAATCAACCAGTGCATCGGGTGCACCCGACAATTCTTCACTAAGTCATTTCTCGGCGATGACGCGGCCGTCCTGGCTCGGTCGAGCGGCGAGAAACCGGCATCGCCACGCCATCGAGCAGACATCGCGTCGATGGCGTGGAGGACGACGCGATGATTCAGCACGAACGTGCCGTAAAATTTTGATTTCCACACAGGTTCGGACCATCCTCGGACGCTGAGACGGGCTCTATGTCTGGCAACAGCAAGGGCTCGAGCCGGCGACCCACGTTCTGAACTAGGGCTGTTGAAGCGGAGCTACGCTCGAGCGCTGAGAGCCTTAGGTGCGGCTCACCCGGTGACCGTCGATTTGGCGCACGCCCGGGCCAACGCCCTCCTAGCAGTGAACGGCGACGATTCAAAAGCTCTGGGTTTGAAGCTCTTCGCCGAGGTGCTCCTCGAGGACGCTTTGATGCACGCGAACAAAGCGACCACGCCCGAGATTGAAAGTGATTTGAATACGGTGCGGGCCTGGCTCGCGCCGCGGCGCGTGGCCGCGTCCCGGGTCTTCGCGCCGATGCGGCTGCTGCCGCCCCAACGTTAGATTTTGTGTAAGGTCAAGTTATTTCGTATGTTCATGTAATGATAGGGACTCGGAGGCGTGTCGGCCCGATTTCGCCGACGTGCCCAAAAACGCTCTCAGCGCTGCGTGAGCGCCCCGTGGTTGAAACGGGAGATGTAGTGGTTCCTTCGCGGCGCTTTCGAGGGCGGCTACGGTCGCGCACTGATTTGGCTCCGCGGTCGAGGCGCGCCGGAGCGTTACATAAAACTGTTCACGATGCCCCATGCGTTTTTTCCCGACCATGAAGTCCGTGGCCCCCGAAAGACTAAGATACACATCTTGAGACTTAGAGAGGCGCGCCTACCACCCGGACCGCTCGGAGTTCTTCTTGTCCTGCAATAGCGCGTCAAACTTCTGCACGACCTTCATGAAGCGCTGGTGGCCGTAGAAGCGCTTCACCTCGGTGTCGCGCAGGATGAAGCCGTCCTCCGTTTTCCACCGCAGCTTGAGCTCCGTCGGCCGCAGGACCATCGACTCCAGGAGGAACTCGTGGGCGTTGCCCATCGTGTCGACGCACCAGGACTCCTGGAGCTCGTCGTACGCATCCCCGGCGGGCACCTCGCAGTCGTACGCCGCCGAGAGGAGCTGCCGGCCGAGGTCGCTTTCGAAGACGCGTTCGTTGATTAATTTGAGCCGCTCTACAGGGTCCTCGTGGACGCGCTCCGTCGCGTAGTAGATCGAGACGAACTCGGGCACGGCGTCGGAGCTCCCGAGGAAGTAGCACCGCTCGGTCGGCACAATTAAGCTCCAGTCGTCGGCGATGTCCATGCCGAGCTCCTGGCACGTTTCCCGGTGGAAGCGCGACAAGTCCTCGAGGACGCCCTTCAGTTCCTTCTGCTGCGGCTGGCGCTGCGTCTTCGTCAGACTTCTGTAGTACTTGGCGTACTTCGCGTCGGCCTCGAGTCGCCGCGCGAGGTGCGTCTTCGGCCGCGCCGCGCCGCCGCCGACCGCCCCGCCGCCGTGGTCGCGCTTCTCGCCCGGCCACGCGGCCGTCGTCGGCGCGTCGTCGTCGTCCTCAAAAGCCGGCGCGTCGTCGTCTTCGTCGCCGAAGGGCTCGTTCGCTTCCTCCGCGACGCGCGCTTTTTTACCTCGACCGCGCGCCGCGCGCCGCGGCAGCGGCGCCGCGCCATCGCCGTCGTCCATCGGGACCGGCGACGCGTCGTCGTCGCCGCCGTTTTCGAACAGCGGCCTTCGGCCGCGGAGGCGCGCGCCGCGCCCCGGGGCCCGCTCACGCGGCAGGACCTCGCCGCGCCAGACGCGGCCCGCGTCCTCGCGCTTGTGCGGCATCTCCTCGTCGTTCTCGTCCGCCACCGTGTTCTCCATCAAATCGTCGCGCCGTACGGCGCCGGGCGCGTGCTTGAAGACGAACTCTTCTGCTTTCTCGGCGCCCTCGGGCGTGTCGTCGAAGAGCTTGTGGAGGTAGCGGCCGTCGCCGTTGTAGTACTGCACGGCGATCATCCACTTGTCGCCGTGCTGGACGAGATGCATGCCCGTGTCGACGTTCTTCCCCGCGCCGCCCGCGATGCGCTCGACGGCGCCGCCCGACTCCTTGCGCGCCTTGATGTCCGCCAGGACGTCGTCCCGGTCCTTCTTCGGCCTGCGTGTGGAAGATTACTGGTTGAGCCCGTCGCGCCGTCGAGACGACGTCGCGTAGGCCACGAAGGACGCGATATCTCTCGGAAAAGGCGCATCGAGCTTCGATTTCTGCACCGTCGATCACGTCAGCTTCTGGAGCTGTTCCAAGAACTTCGTGTCGCGCAGGCCGAGCGTCTTGAACGTCTCCAACCGCGCGCGCCGCGTCGCCCCGTCGAGCCCGTACTCCTCGACGGAGAAGGCGATGCAGGATCGCCGCCGGAGGCCCGAGTCCTCGCCGTAGACTACCACCTTGCCGCAGCACGACTTGACGATGATGACGTCGCCCTTGCGCTTTACAAATTTCAGCAGCTCCTCGTCCGGCGCCTTCAGGATGTCCGTGATGCCGTACCACCACGGCGTCTTCTTGTAGGTCTCGCCGGCGGCGTGGGCCTTGAGCTTGTCGATAAAGTCCTCTTTGCGGTCCTGTGGGTCGCGGCCCACGCCGCGCCGGGCCATGAGCTTTCGCAGCTGATGGCCCGTCATGGCCTCGAGCGCGGCGTCGGACGGTAGGGAGCGGTCCTCCGCCGCGATGGCCGCGTCGACCACGGCGGTGTGCTTCTTGTCGTCTTTATCGAACCGCTTCCTCGCGAACTGGTCCAGCTTCGGCTCGGCCGGTGCGGCGCGGGCGCGGCGCGTCTCCTTCGGCGGCGGCCCTAGCCCGCCCTGGTTGAAGAATTTTTTGGTCTCCTCGCGGTCGTTGGCGGCCTTCTTGGCCTTCCTGGCGCCCGAGCCCTTGCCTCGCGCGCGTCCCATGGCTAATCGCTGAGCGTGGTCGCTTCTTGCGTGGGAGCTGTCTACGTGTGAGGTGCCGTAACGCGACGGCGGCTGTTAATGCCCTGGCGCTGTTACGCGTTGTTTTGCCGCGGAGCGGCAGTGCGAGGCCGCTTCTTCGGGCCGAGGCGAGTCTCTATTCGCAGCGTTCCTGCGGCAGAGGTGCGACGTCGTCGGTCGCTCGCTACTGCGGTAATATGCGGCACGCAAAGTTGGCAGCCGAGCAAACGAGTTTTTGCGTGCGGGCGCAAAATGTCGCAACCTTCGACGGAGCCTTCCGGGCCACGAACGTGACCCGTGTTCGCCATAGGGACATCTAGCAAAACCGCTTTCCGGAGTGAAATCGATTCTAGATCGGGTGACGATTCCAAAGCCCTAGGTCTGAAGCTCTTCGCCGAGGTTTTGTTGGAGGACGCTTTGATGCACGCGAACAAGGCGACCGCGCCCGAGATTGAAAGTGATTTACGAGCAGTGCGCGCCTGGCTCGCGCCGCGGCGCGTGGCCGCGTCCCGTACTCACGGACCGACGCGGTTCTCGAGGTGTGCGATTTTTTTCCTGGGCGCTTGCTAGTGTCTTACAAGGTAGCTCACACCATTTCGTCCAGCGCCCAAGGGCGGTTGGAACATAGATGAGTCGCGGACTAGCCCCCACCAGTAGATATAGTTCAAAACTTACGACGGTGCCTCGACGAGCGACCGCCACCGCCTCCCGACCTCGGCCACAAACGCCCCAAGGTCGCGCCCCGGCCCCGCGCGCAGCGTCACGGGCACCAACAAAGAATTCAGCGCCGCGACGCAGGCCCGGTTCACCCCCAACTCGGGCTTTTCCAAAGCGCGCACCGTGATGGACACCACCGCGCCCGGCTCGAGTGAACCGCTTGATGGCGCCGCCTCGACCCAGGCCGGCAGCGACGAGAAGGCCCACGATTGCATAGCATCGGACTCGTTCCTCAAAAGCAACTGGACCTCCCTCACCGTAAGTGATAAAGACGCGTGGGCCGGCTCGAGACGCAACCCTTTGAGCGCGGAGGACACTTGCACGGAAGACGCATGCGCACCACCCCGATCCTTGACGCATCGTATCGATAACGCCAAGGCGCAGTGCACGGGCCGATGGTCGGAGGCCCGCAACCGCGCGTCGCCCCGCTCATAAACGGTAGTCACAACACTTTCAGTAGCCTCATTCGGAGAACGAGGCGTGGTCGGCGCCACCCTCCATAAAACGCGGTCGCACCAGGCCGGGCACCGGATCTTTCTTCCCTCTTGTTCTTTAGCAGGTAACTCAAAATCGTACTTGTCGCTGTTGGTGGCGTACTTGTACGTCGGCGCGAAGTTTAATGAATGCTCGCGAAAGTCGTGCGTCGAGAAGGCCTTGGTGTTGGCCATGGCGTCGCACAGCTGGTCCAACCTCGTTAATGAGGCGTAATCCTTGCGTCGCACTAATTCTATCACTCGTTCATCGGGCACGTCGGCCTGGAACCGATAGTTCAAATCCCCGAGCCACAACACGACGTCGTGATCTAAAACACCGAAGCCGTCGCGGCACGCATTTTTTTCGTACGACGGGACGGACCGGCTCCCTTCCTCCTTCTGCGACCACCCGAGGCCCCTTCTAAAACAATCTCTCTCAACAATCGAGTGGTAGTTCGCATTTCTCCCACCGACGTCGCCTCTATGTGCTGCGAGATGCGCCCCGACGACACACAACGAGGTAGATTCTAACTGCAGAGATACGGCCACCGCGCCCTTGTTACCAAGATTCCCACCCCCAAATCCGGTGGGAATCCGCGCCGTCCGGATCTGGTGCGCTTTTAATAAGTCCGGCCGCGCGAAGACTAATAATCCAACGCCGACCATATGCTCAAGAGCTACTAACTGAGGGAACTCGTTCGTAGGACCGAAGCACAGCCTCCTCGCGCTTTGCACGTATTTGAACGCCGTCTCGAAGTCGACGCGCCACTTCTGCAATGCGTCGCCGCTCGTAGAGTCGAGGACGGCGTCCCGCAGCACGTTACCAGCTGAAAGGTCGATCATCTCCTGGAGCGAGATGCAATATAAAGCAGGTGCCGTCCCCGTCCAGTCTCCGTTCTGATCATCCCAGCCTTGCCTCAACCAGTGGCTTAGGGTCAGAGGCTGCTCTTTTTTTCCGTTCACATTATACGTGCCGCACCAGACACTTATCGTTTTTTTCGACGCGTACTGGGCCGGGTCTACGCTTGCTTTGTTCTGGAGGGCGCTCGCGAAGCGGCGGACGCGGGCGACGTCCATTTTTGCTCAGCTGGCTATGCAGCAGGGCTGTGTGTGCGGCTCCCAGGGCTCACGCGGTGCAGTTTTTCGTGCGGCGCGCCGATGGCGTGGTCGACGGCGACGGCTGAGCAGATCTCCACCTGCAGCGGAGCAATGAATGCGCCTAGCCAAGCTGCAAAAGTTTGGGTTAATCCCGCGTAGCTAGCGGCCCGTAAGACACTAGCAAGCCGCTGAACACATCCAAAGACAAACACGAGGCTTCCAGAGACGGCTGCAGGGTGTTTCGGAGCGCTTCGCGCGCTTTTCGGTCGTGCGGTCGAGTCTCATTGTTTAATTTGTGTCTCACAAAACTGCCGCTGCTGCCGCGCCGCCAGCACAAAGCTGGACGTAGGGAAGCTCACAGTAGCTGCATAGCTCACTTTTGCGCTGCTCTGCAAGTGGGCGTGTAACGCGAGGCCGTTTACGCGCCGGGCGGACCCCAAGAGCGTCAAGCTGCTCGGAGCCGCACGACGCCGCCGCGGCGCCGCTGCGCGAGTCAGCAGCCACCACACGTAAAAGATGGCCGCCTGGTCCGTCTCCGTCCAGATCTCGAGCCTGAAACACGTGCCGCCCGACTTCCTCGACAAGCTCGGAACGAGAAGGGAGGACATTTGTCTGCGCGTCCAAGGTGCGCTCGACGGCGCAAGTAGAGAGACCGGAGCCTCGAGATGGGGCCGCGGCGCGCGCGCCGGCGAGGCCTTTTGGAGCGGCGACACGGGCTCCCTAGAGTGGCGCTTTGACTCCGAGGAGGCCCTACGGAAAGCCGAGAAGAAAACTCCACTCCTCAAGCTCTACGTCTACGCCACCAAAGGAGGTATTAATGTGGACCCGTCTCCCGCAAACAGCGCCGCTGTGGGAACCCTCAACCTCGACGTCCGCACTTTACGAAGAGGCGTGAGAACGTGGTCGAAGCTGCGAGGCGCCGCCGCCCCGGCGGAGATCTTGGTCGAGGCCGCGGCGAAGCGCAGTGCACCTATTGTGGAGAGACCGTCCGAGCCGCCGGCCAAGCAACTGGGACGAGGATCTACGACGTTCGAATTATGCGTTTCACTGGAGAAAGCTGGTGCTCTGAGGAAGCTCGTTGGTAGAGAACTCGAGGACGCCGCTACTTACTCTCCTAGACCTCGATACTGGTTCTCGTATGAATTACTCGGTGTTGTCGTTCAAACGGAACAATTTTCCTCCGAGGCATTGGACGAACCGGGCTTCGCCGTCGAGTGCGACTGGTTCCGATTGAGGTGTTCTGTTGCCGAACTTTCACAGGAACTCGCCAAGCCGTTAGATGTCTTCCTTTGCACTGATGACTTAGTAGTCGCCGCGGCTCGCTTATCGCTGGCGGATTTGCTACCGAGACAGGCGTGGCCTTCCTCCCGTTCGGATGAGGACTTCTTTTCCAGTGATCTACGAGTCCGACGAGACGTCTCCTCGAAGCGGCCGGCGCCCGCTTTGCATGGAGAACCGTCACCAGGTTTTCTCGAGGTCTTCGCGGCCGTGCGGCGCGTCGGCCCGTCCGACGAGGAAGCGGCGCCGTACAAAGGACCTTTAGGCAGAGAGGCGTCCTTGCGATCGGACGTGCCGCTCGTCGAGCCCACTGTTGGTGAAGACAATTACGAGCCGCCGCCGCCGCCCGAGCCCTACGCGCCGGCGTCCGAGCCCTACACGTCGCCGCCCTCGACGCGCGAGGAGCTCATGGCCGGCGGCGCGCCCTCCGCCGCCGAGCTCGAGCCGGCCTTCGCCGGGACACCGGACGACGACGACGACGACGTTGGGTACGCGCCGGACTCGCCCGACAGCGGCGAGAAGTCGGCGAAGGGCGCCTGGCGGCTGGAAGTGAGTCTGTTGTTTGCGACGCGGTCCGACGGCAAC